>OBKM01000456.1_pt1 | contig 20330 bp, 20 predicted proteins | sample 1519691 | NCBI WGS metagenome assembly OBKM01 (sample SAMEA37050418, study PRJEB22526) | metagenome | biome: saline pan; feature: lake; material: water | place: Egypt | collected 2015 | depth 0.5 m | reverse complement strand
CCTGTGCAAGCATCGGTTGCACCGGGCGACCGAGCGTGAGCGTGATCGATTCGAGACCGTCGCTGCCCGCGTCTCCGGCGCGCGCAGCGACCAGCCCGTAGTCGTTTGATACCTGGAGAGCTCGCTGAACGGCTGGCTTCGGGACACCGAAGGCGTGGCTGATTGCGTCGCGCACGGTACCGCCGCCGACACCGATACGCATCTCCCCCAACACCAGGCGAGTGAGATACCGCCGTTCTTGCGGGGTAGTCTTCGTGAGGAGACCGAACAACAGATTCTGCTTGCGCTGTTGACTGCCAGGTCCACTTGCCGCGGCGATAGCCTCGAGCTCTGTCTCGACAGCCTGAACGGTCAACGCCTCTGGACTGCCTGTTCCGAAGTCGTTCAGACCGCGTTGTTGGGTGGTCTCAAAGTTCGCTGCAGCAGTTCCGACGTCACCGGTGTCGGCAATAGCGGCTTCGACTGCATCGACGCCGACGTTCGGGCCGGCGGCCCGTGCGATTGCCGCATAACACAGCTGTGGCCCGATGTCGAGGGTGCGTGAGGACCACGCCGGAAACACGCGGCCCTGGAGAAACCGGACGACCGGCTCGATGGCGTCGTCTGCCGCCACGAGGACCTCACCGACGGTGGTAATGATGTCGGTGTCTGCGCTGTAGGACTCGATCTCGGCGGCGTACTCGACGAAGGTCCGAAACTCCATCAGGCAGCAGTTTGTCCCCGCCGGTAATAGGCCCACGGAACCAGCCGACAGGCTTAGATAGGTGGCCGCCATCGCCACGGCTACCGTCGGTTATGACTGATGTCGACCTCGTCGACCGCATCACGAGTACGCTCGCTGCGGACCGTGACGAGTTCAACGCCGCCGTTGGCGAAGAACGCAACACGCTCCTCTCCGAACTCGAGGCCGGGACCTTCGACAATCCACAGGCGAACATCGGACTCGAGTACGAGTTCTACGCGGTCGCCAGTCCGGAGACAGACCACCACCAAGCGACGACAGACGGCGGTGGTCACCTCGCGCGTGTTCCTCGGCAGTTGCTCTCGATGATCAGCCTCGAGAAGGAACTTGGCCTGCACAACACCGAACTCTCGACGACCCCACAACCACTCAACGAGTATGGGCTCCGTGCACAGCAACTTGAGACCAGCGCCCGGGTCTACGCGGCTCAACAACTCGCCCGCGTACACGGGATCGACCTCGCAAGCGACGGGATGTGGACGATTCCGCCGGCCGGCGAAACGGCCCGAGAGTACCTGACCGCAACTGCCACCGAGGACGGCATCTGTATTGCAACGAACATGTCGGACTCGGTCCGGTATCACGCAATGACGAACGCGGACGTTCCGATCGGTACCCACATCCGCGCTCCGAACGTATCACTCGAGACCGAGACGGTCATGCCCGAGAGCCTGATCACCTCGATTCAACCACATTACCAGCTCCCACAGGCTGCGGATCTGCCACACTACTTCACTTACGCACTCCGGATCGCGGGCCCGTTGCTTGCCTTGAGCGCGAACAGCCCATTCTTTCCGCCGGATCTGTACGACGACGGCGTGACACTCGAGACCGTCCTCGCTGATGGCTGGATGGAACACCGGATCCCCGTCTTCGAAACTGCCCTCAACGACCCGAAAGCAGCAGCCGGCAAGGTTCGGTTCCCGATGGATCTTGGGTCACTCGCCGAGGCCGTCGACCGGCTCGTCGCTGACGAACCACTCCTCGTCCCCGACCCCGAAGAAACGGGCCGGTTCGACGACGCCTTCGCCCACCTACGACACAAACACGGGACGTACTGGCGGTGGGTCCGCCCGGTCTTCGATGGCCCCTCCCGTGCCGCGGCGAACGTCCGGATCGAGTTTCGGCCCATCTCTTCTCAGCCTACCGTCGCCGATACGATTGCCTTCCAGGCGGCCTTCGCAGGCCTCCTCGAGGCGATGCCACGGGCCGAGCACCCGGTGCGGTCACTCAACTGGCATTACGCCCGCGAGAACTTCTACGCAGCAATGCGTGATGGCCTCGACGCCGACTTGCGCTGGATCACGAACGACGGGCTCGAGACGCAGTCAAACGAGCGGATCTACCGCGATGTCTTGCTCCACGCAGAAGAGGGGCTGCGAGGCGTCGGCATCTCGACGGCCGTGATCGAGCAACTCCTCCAGCCCTTGTGGACCCGCGTCGAGACACGGACGACACCGGCGTCGTGGATTCGAGCCCGAGCGCGTGCTGCTGGCGAGGACGGTGCGGATATCGAAGCAGCAATTACCACCGCCAAACGGGAGTACCTCAGGCATCAACGGGAGACCTTCCACGAAGGGAGTTTCGCAGACTGGCCCGGTGTCGAGTAACCGCCAGCGTTTTGTCAGTGTCACGTACAAGTCGAAGCAATGGCCGAGATTGATCGCGACGCAGTCTGTGTGTTGATCCCGACGCTCAACGAAGCGGCCACGATCGAATCGGTCATCGAGGGGTTCTATGAACACGGGTACGAGCGGATCCTCGTCATCGATGGCGGGTCCGACGACGGGACCGCTGACCTCGCTCGGTCCGCTGGCGCCCGCGTTCACGAACAGTCTGGTTCGGGGAAAGGCCAGGCGGTTCGTGAGGCACTCACGTACATTTCGACGCCGTACGTACTGATGGTCGACGGCGACGGCACCTACCGTCCTGCGGATGCCGACCGGATGGTCCGACCACTCGTGACCGGGGCTGCAGAGCACGTGATCGGCAACCGGTTCGCGGATCTCCGGCCGGGCTCGATGACACGACTCAACCAGATCGGCAACCGCCTGATTAACCGTGCGTACCGCGTGATCCACCACCGCGACCACCACGACATCCTCAGTGGGTACCGTGCCTTCACCCGTGCATCGGTCGACCGCCTAGAGCTCAGCGCCGATGGGTTCGGCATCGAGACCGAACTCGCCGTGGCCTGTGTCCGAGCCGGAATCGAGACGACGGAGGTGTCGATCACTTACCAGCCCCGCCCAGAGGCATCCCAGACCAACCTTCGCCCCGTTCGTGACGGTGGCATCATCATCCTCATCCTGTACCGACTCGCTAAGACCAACAATCCGTTGTTTTACTTCGGCAGCCTCGGGGGGCTCGCGTTAGTGCTTGGCGTCGGGCTCGCCGGCGTCGTCGGCTACCGGTGGTGGCAGTCTGGCGTCACCCACGAGGTCTTGGCCCTCGTTGCAGCCGTCGGCATCCTTCTCGGCATTCAACTGTTCTTCTTCGGTGTGTTGTCGGATCTCGTAGTTTCACTCCACCGTGAGCAGCGCCGCCGGATTACCCGCCTCGAGGAGACACTTACCGCCGAGGACTCAGAACGGCAACAGCGAACGGAGCCGGTCGATGAGTCCGACTGACCGTTCCCGCTGCTTCTCGAGACGAAATGAAGGGCATTCAGTAACTCGTTGCGGTCTGTAAACTCCGTTTTGTCGGTGGCCTCGACTGCGGCCCGCACAGAGATACTGTTGCCGTGTGCGTCGTACGGAATCTCGGTATCTCCGAGGGCCTCGATCACCGCCGCTGCTGTGGCCGGAAACGAAACACCTGCCTCGTCGAGCCGTGCATCGACGGCAGCGATTCCAAACTCGATTACCTCTGGCTCCGAGTCCGAGCCGGCATCCGGCGGCCGAACGCCCATACTGGATAGCTATTGACAAGCGGCTCCTTTGAACGCTACGGATCTGCTATAGCGTCTCTGCCGGGGGGACCGCCGGTAACAACTCGAGTTGTTTACGGTTTCCAGAGCGGTCGAACACACCCAGGTTCGACCGCTCCCACGGTGGTGCCGCCACGAAGACGACGGCGTGTAGTGGGTCTGCACTCGTCAGCTCCACGACCCCCGTTGGGTGTGAGACGAACCGGCCCTGTGTCTGTGCGTTTGGGATGGTCATCTCCATCCCGAAGACGGCGTCGGTCGCCCGGTCTGCCGTTGGGACGTACAGGTCGGTAAACACCGGTGTCTCCGGTGGGACCGACTCTGCTCCCTCGAGGTCACCCGCTGCGGTGGTGGCGAGGTGTGCACTCACACGCCTCGGGTCGTACTCTGCGGCGAGATCGAGTAAGGCGTCCGCAAAGCCTTCAGTTGCCCAGACCGTCATAGGCGGCTCTTGTCGACGGTCTGTCCTGGTGGGGTGACGATCAGAAAGGACCGGAAGTGAACGACGTCACCGCCCTGTTCGTCGATTTGTGGCGCAAACTCTCGTGCAAGCTCCTCGAGAGGCCCCTCCACTGCGAGGATGAGCGTGTGTCCGCCACCGACTAGTTCGATCCACTCCGCTGGCGGCGTCGTTCCATCGAGTACACCGAGTACGACCTGGTCGTCACCTGCTGCCTCTAGCTTCTCGTCGTCGATCATCTCCTCCACCCGTTGTAAATCAAGCCCAAACTCGCTCATAGAAACTAGCCCGGTCCGGCGAACAAAAAAGCCTCCCCCGGCTAGTCAATCGGCGCTGACGGGGTCTTCCGGTGTCTGGAGTGTCCGGCTGCGCCAGACGCCCTGAAGGTACGCGCCGACGAACATGCCGGCGATCCCCCAGAGAATCGCTACGTTTCCGACACCAAGACTCGCGTAGGCGGCGCCCGGGCAGATGCCAGAGAGCCCCCAGCCGACACCGAAGATGCTCCCACCGACGAGGACATCGCGGTCAAACGGCTTGAGCCGGCGTTCGTAGGGGCTGTTCGTCAGTGGTGCACGCGCCCAGATCCGTGGCACGACCACGAACCCGAAACCAGCAACCACCGATGCGCCGAACATCACGAAGACGAGCCCGAAGTCGACGAACTGCAGGAACTGCAACACGACCTCCGGCCGGGCCATGTGACTGAACCCGAGTCCGAAGCCGAACACGATCCCGCCGACGAAGACAACCGGCAGGAACAAGCGGTGTCGGCCGGTCGTCTGGCCGTCGGTATCGTCTGTCGCCGTCATGGCGCCACCTCGAGTGCCATAACCACCTGTGCGGTGCCGATTGCCACGATCAGGAACGTAGCAACCCCGACGATCGACGTCCGGGAGCGCGATCCGATCCCACAGATGCCATGTCCCGATGTACACCCTTTGCCGACCCGGGTGCCGATGCCGACGAGAATTCCACCGACGAACAACCGCCAGGGCTGGACGTCTGTCATCCACAGCGTCAAACCGCCGATACTGTACAGCTCACCCGTACTCCCGGGCGTGTACAACGCACTCGTGAGCCGGACAGACTGGAACGTCAACGCGTAGAGGGCGCCGCCGAGGATGATCCCGAGCGTAAAGACGACCCGCCAGTCACGTGACGGGCGGTACTGCTGGAACTGTGCCCGATCAGAAACGTAGGACAGTGTCGACTCGAGGAACGTGCTCGCGCCGGCGGAAATGCCGGTAGCGGCGTAGATAACGACGATACCGAGCCCGACGAGGAGGCCGCCAACGGCGTACCGTTCGATCCCATCCGGAAACAGTGTCTCGTACAACATCAAAAGATCGACGAGTTCAGCGACCATCGGTCTCAATCACCAGCCACCGGATCGGGACTGACCGCACAGTTGTTCGGCCCCAACTCGAGTTCGAACGCCTCCTCCGGGCCGGGGTCGTGGTGGCCTAGATTCGTTTCGATAATCGTCGCGTAGTTCGCTGGCCGCGGTGGCATGTCGGAGACGACTGCATCGACGAACGCAGCCTCCGACAGCGACAACAGCCCCAGTTGCTCTTGCAGGGCACCGAGCCGTGCGGTGTAGGTCCCGTCGGCGGTGGCTCTCATCCCCGGAGCGATGTGACCACCGGCGATTATCGTCCGCTCCGGCAACGAGAGGATCCGGTCGTGAAGCGTCGCGTACAGTTGGCGGGCTGCCGCCGGGGCACCGTCGGCGCCGACCTCGAGGTCTGGCCGAGCGACACTGTCGACGAACAACCCGTCACCGGTCAGGAGGAGCTGCCCGCCGACACGATACGATGTCATTCCAGAGGTGTGCCCAGGGGTGGCAACGGCCTCGATCGTGACCTCCCCAACCTGGAGCTGTGTGCCGTCTTCGATGGCGGTAAAGGTGGCCGGGTCGGCAACCCCGCGGTCGATCGCTCCAGCGGGAAGAACACCCTCAACGCTGGTGGCGGTGAGGGCGCGCACGCCAGAGACGTGGTCCGCGTGTACGTGCGTGTCGATAGCGTAGGTGAGGGTGGCGCCACGGTCGGCTGCGGCCGTCCGGTACCGGTCGGTGAATGCCCGGAGTGGATCGACGACCGCAGCCTCGTCGCCGTCACAGATCAGATAACTCAAACAACCACTCGACGGCCGGTGGCACTGGAGTACGGTCCCGGGCCCCTCGTAGTCGGTGACCGGCGTGGCCTCGAATACTCGTGCCCATCCTTCCATTCCGTCTGCGACGTGGCGGGCTTCGTACCCAGCGGCAGTGAGTCTGCTTGCGGCGTACTCACTCGAAATCCCCTTCGCACACAGGACGAAGAGCTCGGTGTCAGCCGGTAGCTGCTCGTGGATCTCCTGGCCGAGGTCGTCTTCCAGAAACGCTGTGTACGGAATGTTGATCGAGTCGACAGTCGGGCCGTCGATGTGCCACGCCGCGTAGCTTGCTTCTGACTGTGTGTCGAGAATGGTCACATCTTCGCCGGCGGCAATGCGGGCGTAGAGTGTCTCCGGTGGGACTGTCTCGACCGGTACTTCCGGTGTTGGAATGCCCTGCTTTCCCATATACTGAGTCTCGGTTACGTGCTCGATGCACTTGAGACCACCCCTGCGGTACAGCCCCGTGAAGCCCTGTTCCCCGCAGTCAAACCGCCGTTCCCACGGTGGTCCGACACAGCTGGTCACTGGCGTCGGATTTAGGTCACTACACCCCTGAGCCCCCGCCATGGACGTTCGAAACCCGGCGACCGGCAACGTCGTCGCAACCTACGAGCCAGACGACGCTGCAGCCACTGAGGCCGCCCTGGCAAGGGCGTCGACGACCTACGAAGAGTGGCGCCAGCGGCCGCTTCGTGAGCGTGAACAGCTGCTGACGAACGTCGCCGAGATTCTGCGTGAGCGGACCGACGAGTACGCCGAGTTGATGACCACCGAGATGGGCAAACCGATCACACAGGCACGAGCAGAGGTCGAGAAGTGTGCGTGGCTGGCCGACCACTACGCTACCCACGCAGGGGCCTATCTCGAACCAGAACACCACCCCAGCCCGCCTGGCACGACGGTCAAAACCGTCTACGAGCCTATCGGACCGGTTCTTGCAGTGATGCCCTGGAACTTCCCGTTCTGGCAGGTCTTCCGATTCGCGGTTCCGTACCTGACCGCCGGTAACGTCGGCCTGCTCAAACACGCGTCGAACGTCCCCGGATCGGCGCGTGCGATCGAGGAGATCTTCCACGACGCCGGGTATCCAGAGGGTGTCTTCCAGACTCTGTTGATCGACGCCGACGCGGTCGAGGGGGTGCTCACCGACGACCGCGTGAAAGCGGCCACCCTGACTGGCAGCGGCCCGGCCGGCCGGGCTGTCGCGTCGACCGCCGGTGCCGAAATCAAAAAGACCGTGTTAGAACTCGGTGGCAGTGACCCGTTCGTCGTGCTCGAGGATGCAGACCTTGGGGCAGCTGCCGAGACCGGCGCTTGGGCACGCAACCAGAACGGCGGACAGTCCTGTATTGCCGCCAAGCGCTTCATTGTGGTTGAGGACGTCTACGACAGCTTTGTCGACCGGCTCGTCGAGGCATTCGAGGACCTCACTGTCGGTGATCCACTCGACCCCGAGACCGACGTCGGTCCCCAGGTCGGAACGGACGCCCTCGAACGGCTCCACGGCCAGGTTCAGGCGAGCCGGGACGCCGGTGCGACTGTTGCCCTCGGCGGTGCCCCCCTCGACCGCGAGGGGGCGTTCTACCCACCGACGATCGTGACCGACGTCCCAGCCGGCTGTCCGGTCGACAGCGAGGAGGTCTTCGGGCCGGTGGCAGCAGTCTACCGGGTTCCCGACACCGAGGCGGCGATCCAGACGGCAAACAACACTCCATTCGGCCTCGGAGCGAGCGTCTGGACACGTGACGTCGACCGGGGGGAATCCGTCGCCAGGGAGATCGAAGCCGGTGGCGTCTACGTCAACGAACTCGTCAAGTCGGATCCGCGGGTCCCATTCGGTGGCATCGGGCTCTCTGGGTACGGCCGTGAACTGTCCGAAATCGGTATCAAGGAGTTCACCAACCGCAAAACCGTGTGGCTTACAGGGAGTGACTCCTCTGACACAACTGATTCATGAACGGCGCCGATTTGCTCGTTCGCAGCCTCGAAGCGGAAGGTGTCGAGTACGTCTTCGGGCTCCCTGGCGAGGAACTTGAGGACATCCTGTTCTCCCTGCGGGATTCATCGCTCTCTTTCGTGCCGGTCCGCCACGAACAGGGGGCGGCGTTTATGGCCGATGTCTACGGGCGGCTCACCGGGAGTGCCGGTGTCGCCTTGGGCACACTCGGGCCTGGCGCGACGAACCTCATGACCGGTATTGCCGATGCCTACCTCGACCGGGCGCCTGCGGTCGCAATCACCGGCCAGGGCGGTCGTGAACGCCTGCACAAGGAGAGCCACCAGGTGATCGACGTGCCGGCAATGTTCGAGCCGATCACGCAGGCGACGATGCAGATCACCGACCCCGAGATTATCCCTGAAGCCGTTCACAAGGCGTTCAACGTCGCGGAGTACGAGAAGCCCGGCCCGACACATATCGAGGTCCCAGAGGACACGGCGGCAACGGCCGTCGACGCGACGCCCCTCTCGACACACAGACACCGGCCGCTGCCTAGTCCGGACGCCGCAGTTCTCGATGCAGCCGCTGGGGTGATCAACGACGCCACGGCCCCCGTTACGCTGGTCGGCAACGGTGCAGACCGCATGGATGCTGCCGGGTCACTTCGGTCTCTTGTCGACCGGACCGGGATCCCTGTGGTGTCGACATACATGGGCAAAGGCGTCGTCTCCGACCGGGCAGACCAGTCGCTGATGACACTCGATTCGGGCCCAGACGGTGAGGCTGCGACGGCTCTCTCCCGGGCCGATGTCGTTCTCGCGATCGGGTACGACCTCATCGAGCACCACCCAGTGGACTGGAACCCTGACGCCGACACCGATGTCGTCCACATCGACAGTGCCCCCGCCGAGACCGACGCCCACTACACCCCGACAGTCGAGCTAATCGGTGATATCGACGAGACCCTCGCCGAACTCGACACACGAGTCGAGGACGGGATCGGTCCAGAGTGGCTGGCAACGCTTCGGGCTCCGATCGAAGCCCAGCTGACGACCCCGCCAGATCCCGACGACCCCTTCTCTGTGGCCGGTACCTTTCCTTACCTCCGGGCGGCGATGAACGACGACGACATTCTCATCTCGGATGTCGGCAGCCACAAGATGGCGATCGCCCAGCGGTTCCCGACCTACGAACCCGGAACTTGTCTCATCTCGAATGGCCTCGCGACGATGGGGATCGCGGTCCCCGGTGGCATCGCAGCGTCGCTCGCCACCGACCGCAACGTCGTGACCGCAACCGGCGACGGTGGCTTCCTGATGAACGCAGCGGAGATCGAAACGGCCACGCGGCTCGGGCTCAGCTACACGATCATCGTATTCAACGACAACGACTTCGGACTCATTTCAGAGAGACAACACGAACACACCGGGGATCACTTCGGCACCCGGCTCACGAACCCCGATTTCACTGCGTTCGCCGAGAGCTTCGGCATTTCAGCCACCCGGCCGGAGACCTGGGGTGAGTTCGAGGCAGCCATCACCGAGGCCGTTCCCGCCGACGAGATGAGCCTCATCGAGGTCCCGCTGGTACAGCCGCCGTAGCCTCACTCACCGGTTGCCGCGACAGCACACGCCTGCTCCCACTTCCCTTCTGCCTCGAGGTGGTCCTGAAACGCGGCGGCGTACTCATCGGCGAGAGCCTCCGCCTGCTCGAGGGTTTCGGTGTGATCTGTCTCGTCGCCGTCGAGTCCCAACCGACTCACGACCCGGCTCAAGATGCCGTCACCAGACTGTTGCTGTGTCGGCTGTCCCATCGCCGGCTGATCGACCTCGTCGAGGACCGGCACGATGTGTTCGACGTCACTCGTGTTCGCTATGAGTGTTGCCGTCTCTGGGTCCTCCGGGTCGGTGATTTCGAAGGTCACCGCCGTCATGATCGTCCCCCACTGCTGGTTCGAGAACTCGGAGGCAACGACCCGCTCTGAGAACTCCCGGTCAACGATCATGCGGTCGCCGACGAACTGGTCGGTCCAGCGGTCCATACTACAGGCTACGCCGGCACCTGCATTAGCGTTACGACGACAAAACGCCCGCGACTGCAGTCATGAACGACCTCAGACCGGCAACGAGACGGTCTCGTCGCCGTCTATGACGTGCACCGCCGTGTCGTCGGTCCGGTCGTCGACGGCTGCGGCGAACCGGTCCGGGTCGACCTCGATCGGCGGGAAAGTATTGTAATGCATCGGGAAGGCGTGGTCGACCCCGAGCCACTCGACTGCGACCGCAGCTTGTCGTGGTCCCATCGTGTACCGGTCTCCGATCGGCACCGCGGCAGCATCAGGTTCGAGAAACGTCCCGATGACGTCGCGCATCTCGGTCATCAACCCCGTATCGCCGGCGTGGTAGAACGTCTGCCCGCCCTCCGCAGTGGGCTCGTCGGTGCCGATGACGAATCCAGCCGGCATCCCGGCGCTCGTTCTGTATCCGGTCTCGATGCCGTTTGAGTGATCTGCACGGTGCATCGTCACGACGGCGTCCCCACAGGTGATCGTGCCACCGATGTTCATGCCGATCGTCTCCGCAACGTTGTACTCGTCTGCGACGTATGCAGCAAGCTCTGGCGTCGCCACGACGGTAGCATCGGAGACAGCGCTGACGTGGGCGATGTGGTCTGCGTGCCCGTGGGTCAACAGTACGTACTCCGGCGTCGTGACTGTCTCGGGACCGACGTCGGTAACCGGTGTGTCGAAAAACGGATCGATCAGCAGCGTCGTCTCGTCGACAGTTACACGCCAGGTCGCGTGGCCATGCCAGGTGAGTTCCATGCTAGTTGGGAGTACCCTGCCTATCCTAAAAACACGTGGGCATCGACCGTGGCTGTCAGGGCGTTTCGACAACCGTTTTAATCCGGGGTTGTTTCTTCTGAGCAAATGGGTTTCGATTCGCTCCACGACGAAGACGTCGCGTTTATCTTCGAGGGTGACGCGCCGGAGCAGCTGACCCCCAAGCGGTACTATCGTGGTACCGTCGATGGGTACGCTGACTTTGGAGTCTTCATCAACATCGGTGACACGGTCACCGGCCTGTTGCACCGCAACGAACTCGACCAACGACTCGAGAGTCTCTCCTGGGAGCCTGGCGATACGGTCTTCGTTCAGGTCGACAACATCCGTGACAACGGCAACGTCGATCTTAGCTGGTCGACCCGCCAGTCGCTGTCTGCGTTTCGGGGTGTTCTCGTCGACACCCCCGAAGGCGACAAGCCATACACGGAGCAGACGGCAGACTCCGATGATGACGACGAGCCGGAGACAGCAGCCGACGGTGCTGCCTCGACGACCCCTGCTGTTGAGGAGTCGACCGAAGACCACCACCAAGAAGAAGAAGCAGAAGCGGAGTCGGCTACATCACAGCCGGACGAACAGTTTCCAGAGACGCCGCCGACGGTCAAGCAGGACACACTAACGGAGTACGTCGGCGATCCGGTCCGGGTCGCCGGTGAAGTCGTCGAGATCAGACAGACAAGCGGCCCGACGATTTTCACGCTCCGTGACGCGACCGGTACCATCGAGGCAGCTGCCTTCGACGGTGCTGGCGTCCGTGCGTACCCTGACGTCGATGTCGGCGCCATCGTGCAAATCGACGGCCGTGTCGAACGGCGCCGTGGCGATCTGCAACTTGAGACCGAACGGCTCGCCGTCCTGACCGGCGAAGAGGCCACCGCCGTGGAAGATCGGATCGACGCTGCCGTCGAGGCGGCCGTTGCCCCGGAGTCGGTCACGTACCTCGCCGATGACGATCCGGTTGTGCCCCTCGCCGAAGATATTCTCACGGCGGCGACAGCGATTCGCCGGGCCGTCGCTGCGCCCCGCCCCGTCGTGATCCGCCACCCGGCCACCGTCGATGGGTACGCCGCCGGTGCGGCACTTGAGCGGGCACTGCTCCCGCGGATTCGTGAGGAGCACGGCCGCGGTGATGCCGAGTACCACTACTTGGACCGTCGCCCGGTCGACGACACAGTCTATGGAGTGGACGGCGCCATCGGTGACCTGGCCAACGCACTCGACATCGCACGCCGGCACGACGAGCGTCTGCCACTGGTCATTCTCGTCGGCTTCGGCACGTCTGCAGCGGCCACCGATGCGAGTGAACTGCTCGAGTTGTACGACATCGAGACCGTCGTGGTCGATCAGTCGACACCGGCACCAGACGCTGTCGACGCCGATACGCCCGTAGTAGCCCCCTACCGCGGTGATATCGATCACGCACTGACGGCCACGGCACTTGCCGGCTCGCTGGCGACGACGATCACACCTACCGTTGCTGATGACCTCCAGTACCTGCCGGCCACGAGCTACTGGGAGGCACCGCCAGAGCCGTACGTTCGTGCTGCCGAGGCGGCCGGATACACCGAGACGACCCGCCGCCGTGTCCGTGAGGCACTTGCCGTCGAGGCGTACTACCAGTCACACGACGGCAAGCGGGCCCTCATCCGTGATCTGCTGTTCGGCGAGACCGGCTCCTTCGTCGAACACGTCGCCGACCAGTACCGCGAACGACTGGAGGCTGAGCTCGATCCGGCACGGGCGAATCTCACCCGGAAAGAGTCCGGCGGCGTCCGGTTCGTGGTCCTCGACGTCGATCAGTTCGCCAACCGGTTCGACTTCCCACCGACCACGTTGTTACTCAACGAACTGCACCGCGAGGAACGTGCCGATACACCCGGTGAACTCGTGACGATGGGAATTGGAACCGACGAGATCCACATCCGCTCGACGACCCCCGTCGACACCGAAGCTGTGGTCGAACGCGCAACCGACGTCGTCGACGGGATTCGAGCTATCGGGGGCCCAGATGGCTACATCGAATTCCTCCCTGGCGTCCGTGAGGAAGCTGTCGAGGCTGTTGTCGGCGCTGTCGCTGCCCGCGTGAACCAGTAGCCCCACCTGCTGTTTTTGCATTTGCGGTGTCTGTACAGCGTGTCGCACAGACAGGAAGCCGTGGCTCGCCCCCAAGACACGTGTTTCGCCTCTTGACATCCTCCCACCCCTGAAGGGGTGGGCTTCCGATTGCTACGCGTCAGACCCCGTTTAGCAGGCGAAACGTTGCCGCGGGGACACGGGTCGGCCCGCTGTCCGACGTTGGAGGCTTCGCGCTTCACCGCGAGGAGGATGTCAAACTGCCGTGAGGAGATGTTGTCTGAGCTTGACGGTTACCGGCAACAACGCAGCACCGACCAGTACCACGAACATACTGGTGATGACGTCGACGAGTCCCGGTCCGAGGAGGCCGTATCCGAACGCCGGCATCACGACTGCCCCGGTTGCGAATACCACCGCCGGCAGGGCCTGGCGTAACAGCGTATCGATAAGCGTCCCGCGGGCCGCGTTGGTCTGTGTTCGTTTGCGTTGGAAGTATACTCCGTAGCCTGCAGCCCCGATGGCGCCAGCGGCGAGTGCTATGTCGGCAGCCGTGTTGGTAGCAAGCTCGACGAGCACCGCAACGACCACGAGTCCGCTTACCGCGGCCGTCTCGAGAATCCAGCGTCGTTCGCTGACCGTCTCGGCCCCTGGTCGGGCTTGGCTGGCTGCTTCCTGCATCGCGATCGCGAGGGCGAGTGCCACACCGAATAACAGCGGCCGGGCAAGCGGGACTGTCGTCTCACTGACCCGTGCGGTGACCTCGACGCCACCAGCGAGGCCCCCGAAGACACCAGCCAGCGCGAAGTACTGCCACAGCAGCGCCCGCGGGCGTCCGGCCGCCCCCATCGATCGCCAGCTGAGCATCCCCATCCGGAGACTCATTACTGCGAGGAGGCTGTACCCGATCAACGCAACGACCGTTCCCTCGGCCCCGGGCGCGATCGTGACCGGCGGATCGGCGGGGAGTTGCCCCACAGTCATGGCTCAAGGACACGCTGGAGGTCACGGAGGAACTCGTCAACTGACTCGTACCGGTCGAGCTTCGACGAGGCGAGTGTCTTCTGGATCAGCGGATCGACCGCCGCTGGCACATGCTCGGCGACCGATGACGGCGGTTCCAGGGTTCGCCTTGGCCCCGGGCTGCGCTCAAACGGCGGGTGTCCGGTGACCGCCGCGTACAACAGCCCACCGAGCAAGTAGATGTCCGTCGCCCAGTCGAGGGCCCCATCTCCGGTGTGCTCAGGGGCCGCAAACCGGGTGTCGAGTCCCGGGTCTCCACGGAAGGTCGTGATGACTTCCTGCATGCCAGTGCCGATGATCCGTGGGACCGGCTGGGGGCCACGGCGGTCGAGAGCGACCATCTGTGGCGTCAACGTGAGGTGAGTGACGCCGACCTCGTGGGCAGCTGCGAGGCCAGTGGCGACGTCCCGAACGACTCGGAGCCCCACGTCGGGAGGCATCCGACCGACCGACCCGAGGGTCTCTGTTGCGTACTCGAGAATCGACCACGGGTGGGGATCGGTGCCGAACTCGTAGATCTGCATCACGTTTGGATGTGTGTCCACCTGCCCCCACTGCTCGAACCCGTCGCGACACCGTGTACGGACCGCCCGTGGCGGTGTCGTCTGCGGGGGCACGTAGGTTCGAACGAACACCGCTTGCTCTGCCCCATCGATGGTCGCCATTCCGGCGTAAGTCCTGACGTGACTGTCACGCTGGATGCTCCGGAAGACCGAGACATCTGTCACGGCCGTTGCCGTGGGCATAAACCCGCCGTCGAAGACGACCTGGTCGGTCCCGTACTCTTCTCCACCGCCGGCGTCGCCGGTCCGTGGGTCGGTCAGTGCCCAGTCGGCGTCGGTTCCGGTCCCAGGGCCGGAGTCTAACTCGAGTGCGTGGTGGGCCTCCAACCACTGATAGACGAGGCTGCTTGCGGTCCCGCCACGGTCGGTGAGCGAACGGGCGAGGTCAGTCACGAGAGCGGGATGTTCCTCGGCGAGGAGACAGAGCCGCCAGGCGGCGCTGATACGCCGTCGCTTAGCCCCGTGTTCCAGCTCCCGCAACAACCGCTGTACGTCTTCTGGGTCGGCCGCTGGTGGCTGCTGATCCGACGCCATTGCCCGTTCGAAGCCTGTGGGCCGGCCGATATAACTGTGCTGGCGTCCGTCATGCTTATTCGCTCCACAGCCCCATTAGTGGGCAATGAGTACCGTCGATGCTGATGTCTTCGAGCAGGTCTGTGCAGATATCATCGACCGGCTCCTCACAGAGAATGTCGACGAAGACGACATCGAAGGCATCAAACTCGAAGTCTGTGGGGCCCACTCCGCCGCGGAGGTGCCGACAAACGGCGACCTCATCAAACGGGCACCCGAAGACTACCGTGAAGAACTCGAAGCGCTCCTCCGGCGCAAGCCTGTCCGAACTGTCTCGGGCGTCTCCCCGGTTGCAATCATGACGAGCCCGCACAACTGTCCCCACGGGCAGTGCCTCTACTGTCCTGGGGGGCCAGACTCCGAGTTCGAGTCTGCACAAAGCTACACCGGACAGGAACCGGCAGCGGCCCGGGCTGAGCGCAACGCCTACGACCCATACGATCAGGTTACCCACCGTTTGACGCAGCTCCGGGAGATTGGCCACCCAGTCGACAAGGTCGAGTTGATCTTGATGGGTGGAACTCTCCCGGCACGGAGTCACGACTACCAAGAGTGGTTCGCGAAGCAGGCCCTGCGGGCGATGAACGACTTCGACCCGGAGACGGTCACGTCCGCTGATACCGATCCCTCCTCGTTTCGGTACCTCGAAGACGTCAAGGCCGAAAACGAGACTGCAGCTGTCCGCAACATCGGTACCACCTTCGAGACCAAGCCGGACTGGTGTGGTGTCGAGCAGATCGACCGGATGCTTCGCCTCGGCGGAACCAAAGTCGAGATGGGCGTCCAGACGACCTTCGACCGGATCAACCGCGAGATGGGGCGGGGCCACGGCACCCAGGCAGCCGTCGACGCAAACCGCCGGCTCCGAGACGCAGGCTTCAAAGTCGGCTTCCACATGATGCCCGGACAGCCGGGCAGCTCGAAGGCGATGGCCCGGACGGACTTCGAGCGGATCTTCGAGTCACCGACCTGGCGACCAGACTACCTCAAAATCTACCCGACGCTCGTCGTGCCGGGAACTGTCGTCTCCGGCATGCACCGTCGCGACGAGTTCGAGCCCCTCTCGAGTGAGGAAGCAGCCGACCTGGTCGCTGACTTCATGGAACAGATCCCGCGGTACACCCGGCTGCAGCGCGTCCAGCGTGACATTCCCGCGGATCTGATCTCGGCCGGTGTTCAAAAGTCGAATCTCCGCCAGCTCGCCGAGCAACGCCTCGCCGACCGCGGCAACTCCTGCTCTGACATCCGGGCCCGTGAGGTCGGACACGCCGACGTCGACCCGGAGCACGTCGAGTTGTTCATCGACCAGTACCGTGCCTGTGGTGGCGACGAGTACTTCATCAGCATCGAGGACCCCGACCGCGAGGTCCTGATTGGCTTCACCCGGCTACGGTTCCCCGCGGACCCACACCGCACCGAACTCCAGGAGGCAGCCGTCCTCCGTGAGCTGCACGTCTACGGCTCCGAGGTCGGACTGGGCGACGAAGCGTCGAGCTGGCAGCATCAAGGCTTCGGCAGCTCGCTGCTGGAGCGAGCAGAGACGATCGCCCGCGACAACGGCTTCGAGAAGCTCGCAATCATCAGCGGCATCGGTGCACGGGAGTACTACCGGAAGCAGGGCTACAGCCAGGACGGGCCGTACGTCTCGACGTCCCTGTGAGCCGGACACTTTTTATGATCGGTTCCAATTTGTGGGTGTGCCAACGATTACTATCGATGGGCGTGAGATCACGGTCGAATCGGGCGTCAACCTCCGGGATGCACTGATCGACGCCGACGCGACACCACACAACGGCGCTGCGAAATACCTCAACTGCCGGGGTCGTGGGGCCTGTGGGACCTGTGCTGTCGAGGTCGTCGCGGGCACCCCCGGCCCGAAGTCGACCGACGAACTGCGCCGGCTCGATTCGCCGCCGTTCGACGAGGACACGTCCCTGCGACTCGCCTGTCAGATCACCGTCGAAGACGACCTCACGGTCGTGAAACACGACGGCTTCTTCGGTCACAAACAGCCCAAAGAGGAGTGAGAGGTACCGACGCGGACCTTAGTCGTCGATCGGTACAACGAGTGTAACCGGCGTCTCCTCGGCAATCGCTTCGATCGTCTCCGTCGCCGTCAGCACGTCGACGGGCGGATCGAACCGGTGCTCTGCCTGCTTCTCGGCCGGTGTGCCATCGAGGCGCTCGGTCGGCGGTGGCGGCTCCGCACGGTAGTACAGCCAGACGGACGTTTCCCGGTGGTCGTACTGTGCGACTGCCGTGATCGTCGCTGCGGCACACTCCTCACAGAGCAACTCACCGCCGAGATCCGTGACGCCGACCGTCGCTGGCAGCGATGGATATCCGGTCTTCCCGCGCTGACAGTAGTCACACCACCAGTCGAATGTATCGTCTGTGTCTGGCATCGGTCTGTCGGGGCTCAGTTAGGTCGCTGCCCGGTCAGCGAGGGCGGACACTGTCTCGGCCGCCCGCAGGTCATCGATCGTACAGTACCACGCACCACGGACGCCGGTATCGTCGTTTTCGACCGGTTGGTCGAGTGGGACGACCGGACCGAGTTCGAAGACGACGACCTGACGTTCGTCGGAAAACGGGTCGATCAGCTGTTCCCAGTCGGTCTCATCGAGCCGCCCAGCCTCGCCACGAGTCTGGGGGTCCCGACCGGTAACGCGTGCGTAGTGGGTTACCGCCGAGACAGGTGCTGTTCGGTAGAAGGCCATGTAGTCGAAGGGTTCGTTCGTCCGGTCGTAGGAGGCCGGTGCCGGGTAGAATCCGTCACGACACCGTCGGAAAGTTGGTTGCTGTGTTGCGACAACACAGACACGCGCCTCGGCGGGGGCATCGTCCATAGGGGCGTCTGCAGTGAATCGGTCAAGGTCCATCGGTGTTCAGCTCGTTTCTGCAGCGCGTTGCTCGGCCGGGAAGAACCGACCGTGGAATCCGAACGGTTCTACGTGTGGGAGCGGAATTCGTGCCTGAACTTTGAGCGTGTCGGCGTCGAACAGGAGCAACACCGTCCGCTCGCTGTCGACATCCAGTGCCGTCGCAAGCACGATGCCGTCGTCTTCGGCCGTTGCTCCGGGGCGCTGAACCGGGACCGGCTCCTCGACGTAGGTCGATTGCTCCCACCACTCGCGTGCTTCCCCGGTTACACAGTCGACTTTCACGAGGCCGTTTGCACCATCCCGGTCGGTCGCTTGCCCGTAGGCGTAGCGGTGCTTCTGCCCCGTCTGGTCGGCCATCACCCGTGGAAGCTCCATTCCCCCGTCGTACAGCCGGCTCCGGGTCGCCGTGTTAGCGGCAGGGTCGATCCGGTACCGAACCAGCCGACCATCGTCGACCGCCGGGAACCCGGTACCGTCGAGTGCGGCCATCGACAGCGAGTCGACGACATCACCGTTCGGAAACTCGATCAAATCGAGCACGACGGTGCCGTCATCGCAGTAGGCGTTGACGTGGTGGAAGCTAAACGCCGCCGACAACGTCGGATCGGCAACGAGGTCACCGGTCTCGCGGTCGACGACGAGCACCCGGGTCGGCCGCTCTGGCTGCCAGTTGAGGATGTCCATCGCACCTTCCGACAACGGATTCAACGCCCGGAGGACAGACATCACGAGAGGCGTCTCGACGACGATCACGTGGGCTTCGGTCACACTACAGTCGTGGATATACGCCGGGCCGTTGGCATCGAGTGATGCGATCCGGTCGCGTGTTCGGCTGCCGTCCGGGATCCGGTACAGGTGATACCGTGGTTGCAGTCCGAACTCGGTGGTGAACCCGACCGTCTCTCCTTGGTGTGGGTCGACGACCAGATGGGCAGCGGTCACGTGTTCGGGCAGGTCGTCCTCAAACCGGAACTCACCACGGGTCTCGAGTGTCGACGGATCGAAGGCTATCCGGCGTGGCGCCTCGGTGAGCGCGACGAACTCGCCGTCAAGACGGGCCACGTGGACGTTCGTGTTGTCTGTCGGCTCCGGGAGTCCTGCAGACGTGATCGTCTCGAACAGCCGCCGCCAGCCGCGGGTGTCGGTGCCGAACTGACCGGTCAAGTCGCCGGCGGTGGCGTCGGCGTAGGCCTCTGTGCGGAGAAACCGGTTCGAGTACCGTACCGTGCCGTCGGCGAAGGCGTACCGACGGAGCATTGCGAGCCCGTCAAACCAGTGGTTGACACGGGTCTCGCCGGCCTCGAACTTCCCCGGTCCGTTGCGGAGCAACGTTCCGTCCAACCACGGTGGAACCGTACCGTCGACCTCTAATTGGACGTCTTCGAACTCCGTCGACACCGTCTGAAAGCCGAGCCCGTTTGCAGTTGTCACGACCAGATTACAGAGCCTTGCGCCTAATGAATGCTGTGTCACTGAGGGCTCTCCCACGAGGCGGCCAACCGTTTTGACCGGTGAGACGAATGCCGAGATACGTGAGTGACCACCAGTCCGAGCGGTCGACACCCCGCCCTGTGTTGTTGACCCTCTGTCGGGTTCTGTTTGCGACCAGCCGCCCCGACCAACTCCTGTTGATCGTCGCGGTCTACCTGTTCGGGGTGACTGTCGCCGCCGGCTATGGGGCCGACCCAACATCGACGGTCGTCCTCTGGAGCCTTGGACCGTTGGTACTGGTTGCCGCAAGTGTCCACTACGCGAACGAGTTTGCCGACTACGAGACGGATGCCCTCACCGACCGAACTCCGTTCTCGGGTGGCAGCGGTGCCCTCCACCGGACCGGCTTCTCTCGGCGGGTGCCACTGTACGCAGGGGCCGTGTCTCTCGGTATCGGAACGGGCCTCACAGCCTGGCTCTGGTACACCGGCGTGTTGTCCTCCGGTGTGGTTGCATTACTCGGTGCGATCGCCGTACTCGGCTGGCAGTACTCCGTCGGCCCGCTGAAACTCGCCTGGCGTGGCTTGGGTGAACTCGACAACGCCGTCCTTGGCGGCATCCTCTTACCCGTCTACGGTGGGACAGTCGGCGGCGGGCAGCCCGGACTGGTCGCCCTTGCTTGTGTGCCGTTTTTCTTCCTCGTC
>OBKM01000455.1_pt1 | contig 20348 bp, 23 predicted proteins | sample 1519691 | NCBI WGS metagenome assembly OBKM01 (sample SAMEA37050418, study PRJEB22526) | metagenome | biome: saline pan; feature: lake; material: water | place: Egypt | collected 2015 | depth 0.5 m | reverse complement strand
CGGTCAGACCAGTGTAAGAACTCAGAGAAGAACGGCGAAACAACGGAGTGAGAAACCCGAACGATGACAGGCGAATCGACGACTAAACATCACGCGGTTCAGTGAATAGAGAAATCGTATTCACAACAACTGATATAGAACGCACAATGTGCCCGTTCTGATCTGAATAACGAAATCGTATTACTAACAACTCACATCTTTCAGCCGAGAGGAGGGGAAGTCACTGGTACCTACCTCGTCCTTCAATTTCATGAAGGCGATCAATAACGGAGCTCGTATTGAGGGTAACATCTGCAGATTGATATCCAGAGAGAAGCGATTCTCGAAGCGGAACTGGATCGTCAACAGTACCAGTTATTGACTGATCAAAAATATGTAAGTCCATTGCAAAATCTTCAATATGATCAGTGTAATATCCCAGCCCAAAGTCAATAAAGTACACTTGTTCTGAGTCGACTCGGATATTACGGGTGGTAGGATCACCGTGTACAATACCGGTATTATGGAGCACAGCTAACTGCTTGCCGACCGTGTGGATGTTATTTTCAGTAGGCACTGCCTGAAGATCTTCTGTTCCGACGTATAGAAACTCAAGTATCGTTTCATCGAGGTTGATGGCCAGAACTGGCGGTGTAGGAATTCCTGATCGTCTTGCTTCACTGGTAATTCGAGCCTCAGATGCGGTTCGTTCATTGCGAAGCCGCTCATCTAATTCTGGATGTCGGTATGTTTTTTTATTTCGGCGCTTGGTGACTCGGTCATTTTGGTAGGTAACTGTTGCCTCTGCACCTTGGACTGACCCAGATAGGACTGAAGATTGGCTCTGGGCAACCGATTCCTCTGACCGCCAACTGACAGGAACCTCATCCGGGCGGTATGTTGGGATAACCTCTGAGTCATCAATAGAGATCGTATCACCTGCCGCATACATTTTTGCCCCGAGAACGGCAATCATACCGGCATTGTCACGGAGAAACCGTGGTTCGGGGGCATAAAAGGAAGCACCACGTTGTTCACACATCTCCTGTAACATCTCTCGAAGACGATCATTCTGTCCAACACCGCCGCCGAGAACTAACTCATCACTTCCAGTCAGGGAAAGCGCACGTTCTGCGACCTCAGTAAGCATCCCAAAGATCGTTTCCTGAAGTCCGGTACAGACATTTTGTACGGGAACGCCGTCATCGACTGCGTCTTGTGCAGCTGTGACAATGCCTGCAAATGAAAAGTCCATTCCCTTGACGACATATGGAAGATCATAATATTCGCCTTCTTTTGCAGCCTGCTCAACTTTTGGTCCGCCAGGATGAGACCACCCAACGTGACGAGCAAACTTATCAAGACTGTTACCTACGCCAGTATCCATGGTCTCGCCAAGAATACGATATTTACCATTGTGGAATCCAAGTACGTGTGCATTTGCGCCGCTGGCATTAAGACAGATTGGGGAATCAAATCCGGATTGGTGACGGCCAATTTCAAGATGTGCAACCATGTGGTTTACACCGACGAGAGGAACATCAAGCCGAGCTGCAAGCGTGCGTGCTGCTGTTCCAACAATGCGAAGACAAGGTCCAAGCCCAGGACCGCGAGAGAAAGCTATTGCATCAATATCGTATGTCGAATCAGGCGAAGCAGTATCGGCTGCATGGTCCAAAATAGCATCAATGACGGCAGGCAGCGCATCAGCCATGTGGCTGGCTGCTTCTTGAGGGTCAATACCTCCATCAGAAGGGAGGTATGCATCTGACTCTATCTGGACATGGTTCTGGTCGACGTCAAAAAGAGCTGCACTTGCGGCCCAAGCAGTTCCTTCAAGACCAAGAATGCGCATTCCCTACGTCCATTCAGTATATCCGCAGTTTCCACAGTGCTTGCGATCGTCGTGATTAGCAAGGTAGGAATTATCGCAACGTGGGCACGGATCGTTGGTCACATCGCCATCGTCGGTAAAGAGTTCATGCCGCGTCATGCTTCTTCCTCCTGGCCAATTTTGTTACGCTCGAGCATGTGCGTCTGTTCAATTTCTTGGGCATATTTTTGATCCTCATAAACTCGAATTTCACCAACGGTCTTCCTCATTCCAAATTGGGTATTAAGTTTACGAACGACTACTTCGTCAGCGTCTTTATTGAGCATAGCTGCGACACTATCTCGAACGGACAGTCGTTCAGGCGTTGCGTCTTCATGCTGGATTTCGACCCGAAGATCCGTACGATGGAGCATCGGATTTTCATCCTCTTCAAGAATTTCAATTTCCATGGTTCGTTGAACCAAAATTGGCACTGAGCCGACTAAAAGGATTTCGAAGAACGTACCAAAGATATCGTTCTCTGAGACAGATTACCTAAAGAGATTTTTAGAGGTAGTTATATTACTGAGACAGCGGTTGAACGACCTCTACCTACTCACTGTATTCGACGGTTCTTGAGGACGGGGACATAGCCTGCAAGAGTTAAAACTATAGTTTATTCGATATATTCAGCATAAATGTACTTATATTGTAATTAATAAACTTCACTACGTACACCAACAATATACCAATATATCAAACTATTTGTTTACAAGCCAGAGAGTTCGTGAAAATAGAAATCCGCCCGCTAAACCGAAAGATGCACTGGCATATGTTACAAGAGATGGTTGAAGCTCAAAGAGAATCCAGAGTACGGACCCACCTACAACAAAACCAATGACAGCGCGCATATTCCGGGTGAGAGTAAATGGTCGAATTTCATGAGTGATCCAGAGATCAGCCATAACGGAGACGGCTATTCCAGCGGCAATCCATAGAGGCGCTACAGAGCCCTCAGTGTACAGAAAGCCAGCAAATCCGGCTGTGATTAATCCAAGAACGATAAGATGACTAATGGCAAGGCGATTGATCGATTGGCTCATATAGGTCAGTAACAAGGCTGGATATATTACTGGCCACGATTCCGATCCAGCAAGAAACAGAAGGTAGTTGACTCAGAGGAGATCCTCTGAGGCGTTAGTATGAATTAGTGTACGTTATTTCGCAGCTAGTTTGTCGAGCAACTGAAGGATTTGTTCAGTGTTTCCGTCCATCTTACCAAGCAGTGCACGAAATGTCGCTTTTTGCTTATCGGTCACATCAATTGGGACCATCCCCTTGCCAGGTTGTCCATAGACGACAGTGGCTCCAGTCGGGGCAAGGATAACAGCTGGCACAGCAGCTAAATCTTCTTCACCATCGACAAGGATTGTAGCGGCTGTATCTGAGTTGATTCCATCAGCAAGAGCGGTGATGAGTTCTTCAGTGATTGTGCCGGGCGGGTTTGTGATCTCCAGTTGATTAGGACGCTGAGTAACAAGAGATTCAATGTCTTCAGCGACGGACTCTCGTTCCGTTCGACCATCAATTACAGCGAGATGAGGCCGGAAGTCAGCACGCTCTAAGTGCCATGTGACAATATCACCAACCGCAATCACTGGTGGGGAAAGGTCACTAATTAACGTCGCTGTGTCTGTATAAATTGGTCCAAACGGACCCTTGAATGCTGGGCGAAGATCTGACGGTAAAGAGACAGACACATTGCTTGGCACGGTTATCGAACCTTAAGAGCGTATGGGCCTGGTTCAGTCACTTCCATTTCTTCAGCAATTTTGCTTTTTTCGGGGTGTGCAATCACAACGTATCCTGCCCAATCTTCGGTCAGCGAAGTAGATCCACACGCCGGACAGATTTCTTCATCAGGCTCAACGACACGGTGGCAGTCATGACAGACTAACCGATCCTCTGCCATTATGAATCACCTGCAGTAGCTTCCTGCTTTCGCCGCTCTTCCTCCAACCACTGGTGTTTTCCAAGACCAGGCTGTTTTGCTGTGAGACCAATCTTGGAATCGCGTGGATTTCGTTCGTCGATTGACATAGTGACGATCCGAGCGCGAACAGGATCATTCTGCCCAATAATTCGATCAGATTCACCTGACGAAAGTTGCTGATTTTCAGCATCAAAGGAAAGATACTCATCAGATATTTGGGAGACGTGAAGTAGTCCATCAACTGGCCCAATGCCAACGAATGCACCGAACTCAACAACTTCAACGACATTACCGTCGACAACTTCCTGCATTTCAGGCTTGTATGTAAGCGCATCAAATTCAGCTTCATAGTAAACGCCCGGCCGGTTAGGAAGAACTCGGCCGTCACCGATGTCATGGACTTCGGTCACAGAAACGATGGACCCAAGATCTTCGTCCATTTGACCTTCAAGTTTCTCTTGCAGTAACTCACGAACTAACTCTGGCGTTACATTCGCAAGTTCTTCTGGCGGTACTTCAACCGTATCGCGAACTCGAACCCGTTTATACATATATTATGGCTCCGTGATTGCTAATTTGTTTGTGCCGCGTAAACTAATAATGGGCACACTAGTACTCAGGATACGCTCCTGTAGTGCTTGGTCGTTTGTAACAACATAGTCTGCGGTTCCCTCTTGTGCGAGTTCAACAACTGCATCATCAGCATACGATACTTCCGTGCTGATTGGAACACAGCGATCCGTTGCAAGGTCGTGTCCTACACTTGCTGCGATGCCTTCTTCACCACCTTTATCTGAGAGTCTGCGGAGTTCCTCAATGACTGGTTGGGGTACCAACACCTCGATATCGTCCGTATGGCTCCGTAACACGCGTTCGATCTCATCGAAGAGTCGAACATCGAGTTCGACTGGCATCATCAACGCGTTCGTGTCAACAATAACAGTTGTCGTCATTGGATAAGTGTTCCGATGCCGATAAGCCGCCACCTAGATCCAACCCGTCGGTTAATTGCAATTGTGTCGCCTTCCTGCGCACAAACAGGTCGTTTGAGTCGGACATCACACTCGCCATCACGAGCACTGGTTACAGATCCAACGGTAGTCGCCGTTCCGACGGTAAGCATCAGCGGTTCGCCGGTCGAGATTTCATCGACAGATCCTTCCATCTCACCGACAATTCGGTCAAGGAGATCGACCTTCATTGTGAATTGATCCCACGTAGGGGGGAGTGAACCAGGTGGACCAGCAAGTTGTCCGGCAAGGGCGTCACCTTTAGTCAGAGCAGGATCAAGGCCCGTTCCAACACCGAGGAGTCCTCCTGGTGTCGCTTCTTCAATCATGTCTCCTCCAGCTTGGAGCGACCGAACTGTGGTGGTAATCGGCTTGTACTTAGATTTGCCTCCTTCTTCGACCTCGCGACCAGGATGGATCTCAATTTCATCCCCAGCTTCAAGGGTGCCACTTGACAGGCTTCCGCCAAGAACACCGCCAAGCAAATCATTCCACGTTGCACCGGGTCGGTTAATATCAAAGCTACGCGCTACCTGCATCCGTGCATCAGTGTCTGGGTCACGGTCTGGCGTTGGAATTTCTTCTTCAATCGCTTGCATAAGAAGGTCAATATTAACCTCTTGCTGTGCACTAATTGGAACAATCGGGGCGTCTTCAGCAACGGTACCAGCAACAAACTCTTTGATTTCTTCCGCGTTTTCCATTGCCTGCTGACGATCAACAAGGTCGATCTTGTTCTGTGCAATGACGATGTTCTCAACGCCAATAATATCAAGTGCCATGAGGTGTTCCTCTGTCTGTGGTTGAGGAACTGGTTCATTAGCACTAACAACCAACACAGCACCGTCCATAATTGATGCGCCAGAAAGCATCGTCGCCATCAGAGTTTCGTGCCCTGGAGCATCTACAAAGGAAACAGTTCGGACTATTTCACTTTTTGAGCCGTCGGGACACTCTTCATCAACCGTGTAGGCTTCTGGGGTATCAAGATTAGGACATCGACGGAATGTCGAGTCAGCATACCCCAGTCGAATAGAAATCCCACGCTTCATCTCTTCGGAGTGTTGGTCGGTCCACTCGCCACTTAGTGCCTGGACCAGTGTTGTTTTACCGTGATCCACGTGGCCAACAAGACCGATGTTTACCTCCGGATGTCGATGGTGTTCTGCCATAGAGGATATAGTCTTAGTATAATTTCGCTGTGAATGAATGATAAACCTACTGTTCTATAGGCGGAGCAAGTCAAACTGTATACGTCCTCAACATCATAGCGTTCGGACTGTCCCGTTATCCATAAATCAACTGCTACTCTACTCCGTGACATGTTCCTTGCAGCCAAGCAGGAGATTAAAGATGCACTTGAGAGCGCTCTTTCTGATCTAAGCTATACGACAGAAGACCTTGGAATTGAACGTCCACCAGAGGATGTTGATGCAATCATTGCGTCAAGTGTTGCTTACCGACTTGCAGGAAAAGCACAGGCACCGCCACCAAAAGTTGCAGAGGAAATTGCAGGGGAAATTAACACTGCCGAGCTCCAATATATTGATGAGGTAACTGCTACAGGCGCATATGTGAATTTTGAGCCCTCTTCAGAGTATCATATTCGGACTCTGGAAGCTGGTCAAAATGAAAAATATGGAAGACGCCCAGACAAACAGAAGTCAGTTGTCGTTGAGCATACCAGCGCAAATCCGACAGGACCAGTCCATGTTGGCCGAGCACGAAATCCGATCATTGGAGATGCAATTGCCAGACTGCTAGACTACGCCGGATTTGATGTGGAAACACATTATTATGTAAATGATGCTGGACGACAGATTGCGACATTTACCTGGGCATACGAGACATTTGATGAGACAGAGTTACCAGAACCAGAACGAGACAAGCAAGACTATGATTTAGTCCGGTATTATCGAAAAGGGAACACATTTCTCGAAGAAGGGCCAGAAGAAGAAGTCGAAGTCGCAGAAGAAGAGATTGCAGCGATTATGCAAGGTTTAGAGGAAGGTAAGCCGGAAACATACGATCGAGTAAGTGAGGTCGTCGACACTGTTCTTTCGGGAATGCAGGATACACTTAATCGGCTTCCTGCAGAATTTGATGAATTTATCAAGGAGACAAAGTTTATTCGTGATGGATCGACAAAGGAGATAGTCACACAGCTTAAGAAAACAGAATACGCGCAGGAAACTGAAGACGGCGCGTGGGAGCTAAAACTAGACGATTTTGGATTTGAGAAGAATCTCGTTTTCGTACGGTCAGATGGAACATCGTTGTATACAACACGGGATATTGCACACCACAGCTGGAAGTTTGATAACTTTGATCGGGCGGTAACAGTGCTTGGAGAGGATCATAAGCTGCAAGCAAAGCAACTCAGCACTGCATTAGAGTTGCTTGGTGAAGATACAGACGCATTAGATTCGATCCATTATTCATGGGTGAATCTCCCAGACGGAACAATGAGTACCCGCGAGGGTAAAGGGATTGATCTCGATGACCTTCTGGATGAAGCGGTTGCAAGAGCTAAAGAAGAAGTCGAGAAGCGACTCGGAGACCGGGTAAGGGAAGAAACATTGACTGAGGAGAAAATTGAGCAAATTGCTCATCAAGTTGGAATCGGAGCAGTTAGATACGATATTGTTGCCAAGCAACCAACAAAGCAGATTACGTTCAAATGGGAGCAGGCACTTGACTTTGAAGCACAGTCAGCACCATATGTACAGTACGCGCACGCACGGTGTTCGGGAATCATCGAGGAAGCAGCGGCTGCAGGGATAGCCAGGCCCTCACCTGAAAAGATCACGACAACAGAACTTGAAACGGATGCAGAAGTTGATCTAGTAGAAACAGTTGCCCGGTTTCCAGCAGTAGTCGAGGATGCAGCAGATGAGTTACAACCTCACGTTGTTGCAACCTACACGAGGACAATTGCAGACAAATTCAACGGATTCTATCGAGAATGTCCAGTGCTTGATGCAGAAGGAAAAACACAACAGCAGCGACTTGCAATCGTCGTCGCAACAAAGCATGCGATCCAGAACGCACTAGATATTTTGGGTATCGACGCACCAAATATAATGTGAAGTACCTCGGAGTACCTCGGGGTCAAGTCGTCCAAGAATCCCCGATTCTTGCGATCACGAAAACCGGAGGGTTTTTCGACGACCCCGAGGCACCCTGCCTGCTTTTTTCTGTAGATTATCGAAGAAGTCGGGAGAAAAACCCTCCACCGTCTTCGGATTCTTCTGTATCATCTGAACCCTCATCAGTGGATTGTTCATCAGTTGATGAATTTGTATCAGCATCATCAAGAGCAAGAACAGGACTATCATCTGCAGGACCTTCGTCTGAGGATTCGGAGTCAGAAGAAGACGAATTGATGTCGATATCTTCCATTTCGAGTTGCTCGATATCAATATGCAGTTGCCCGTCTTCTACATCAATGGCATCCATGGTGGTCAGTTCAATTGAATCGAGACCGGCATCAGCAAGGGGATCAGATTTTTCAGAGACAAGTTGTTCGTCACCAGTGATCCGTTCAGCCACTTGCATAAAACCAGCGGTCGCATCAGAGTCAGGAAGTTCAAGTACATGAGGTATGCCGGTCTCATGAGAAGCCTGAACGGCTGAGTCTGATGGAATGGTGCCAAGAATCATATGCTCATCCGTGAACGACTCTGGAAGAGTATCACCAGATGTTGTCTGGTTAACGATCAGACCTGCAACTGCTCCGTCGAGACGGTGTATTAGCTCGATTGTCGTGTTAGCATTTTCGAGCGAAGCCTCTTCGGGAGTAGTAACAATAATAGCAGCATCTGAGAGTCGGAGTGGTAAGACTGTCTCGTGACTAATTCCAGCTCCAATATCCAAGAATACATAGTCATATCGGGAGCGAAGATCCGAGATCACCGATTCAAGAAGGGATGTGTCGGTCTCAGTATATGACTCAACATCAGATCGGCTTGGAATGATCGTTACACCACCAGCAGCGTCGTACTCTGCATCAGTGAGATCAGCATCATCAGCTAAAACTTCATGTAGTGTGGGTCCGGAAGGATCAAGCGCAAACCAGCCGTTGAGATTTGCCATGCCCAGATCAAGATCGACGATAGCGACATCGTAGTCGAGTTTAGCGATTGCAACGGCGACATTGGCAGTCGCTGTTGTTTTTCCTACACCACCTTTTCCACTGGCAACTGCGTAAACTGTGTCCCCGCTCATCGCGTTCTATTGAATCTATAACACGGGAATGGTCTTAATTCCTTGCAGAATTAGCTGGGGACAGAAACGAGACGGATTTTAACATTTGGAGGCTGCGTCCCCGTCCTCAAGAAGCGACCGGCGTGAGCGAGTAAAGCGATGATAAGCAGTTCGCGTCTCTGGCCTGTGGGTGCGAGATAAATACAGATTACAATGCGGTGAAGAGCATCGCTGCCGGAGATTGTGATTGACCACCTCCCACCCGTGAACAGGGTGAGATTCCCATGGCACCGCACCGCTGGGTTGGGAGTTTCAGGGTTGCAGTCCAATCGGCATGACCGGACTACTGGCAGGGTTGTTCGAAAATCGGAGATTTTCGTGATGACGAGACTCTTCGATTCTCGAACCACCAAGCCGCGTCTCCGATCCCGGCATGGGAATTCAGCGTTACCGTGCTGATCGGAATCCACAACCAGCGGCTTGAAGGGGATGCCTTCAGACGTGGTGTGGCCCGAATCCCGATATTATCCGTTTATTCGGGCGGCAAGGACGCCTCGGTGCAATCGTGGCTATGTCTCGATCACACATAACACTCCGGAATAGCTCAATCTCGTGGAGAGATTCCCAGTTGTCGGCTTCATCCCACGGCTAAAGCCGATGAGCGTTCGCCTCGCTACCGCTGTAAATCCATTGCCTGCAGACGTCTCGTGGTGAATGGGCCAACAGTCAACTGGCCCTCAGGTCAGGGGGGTTGAATGTCAACAGGTACTTACCCCCTGTGAAACTACTAGACAATAATGACTACTCAGGAGGCAGAAGAAGACTCGGGCCGTCGGAAATACGAATTCCGGAAGGTCATCGAGCAGCTACAGGAGTACGAAGGGTCAGGAACACAACTTGTCTCCATTTACGTTCCACCAGATAAACGAATTAATGAAATTGTTCAGCATGTTACTACAGAGCACAGTGAAGCAGCGAATATTAAATCAAAGCAAACTCGGACAAACGTCCAAGATGCGCTGTCTTCAATAAAAGCGCGGTTGCAGTATTATGACGAGCCACCGGAAAATGGAATGGTATTGTTTTCGGGCGCCGTGGACTCGGGGGGCGGACGAACAGACATGGTAACGAAGGTGCTGGAAAACCCACCAGATCCGATTCAATCATTCCGGTATCACTGTGACTCTCATTTCCTGACGGAACCGCTTGAGCATATGCTGGCTGATAAGGGACTGTATGGGCTCGTTGTGCTTGACCGACGAGAAGCAAACGTCGGATGGCTCAAAGGAAAGCGTGTTGAGCCGGTCAAGTCAGCAACATCATTGGTACCTGGCAAACAGCGGAAAGGAGGCCAGTCCGCACAACGATTCGCTCGATTACGCTTGGAGGCTATCGATAACTTCTATCAAGAAGTCGCTGGGATGGCAAACGAGTTGTTCGTTCCCAAGCGTCACGAACTAGATGGTGTCTTAATTGGCGGACCTTCGCCGACCAAAGAAGAATTTGTAGATGGAGACTATCTACACCACGAACTTCAGGAGAAAGTACTTGGAAAATTTGACGTTTCGTACACCGATGAGTCGGGACTGTATGATCTTGTTGATGCAGCAGAGGAGGCACTCGCTGACGCAGAGATCATGGAGGACAAGCGGTTAATGAAGGAGTTTTTCAGCGAGTTACACGGAGGAGAGCTGGCGACATATGGATTCAAACCAACGCGGCAAAACCTGATTATGGGCTCAGTAGACACACTACTAATCAGTGAGGATTTGCGCAAGGATGTAGTTGTATTCGAGTGTGGAGAATGTGGCAATACAGATTACGAACTCATTGATCAGCGTCACGATACACCAGAGCACAACTGTTCAGAGTGTGGGGAGCCAGTCACAGCAACAACTCGGGAAGATGCAATAGACCACTTGATTAACATAGCTGATCAACGTGGAACGGGTACGGAATTTATTTCAACTGACTTCGAGAAAGGAGAGCAACTGTACAATGCGTTTGGTGGAATAGCTGGAATCCTTCGATACTCAACAAACGTGTAAAATTTTGATATTAATTCCCTGAATGTCTGATTGGTTCTTGATTATAAAAATTGCTCAAGATGTCGGATACGGCGATCCAAGTCAATTGCTGGGTTAATATCTGGGTCACGGTTAATACGTGATAAGGTGCTAAAAACGTCGACACCAGCGTGCTCTAACTCGGAAACGAGTTGCTGAATTTCACTCCGATTGCTTGCGATAGAGTCGAGTAAGTAGAACAACAGAACAACCCCTGATCCGGCTTCACCACTAGGATAATGATCAGTTATAACTTGTGGTGAGACAGGATCAGAACCCCCTGAAGCAACACGAAAACAGATAGGACACTGGCGAACGACACCTGCTTGTTCAGGAGCATATTTCCGAAACTGATTGGGTACGGCAACAGGAAGCGCAGTAACATCGTGATCACACGGTGGCATAGTGGTTGTCTGGTTTGGAAGAACATGTTAGTTATGCTACGTCATAGTTCAACGTTCAGGCAGTTCAGGTAAGGTTTGTCCTGAATCATGTTTTTGACAGTGTATGAAAGAACAAATGCGATTATTTAACGGAACGAATAACATAGTATTAGTTAATGACTGTGATTGCCACTGTTGGATTGCCGGGGAGTGGAAAAGGGGAAGCAGCAACTGTTGCTGAAGAATTAGAAATTCCAGTTGTGGTGATGGGCGATATTATTAGAGAGGAGTGCCGTAAGCGGGATTTGGATCCATCGATACATCATGGAGAGGTGGCGAAAAATTTGCGTGAAGAGAATGGTCCAGCTGCGATTGCTGAATTGTCGCTTCCAAGAATCAAAACGTATCTGAGAGGAAATGATATCGTACTCGTAGATGGAATTCGGAGTGACAAAGAGCTTGAGGTATTTAGAGACGAATTCGATGACTTTCAGTTAATTAGTATTGAAGCACCGTTCGAGACACGGTTAGAACGGCTTGATGATCGAGAACGTGATAGTACCGACACAAAAGAAAAGTCACTTCGTAAGCGAGAGCAGCGTGAATTAGATTTTGGGATGGGAGAGGCGATGGACCAAGCCGACATCCGGATCAAAAACACGGAATCTCTTGAGGAGTTTCATGGGAAAATTAAATCACTACTGACGGAGGATGTGCAAGCACCATGATTCGGAGCGTTGATGTTCAAATAACGGCACCTGTATACGATACCGAGATAGCAGACCGGGTAAAGACCGCAGTGACAAATATATTTCCAGATGCGGATTTAGAAGAAAAAAATGGTGAAATTATTGGGACCGCACACTCGATGGGGTATCTATCAGAAAAGCTTCACGAGCAGCGAATATTGGATACGGCGCGAAAGCAGTTTTTCAACCAGCGCCGAGGAGATACATTTTCCTTTAGCCTAAAAAAGCAGGCAGCGTTTGTTGATAGAGTAAACTTTGCTGTTGGGGAGCCGGATGAGCTTGGAGAAATTTATGTTCGTGTACGCGTTGAAGAGCCAGAAATCGATGAGTATATCGATATGATCGCACCACAAACAGAGGATGGAAGTCCGGTTACAGAGGACAATTAGCCAGTTAGAATGGGCCACCGCCCATGCCACCCATACCACCCATTCCACCGCCACCACCGCCTTGCATTTGTTTCATCATTCGTTGCATGTCCATATCGCCCATACCTTGGAACTGCTGGAGCATGCGGTCCATGGTGCGGTATTGTTCAAGGAGATCGCGGACGCGTTCTTCTGAAGTGCCACTCCCACGAGCAATGCGTTTGATCCGGCTTTGGCCAATACAGCGCGGATCTTCAAGTTCTTCTTCTGTCATAGAATCGGTAATGATCTCGAAGTCACGGATACGTTCTTCAGTTACATCCATGACATCGTCCGGTAGGTCATCGAGCGGGCTGGATCCACCTCCTCCCATCCCGGGAATCATATCAACAACTTGATCAAGTGGACCCATGTTGTTCATAGTCTCCATTTGCTTTTTCATATCCCGGAGAGTGAAGTCACCATCAAGCATATCTTCTGGTTCCCAGTCATCTTCTTCATGACCGGTGTCCTCCATCGCACGCTCAACACGTTCTGCGAGTTGCTTGAGGTCGCCCATCCCGAGCAATCGAGAGATAAAGCCATTAGGCTCGAATCGCTCAATATCTTTAATCTCCTCGCCAGTACCGAGAAATGCGATTGAAGAGTTAGTTTTACGAACTGCTGTCAGCGCACCACCACCTTTTGCAGTACCATCAAGCTTCGTGATCACAACACCATCAATGCCGATTGCAGAGTCAAATTCTTCTGCTTGATCTTTAGCTCCTTGTCCGATTGCACCGTCGAGGACAAGCAGAGATCGATCAGGCTCAACGGCTTGATCAATTTGTTTGATTTCCTCGATGAGATCATCCTCTAGCGCGTGTCGTCCAGCTGTGTCAACAATATGAACATCAGCATCAGATGTCTCTTCAAGACCATTGCGAGCAATTTGGACTGGATCGTCTACGTCTGGATTACCATAGAAGTCGATATCAGCGCGCTCAGTCAGTTCTTTGGCTTGGTCATATGCTCCTGGACGGAAGGTGTCAGTCTGGATGACGGCAGTACGAAGTCCTTTTGTAGAGAGCCACCACGCCATCTTAGCCGCTGATGTCGTCTTACCGGATCCCTGTAAGCCAGCAAGGAGAATTGTTTGCTCTTCAAGGGGTAGCTCCATCGATTCGCCAACAATGTCGACCATCTCTTCATAGACAATACGGAGAACATGCTCTCGAGCCGTGGTTCCACCTGGTGGGTCTTCATCAAGGGAGCGGTTTTTAATGTTCTGTGACAGTTCCTGAACAAGCGAAACCTCGACATCACTCTGCAACAGAGAACGTTGAATCTCACGGACAACATCATCGATTTCATCTTCCGTGATTCGGGTCTCTCCACGGAGTTCATCGAGAGTGTCCTGAAGTGAGTCCCCGAGATTATCAAGTACCATTTGTATATAATTACACGTCAGACCGGTTAAAGTCTTACATACTGGTTCTGTTAACAACCAAAGATCAATCTCTGAAAGGTCTGCCTCGTTATTATATAAAACTCGGAAAGAAGATAGTTCTATTTGCCGAGAAGTTGATCAACCAACCATTCTGGGTCAAATGGTTCTAAGTCATCATACTCTTGTCCAGTACCGAGGAAAAAGATTGGTTGGCCGGTTACATGGGAGATGGATATCGCTGCGCCACCCTGCGCATCGGCGTCAGCTTTCGTGAGTACTGAGCCATCGATTGCTGCTGCGTCATTAAACTCTTCTGCACGACGGACTGCATCCTGACCTGCGACAGCTTCATCAACGAAAATAGTCAGATCAGGGTTGACTACTCGATCAATTTTAGCAAGCTGATCCATCAGACCTTCGCTTGTATGGAGTCGACCAGCAGTGTCGCCTAAGACAACGTCAATGTCGTTAGCTTTAGCGTATTCAACCGCATCATAGATAACTGCCGCAGGGTCTCCTCCTTGTTCGTGACTAATTAGTTTTTTATTTAAGGCGTTAGCGTGTTCTTCAATCTGCTCGTTGGCACCAGCACGGAACGTATCACCGTTTGCAAGCACAGAGTCGTAGCCTTGGTTTTCTAAGTACCGAGATATTTTAGCAATAGAAGTAGTTTTTCCGACTCCGTTAACACCAGTGAAAACAAGGACAACTGGCTTATCTGCTTCTTCAATGGCGGCATCAAAGTCGACATCATCAACCGTCATGACTTCAAGCAGGGCGTCACGCAAGGCATCTTCAACAACTTCATCAACGGATTTTGTAAACCGACGACTCTCGCCAAGGAGGTCATCACGGAGGTTCTTGAGGATTCGTTCAGTCACCTCAAGTTCGACATCTGACTCAATCAACGCCATTTCCAGCTCCCAAAGCGGATCTTCAAGCTCTTCTTCTTTGATAACAACTTTTCCAGTTGCGATGTTTTTTGCTTTTTTTGCAAAGCCGATACCAGAGGAGCTATCCTCTTGTTCTGGTTGGTCCGTATCTGTGGTCGAAGGAGACTGGTTGTCGGTCGGCTCTGTGGTTTCAGCCGAGGAAGAAGAAGACTGGTCAGAATCGAGGGTATCCGTCTCTGTTTTTGTAGATGTGTCTACAGACGCTGAGGTAGAAGACTCGGTGCTCTGTTCAGGGTCAGATGTTGTCTCGGATGTTTCCTGAGGCTCCGGTTCAGGCTCAGCCTCAGGAAGTGCCTCCTGATCTTCGGGGTCTTCATCTTCCTCTGTTGGCTGTTCTTCGGCCGCCTCCTTTGCGCCTTTCCGGAAGTTTTTGATTTTATCTTTGAGCCCGTCAAACATAGCCTATTCTTCTTCAGATTCTCCTTGCATTTGTTGCATCTGTTGCTGGAGTTGTTGCTGCTGTAACTGCTGTGCTTGCTGCTCAAGCCGATCAGATTCTTCTTCAAGTTCTGCAATCTCGTCGTTGATCTCTTCAATTCGTTCGTCAAGATGATCTTTCTTATTCTCTAATGTCTCTACAGCGCCTTCGGAGTTCCGCTCTGCCGCGTAACCGCCACCGAGGTCAACAATGATTTCCTCAGCATCAAGAATCTCAGCGCGGACTTTAGCACCACCGCCAAGTGGAACCTGAACAACAGCACCATCGTCTATCGCGTTAATCGCGGAAATCGCCTCATCGATTTCTGACTGATCATCACGAAGTGACTCAATCTCGTTATTTAGTGCTTCAATCTGCTGATCGAGTTCTTGTATCTGCTGTGATAGTTGCTGAAGCTCCTGTTGGCTTCCACCGCCTTGGTTCATCATTGTCGAATCACCTCTGCTGCTGTGGAGGTACTATGACGACGATAACAACAATTGCGAGCAATTGGTACTTGCATATGACTATATGGGACATCACGTCAGAAGTATGTTCCTATCAGTTGCTATCAATAGCTCAGAAACCCCCCACAATCACAGATAATTACTGAGACGGGGCATCAACCTCAAGTCGGTCCTTAAGATTTTGAAGGGTCGTTCTAAGCTCTCGTTGATTATATCTTCGAACGAAAGGCTCAGCAAGCCGAGAGAGAACTCTTCCCGGTAATTTATATGTAGCGGCATATGAGACACGGGTTCCATCATTTTCCTCAGTAAAGCGCAGATCCAACTCACCTTCAAGTTGGCCCCGAAGTTCAAAATTAAGACGCTGGTTCTCTTCATGAAGTATCTCAACAAGTTCACCATCAAGTGACACTCCAGCCATCCGGTAGGTATGATCAGCTCGTTTCCCCCCATTGTCAAGAGGCTCGACATTTCGAACCTCAACTAAGCTCGGAGTAATCTCAATGTGGTGGTATGGGTCATCGAGGTAAGTAAAAACGTTCTCGACAGGGGCATTGACGTAAATCGTCTCACTGACGGTAACCATGCATCTAAAGTAGGTAACCAGTGCTAAAAAGTTGTGTGTTATTTACGTGCTATATTTCATCACGATACAAAAAATGTAGTCTGGATTTGAGGATATTTTTTTAATAGAACCAAAATTGAACAAATTAAGAATCAGGGTTAATCAATGTATCCGAGGGCATCCTCAATACGACCAAGTTCTGGGCCGGTTGTTTCTTCACCAGCCACATATCCAGTGTTGTTTGCGAGAAGTCCACTTCCGACGAGTGGGCCTCCGTAATTGATTGTTCCAACATCTGCATAGACATCGAGCAAATTAGATAGACGTTCAAGTTCACTGTCAGTTGCTTTAGGATGACAGAGAACTCCTGAGTCAGTCGCAACAGCCGCCATTCCTACGGTCCGAACATCAGCGATCATTCCCTGCTCAACAGTGACGTCAAGCGTATCAGCAATTGTCTCAATTGTTTCGTTCGTAAGGTCAGGGTGAACGTATGCACCAGAGTTATTCGCTAATATAACATTACCAACAGCGGTAATCCGACTGGGGAGTTGCTGAACAGAAACAGATACAGCATCTTGAAGGGTGGATTGTTCTTCTGATGAGATACGGTTACTAACGAGAAGTCCATTGTCATTTCCCGCAACGAGTGATCCAACAGTCGTTGATCCACCAACCGTCGTTTCAATAACAGATACAGAGAGCTCACTGGCAATCGCGTCAACAAGTTCTTGATCTAGATTAGGACGGACTACCAGATAATCGTTCGTTACGTGGGCGAACACACCAACGTACGGCGAGCCAAGAAATGATGTCTGAAGCAACGTTCTCACTCAGAGTGTTCAGCTTCGACGATTCCACGCCCCGCTTCTTGGAAGCGAGCAGCGCGGACACGAAGCTTGCTCGGCGGTTTTGATCGTCCGCGTTCCCAGACTGCTTCATTGATCGACGGATCAAGCCGGACATCATCCTCCTCGACCGAAAAGTGCTGGGCTAAGTGCTCGCGAACGATTGACATTGCCTTGTCAGCTCGTTCATGTTTCGGTGCAGCCTTAGCATCACGAAGCGGAATTGTCATGACCCGCTCCTCGAATTCTTCTGCGCTCATTCGTCAGTATTTGATCGACGCCAGTTTCGGCGTTTTGGGTTTCGCATAACGTCGCGGTCAGTTTTCATCATTACCCATGCTGGAACACGGCTGTTCTGCCGTTCTAATTTGGCGAGTCGTTTCTTTTTCGCCCTTGATTTTCCACTCATATGTTGCTGTTGTTTTATGCCGACCGGTAAAACCTTGTTCTTTTTGATGCGCATCACAGGACATAGAAGATTATGAAAAATTTTCATCCAGTGATTTCAGCAACCAGTGTCGTAAGGTTAGGAACTTCTATAGTTGGTTTGACAGGCAGTTCAGCAGATTTGCGATGCGGACGGCGGATAAAAGCTGCATCAATACCAGCTCGCTGAGCCGCGATAACATCTTTAGGGCTGTCTCCGACATATAACGCATCGGTTGCAGAAAGATCAGTCAGCGCTTGCTCAATATAATAGGGATTAGGTTTTTTTCTCATTACATCTTCAAGCGTGGGCTGACGGCCATAAACGGTGTTGAACTGATCAATTAACCCGTAGTGCGAAAGAATATACTGAACGGTCCGGTGCTGGTTGTTACTGACAACACCAAGCGGGCTAGTAATGGCGTCCAACGTAGCAACATCTTCATAGAGATCTTTCGTACCAGCATCAATCAGCTGGATCTGTGCTGCGGCAACGTTTTGATCACGTCGTTCCCAAAACCGTCCTGGGTCAAGACCATACGTTGAGCACACACTAAGTAAGTCGGCCATTGTCACTCCGAACAGCTGCTCAATATGCGTTGGATCTGGATCTTGCACGCCAAACTCATGAAATGTCTGCCTTATTGCATTTCGTACCGCTTCACCCTCAGTGATACGAGCAAGGACACCATCGTTATCGAAGACGATGGCGTCATAGTCCATAGATGACACTGTCCATATATTAGGAAAACACGATATTAGGTGTTTGTGAATAGGTCATTTAGGTGAGAAACTATGAGGAATGTGTAATTGCTCCCTCCTACTTACAGCGGTAGCAAGGCGAAAGCCCACCCGTTTACGGGTGTGGATAAAGCCAACAACTGGGAATCTATCTATGGGTTTGCTCTCCTACTGTTTTATATGCAATCAGAGCGTGGGTATGATGGTACCGAGCAGCTCAGTCGCCCAATTGACCTCCTCCCACCCGTGAACGGGGTGGGATTCCCACGGATTCAGCCGTGAGGGGATGTCAATCACTTGTGCTTGTTACTGGGAAAGGATCTTGCTTACAGTCAGATAATATGGGCAGACCAATACAGGAAATCAGTTTTTCCTATTTAGAGTCCAGCGACATCTTCTATTGCGTCGGTGAGTGCCTTGATGCTTTCTAGGTCGTGCTCTCCCATGTGTCCAATGCGGAATGTTTTCTCCCCTATGTCACCATATCCATTAGAGAAGACATAATCGTATTTTTCAGAAACTTGCTCAATTGTCTGCCCGACATCAATGTCTTGAGTATTCTCAATACAAGTTACTGTTTGGGAGCGATATCCCTCTTCAGCAAAGAGGTCAAAGTGTTGCTTGGCCCATTCCTGAGTGTACTCTGCCATTTCGCGATGACGACGATCACGCGCTTGATGTCCTTCCTCAAGCATGTGCTTCATTTGCTTTCGATAAGCAAGCATAATAGGAATAGCGGGGGTAGAGTGAGTCTGACCTTTTCTGTCATAGTAATCTAAGCAGCGCTGAAATCCTCCATACCATGATGCTGAGTCTTTCTCTAACTCTTGTTCATAGGCATCATCGCTGACAACACAAACAGCAAGGCCAGGAGGCATTGCAAAAGCCTTCTGTGTCGATGTAAAGATAGCATCAATTCCACTGCCCTCAATATCGATGTAATCACCACCCAAACAGGAGATAGCATCAACGATAAAGTAGGTATCTGGATACTCAGACACGATCTCCCCAATTTCTTCGACCGGATTTCGAACGCCGGTTGAAGTTTCGTTCATGACCATCCCAACAGCATCATATTGCGTATCAGCTGTTTCTAAGGCGGTTTTAATATCGTCGGGCTTGACAGCTTCTCCCCACGTATACTCAATTCGGTCAACATTCTTGCCAAGACGTTCAGCAACATTTGCTTGTCGTTCACTAAATGCTCCAGAGGTAGGTACCAAAAGTGAGTCCTCAACCAAGTTCAGGGTTGTTGCCTCCCAAAACTCAGTACCTGATGCTGTAAGAATGGTAAGGTCATTATCAGTATCAAGAAATTCTTTCGTATCTTCGACTATTGTCGTATAGAGGTCAGTCATTCGGTCCATCCGATGGCCAAACATCGGTTGAGACATTGCATTGATAACGTCTTCTCGAACTTCCGTTGGACCCGGTAAATAGAGTCGTTTATTTGGGTAATCACCAGTATATTCACTTTTTTCTGTCACAGCAGTTCACCGTACTTCCATGATTATAAGTCCGAAGATATGCACGTTTTGTATTGTAAATAACTACGCCAAGTTTGAGCTACAGTATATAGGCCCCATACACAGAAAGTAGTTTTATCAGTCATTGGAAAACAAAAATGCCATCTGTCGCATTTCGAGTTAATAAATCCACCGGAAAACAACTTCTGCGAGAACGGGGTGAGTACGCTGTCTGAGCGGGAACAGGTCGATCAGACCAGGTTGTAACTGATCCGTAGTTGTGAATGAGACGATTTCTAGTGTCACTAGGGCGTGTTTCGACTGCTCTGGCCAAAGCCGTCGCTGTCGGCGACGGCTGACCCGACCGGCGTGAGACGAACTCAACCGAACGAATCCAGTGACCGGTCCCAGTACGTGCGGACTTTCTGAATAGTTCGCGGCACGCCACCCCTCATCGGGTGGCGTTGC
>OBKM01000454.1_pt1 | contig 20352 bp, 22 predicted proteins | sample 1519691 | NCBI WGS metagenome assembly OBKM01 (sample SAMEA37050418, study PRJEB22526) | metagenome | biome: saline pan; feature: lake; material: water | place: Egypt | collected 2015 | depth 0.5 m | reverse complement strand
CCGGAGGGGATCACGGAGTTTCTGAACCGCAAGACCGTGTACATCAACCGGTGAATCGCCTCGACCGGGTACAAAAACCACGGGTGTCGGGGGCAGAGAGCACGCGACAGCGGGGGGTTGAAACCGCGGCCCCCCGTCAGTTGGCCCCACGAGCTCACAGACACGAGCGACGACAGACACCGGCCTGTCACTGTTCGCCGAGCCCGAGGCGGTCCTGCAAGGCACACAGGAGCTTGTCGGCCGGAACTGAGCCCCGATTCTGGTGTACCGGCTTCTCGAGGATGGACCCACCGGGTTCAGTGCGCTGAAGCGGGAGATCGATGGCACCTCATCGAAGACACTCGCCGAGAGCCTCGACCACCTCGAGGCAGCCGGAATCGTCAGACGGGCACAGCTCAACGAACAGCCCGTGCGCGTCGAGTACCGGCTCACCAAGCCGGGACGGTCACTCGACCCGGTCATCGTTGAGCTGATTACGTGGGGGACGAACACAACCTGACCCAGCCAGATAAGAGTACACGGGTCGTCGATTCCGGGGGATGAGCCCGGTCGGGTGGCGGAGCCGGCACGTCGCGGAGTGGAATCGTTATCTCCTCGCCGGTCCGTGGGTCGCGGCCGTTCTGCAGTCGCGTCCCCTCGACGAGCGAGACGAGTCCGCGCTGGCCCGCCTCGTCGTGGGGCGCCTCGGGCATCGCTTCGAGCGGGTCCTCGTCGACGTGACCGCGGTGGAGCGCTGTGGGGGGTGCTCGATGCTCTGTGCTCGACTCGGTCAGTTGTGTCTCGGGCTCGAGCACCGCCAGGTCGAACGCAACCTGCTCACGAACGCGTTCGACCGACTCCCGGGACACGACCGCAACGTCCAGCAGTTCGTCGCCGGCGAAGACCAGTCACTCGACTGGGTCTTTCTGCTCGTGCGCCACGACATTGCGGGCGAGTCCGCCGTGGTCGGTGTGGGACTGTACGTCCACGATGAGTTGCGCTCGATGGTTCCAAGGCGACGACGTCGGGAGCGCTGAGCGGGGCTTCTGGAGAGCGTCTGGTCGCAGTTCGACGCCAATCGAGCCCTCGTGGTGAAACTGCGTGTATCATCAACGCTCCGTCACCATTCGACGTCTTCTACATCTGCGTCCTCCTCGTCATCGAGGCCGGCGATCTTGAGGAACGCATCGGCTGCTTCGGCCTTCTGGTCGTCGTCGGCGTCGACGACATGGACGAGTGGACAGTCCAGTGCCATCGCCACACCGCTCATGACGTCGTGGTCGTCGCTGGCCGATTCGCCACCGAGTGGAATCCAGATCTCCTTGCCAGTCTGTGGGTTGCGACCACCGCTCTCCCGTAGCGTCTCCTCGACGAGCGAGACGAGTTCGCGCTGGTCTTCCTCGTTCCGGAACTCCTCTGGGAGCGCATCGAGCAGGTCCTCGTCGACGTGACCGCGGTGGAGCGACGCCCCACGGCGACGATGGCGGGTGTCGCGACGAATCCGCTGGACGAGTGCCTGCTGGGTATCGGCGCTTGCCGTGTCCTCGGGAGTGAACGAGAGGACGTTGTTCGGCCCCTCGAGGGTCAGTAGCGTACACGAGTCCTCGTAGAGCGCACCGTCGTCGATGACCCATCCGCCGGTGTAGATGTACTCGCCCTCGTGTTTGCAGCGTCGGACGTACGCCACCGCCGGAATCGGCATGGGTGCATCCTCCGGCATCGCAAGCGCCGGCACGACGATCACCGACGATGCGGTGACGCCGCCCGATTCGCTCTCATCGCCCCAAGCCGATGCGTTCGACGTCTTCCGGATATCGAAATCCGAGAATGTGGCCTTACCAGCGCCGCCACCCCGACCGCGTGTGCTCTGGATGGAGACCGCACCAGCCCCGCTCCCGCGGCCGGCTTCCGGCGGGTCGTTCACCACGGTGGCGACGACGCTCGGCCCACGTGACCTGGCCACGATCGAGCGCCCGCTGTCCTCGGGCACGAGCAACTCAACCTTGCCAAACGACATCGACACCACTTCGTGAGGGTCGTCGCTCGCGCTCTTGAACGCGTTGTTCCCCCAGCAGTAGATGGTCCCATCGCGCTCGGCACACAGCTGGTCGCTGGTCATATACTGGAAGATCCGTGCGGGCGTGATCTCGTCGGCGATGGCCGGCCCGCGCGGAATCTCCGCATCCGGAAGCGTGACGGCGAGGGATTCGCCGACGACCCCTTCGACCTCCAGATACTCGTACAGCGCCTCCCGAAGCTCGTCGAAGCCATCGTCGTCCTCGTCCGGGTCGTCTCCGTCAATCTCGTCTGGAACGATGCCGACCGCACTTCGACGCTTGTTCGAGCGGACGGAGTTGTAGTCGTTTGCCGGCTGTATGGCATCGACCGACCAGCCGTCGAGGTCGAGGCTGGCCGAGAACACGCCACTGCGTTTGACGGTGGCCGGAACCGACTCGGCCCGCAGGCCGGCCACGTCGAACACGCGGCTTCCGGGCGAGCGAAACCCGGACTGCAACTCCTCGACACCGCCGCCCGTGAGCGTGGCGGGAATCATCGCGGCAGGCGACGCCGAGGTGTCGGTCATCCGACCGGCGACCCGCCCGAGACAGCCAGCCATGCCCCCGAGTGCAACCGCACCGCCTGCTGCGAGAAACCGCCGCCTCGTTGTTCCAGTACTGCTCTCAGTCTGACTCTTCGTCAACTTCGACGAACGACTACTTGTACTCATCACGGATCAGTAAAACATAGGCTATTTGAGTATATAAACTTATCTATGTTTTCTACATGCCGTCGGTACGAGTCAACTGTGATGTGGTGGTTCTTTGTCTGTCAGTATGTTCACCAGCCGAATCGTGTGAAGACATCGGAACAGATGACGGCGAGATGCTGACCTCCATCTCTGTATGGTGAACGACTCAAGATACAGGTCCGGGTTTCGATAGGGAAGTGACTGGATTGGAGCCCACAGATTCACGATTGACAGCGGACTCAGAACTGATTCCAGCCATCCTGCAGCCGTGCACCGAACTCGAAGTCCCATCAAGTGTGTCGTTTTCGGCACTCGAAAGCGTCTCGACAATTGTTACGATGGCCTCCGTGGTCACATGACCGGATGACCCCTCGACAGATCGCCGACTCAGAGTTTCTCCGGCTGTGTCGGCATCCGCATACGTTCCACCATCGAACAGGCGACATATGACGTTGCCAAGCCGTCTTCCGTCGGTCGCGTGACTGTGAACACATCGGAGACAGCCCAGACGCCGCTTGTATCCCCAAGATTCGATAGGCGGTCGAAACGGATCTCTGGGGACGGCCGTCGACAGTCCGCCCGGCAGTGTTAATCCTCTCCCGCTGGTGACAGTAGTGTGATTGAACAACATATCGGTGATTGAACACCACAGCCAGTTCAGCAGATGTCCACGGCGCTACCACCCTGATGAAAGAACACTCTGTTCGGCGGCTTCCTGTTATCGGCGAGGCCGAACTCGTCGGCAGCCTCACCACGACTGAGTTCATCCACTATCTGCCGCGACTCAGGACGGTGCCAGTATACCGCGACGAGCGAAGCGAGTCGTGGTTTCACCGGAGCCGAACACAGTGAGGCTCCGGCCTTTTTTCTCCGCGTTTTTTGCGCCGAGTGGTGCGCGGAGCGCACCCGAGGCGGAAAAAAGAGGTATGCCGCCTCCCGGATTTGAACCGGAGGAAGACGTGCTCGCTCGCTTCGCTCGCTGTGCGCGACTTCCAGGGTTCAAATCGCGGTCGGCGTCGTTTCTTCGGCTCCTCACCCCGTTCGTCGCCTCAGAATATGCCGCCTCCCGGATTTGAACCGGGGACAGCGCGATCTTCAGTCGCGTGCTCTCCCAGTCTGAGCTAAGGCGGCCCGTTCGGCGGGAGGTTTGGCGGGTGAAAAAGGATTTCGATAACCGGCAGGCGCGTGCGTAAGCGTTTAATCTGCGCCCGCAGTACGATACCTATGGCCGACTGTCCACTCGCGGACGAATGCCCCAGTTTCTCCGAGCGTATCACCGGGATGGGCTGTCAGCACTACGGCGACCGCGGGGGTGCCGAGTGGTGCAACCACTACAACCAGCCCATCGAGGACCTCAAGTCACAGCCGGTCAAGCCAGGCGAGGAGGTCGTCATCGATGTCGAGGATATCCACGAGAGCGGCGCGGGCGTCGGTCGCACCGAGGACGGGTTCATTATCATGGTCGATGGGCTGCTTCCCCCGGTGCGTGCGAAGGTGGAGATCACGAAGGTGCACTCGAATCACGCCCGCGGGAAGGAGCTCGAGCGCCTCGCTGTCGAGGACGAGGAGCCCGAGGCGCCCGAACCGGAGGACGACGATGACGATGATGACGACGACCCGCGACTGGGCAGTCGTGACAACTTCTGGGGCGGATAACGACCCCGTCTGACCGGCGCGCCACAGGGTCCCAGGACGACACTGGACACCATTAGGACCCGGGCGATGTGATGAAGGGTGTAATGATACACTTAAGATGCTGCGCGCACATTATATGCGATATGGAAACGAGAAAGGTGCAGCGACTGGGGCCGTCGACGCTGGCGATGACGTTGCCGGCGGAGTGGACACAGGAGTACAGTGTCGAGAAAGGCGACGAGGTGTCGCTACGGCTGGAGGGGAAAGGCCCGCTCACGGTGTTGCCGGAGTCGGTCCAGTCTGAGGACAGCGAGGCGGTCATCAGCGCGGGGGCGTTGAGCGCGGACGCCCTCGAGCGGGCGATTGTCGCCCAGTACGTGCTCGGACGGCGGACAATCCGTGTCGAAGCGGCGGACGGGACCCTCCGGGGTGCACATATCAACGCCGTGTACAACGCCGAGACACAGCTGATGGGGCTTGGTGTTGTCGAGGAGACGCCAGACAGCATCATCATCCGGTGTTCGGTCGACGCGGCGGATTTCACACTCGACAATCTGCTCGAGCGGCTCGAATCGACCGGGTCGACAATGCGGAGTGAGGCGATCAGAGCGCTGGCCCGGGAGAACCCCGAGCTCGCACAGCGCGCGCTCAACCGGGAGCGACAGGCCAACAAGATCTTCGTGCTGTTGCTCCGGCTCATCTTCACCGCCTACCAGAACCCCAATCTGGCACACTCGGTCGGCCTGTCGGACAGCTTCCCGCTGATCGGCTACCGGTCGGTGGCCAAAAACCTCGAGCTGATCGCGGACAACGCCGAGGACATCGCCGAGACGGTTCTCGATGCCGAGGGCCACGCGCTCGATGTCGACCAGGCCACGATGCGTCGTATCCGCGAGTTCACCGACCAGGTTGACGAGCTCACCGCGATGGCCGTCGAGGCGGCTGTCGAGCGCGATTACGACACCGCTATCGAGGTGCGTGAGGGGTTCAGCGCCGTCGACGGTCGCGGACAGGAGATCCTCGCCGACCTGCCCGAGCTGGGCAACGCCCAGTTGCTCGACATCCGGGAGGTGCTGGTCAGCCTCGACCAGACCGCACAGTATGCCGTCCGGAACGCCGAGATCGCGACGAACCTCGCACTCGACGAGGAGTCCGACCACATCACGATTCACTCGTAGCCGGGAACAACTGCCGGTCGAGTCGGTCGACCGTGCGCTCGAGAACCGGCACCATGTTCTCGGTGTCTTCCCGGTTGTACGCGATGAGCCGTTCCAGCGCGCCGTCGACGCCGCGCTCGTGTTCGTGCCACAGGCGGACTGCCTCGCGGCCGTCGACATCCGGGAGCGTCCGGCCGATGTCGAGCCCCTCCTCGACGGCATCCTGCCCACCGGAGAGCCCGACCCGCCGGCAGGTCGGACAGAGGTCGATGTGTGGCCCGTCGAGAGTGAGATCGAACCGGGTCTGGAGAAACGGCACGTCGAACCGTCGGCCGTTGAACGTCACCAGCAGGTCCGCAGGCTCGAACAGCGCGGCGAGGCTGTCCCGTGTCAGATCGTCACCCCGGACCAGCGTCCGTGTCTCGCCGTTCTGGTGTACTGTCACCGTGGTGACGACACTCCGCTCGGGGTCGAGACCGGTCGTCTCGATATCGAAAAAGCAGGTGCGCTCGCGGAACGACTCGTAGAGCCGCCAGTGCTCGCGTGCGGGGAGTCGCTCGCCGAAAAACGCTGTGTCACCGGCATCGAGGGCCCGCTTCCCGCCGTCGATGTATCGTTCGATACACTCGGCACGCGTTGCCCCGATCCCCCGGTAGCTCCGGTCGAACGCCTTCCAGCGGGTCGCCCCCTGTTCCCAGAGGCGCCGCTCCGTTCGTTCGCCCACCTGCTCGGCCCCGAGAAAGGTGTTCTCGACTCGCACACGTCGACTGCAGGCGCGACCAGAATTAACGCTTGTGGAGCGGGACCCGGCCCCGGTTGTCTGGGCGGTTTCAGCTGTGGCCGCTCTCGTCACCGGCCACCCCCGGCTCGGTGTCGGGCTGTCCGTCACCGGTCACCGTCCCGTCGTCGGAACCGTCGGTCCCGTCGCCCCCGGTGCCCGTGCTGACGGTCACCTGTGCGGGCCGGAGCACCTTTCCCGCCATCTCGTAGCCTGGTCGGTGGATGTCCGCGATCGCATCCTGTGGCTGTCCGGAGGGGACTGTCGCGAGCACCTCGTGTCGGCCGGGGTCGACAGCGTCACCCGGTGCCGGTTCGATGATCTCGACGTTCTCCCGGTCGAGTTCGCGGTCGAACTGTGCCAGCGTCGACTCGATGCCGCCGCGGATATCCGCACTCTCGTCGGTGTCGAGTGCGCGTTGCAGATTGTCCCGGACCGCCAGAAGGCGCTCGACGAGGTCCTCCGTCGCGCGCTCGCGCTCCTCCTCCATGCGCTCTTTCTGGCGTCGCTTGTAGTTTTTGAACTCGGCCTGCTTGCGCCGGAGACGGTCCTCCAGGTCCGTCGCCCGCTCGCGCTGCTCGGTAACTGTCGTGTCCAGGTGCTCCACGGTCCGCCCCAGCGCAAGGAGTGTCGTCGCGATCGTCTCCGCGGGGAGGCGCTCGACACGCCCGCGCAACCCCTCGCCAGGGTCGAGATCGCCCACCTCGACCGGCCCCTCCTCGAGGATCCGGGCGGCCGCGCTGTCGTCGATCTCCTCGAGCAGGTCTGCCGGGTCGGTCGGTCGGTCACCCTCCGGTCGCGTCCCGACGTGCTCGCCGGCGTCTGCGTCCGACGCCTCCCCGGATGTCTCTGTCTCGGTCTGCCTGTCGCCGGAGCCGTCGCTCATACCCGAATGCACGCACCTGGGCGGTAAAAACCGAACGACATCAGGTTCAAGCGCCCGGCGACCGACGGGACGAACATGGAGATTCGTCACGTCACGGCGGGTGCAGAGGTGTTCACCTGTAACGCGTACCTCGCGCTCGGGGCGGAGCCGACACTTGTCGACGCCGGGGCGATGCCCGGAGTGGTCGATGTGATCCGCGAGCACACCGACGAACTCTCGCGGGTGGTCCTGACCCACCAACACGCTGACCACGTGAGTGAACTCGACGCCGTGCTGTCGGCGTTCGACCCCGACGTGTACGCATACGGCTCCAACCCGGCGCGAACGCACGCGCTCGCGGACGGCGAGGAACTGCTCGTCGGTGACGACCGCTTCGAGGTTGTCCACACGCCCGGCCACGCCGACGACCACATCGCGCTGGTCGGCCGGGTGCTGTTCTCGGGTGACGTCGTCGTCTACAACGACGGCGCGTTCGACGACGGGAGCTTCGGGCGGACCGACTACCCCGGCCAGTCCCGCGAACGACTCATCGAGAGCATCCGGGCGCTACTCGACCGGCTGCCCCCCGGTGTGGAGGGGCTGTACGCGGGCCACGGGGAGCCCTACACCGGCGATGTCCGTGCCGTCGTCAAGCGTGCGCTCGCCCGTGCCGAGCGACGCGAACCGAAATACCCAGAATGAGCCCACTCCCGGATCCCGGCGTGGCCACCCTCTTTCGATCACAGGATCGGGCCCGGATGACCAGCCGCCCGGCCCCCTCGTCCAGTGGGTCAGCGGTACTGGCCCTGTGCTGTGATTGAGCGATGCGCTCCGGGATGAGATAGATTCAATACGCTGGTCGACAACCCTCGTGTATGAGCGACGAGCGATCGGTCGACGAGATGGACCGTGATCTGGCGGCGGCGTTCGGCCTGTACGCGCTGACCGACGCCACCCTCCAGGAGGCGGCCAGGGCGGCCGACGTGACGAGCCTGGAGTTGGAGGTCGCCATCGAGCAGGCCGGGCTCGAGAACGTGTTCGAACTCGACGCCGAGCGTGAGGTCTCCGAGACAATCGACGAGTTGCTCGACGGTCACTAGAACCGCAGGTCAGCAACTGCACGCCGGACCGCCTCGAGCAACGCAGTCGGCGTCTCGGTTCCGTCACCGGACAGCGTGACGTGCCCCATCTTCCGGAGGTGGTAGACCTCGCGTTTGCCGTACCAGTGGAGGGCAAGTCGGTCCCGCCCGAGGGGCACCTCGACCCCAGTGAGCCGTGCGGGCTGGCGTCGCTGCACGTCGCCGAGGATGTTCGCTGCGGCCGTTGTGACACGACGCTCTGTCGTCCCCAGAGGAAGGCCCACCACCCCGCGGATGTGCTGTTCGAACTGCGAGGTGTGACAGCCCTCGATCGTCCAGTGCCCGGAGTTGTGTGGCCGTGGCGCGATCTCGTTGAGCAGTATCTCCCCGTCGTGTTCGAACAGCTCGATGCCGAACACGCCGCGACCCGAGAGGAGATCGAGCACGTCACGCGCGACATCTCGGGCACGCTCGCGCACGTCAGGCTCCGCCCGCGCCGGAGAGACCATCCGCCGGAGTATCTCCGCCTCGTGGACGGTCTCGGTCACCGGAAACGTGTCCTGCTGGCCGTCACCGACCGCACCCATCACCGCGAGTTCCCGGTCGTAGGGGACGAACTCCTCGACCATCGCCGGCCCGTCGAGAGCCTCGAACGCCGCCTCGGTATCCTCGGGCGACTCGACGGGGACGTTCCCGCGGCCGTCGTAGCCGCCCGTGCGGGCTTTCAACATTGCCGGGTAGCCCAGCTCGTCGAGCGCCCCCCGCAGGTCGGCGACAGAGTCGACCGCCCGGAACGCCGGCACCGGGACCCCGGCCGCCTGCAGCCGGCGCTTCTGGACGAGCTTGTCCTGGATGAGACGCAGCGTCTCTGGGTGGGGATGGACCGGTGTGCCGGTCGCCTCGCTCACGCGCTCGAGCACGTCAGGGTCGGTGAGTTCGATCTCGAAGGTGAGCACATCGGCCCGCTCGGCGAGCTCCCGGATGGTGGCCTCGTCGTCGAACCCGCCGACGACCTGGTCGCGGACGACCGGCGCGGCGGGGGCATCGGGTGTCGGGTCCGAGACGACGAGCTCAACGCCGAGGGGCGCGGCAGCCTCGCCCAGCATCCGACCCAGCTGCCCGCCCCCGACCACACCGACGGTCGTCTCCGAGGGTACGTGCATGCCCGTGGTTCCCACGAGACGGCCAAATAGGCGTCGTTTTCACGACACGGGCCCCGTCGACCACGACCGCCCGGTGGTATCAGCCCCTGTCAGGGTCGCCGAGCAGATCCAGCTCGGCCGCGATGACGACGAACCCGAATGCGACGGCCCCGGCGATTGTAACCGCGCCGGGCGAGGCTGTCTGCGAACAGAGTTGACGCGCCCCCGAGCACCAGCAACACGGCGACGAGCGCCCAGTCCAGCCACGCCACCACGCCCGCCCTGTACGCCGAGCGGATGTACGGCCGACCCATCGGGCGCACAGCCGAGCCACAAGCCAAAAAGCGTCACGGGTGGCCCGAACGGGTCGGGCCGTCTGGACCGAAACGACTGTCGGGCCGCCGGGAGTACGACGGGCATGATCAGACGCTACGACCACGACCAGGACTGGACGGCGCTCTGGCAGCTGAAGCGGGCCTTCGAGCGGGAGCTCGGGGCGGCAGGCACCGGTTCGAAGGCGACCCGGTACGAGGGGAAGCTCACCGACGACTACCGTAAGCGGTACCGGGGATGGGTTGCCCGGTGTCTCGCAGACAGCCCCGGATGTATCCAGTTAGCGCTCGTCGCGGGGGAGCCGGTCGGTTACGTCTTTGTTCTGCCCGAGCGATACGCGATGATCTGGGACGCCGCCGTTCTCAACGAGCTGTATCTCGACCCCGCCCACCGCGGCGAGGGTCACGCCGACGACCTGCTCGCGGCCGCGCTCGAACTCGTCCGGGAGCAGTCCCTGCCGATGGACCGGCTGGTGCTGGATGTCGACCCGGACAACGAGCGCGCACGGGCGTTCTACGACCGACACGGCTTCGAGGCGTGGGGCGAACTGGTCGTCCGGCCACTGGAGTGAGCGGGCTAGAGCTGTCCGGCCCGCTCGAACAGGGCCTGTGTGCGTTCACCCGCCTCGGCCATCACCGCATCGGCGTCGAGCGTCAGCAGCTCCCGGTTCTCCATGAGCACCTGCCCGTCACAGACGGTGTGGCGGACATCACCCCCACGGGCGGCGTACGCGAGATGGCTCACCAGGTCGTGACGCGGCGTGAGATGCGGGCTCCCCAGGTCGACAACCGCGATATCCGCGTTCGCACCCGCCTCGATGCGGCCGCTGTCGAACCCGAGCAGCTCCGCACCCGTCTCGGTTGCCATCTCCACGACCGCCGGCGCGGGCACCGCGCTCGCGTCGGCGGCGGCGAGCTTTCCCAGCATCGCGGCGTCGCGCATCTCGTCGAACATATCGAGGTCGTTGTTCGACCCCGCGCCGTCGGTCCCGAGAGCGACGGGAACACCAGCCTCGCGCAGCGTCTGGACGGGTGCCATCCCGCTCGCGAGTTTCATATTCGACGCCGGGCAGTGAACGACACCGGTCCCGCGCTCGGCGAGCAGGTCGCGCTCGCGTCCGTCGATGTGGACGCCGTGTGCGAGGAACGTATCCGGCCCGAGAACACCCAGCTCGTCGGCGTACTCGAGCGGGCGCTGGTCGTGCTCGTCGACGATGGGTCTGACCTCGTCCTCGGTCTCGTTGGCGTGGAGGTGGACCGGGACACCTGCCGCCCTCGCCTCAGGGACGTACTCGCGGTAGAACTCGGGGTCGACGGTCGTCAGACTGTGCGGGGTGAACATCGTCCGCACCCGCCCGTCCGCGCGACCATCGTGTTCCCGGGCGAACGCCAGCCCGGTCTCGAACTCCTCGCGGGCCCGATCCTCGGACTTGCCGACCGTGATGCAGCCGTGGCCCAGCAGCGCCCGCATCCCCGAGGCCGCGACCACGTCAGCCACCTCCGACATGAAAAAGTACATATCAGCGAAGGCGGTGGTTCCCGAACGGATCATCTCCGCGACGCCGAGGCGCGTGCCGGCGCGGACATCCTCGGCGGTGAGTTCGGCCTCGACCGGCCAGATGTCCTCCCGGAGCCACGCGTCGAGTGGCTTGTCGTCGGCCGCGCCCCGAAACAGTGTCATTGCGACGTGGGTGTGGGCGTTGACCAGCCCCGGGATGACCAGGCCATCGGTCGCATCGAGGTGCTCGTCGGCGGCCGCGACCCTGCCACGCCGGCTCTCGGGGTCGACCACCGCATCGATGGTGCCCGTCGTCGTCTCGACGAGCACGTCCGCACGTTCGACGGTCGTGTCCGGTCGCAGGACCGCGCCGCCGGTGACTGCGAGCTCTCCCATACACCCGGTCAGTCCCGGTGGAAGATGATACTGTCGGAGTCTATGGGGGTGCCCGGCGCCGGGCCGCACACCGGGGACGAGCGCAAACGTTTAAATCCGCGACAGCCCCCGTGTGCGGTATGAGCGTCGAGCTACCGTTCGCGCCGGTGGACAAACTCATCCGACGCACGGCCGGCGACCTCCGGGTGAGTTCCGGGGCGGCAGAGACACTCGCACACCGGATACAGCGGGAGGGGGCACGGCGGGCCGTCGTCGCGGCCGAGCAGGCGGCGGCCGACAGGCGCAAGACGCTGATGGCCGACGACTTCGACGCCGAGGCTGTCCCGTCACGGGAGGAGCTGGCGCTGCCGATCGCGCCGGTCGACCGGGTCGCGCGGCTCGACATCGACGACCGGTACCGTGTCTCGATGGACGCCCGGGTCGCGCTCGCGGCACAGCTGGAAGCCTACGCCACCGATATCGCCGCCGTCGCGGCACTGCTCGCCCGTCACGCCGACAGGCGAACAGTAAAGACCGAGGATATCGAAGCGTACGACAGCCTGCAACCGCATTTCACATGAACTTCGGCTACCTGGAGGAGTGTCTTGAACACGACACCGGTGAGGGCCACCCCGAAAGCTCCGACAGACTGTCAGCCGTTCGTGAGGCGCTCAACCACAGCAGCGGCATCCGGTACGCCGCACCGGTCCCGGCCGACATCGAGCGTGTCCTCGCGGTCCACGACCGGGAGTACGTTGAGGCGTTCAGGATGTTCTGCTCGCGGGGGGGCGGCCGGTGGGACGCCGATACCATCGCAAGCGCCGGTACCTGGGACGCGGCCCTCGCCAGCGCGGGCCTGGTCCGGTGGGCCGGCGAGGAGGCGCTCAAGGGGAGCCGTGGCTCTGAAACCCCGTTCGCGCTGAGCCGGCCGCCGGGTCACCACGCCCTGAGTGACAACGCGATGGGCTTTTGCTTTTTCAACAACGCCGCGGTGGCCGCCCAGTCGCTGCTCAACGACGGCGCGGCCGACCGGATCGCCATCCTCGACTGGGACGTCCACCACGGCAACGGCACACAGGAGATCTTCTACGACCAGGGCGATGTCTTCTACGTCTCTCTGCACGAGGACGGCATCTACCCGGGAACCGGGACAGTCGAGGAGACCGGTGAGGCCGCCGGTGAGTTGGCGACAATGAACCTGCCGCTCCCGCCGGGATCGACCTCGAGTGCGTATCTGACGGCCCTGGAGGTCGCGGTCTACCCGGCACTCGGGGCGTTCGACCCGGACCTGCTGCTCGTGAGTGCCGGTTTCGACGCCCACGAGCACGACCCCATCTCGCGGATGACGGTCTCGACGGAGGGGTTCGGTCGGCTGGCAAGCGCAGTCGACAGCCTGAGCCGGGAACTCGACGCCGGGCTGGCGTTCACCCTCGAAGGCGGTTACGGGCTCGAGACGCTCTCCTCGTGTGTCAGCATGGTCAACCGGGTCTTCGAGGGCTACCAGCCACGCTCGGAGAAGCGCGTGCTCAGCGAGACCGTCGAGCAGGTGATCCAGGAGGTTCAGGCCCAGGGGTATCCCGGGCTGTGACGTGGCCGGCGAGGCGAGTCAGTGTGCCCGCGGCGTCGGCTCCAGATACCGCGCGAGCTGTGTGCCGAACATCTCGGCGAGCCCGCCGACAGCCTCGTCGACGAGCAGGTCGTACTCCGAGGCCAGTGCCCGCTCGACAGCGGCCCCGAGCGAGACATCGAGCACGGCGTCGCTCCCGAGAAACGCCCGGGCGGTGGTGAACTCCCGTTCTCGCTCGACCACGTAGCGGTCACCGTCGATGAACGGCCCGTACGCGTCACTGTCGGCGTAGGCCTCGTAGAAGGAGTTGGCGTGCTGGCGAACCGCGACCGGCGGGCCCTCGTGGCGCTCGACGGCAGGCCGGCTGGCGACCGCCAGTTCGAACAGCAGGGCGACCTGTCGGCTCGTTTCCTCACCCCCGACCCCCGGCTGGTGTGGCTGTGCGAACGCGTCGCCCCGGAACACGTCGAACCCGCGGCGGCCGAGCTCGCCGGCGATCCCGGACAGCGACCGCCGCAGCTGTGGCCAGAGCTGGTCGTCGACGAGGTTCGGGACCGCGAACCGAACCGCCACGGGCGTGGTCCCGCGTGTGGCGAACGCCTCCCGGACCGCCTCGACACCGAGCGGGTCCGGCTCCGGCGGCTCGAACAGTTCCTCGTCGGGGGCGGCAAGCAGCGCCCGTGCGTAGTGCTGGAACCGGGCGAGGTTCCCCGCCGAGAGCACCGCCGCGACGTTGCGTCCGGGGTCGGTCGGGTCGACGACCACCAGCGGTTCCTCGAAGCTGGTCGTCCCGTGGGCCTCCGGGTCGAGCTGGACCGGCGGCTGCCAGTCGGCCACCGCCTCGAGAAGCGCCCGGAAGCCCCCGTATTCGAGAACGAGCAGTTCGGTCAGATAGCCCGAGAACCCCCGTGTGCGGAGGTCGCTGCCGTAGACGCCGATGCCGGTCATGAACCGCTTTGTGACCCTGACATCGCTCGCGCGGTCGCGGTCGAGTCGCTCGCGCACGTAGCGGGTGTGAAACGGTGTCCGGTCGACGGCCGAGCGGATATCGGTCGCGTCCTCGAGCGCGTAACAGGGGACGACATCCACCTGGAACCCGTCGAACGCGCCGACGACGTAGGGGTGTTCGGCGTACTCCTCGCGGCTCTCCGGGAGGATGGCGTGGCCGACCCGGAGGCCGTACTCGCGCAACTGCTCGCGGTCGAGTGCCGGCGGGAACTGGATGAACAGATCGATGTCACGCTCGCCGGCGAGCCACGTCTCGCGGGCCGTCGACCCCGCGAGTGTCACCTCCGTCGCGACGGGCAGGTCCTCGACCGCCGCCTCCGCACGGTCGGTCAGCCGCTCGACGACCGACTCCAGCGTGGCTCGCTCGCTCTCGCCGGGTTCGACACGCTCGCGAACCCGCTCGACGAGGGCATCGACGTCGTCGCTCATGTACGCCCGTTGCCGGCAGACGGGTGAAAGCGTATCGGTACGGGACCGGCCGGGTGACCGCCGGACGGAACCTGTGCCGAAACGAAACGCCTATGAGACGGTTCCCACTACCACCGGGTGCGTGCCGCCGTAGCTCAGATGGTAGAGCACCACGCTGTTAACGTGGTTGTCCCAGGTTCGAGTCCTGGCGGCGGCGTGAATTCTCTGCGAGAATTCACGTGCAGTCAGATTTCTCCGAAATCTGACGACGGCGTAAAATCGCTTTGCGATTTTCCGGCACGCGAGAATCGCTCCGCGATTCTCGGGACGGCGTGAATTCTCTGTGAGAACCGCGCTTGCGTTCATACCTCCTCAGTATCTGAGACCGGCATATGTTGGTCCGCGACCGGCGAACGACGACCGCGGGTGTTCGTGACACGACGGCGTGGCACGGGGCGTCCTGAAATCGAGCTGTCTGGTGGAGAAAGCAGTATATGTTCCCGGGGAGAACATCGACTATGGCAGAGGAGACCATCCACGAGTCAGAGGAAAAGCGCAGTCGCCGGGGTATCGCGTCGTTCTTGCGGCGGGTTGCCCGCCGACTCGGCCGCGGTGAGCCGGTGCCCGCGAACGAGGCCGAGACAGTCACCGTCGAACCAGGCCCGGAGGCCGAGTTCGAGGTCGAACTGGAGCGCGAGGACGGCGAGGTAAGCCTCGAACTCGAGGTAGACTGGCCAGCGGAGGCGGTGACCGTCGACACCGACGCCAGCGGAAGCAAGGCAACCTTCGACCTCTACGAGGACAGCGCCGAGGAGTGGCGCTGGCGACTCCGCCACGACAACGGCAACATCATCGCCGACAGCGGCGAGGGCTACGCCTCGAAACAGAAGGCAACACAGGGTCTGGAGAGTGTCAGGACGAACGCCGCCGGCGGGCACGTTGTCGACCTCTCGAGAGACGAGGAGGTCGTCGAGGAGGCCGCCGGAAGCAAGGCGACCTTCGAGCTGTTCGAGGATTCCGCGGGCGGGTGGCGCTGGCGACTCGTCCACGACAACGGCAACATCATCGCCAGTTGCGGCGAGGGCTACGCCTCGAAACAGAAGGCAAAGCAGGGCCTGCGAAGTGTCAAGATCAACTCGCCGGGCGCACCTGTCGAGGAAGAGTGACAGAGACTGATCAGACGACCCGGTTCTCGAACGACGGTGTTTCGGCGTCGAGTTCGCCGACGTTCCGGGCGAGGATATCGGCACACCGCTCGTAGTAGTGGGGGGTGTGACCGGCGTTGTGTGGCGTGATGGTGACGTTGCCGAGCGACCAGAGGGGATGGTCGGCGGGAAGGGGTTCGGGGTCGGTCACGTCGAGTGCGGCCCCGGCGATACCCTGTCGGCGGAGTGTCGCGACGAGAGCGTCCGTCTCGACGACGGGCCCGCGCGCGACGTTCACCAGCACGGCGTCGGTCGACATCGTCCGCAGGAGGGGTTCGTCCACGAGCCCGCGCGTCTCGTCGGTCAGCGGGCACGCGAGGACGACCCACTCCGAGTCGGCGACGGCCTCGTGGATGTCGTCGTACCCGTGGACCGCGTCCGCGGGGCCACCTTTCTCCGGCGTGTACCGGACGCCGACAGTCTCGACACCGAAGGCGTCGAGGCGGTCGAGGACGGCCGTGCCGATCGCGCCGAGACCGACGACCGTCGCCGTCGAGCCGTGGAGTTCGCGGGTGTCGTAGGCCCGCCACTCGGCGCGGCGCTTCTGTGCCATCGCCCGCGGGAACGAGCGGGCGTGGGCGACCAGCCAGCCGACGACGTACTCCGCGATGTTGGGGGCGTGGACGCCGGCGGCGTTCGTGACCGCGACGCCGTGTTCCTCGAAAGCCTCGGTATCGAGATGGCCCGTCCCGGCGTAGATACACGCGAACAGTTCGAGAGCCGGCGCGGCCGCGAGGTCCTCGCGGGAGAGCGAGGGGCCGGTTGCGACCGTCGCCGTCGCGAGCAGTTCCCGTTGCTCGGCGGGCGTCTCCGGCAGGCGAATCGTCGCCCCGGGCAGTCGGTCACGCAGGGCGGCGGCGTACGCCGGCGCGTCGAGGCCGTTGACGTGTTGCTGGAGGACCAGGATCTCGGTGTCGGCCATGTCCCCCACTCGAACGGCCAGGGTATAGACGTTGCCCTCCTGGCAGGTGGCCCCGCGGTGGCGGCTGGCCCTACAGCGGGTCGACGCGCTCGCGCGTCCACGCGTCGGTTCCGTACTTTCGGTCGGCGATGTCGGCCGCCCGGTCGAGTTCCGCGTCGGTCCACCCGCCCTCGTCGGCGTCGAACCGGTCGGCGAGTGCCTCTTCCAGCGCGGTGACGGCGGTCTCGCGGTCGATGCCGGCCTGCTCGCGGATACTCGTGACCCGGTCGCGGAACCGCTCGGGGTCGAGGTCGGCCGCAAACACCCCAAGGTGGCGGTCGACCGCCAGGTCGTAGGACAGCGAGCCGTGCTGGACAACCGCATCGCGCTGGCGGTACTGGGCGTTCCCGCTCACCTTCCGCCCGTCGGCGGTGATATCGTGTGCGGGGTCGACAGCCCGCAGGTAACAGGCCGGCCCGTGGACCGCCGGTCGCTGCTCGTCGGCGAAGCCGGCGTCGACACCCATCCGCGCGAACGCGTCGAGCACCGGCTCACAGAGCAACTCGTAGGAGGCGAGCAACTCCCCGGGCACCTCCTCGGCCGGGACGGCGACCGTGTAGGAGATGTCCCCGACGGGGTCGTGATAGATGCCACCGCCGCCGGTGGGTCGACGCGTCACGTCGATGTCGTTGTCGGCACAGAACGCCCAGTCGACGGTCGCCGCGTCCTGTCGGTAGCCGAGCGAGAGCGTTCCGGGGGTCCAGCGGTAGACCCGCGCCGTCCGGGGGCCGCCGGCGGCGGCCGTCTCGGCGGCCACCTCGTCGAGTGCCATCTGCATCGGACCGGGGCGGGCCTCCTCGCGGACGAGTCGCCACTCGCGGTCCGACAGTCCGGTCATCGTTCGGTTCCGAACCCGACGCGGTCGGCGTCCGCGGCCGCGCGCTCCGTTGCCTCGTCGAGGTCGAACTCGCGGACGAGCTCCCCGTCCCGAAGCAGCGGTTCGAGCAGCGGGTCACCCTCGATATCCTCGTCGACGGGTGCGACGCGGTGGTTGCCGTCGGCGGTCCGGTAGACCTGCTTGCGACCACCGAGTTTCCCGCGCTTGACCGCCGACTCGCCGTCGACCGCGACGATATCGAGCGAGAAATCGACCGGGTCGGCGTTGCTGACGTACGAGCCGACGCCGAACCCGTCGGCGACGTCACGGATCTCGGACATCACCGCGGGCGTGAGGCCGCCGCTCGCGAAGATATCGACGTCCTCGTGACCGGCCGCGTCGAGCTTCCAGCGCACCTCCCGGAGGATGTGTCCGAAATCACCGCGCCGGGAGCCGGTCGTGTCGATGCGCACGCCGTCGAGATCCTCGACCGCCTCGGCCGCGCGCAGCGACTCCTCGACCTCGTCGGAGTAGGTATCACACAGCACAATTCGGGGCACGTCCGCGGGGGCCGCCGCGTCGAAGGCCTGCCAGGCGGCCTCCTGGTTGCCCGGGCCGAAGCAGATGACGAGCGCGTGCGGAATCGTGCCACTCGCCTCGCGCCCGAGCACCTCGCCCGCGGCGACGTTCGAGAAGCCGTCGAGTCCAGCGAGCAGGGCGCTTCGCTCGACCATCGCCGCGGTCGAGGGGTGGACGTGTCGGCTCCCGAAGCTCAACACGGGCGAGTCCGGCGCGGCCCGCCGGGCCGCAAGCGCCGCCGTCGCGACCCCCGTGGCGTGGGAGAGAAACCCGAGCAGTGCGGTTTCGAGCCGACAGAACTCGAGATACGGCCCCTCGATGCGCATCACCGGCCCGCCGTCGAACAGTTGCCCCTCCCGGAGCGCGTCCACGTCGACCGGCCGTCCCGAGAGCAGGCTGGCCGCGTCCTTCAGGCCGGCCAGTAACGACCAGTCGCCGCTCGGAAACTGTGACGCGGTCACCTCGGCGACAACCTCGGGGTCTCGACCCGCCGACTCCAGTGTCTCGACGGTGCGGTCGAAGTAGGCGTCGGTCGCATCGCCGGCCCGTATCGCCGACGGGTCGACGATATCGAACTCCGTCATGGCTGGTGTTACCGTGTCCACAAGAAAAGCCTGCCTCTCTGGCGGCGACAGCAACCGTTATGCCCCGGGGGTGGGTAGTGCTCGGTGATGACGGACCGACGTGCCTTTCTCGCGGGGGTCTGTTTCGCCCTCGGCGGGGTGCCGATCGCGCTGTTTTACGGCTTCGAGCCGTTCGGCTACCTCGGCGCGGGCCTGGTCGCGCTCGGCGTGGCAATCGGCTACGGTGCCAGGCAGGTCGACGGCCGAAACTGACCTGTGCGTGGAGCCCCTGTCTCCGGTGTGTGACGACCGACGCGCCCGACGACGACGACATCGCGGAGCAACTCCTCGACGGGGAGGCATACGAGCAGGCCAAGCTCTCGACACGACAGATGGTCTCGACCTCGCTGGACCGGAAGGTGCTTCTGGCGATCTCGACGCTCGCGCTGTCGACACTGCTCGCGCCCGCGGTTCTGGCCCGGCGTGACCTCGTTCGTGACCTCGAGGGTGGCGGTCTCGACCTCGCGCTCGGGTTGCTCGTGATGAACGGCATCGCGGCCGCGTTTCTCGGTGGTCTCCTGCTCGTCCGACAGCAGTACATCGTCAACGAGCGCTCGCTGAGCGAGCGACAGGCCCGGAAGCTCGTCCACATCGAGGACCTGCTCGCGCTCGTGGTGGTTCTTGGCGGGATGTTCGTCGCCACGCCGCTCGTGCTTGCGGCCGTCGGGCTCGTCTCGCCGTCCACCATCGAGACCCTCTATGCCAACGACGTTCGCGTCTACCGACCCGACGAGGCGTTCGGTGTCGACATCCGCGCTATCTCCGGCGCGGGCGCGTTCCTGACGCTTGTCCTCGTCGCCCTTCGGCAGGTCGTCCGGTCCGCGACCCGCGGTTGAACGCGTGGTCGCTCCGGGACTCGCTGTCCGTCACGACGGTTTCTGGGAAAGGCTTATTGCGAACCGTTAACAAGCCGAAGTCTGACTAGTATGGCCCCAGTTTCTTTATATACACCGTCCAACCTGGATGTGTATGGTCGGACTACCTAGCGCCAGTACGGTGGTACTGACGGCATCGCAAGGAGAACTGTACGACTACGTCCTCGACGACACCCTGCTGGGGACGTCGATCTGGACCAACATCGGGTTGGCCGGACTCACGTTGCTGCTATTCGCCTTCATGGCACGCAACGTCGGCGACCCCCGTTCCCAGCTCGTCATCGTCGCGGCGATGTCCGTGTCTGCCGTGTCGCTTGCGAGCTATACGGGGCTCGCCTCGGGCCTGACCCTGAGCGTCCTCGAGATGCCCGACGGGCACGCGCTCGCGGACACGCAGGTCGAAAGCACACTCGCGGACAACGTCGCAGCACTCAGTGGTAACGAGGAAGGACAGGTCATCAGCCTGTGGGGTCGCTACCTGACCTGGGCGTTCTCGACGCCGTTTATCCTGCTCGCGCTCGGCCTGATCGCCGGGTCGAACATCACGAAGATCTTCACCGCCATCGTCTTCGACGTTGGCATCATGGTCACCGGGCTCGCAGCCGCCCTGACCACCTCCGAGCACCTCATGCGGTGGTTCTGGTACGCGATTAGCTGCACGTTCCTGGCAGTGGTGTTCTACATCCTCATCGTCGAGTGGCCCCAGGACGCCAAGGCCGC
>OBKM01000453.1_pt1 | contig 20384 bp, 27 predicted proteins | sample 1519691 | NCBI WGS metagenome assembly OBKM01 (sample SAMEA37050418, study PRJEB22526) | metagenome | biome: saline pan; feature: lake; material: water | place: Egypt | collected 2015 | depth 0.5 m | reverse complement strand
CCTCGCCGCCGAGGTGGTGGGCCTCGTCGAAGACCGCGAGGCCGAACCGGTCGCCCAGCTCGTCGGCCCGGAGGTACGCCGAGTCGTAGGTCGACACCGTGAGCTGTTCGACACGCTGTGTGCCGCCGCCGAGGCGGCCGACCGGCCGGTCGAACTCCCGGCCGAGTTCGCGGTGCCACTGGTCGAGCAGGTCGAGCGTGGGAACGACCACGAGCGTCGGCGTCCCCAGCGCGACGATGGCGGCGATAGCGACGACAGTCTTGCCGCTCCCGGTGGGCAACTCGACGACACCGCGGTCGTCGTTCGCACGCCAGGCCGCCAGCGCCTCCTGCTGGTACCCGCGGAGGCTGTAGCTCGTCTCGAGGTCGAGCCCGGGGGCGTCGAGCACCTCGTCGGCGACGGTCAGATCGGCCCCGGCAAGCGCCGCCCGGAGCTGCGGGTACGCGACGGCGGGGGCGCGGGCCGTCCCCGACCGCGGGTCCGCCTCGACCAGCCCCGCAGCTGTCTCGGGCAGGTCCCCCTCGACACGGACTGTCCCCGCCTCGTAGCGCAGGCGAACGTCCGGCATATCCCCGACTGGGGGGCGAGGCGTTAAGTGCGCTGCTGTGTGACAGCCGACCGGGGAAACCGGGCGTATTTAATGCCCGAGCGACTACGTGCGGGCAACATGAGCGAGGACTTCTACGATATTTTGGGTGTCTCGCGGGACGCCTCGGAGGAGGAGATCGAGCAGGCCTACCGCGAGGCGGTCCGGGAGTACCACCCAGACGTGAGCGACGACCCCGACGCCGAGGAGAAGTTCAAGAAGGCCAAAACGGCAAAGGAGGTGCTGACAGACGAACAGAAGCGCAAGCAGTACGACCAGTTGGGTCACGAGCGGTTCGTCGAGGCCGAGAAGCGCGGTGCGACCGGTGGAGGTGACGGCGGGGCGGGCGCGCGCGGTGACCCCTTCGGCGGTGGCGGCCCGTTCGGGGACATGCAGGACATCTTCGAGGAGTTTTTTGGCGGCGGTGGCGGGTCAAGTGACCGCCCACAGCGCGGCCGCGACCTGAAGACAGACCTGTCGATCGACCTCGAAACCGCGTACCACGGAACCGACACGGAGGTGACTGTCAGGCGACCCGAGACCTGCCCTGAGTGCAGCGGGCGGGGCCACCCGCCAGGGAGCGAGAGCCGGACCTGCCCGGAGTGTAACGGGCAGGGCCAGACCACCCGCGTGCGACAGACCGCCTTCGGGCGGATGCAGCAGCGCTCGACCTGCCGACGGTGTGGCGGCGAGGGGCGACTCCACGAGGAGACCTGTTCGACCTGTCGCGGCGATGGCGTGGTCCGCGAGCAGGCGACACTAGCCGTCGAGATCCCCCCCGGAATCCAGGACGGGCAGACCCTCCGGATGGACGGTGAGGGGGCACCCGGCGAGGCCGGTGCACGGAACGGTGACCTGCTCATCGAGATCACCGTCGAGGACCACCCCGAGTTCGAGCGCGACGGTGACGACCTCGTCAGGCGTGAGGCGATCTCGTTTCCACAGGCGGTTTTCGGCGACAGCATCGAGATCGAGACCCTCGATGGTACCGTCGAGTTCGACCTCCCGGAGGGGACACAGAGCGGCGAGACGTTCCGGCTATCGGGCAAGGGGATGCCGCGTCTCCGCGGGCGCGGCCAGGGTGACCTCTACATCAAGGTGCAGGTTGTCACCCCCGAGTCGCTCAACGCCGAGCAGCGCGAGGCGCTCGAGGCGTTCGCCGCCGCCGGCGGCGAGGAGATCGAGGTCGAACAGGGCTTTTTTGACCGGCTCCGGAACAGCCTGTGATGGACACCGTCGCCGAGCTTGTGCGTGCCGGCCGCGAGCGGGCTGGCGCCGCCATCGACACCCGGCCGGAGCCCCTTACAGCGACCGTGTACGAACGCCTGACGGACACCTGGTGGGTCACTACACCCATCCCGGGTGGGAAGGGCTGTCGTCGTCGGCCCCACCACGGCCGATAAAAGGCCGGGGGTGTGCGACCACGAGGGCGACCCCGACACGGCCGACCCGCTGCTCGCGATGCCCGGCGGAACCCTCGCCGGTGTCACGGTGACGGTGCCCCCGACCCACCGGTCGAGGCCGACGCGCTGGTCCGCCCGCGGGCGGCCTGGCGGGAGCGGCACCCGGGTGCTCGGGGCTGGCCTCCAGCGGCCCGCCCGAGAAGCCGGCCGCCGAGGGGTTCGAGGCCGCGCCGTGGAGCGAGACCCCCACCGAACCGCCCGAATGCGAGCATCTCGGGCTGGGGACGCCGGCGCTTCGGGCCGGCGGAACGGTGTACGGCCACGGCGAGCTGCTCGGGATAGCGGCCGAGCGCCGTGACCGACACGGCCTGGACGCGTCGAGTCGTGTCGTGCTGGCCGGTGACCCCTGGATGGCGGACGTGTTCGCGGGCGTGCTCGGGGGGCTGTCGGTCGGCGGAACGGTCCTGTTGAGCGGCGGGGCCGACAGCGCGACACCCGGCCTTGGGGCACACGTCGAAAGGACTAACCCCGGAGGCGAGTATCCAGACACATGAGCAACGACGAGGTCGGGGAGTACTACACGGAGGAACGCTGGCAGAACTGGGTCGAGCGACTCCGCGGGGAGGAGCTCGACGCCGAGGAGGAGGAGTCGGCGCGACTCCTGTTGAACCTGCAGGACGACACCGCCATCGCGGTGGCGAAGATACTCACCGACTACGAGGAAAACACCATCGACGAAGACCGGGCGATGACGGAGCTGGCCGACATCCACGAGATCGTCATGGCGGAGGTCGACCTCGGAAACGAGGAGGCGGCGATGTTGCTCGACGGGGTCCAGACATCGCTTGTCTGTGTGCTGTACGCCGCCCAGGAGTTCGTCGCCGAGGGGCCCGCCGAGGAGGGGACCATCGGGGGGTACATCGAGGCTGCCGCGGAGGCCGAACAGGCCGACGACCTCGAGGGGGCGCTCGGCTACTGTGTCCAGGCCGGGACGCTCGTCATCGACGGCGGGACGCTGGATCTGGAGCTCGCGGAGGAACTCGAGTTCGGCCTGGTCGCCGAGTGGGTCAACGGGCTCGACAGCCTCCAGACCGCAATGAGCGAGCCCGAGTTCGTCGAGGAGGGGTGACGCGTTCGCCCCGGCAGTCACCGGAGCGGTGTTTTTTGCCCACCCGCCGGGGCAACGGACCACAACGGAGAGACAGGGATTAGTGCCCCCCGACCGTAGCGTCGGTTATGACCGAACAGAGTCGGGCCCAGACACACGAGGTGGTCGTCGTCGGTGGCGGCCCCGGCGGGCTGACGGCCGCACTGTACACGACGCGGCTCAACCACGAGACGGTACTGGTCGACCGTGGCGGTGGTCGTGCCGCGATGATGCTCGACACGCACAATGTCATCGGCGTTCCGGAGGAGGTCTCCGGCGCGGAGTTTCTCCAGACCGCACGCGACCAGCTGGACCACTACGGGACGGCCCTCCACCGAAACACCGTCACCAGTATCGACCGGACGGGGGAGCCGTCGCCGCGGTTCACCATCGAAACCGACGGGCCGACGCTGTACGCCGACGCGGTCGTGCTCTCGACAGGGTTCAACGACGTGCGCCCGGACCCGCCGCTGCCCCGGACCGGGCGCGGTCTGCACTGGTGTCTGCACTGTGACGCCTACATGTTCCGCGACGAGCCGGTGTACGTGATGGGCTACGACGAGTCGGCCGCACACGTCGCGATGATCATGCTCAATTTCACCGACGAGGTGGACCTGCTGTTGCGCGGCGACGAGCCGGCGTGGAGCGACGACACCGACGAACTGCTGCGTGCACATCCGGTCGGGATCGTCGAGAGCGAGATCACGGGGATGTTCAAGGACAGCGACGAGCCGTCGTGGCTCGGCGGCTTCGAGTTCGAGGACGGCCGTCGCCGCGAGTATCGGGGTGGCTTCGCGATGTACGGTGCCGAGTACAACGCGGACCTCGCCGAGGGGCTCGGCTGTGAGCGCACCGACGACGGGACGATCGCCGTCGACGAGAACGGGCAGACGAGCGTGGATGGGGTCTACGCCGTCGGCGACATCACGCCCGGCAACAACCAGATTCCGATTGCGATGGGCGAGGGTGCGAAAGCCGGTATCGCCATCCACAAGCAACTGCGCACGTTCCCGAGGTCGCTGGCAGAGCTCGACCCGGACGGGACCGACAGGCCCTCGGCGGCTGCCGACGACGACTGACCCGTTGAGCTGAGCGTTCACCGGTGTCCCGCGGTCGAAACCGGAACGGCTCGCACGGAGCAGTATGAGACCGTTCGCGGACAGTTCTGCGCCGGGGCTGGCGTACCATCCACCGAAAGCGAGCTGGCGGTGTCGGGGGCTGGCTGCGCCGGTCGGGGGGCGACCGTCGGTCGGTGTGTTCAAACCAGTCCCGGACAAAAGGGAGGTATGCGCCTCTCGGGCACCATCCTGTGCGGTCGCTCGTTCGAGCCGGTCGAGGGTCACGTCCTCACCGAGGACGGCACCATCGACGCAATCGAGGCGGGGTCGGTCGAGAGCACCGACATCATCCTGCCGGCGTTTGTCAACGCCCACACCCACATCGGCGACTCAATCGCCAAGGAGGCCGGCGAGGGGCTGACGCTGGAGGAGCTGGTCGCGCCGCCTGACGGGCTGAAACACCGGCTGCTCCGGGCGGCCAGCCGGGAGGAGCTCGTGGCGGGGATGGAGCGGACACTCCGGTTCATGGGGCAGGCTGGAACAGCCGCGTTCGTCGAGTTTCGCGAGGGCGGTGTCGACGGCGTGCGGGCGATCGAGGAGGCGAGCCGTGGTGTGGACGTCCAGCCGGTTGTGCTCGGGCGGGAGTCGGTCGCGGCGATGGAGGCCGCCGACGGGTTCGGCGCGAGCAGCACGGCCGACGGCGAGTTCGGGCGCGAGCGGGCCGCGACACGGGAGGCCGGGAAGCTGTTCGGCATCCACGCCGGCGAGGTCGACAGCGCGGATATCAACCCCGCGCTCGACCTGGCGCCGGACTTTCTGGTCCATATGGTGTGCGCGGAGCAGGTCCACCTGGAGCGGGTGGCCGACAGCGACGTTCCGGTCGTCGTCTGTCCCCGGTCGAACGTGGTGACAGACGTCGGGCTGCCGCCTGTGCGTGCCCTGCTCGACCGGACGACTGTCGCACTCGGCACCGACAACGTCATGCTCAACAGCCCCTCGATGTTCCGGGAGATGGCGTTCACCGCAAAGCTGACCGATGCGACGACCGTCGAGGTGCTGCGGATGGCGACAATCAACGGCGCGGAGATCGCGGGGCTGAACTGCGGGCTCGTCGCGCCCGGCCGGGATGCGAGTCTGCTCGTGCTGGACGGGGACTCGGCCAATCTCGCCGGTGCACAGGACCCCAGGCGGGCGGTTGTCCGTCGGGCCGGTGTCGACGACGTGAGTGCCGTCGTCTGCCCGACCTGACAGCCCCGCTGAGGGGGTGAATTAAGTAGGCAGGTCCAGTAGAGACAGCCATGTACGAGAACATTCTGCTGCCGACCGACGGCTCCGACACGATGGAGGAGGTCATCGACCACGCGGTCGGTCTCGCGACCCATCACGACGCGACGCTGCACGCGCTGTACGTCGCGAACACGGCGTCGTTGCGCGATCTGCCGGCGGACTCCGGGTGGGAGAGTATCACCGAGGCCCTCGACCGCGAGGGTGAACGCGCCATCAGTGAGGTCCGGACGCGTGCAAAGCCCCACGAAGTGAGCCTCCAGTCGGAGATACGCGAGGGGGCCCCCGCGAAGGAGATCCTCCGGTACGCCGAGGAGGCGGGGAGTGATATCGTCGTGATGGGGACCCGTGGCCGCTCGGGTGTCGGCCGTCTGCTGCTGGGGAGCGTCGCCGAGAAGGTGGTTCGCTCGTCGACGACCCCGGTGTTGACCATCCGCATCTCCACGGATTGACCTCCTCCCACGGCTGAAGCCGGTGGGATTCCCACGGCACCGCACCGCTGGGTTGGGAGTTTCAGGGTTGCAGTCCAGTCGGCACGACCGGACTCCTGGCGTTAACGAGAACGGAGTTCTCGTTCGCACATCAGAAATCTTCGATTTCTGAGGACAGGGCCAAGCCGCCGTTACTCCTATCCCGGCATGGGAGTCAGAGTTACCGTGTGTCGGAATCCACAGCCAGCGGCCCAAAGGATTCCTTCAGACCTATCGTGGTCCGGATCCCGATATTATCCGTTTACTGGGGCGGTTTGACCGCCTCGGTGTGGCCTACCACCTGAGTGGATATAACACTTCCCGGGGTAGCGCGATCGCGTGGTTTGAGTCTCAGTTGTCGGCTTCATCCACACCCGTGAACGGGTAGGCTTTCGCCTCGCTACCGCTGTAAGCGCCGGTCGGTGGCCGGGGAAGACGGGCGGAGAACCGTGCGCGTTTTAAGCGTCAGTACCGAAACCCCCGCAAGGTCGATATCCATGGAGATGCCACGGCGGATGAACACGTACTGTCCGCACTGTAACGAACACTACGAGCACGAGGTCGAGAAGGTCCGAACGGGCCGGTCCTCGGGTATGAAGAAGGTCAACGACCGGCAGCGCGAGCGCCAGTCGGGTATCGGGAACGACGGCAAGTTCTCGGAGGTGCCCGGCGGTGACAAGCCGACAAAGAAGACACAGCTGACCTACCGGTGCAGCGAGTGTGGCCGTGCCCACCAGCGGGAGGGCTGGCGGGCCGGCCGGCTGGAGTTCCAGGAGTGACCATGGCGGGGAGCTTCCACCTGCTGGACTGCCCGGACTGTGGGAACGAACAGGTCGTCTTCGAGAAGGTCGCCTCGCCGGTTGCGTGTGCGGTCTGCGGGCACGTGCTGGCCCGGCCGACCGGCGGGAAAGCCGAGTTCGACGGCGACGTCATCGAGACGGTCGAGCCACGATGAAATACAGCGGCTGGCCCGAATCCGGCGAGTTGGTCGTCGGTCGCATCGACGAGATCGAGGATTTCGGCGTGTTCGTCGACCTGCTGGAGTACGAGGAAAAGCGCGGGCTCTGTCACGTCAGCGAGGTCGCATCGGGCTGGATCAAGAACGTCCGCGACCACGTCAACCCGGACCAGCGTGTCGTGGCCAAGGTGCTCGATGTCGACGAGAGCAGCCAGCAGATCGATCTCTCGCTGAAGGACGTCAACGACCACCAGCGCAAGGACAAGATCCAGGAGTGGAAAAACGAACAGAAGGCCGACAACTGGATGGAGCTGGCCTTCGGCGACGCGCCCGACGAGGAGTTCGGCACGGTCGCGAACACGCTGCTGGCGGCGTTTGGCTCGCTGTACGACGGCTTCGAGCAGGCGGCCATCCACGGCGGGGAGGCGCTTGCGGATGTCGATCTGACCGACGACCAGGTCGAGCGCGTTGTCGAGACCGCCCGCAAGAACGTCTCCGTGCCGTACGTGACGGTCACGGGCTATGTCGACCTGTCGTGTCCCGCGCCCGATGGCGTCGACGTCGTTCGCGAGGCGTTGCAGGCCGCCGAGGGGAACGGCGACGTGCCCGAGGAGACCGAGGTCGGGGTCACCTACGTCGGCGCACCGGAGTACCGTATCGAGGTGCAGGCCCCCGACTACAAGACCGCCGAGACACAGCTGGAGGCCAGCGCCGAGCGCGCCAGCGTCGTCGTCCGCGACCACGGCGGCGCCGGCGAGTTCCACCGCGACCGCTCTGAGAGCGAGAGCTGAGCGATGAGAGCCGATATCCTGGTCTGTGCCGCCGACGACCACGACCGGCCGGTGTACAGTCTGGGCGAGCGCTGTCCCGCCTGTGCCGGCCCGACCGGAAACAGCGCCCCGGCCCCGTTCTCGCCCGAGGACCCCCACGGCGAGTATCGACGCGCTCTTAAGCGGCGCAACCGGGAGTAGAAGGCATGGACGAGTTCGAGATCGAGACGGTCGCGGAGCCTGCGGTTCACGAGCCGGTGGTTGTGGAGGGGTTACCCGGCGTCGGCCACGTCGGTAAGCTCGCGGCCGAGCACCTGCTGGAGGAGCTCGACGGCGAGCTGGTCCGGCGGGTCTACTCGACACACCTCCCGCCGCAGGTCAGCATCGAGGAGGGTGTCACACAGCTGGCATCCGCGGAGGTCCACGCGCTGGATGCCGACGGGACAGACCTGCTCGTGCTGACCGGTGACCACCAGGCCGGCGACAGCGTCGGCCACTACGGGCTCTCCGGGGCCTTCCTCGACGTGGCCGAGGGGTTCGGCACCGAGATGATCTACACGCTGGGCGGTGTCCCGACCGGCGAGCTCATCCAGGAGTACGATGTCATCGGGGCGGTGAACACGCCGGACAGCCGGGACCGGCTCGAGGCGGCGGGTGTCGAGTTCCGCGAGGACGAACCCGCGGGCGGGATTGTCGGCGTTAGCGGGCTGTTGCTCGGGCTGGGCGCGCGTCGGGGCATGCCGGCAGCCTGTCTGATGGGCGAGACCAGCGGCTACCTCGTCGACCCGAAAAGCGCACAGGCGGTGCTCGAGACCCTCCAGGAACTGCTCGGGTTCGAGGTCGATCTCTCCTCGCTGGAGAGTCGTGCCGAGGAGATGGAGGAGGTCGTCCGGAAGATCCAGGAGATGGAACAGGGCACCCCGACACCCTCGGACGAGGACCTGCGGTACATCGGGTAGCCCGACAAGCCGGGTTGGGTCCCGGCTGACGGTCAGTTCCCGACAGCCAGCCCCGCACGCTCGGCGGCTTCGTCCGGTTTCGCGCCGTCGTGGACCACAGCGGTGACCGCGGCGGTAATCGCCTCGGGCGTTTCGTGTTGGAAGACTGACCGACCCATCGAGACGCCGGCGGCGCCGGCGTCGATCGCGCCACGAACCATCGACAGCGTCTCCCTGTCAGTCCCCTTGCTGCCACCGGCGATGACCACCGGCAGACGGGTCGCCTCGACGACCCGCTCGAACGTGTCGGTCGCGCCCGAGTACGGGGTCTTCACGATATCCGCGCCGAGTTCCTCGCCAACCCGGACCGCGTGTGCGAGGTCGTCGGCGTACCCTTCGGGGTCCTCGCGCACGTCCGGTCCGCGGGCGTAGGTCATCGCCAGCACCGGCAGCCCATACTCGGTGGCGTGGCTGGTCACCTCGCTCAGAAACGTCAACTGGTCTGGTTCGTGGTCGCTGCCGACGTTGATGTGGACCGAGACCGCGTCGCCGCCGGCACGGATGGCGTCCTTGAGGGTCCCGGTGGGGCGCTTGTCGCGCTCGTCCGGGCCGATCGCCGTCGAGCCGTTGAGATGAACCACGTAGCCGGCCCCGTTTCTGTTGGCGTGAACCCGCGGCGCGATCCCCTTCTGGGTGAGCACCGCGTCCGCACCGCCACGGGTCACCGCGTCGATTGTCGACCCGATATCCGCGAGCCCGGTGACCGGGCCGAGTGTGAGCCCGTGGTCCATCGGGACGATGACGTGTCGTCCTGCCGTTCCGATGCGCGCGAGTCGCGCGTCACGACCTGCTGTCATTGTCACATCTGCGGTGAGAGCGGCAAAATGGGTTCCGGTTGCGGCGGTACAGCGTCCCCTGCAGCATCACCGTCTGTGGCGGCTCGGTGGGGCGGGCCGTCAGGCGGGTCTCACGAGCGGCTGACACGCCAGGTGGTCGACCGGGCACGGCCCCACTTCTCGATCTCGACGTCGTCGGTCTCCTCGTCGAGTTTCGGGAGCCGCGTGCCGACCTGTTTGGGCGAGAGCCCGATCTGGCTGGCGATGTTCTTCGAACGGAAGTACTGCTCCCCGCGCGCGACGCTGTCACGCAGGTACTCCAGGATCTTCCGGTCCTCCTCACTGAGGTCTGTCATCATAGATAGCTATGTCCGCGAGCCGTTTAATCGTTTGTTTGGCGACGGATGTTGCCAGAACCGCCGGTCACAACCACCCGGGCAGGTGGATGGCGGCGACAGCCAGGCCGCCGGCCAGAAGCGCGACGGTCAGCGCGAGCCCCGAGACCAGCTGGAGGCTGTCACCTCTGTGTCCCCGAGATGTAGGCGACCACGGCCGTCGTGATGCTGGCGAGCACCACCACGAGCCCAACTCAGAGATGTGTGGAGTCCGCAAACGCCTGTCTGCCCAGCCAGACCCGTGGGTTCCGGCCGTCGATAGCTAGCTCGCCCGGGTACGGGGGGCACCAGACCAGTTCAGGGCGCCCGAGGCTCGCGGCTCAGGGCGGTCTGTCCTGGAGGCGCTCTGTCGTCTCCACGAGCGGGTGGTGAGCGTAGTCGACCGCGTCGATGTCGTCGATCGAGCGAAGCTCCTCCTGGCGGGCGGTTTTCGCCATCCCGAGGTCGACCGGCTCGTCGATGACGATGACGTAGGCGTCCATCTCCTCGATGTCGAGCCGTCGGGCGGCAGTGCTCCGGTGATGGCCATCCGCGAGCAGCAGGTCGGTCGGCGTCTCGACGACGACGAGCGGCTCGGCAAGCCCTCGTTCGAGTTCGTACCGGCGCCCTTCGAGTTCGTCGGCGTAGACAGTCCCCTGTGTGGGTGTGAGATCCGCGAGGGTGATCTCGCGGCGCTCCTCGTGGGCGTCGACATCGTGGATTGTCTCGAGTGTCCGGAGGAGTTTGTCGACCTTGTCCGGCGTTGCCCGCTCGATCTGGCTGCGGATGACGTCCGCGTTCGAGATGATGCCGACAAGGTTGCCGGCGTCGTTGACGACCGGCAACCGGCGGATACCCGAGCGCAGGATGACACGGGCCGCGTCGTCGACTGCCATCTCGGGGTGTGCGACGAGCAACTCGGTCGCCATCAGCTTGAAGATCGGCTCGGTGTCGTCCTCGAGCAGCAGGTCCTTCGCGGCGACGAACCCTTCGACGTGTCGCCCCTCACAGACCGGGAATCCGCTGTGGTCGTCACTCCCGGTGATGCGCTCGGCCACCTCCCTGACGGTGTCGTCGGGCGAGACGGTCGCCACGTCGCGGGTCATGTACTCCTCGACGGTTGCCGTTCCGTCCTCGGCCATCGGCCGGACGAACGGCCGGCACGGTGAAAAATACCCTGACTGCACAACAGCCCATGGACGGTGGCTCACGGCTCGCTGTCGTCGGGCAGCGGCTCGGGGCTGTGCTCGCAGCCGTCGGGAGCGTGTGTCACCGGGCCCCGGGCGGCCTCGTCGAGCACCGCGAGAACTCGGTTCATCACCGAGGATTCGACAAGCGGGCCGAGCGAGTCGGTGTCCTGGAGTTCACCGAACACCCCGAGCGGGAGCTGTGCACCGGCCATATCGAGATGGCCGCCGGCAGAGCCGACCGGGTCGAACGCGTCTCGCATCGCCCCACCAAGGTCCATGTCGTCGGCCCGTGACCGCGCGGAGATGTAGACGGTGCCGTCCATGATGCCGTAGACGACCGTCGTCGTGACCCCCTCCAGTTGCAGCAGTCGGTCGGCGGCCTGCGGAAGCACGTCACGGTTCGTGATGCGCCCGACGAAGCTGAAAAGCACCTCCCCCTCGACAACCCGGCTGTCGATAGCCTGTGCGAGCACGTCGTAGGTTCCCCGGTCGATGCTGGGTGACTCGATACTGTCGAGCAGCGGGAGGTCTGCGGCGTCGACGAGTGTCGCCGCCGCCTCGAAGTCACGCGGTGACACTCCGCGTCTGAACGCGTCAGTATCCACGTGGATACCGAACAGGAGTGCCGTAGCAACGTCGGTATCGATCTGACGGCCGTACCCCACGAGGTACTCGACCAGCAGCGTGCTCGTCGCGCCGACATCGACGCGCACGTCGACGAACCGGCCCTCGACCTGGCCGCGTGGCGGGTGGTGGTCGATAACGATATCGACCGCTGTGTCGGCAGGGAGCTGGTCGTTGACGCCGGGCTCAGCGTGGTCGACCAGCGCGACGCCGTCGAACGCCGAGAGGCCCTCGTCGGGGTCGAGACGCCGAAGCTCCAGCTCCAGGAGGTTCACGAACGCACGGTTCTCCTGGTGGGAGATATCCCCGTAGTAACAGACCACCGCCTCACAGCCCACTGCGGTCGCCAACCGCATCAGCGCAACACCGCTTGCGATGGCGTCCGGGTCGGGGTTGTCGTGAGTCACAACCGCGAGCCGCTCGATGCTCCGAAGGGTACGGGTGAGGCTCGCGAGGCGCGAGTCCGTCACACACGAGAGAATCTGTGCGGTGACGGTGCCCTCCGGCGTCAGAACCCGGTCGGCAACCGAGGCAAGCGACCCACTCGCCCCGCGGGTGTCACCGGCGTACGCGAGCAGGTACGCGCCCGGAAGCGCCTCTCGTGCCGCGCTGGCGGCCGCAAGCGCCGCCTGTTCGGTGTCCTCGAGCACGAACACGACGTCGGTGTCACGGCCCGCGAGCGCCGCCGGGTCTGTCGGGTCGAGATGCCCGGCCTCGATCTCCTCGTCCCGAAGGGTCGAGGCGAGGTGGTTGTCGGGTGTTCCGACCCGGACCGGCCCGTCGACGTTCCGTGCGACCAACGGAACGAGCGACCCGCTCCCGAGAATCAGCCGTTCGAGCATGGGGCAGTCACTTCAGCCGCTCCTGGAGAACGGAGGGATGAGCGGCGACAACACCGTCAAGTGCGGTTATCCGCTCGTTGATAGTCTCCCCGAGCGTGTCGCCGTCGGGGGCCCGCACCTCGGCCATGAGCGAGTGGTCACCACTCGAGGTGTACAGCGACTCGATCGCGTCGAGCTCCTGTAGCGCCTGGGTGATCTCGACGTACCGCTCGCTCTCGACATCGATGCCGACCAGTGCGATCGACTGGCTCGACAGTTTCTTCGGGTCGACATCCGCCGAGTAGCCGACGATGACCCCCTCGTCCTCGAGCTTCCGGATGTACTTTCTGACCGTCGGCTTGGAGACCCCAGCCTGGTCGGCGATCTCCGCGTAGGATGCCTTCGCATCCGCCTCCAGAACAGACAGGATCCGCTCCTCGGTGCTCATGCTCGGGTTGCTCCTACTGAAAGATATCTTCGGGAGCAAAAAAGGATTGTTGTTCGGCACAGTCACCACCGCCTTGTTGCCCGGGTGCACAGTCGCCGGGCCCGCACCACACACCGGTGACGGCGACGACAACGCTGAAGCCCCCCGGACCCCAGTGTCGAACGGAGATGATCGAGCAACTACCTGCGCCCGGTTTCGGGACATCGTTCACCGTCGAGGAGAGTACTGATCCGCCGCAGATCGGCGATTGGGGGGGCTCGACCGATGTCGCCACGGCAGCGGTCGCATCGGCACTGACCGTCGGGTACCGACACATCGACACCGCAGAGATGTACGAGACAGAGCGTGCGGTCGACCGTGCGCTCGAACTGACCGGCGTCGACCGGGAGGAGGTGTTCATAGCGACGAAGGTCGCCCCGGAGAATCTGGCTTACGAGGACGTGCTCGCACACGCCCGAGCCAGTCGAGACCGGCTCGGTGTCGAGACAATCGACCTGCTGTACGTGCACTGGCCGATCCGTGCCTACGACCCGGAGGGGACCCTCGCGGCGTTCGACGAGCTGTACGCCGCCGGCGAGATCCGTCACGTCGGGCTCTCGAATTTCACGCCCGCCATGCTGTCGGAGGCGTTCGAACTGCTCGACGCGCCGGTGTTCGCCCACCAGGTCGAGTGCCACCCCCTACTCCAGCAGGAGCGACTCCGTCGGCTCGCCCGCCAACACGACCACCACCTCGTCGCCTACTCGCCGCTGGCGACCGGCGCAGTCACCGAGCGCCCGGAACTTGTCGAGATCGCCGGAGAAAACGACATGACCGCCTCACAGGTCGCACTCGCCTGGCTGCTGTCCAAAGAGCGGGTCGTTCCCGTTCCGTGTTCGACCACCGCGGCCCACATCCGGGAGAACTTCGAGGCCCGGGAGATCGAACTCCCGCCGGAGGCGATCGCGCGGATAGACAACATCGACAGCCACGAGCGGAAGATCGATTTCGAGGGCGCCCCCTGGAACGCGACGGGCGCGTAACGCTGTACGTGGGTGTCCGGCCGACCAGTCCGGGAACGGTACTCCACCGGAAGTGTACTGCCGTCCGACAGCACACAGGGTGAAATGGCGTTCTGTGTCTGTCCCGGGTCGCTCAGGGCGGCTGAGCCGGGGCACCGGGGCCGACCCTCGGGCGGGTTGCACCCGGAATCAGCCGGCTAAAACAGTTCTTTGGTCCTGTGTGCTTGCCGGTCGGACGGCTCAAACAGCTGTTTGTGCGTGCGACCACCTTTTATTGATGGGGGAGCTACAACACACCAGAGATGAGCAGTATCTTTCCGCTCCGGGACACGGTGACGCGGGACGAGGACCGGGAGCCGCGGCTGGTCGATCTCGACGGGGAGACCGCCGACGAGGTGTTCGAGGCGCTCTCCGCAGGGACAACCCGCGAGATATTCCTCTCGCTACAGGAGAACCCGCAGACGGCGTCGGACCTGGCGGACGAGACCGACACCTCGGTCCAGAACGTCCAGTACCATCTGGGCAAGCTCGACGACGCGGCGCTCATCGAGGTTGTCGACACGTGGTACTCCGAGCGCGGAACGGAGATGAAGGTGTACGCACCGAGCGACGACTCGTTGGTCCTGTTTGCCGGCCGGGACAAACAGAGCACGCTCCGGAGCCTTCTCAACCGGGTCGCCGGCATCTTCACGGTGCTCGTGCCGGTGAGTGTGCTCGCGGGACTGAGCGCACGCTGGACGGGTGACGGCGGCGAGTCGGACCCTGAGGTGTTCTCGCCGGCTGACGACGGAACAACAGACCCCACCGGGGACCAAGCCGACGACGATATCGAGGGCCAAACGGACGACGGCTTCACCGGGCAGGCGACTGACGACACCGAGACCAGCCCCGACACGGAGGATGTGACCCACACCGAGGCCTTCGAGTTCGATTCCGCAAGCGAGTCAGACCGGCTGGCAGACGGGGTCGTCGTGGAGAACAACACCGCCTACGTGTTCGACGACGGGACGACCTGGGAAGTGGAGGACGCGACCGTGACCGAGATCACCCGTCCCGAGGCCGACGAGAGGATGACCCTCGTCGAGGGGGATGTCGATGACGCCGTCGAGGAGTCGGCCTTTCTCGTGCGGGGTGACCAGGGTGAGGCTGGAACGCAGGTCCCGCTTGAACTCGCCGACGGGACTGCGGACACGACGGCAACTATCGCCGGGCTGGACCCCGCGATTGCGGTCGGTGTGAGTGTGCTACTCGGCGGACTGGTGGTCGTGGGCGGGCTGGCCGCTTGGTACGGCCTGCCGGGGCGCTCGGATGCGCCCGCAGGCGCCGACTAGGTGTCGCCGTAGACGGGGACAGCAGCACCGTTCGTGACAGACATCGCGTCGCTACACAGCACCAGGATGACCGCGGCGATATCGGCCGGGTCGGTCCACCCGTCGTGGTCGGCGTCAGGCATCATCTCCCGGTTCATCGGTGTATCGATGACACTCGGCATCACGGCGTTTGCCCGCACTGAGGTGCCGTTCTCCGCGGCGATGCTCTCTGTCAGGAGTCGTACGCCGGCCTTGCTCGCCCGGTAGAGCGCGTCACCCGCACCACCCGACAGCGACGACCGCGAGGAGACACTCACGATGGCACCCTCGCGCTCGCGGATGTGCGGGATGGCGTGTTTGGCGGCCAGAAACGCTGTCTTCAGGTTGACATCGAACAGGAACTCGAACGTCTCCACGTCGGTCTCGTGAACCGGGTCACCGCCGCGCCAACTGCCGGCGATGTTGGCGAGACAATCGAGCCCCCCGTGTGTCTCGACAACAGCGTCGACTGTCTCGGCGACCTCACTCTCCGCGGTGCAATCGGCCCGGTGGAAATCGATGCGGGCCGGGTTCTCGAACAGGAAGCTCTCGTCGTCGGGGCCGACGATATCCACCCCGCAGACGGTCGCCCCTGCATCGAGAAACGCCTCGGCGACGGCGCTCCCGAGCGCGCCGCCGACGCCCGTCACCAGTACCACGCTGTCGCTGAAATCGAACGCTACGGACATACCCCGACGGTCGGGGCCGGGATACATAAAACCGCTCGTCGAGGCTGACACACCCGCAGCAGGGGTGGCTTTTTGTTCGTCGGCGACGGAGCAGGCCATATGGATCTGCTTTCGCACGTCCTTTTGCCGGTGGCCAGTGAGACGGACGCCCGCGAGACGGTACGCGCGTTCGAGCCGTACAACCCCGACCGGGTGACGGCGCTGTACGTCGTGAAGAAAGGCGACGGTGCACCCGCGAAGACACCGGTCGAGCGCTCGGAGGCGATCGCGTCGGATGCGTTCGAGGCGGTCCAGGCGGTGTTTCCCGACGCGGAGACGGAGATCACCTACTCGTCGAACGTGATCGAGTCGATCATCGAGACAACGCTGGAGCGTGATGTCAGCGCCATCGTTTACCGGTCACGCGGTGGCGGCCGGGTCGTGCAGTTTCTCTCTGGCGACCGCTCGCTGAAACTCGTCAGCAACGCGCCGGTCCCGGTCATTGCACTCCCCGCCAAGGCCGGCGAGTGAGCCCGCCCGATGCCGGGGCGGTGACGCCTGTCAGCCGTGCTCGGCGGCGAACCGGGCGAGCACGTCGGCCACCATCTCGGGTTCGTCGTACTCCACGACCCGCGTTGCGTCGCTCCCGCGGACCATCGCCGAGAGGTCGTGTTGCCCGTCCGGCCGGTAGAGACAGCAGATCGGCGTGTCCCACTCTGCGGCCCGGCCGAGCTCGTACCCCACCCCGAGGCTGGGGGTGGTCACCTCCGCGACCACGATATCGGCCTGGCGGAGCCACGCGAGATCCTGGTCGTGTATCTCGGTGTCTGTCAGCGCCGCCTCGTCGGTTTCGACGTGCTCGGCCCCGACATGCTCGCTGAGGACCGTCCCGTGACGTTCCAGCGACTCGATCAGGCGCGCGTACAGCGCCTGGTCGGACCGCCCGCCGCGGATCGAGCCGGCGAAGTAGATGTCGAGATCCGTCATCGTTCCCCGGAGACAGTCTCGATGGCTCGCTGCCCCGCCGTGACGACATCGTCGGGGAACCGGTCGGCGTTAGCGCGGAGTTGCTCGGGTGAGAACCACTCCCAGGCCGCTGCCGGTGCCTCGCCGGCCGCCGGGTCGAGCTCGCGACTCGGAACCCGACCGTAGTAGATGAAATCCACGTGCTGGTGGGCCACGTCCCCCTTCCAGCCGTCGATATCCTCGAGCAGGAAATGCTGTGGCTGCGGGAGGCTCCGGGCGGTGTCGGAACCCAGCTCCCCGGTCGGTGCGACCAGTTCGACCGGTAGACCGAGCTCCTCGCGAGCCTCCCGCCGTGCCGCCTCGTGGGGGAGCTCATCGCGGTCGAGGTGGCCCCCCGGCGGGAGCCACATGTCGAGTTTGTCGTGTTCGTGCAGTGCTGTCGCGCCGCCCTCGACAACGTACACCGTCGCCACGAAGTGCCGCGTCGTCTCCATGCCTGTCACTTGGGGCTGCCCCGCTTGTGTGTTGTCCTTTCGGCGGGGCGCTCGACAGTCAGGTTTAAGCGCCCCACTCACGGTGATGTAGTATGAGCACGCGACCCGCCGAGGAGGAGCTCTCGGAGGACGAGCGTCGGGGACTGGAACTCGTCCGGGAGACCGGCGGCATCCACCAGAGTGACTTCTGGAAGGAGCTCGATGTCACCTCACGCACGGGCAGCCGCATCGTCGAGACGCTGGTCGAACACGAGCTCATCGAGCGCGAGGAGGCCGTCTACCAGGGTCACAACACCTACCTTCTGACGCCGACCGCCCGCGACCTCGAGTTCTCGTTGCTGATGGCCGGTGACATGCTCTCGCCGTTCGTCGGGAGCGAGGAAATCGACCCACAGAGCGATGCCTTCTCACAGTGGGTGATGCAACTCGCCTACGAGGAGTAGCGGGCCACTCACGCGTCGCCCCCCTCGCGGACGGCGACGGCCATTCCGGTCTCGAAGTCGTGCATGTCGGGGCCGGCGAGCTCCGCACGACCGACCGCGAGCAACGCCCCCTCCGGCCCCACGACGAGCACCTCGTCACGCGGTCGAACGGCTTCGTCGGCCTGCAGGACGAACTTCGCGAAGGCGTTTCGCCCGTCCCGGACGTGTGGGACGCTCTCGGCCCCGACAGTGACCTGGTAGGCGCCCTCGGGGGTGGTGCGCTGCAGGCGGCGACCGCCGGCGAGGCCGAGACGCAGTCGACCGTCGGTGCCGTAGGTGGCTATCCGGCCCCCGGGCGCGTGGATCTGTCGCGGGCGGCCGGAACTCGTGTGTGTCAGCGAAAGCTCCCCCTCGTCAAAAAGCACGTCGCCGGCCCCTGGGCCGAACTGGTAGTCGGCCACCGTCCCCAGCAGTCTGCGGTCGTCCACGGTCAGTCGTCACCCCACTCGGTCGTGTTGTCGCCACGCCCCCCCTCGACAGCAACCCCGAGCATGTACGGCGTGACAAGCAGGTCGAGCACGGCGATACCGAGAAGCAGCCACAGCAGTACCCCCTCGAACACCAGAACCGCGACGGTCGCGATGAGGGCGCTGCCGGCGAGGCCCACGAGCCCGCGCACCCGGCGGTCCGCAAGCGGCGTCTCGGACAGGTCGGGATCGCCCATACCCACACTCAGGGCGACGAGTCAAAAAAGCCCCGCGCTCGCGTGCCGGTCGGCTGTGAGACCGCAGGTCGAAGCGGCCGGGCGCCTGCTCACGGGAGGGGCCCGTTCTCGCCGTCGAGCAGGTCCTCCCACCACCCCGTGTCCTCGAGCTCGACGACAGCACCGGCCGCCTCGAGTTGGTCGTCGGGCTGGTCGAACGGTCTCAGCCCCGGGGCCCGCGGAGTCACCACACCCTCTTGGTCGACGAAGATGCCAGTCCGGAGCTCGAACGCCTGGGTGATGGCCTGGTCGCCGGGTGGGATCGTGAGCCGCTCACCGCTGATCTCGAAGGCCAGCTGTGCGGTGACGACCATCTCCGTGAACTCGACGCCGGGGTTGCCAACCGGCTGCTCGCGGTCGACGTGTGTCGGGAACCACACCGAGATGTTCTCGTTGTCCATCTCGACGAGAAACGTTCGCTCGGCTGTCTCGTCGGGCCCGATGAACGCCTCCTCGCCGGCGAGTTCCCGACCCTCCGCGTCGAGTACCCGCACACCACCGGCCTCCCACTCGGCCACCGGCTCGCCGTTCATTTCGACGTCGCCGGCGAAGGCGGGCGTCGGGATCGGATAGGGGTTGTCGTTGTGGATTGTCATCGTCGTGAGAATCTCGGTTTCGGCCTCGGTCACCTCGCCCCACTCCGTGGTGACGTCCCGTATCTCGACCGCCGGCTCTATCGAGGTTCCGTCCGGCGCCGTGAGACCGGTCTCGGCCAACCGGTACTCGCCCTCGAACTCGTCGGTGGTGTTGTCGAGTGCCCCCTCGATGTCGGTCTCGATTTCGTCCTCGACCGTCGTGCCGGGACTGCCCGAGAGTGGCCCGAGCGAGACGTCCGCGGTGGCGTCGGCCTCGAGCTGGCTCACCTCGCCGCTTTTCAGGTGGCTGCTCCACCACGGCGGCAGGTTCTCTGCGAACAGCGTCGTCGTGAACTTCTCCGTCTGCCGGCCGGAGCCGACCTCGATATCCGTTCTCTCGCCCTCCGCGAGCCGCACCCCCTCCAGATCGACCGCATACTCGACATCGGCCGAGCCGCCGAAGCCAAACGGATTGGGGTTGTCGATCCACACCTCCGTGACGACCTCGACATCCCGGTCATCGACCTCCCCCCACCGGTTGTCGTCCAACCCGGCGTCGGGCAGGCCGACCACCCCGAGCACGAACAGGATGACCACGAGCACGACCAGGCCACCGACCGTGACTCCGAGGTATTTGCCGAGCCGTCTGAGGCGTGTCCGCCCGCCCGTCTGTGCTGTCACACCACTCTCGGCGTCGCTCATTGACGGTACTGCGGGTGGCGGTGGAATAGCTCTTGTGTCAAGGTTGACGGGCCGTGGCGGTCGGCGACGGCGGCTACGGCGCCCGACAGTCAGAGGAGAAACCGGTCGGGCTGCTCGCTCAGGTCGGTGAAGTCGTCGGCGCGCGCGCGCAGTTCGTCGGCGGTGGAGCCGGCGAAACAGATCGTCTCGACGCGGACCCCCTCGTGTTCGAGGTGGCTACAGAGGCGTGCGAAATCACCGTCGCCAGTACAGAGCACGATGGTGTCGACGTGGTTGGCGAGTGTCACCGCGTCGAGGCTCAGCCCGACATCCCAGTCGGCCTTCTTGCTTCCGTCGGGGAACGTCCGGATCTCCTTGATGCGGGTCTCGAAGCCGATATCCTCGAGCGCCTCGAAAAACGACTCCTCCTCAGGGGCATCGGCCCTGATGACGTAGGCGATTGCCCGGGTCAACTCGCGCCCGGCGACGGCCGCCTCCAGCAGCGCCGTGTAGTCGATGTTCCGGGAGTACATGCTCTGTGCGGAGTGATACAGGTTC
>OBKM01000452.1_pt1 | contig 20410 bp, 16 predicted proteins | sample 1519691 | NCBI WGS metagenome assembly OBKM01 (sample SAMEA37050418, study PRJEB22526) | metagenome | biome: saline pan; feature: lake; material: water | place: Egypt | collected 2015 | depth 0.5 m | reverse complement strand
TGTCTGCTTCGGGTTGTTGCACATCTTCCCAAAGCAGACACTTTCACTCAAACCCAATGTGATCGACTGAAACTGAGGCAGTCCCAGTCGATACATGGGGAACTGATTCGGGATCTAGAGACAGAAGAAGGTAAGGAGGACACAATGCGCGACAATCGGGATAAGATATTGCTTGTTAATATTAAGAGACTTGAGGCGAAGTCAGACAAGGCATCAGACAAGTTGGAGGAAAATTTGGGTACTGGATATTCTGGGTACTCTGTCCTTAGTAATATATGATAATGTGGTAGTAAGTTCCGATCAGCTTTGGACTTTATTAGGAGACTCCACAACTCGTCTTAATCGTTGCCTTCGTTTTAGTCCATGAGCGCAGCACCAGTATGCCCATTCCGTCGCTTTGAACAGATGTTTGTGAGCGATCGGGGGCGCGAGCAGTCCCTCCCTCATTGTTCTCACTTATCCCAATCACCGGCCTCCAGCGCTCCCCCAATCTCCACGAACTAGTTCCGCGACGTAGCCACCTGCTCAACATCGGCTTGTAGCTCGAGGTCACCGTTCACATCCAGGCTTATAGCATCCTAGTCCGTGTCGAACAGCACCGCGTAGAGTCGCTTGTTGCCCGCGTACTCTGCCGACTCGTCGACCTACTGTCAGGCGTCTCAGCCCGTTATCGATACCCGAGTGTGTGTTATGACTCGCACGGCTCAACCTTGGTCGTGTTCTCATGTAGGTCTATTTTGTTTATACCAGTAAGGGTTTACACGGCTTTGCGAGAACCACTACCTTCTCGACACATTTTGAGACCAGCTAGCGCCCACTGAAGAGAATAAAACGGCAGTATATATTCGGGGGTTGGTAGGTCAGCCAGTGCAAGACTTAGAGTGTATCTTGTACGGAGAGTTCGAGGAAGACCGCCTGTTCGGATCAATCAATACAGCTCACCGAAGTATCATCAGAGTATATATTATGTCGATTCTGTGTTATTTTAGCCCTCCAAATCCGAGTCAGTCCATGGATCCGACCCAACGAACAGGCGACGTGTCCTCGCCGTGGTCGCCGGCAGCGGAATAGTGGGTTTCACTAACTGTGCCGGCCAACTCAGCTTCCGCTCCGATTCGATCAGTGACCGCGATCACACGCCTGTGACGGACAGGGCAACCACGTGGCCGACCGGCGGGTTCAACGCCGGACTCTCCGTCGAACCGTCCTGTGCCGTGGCGACGGTCAGCGTTCGCGAACTCACTGTATCCGGCGAACTCAGTCGTAACGAGGGTGCCGTCGTAATCCTAATCGGGTCAGGGTAAAGTGCGGGAGGTCCGATATCGACGCCCCATCGGTCCGCAAGATCGACCGCAGGGACGTACCCGCCGCGGTTCGAAAGCTTTCCGCGTGAGTCGGTCGGGGCCGTGGAAACCCTTCTCTCGACTGGAACCGCGTCCCGAATACGAAGCGCCGGTCACTCGCCACCGGCGCTGATGCTGCGGAATTCGAAATCGGCCGAGCAGATGTCGAACCGCGAGAGACAGAACGGCGCTGCTGGGACTGGTGGGTCTTCGCCCATTACATGCGCACGGACGAGCGCGCCGGCGACGGGGGCCGTCATGACGCCTCGGCCGTGAAACCCGGTGGCGACGACGAGCCCGGCGGGGGCGTCGCTCGGCGCGTCGATGATCGGACGCGTGTCCGGCGTGGCACCGTCGATCCCGGCCCATCCGTCCACGACGCGGAGCGCCCCCTCGGTCCCGAGGAATCGGGGCACGAGGGCGGCGACGTGGTCTCGGAAGGCCTCGTCCGCGTCCCGGCTCGCGGCCGCGGGGTCGGATTCGGCGAACGACCAGCCCCCGATGAGAAGGTCCCCATTCTCCTCGCGGCGGAAGTAGACGTGTTCGCCCGGGATCCACCCCATCGGAAACGACGCACCGAGTGACGACTCGGGCCGCAACACGAGACACTGCGTCCGATAGGGCCGAACGGGAACCCGGAGGTACGGAGCCAGCAGCTGCGGCGTCCGCCAGCCGGCCGCGACGACGACCGCCTCGGCCGCCACCGTCCCGTGGTCCGTCTCGACCCCGGTGATCGATGTCTCCGTCTCGGTCTCCGCTTCCGCGTCCGTGTCGCTCTTCGCGGGGTCTCCCCCCGCGGCCGAATCACGGAGCTCTGCCCCACCCGTTCGCCCCTCCACGACGAGGTCCGTCACAGTGACCCCGGTCTCGAACCGCGCGCCGCGGTCCGCTCCGTCCGCGCGCAGCGTCGTCGCGAGCGTGTACGGGTCGAGGTGACCCGTGTCTGTGAACCGCACCGCGCCGACGAACTCCGAGGCGTCGATCCGGGGCCACCGCTCCTCGACGGCGGCGGCCTCCAGAAACGCCACGTCGACGCCGTCATCCCGGAGGCGGTCGACGCGCGCTCTCGCGGCTTCCTCCCGGTCGGCCGTGACGAGCTCGACGCTCGGCGTTTCGGTGTACTCGAAGGCTCCGGTTCCGTCGTATGCTCGAAAGAAGTCGTTCGCGTGCGCGGCGATCTCCGGGCAGTCCGTGTAAGAAGGCGTCATCGTCACCTCACCGGCCGCTCGGGCGGTCGCACCGCCGGCGATCTGGTCGCGCTCGAGAACGAGCACGTCGTGGTCCGGGGCCAGCTCGCGCGCGGCGGCACAGCCGATCACGCCGCCGCCGACGACCACGACGCGCGGGCCGTCGGTGTTCGCGCCCTCGCGGAACGCGGGCGGTATCGTTTCCGACTCAGCCTCGCCGTCGGGGCAGTTCCCGGACAACATGGATTACGCGACCGCCCGAAGGCCGGACTCAAGCGCGTCGACCGCCCGTTCGAGTTCGTCTCGCTCGATGGTGAGCGGCGGCTGGAAGCGGAGGACGTTCTTGTGGTAGCCGCCGACGCCGATCAGGACGTTGTGCTCGTCGCGCATGTGTTCGCGGACAGCGATCGCGGCCTCCTTCGCGGGCTTTCGGTCCGCGTCCGCGACGAGCTCGACGCCGTACATGAGGCCGAGACCGCGCGTCTGACCCACCGAGTCGTAGTGCTCTTCCAGCTCCGTGAGACGCGATTCGAGCCACGAGCCCTGTCTGTTTGCGTTCTCGACGATCCCGTCCTCCAACCGGTCGATGTTGGCAAGCGCGGCCGCGCAGCAGACGGGATTACCGCCAAACGTCGAGAGATGATCGCCTGCCTCGAAGCTGTCAGCGATCTCCGCGGGCGCCGTGAACGCGCCGAGCGGGAGTCCGTCGGCGATACCCTTCGCCTGCGGCATGATGTCGGGGACCACGTCGAACTGCTCGCTGGCGAACATTGTCCCGGTTCGGCCGTACCCGGTCTGTACCTCGTCGACGATGAGGAGTCCGCCGTGGTCGTGGGTGATCTCTTTCACGCGTTGCAGCCAGCCCTCCGGCGGAACGATGATCCCGCCTTCGCCCATGACCGGTTCGACGATGACCGCGGCGAGGTCGCCGGACGTGTGCGTCCCGATGACCCGCTCGAGTTCGTCCGCGCAGTCGCTCGAACACGTCTCGTCACAGCGATCACAGCGGTACGCGTACGGCGGGGGTGCGTGCGCCACGTCGTTGATGGTCGGTGCCATCCCCTGCTTGTACGCGCTGTTGCCGGTGAGCGCGAGACTACCGAGCGTCCGTCCGTGGAACGCCATCTCGAGAGCAACGACCTCCTTGTTACCGGTGTGTTTCCGCGCGAGCTTCACCGCCCCTTCTACCGCCTCGGTGCCCGAGTTACAGAAGAAGGTCTTCTGGAGGTCTCCCGGCGTGATTTCGGCGATACGCTCTGCGAGTTCGCCGACCGGTGCGTTCCTGTGGACGTACGAACAGGTGTGAATGAGCCGGTCGATCTGGTCTTTCGCCGCGTCGACGACCGCGGGGTCGTTGTGTCCGGCGTTCGTCACCGAGATCCCGGCGAACACGTCGAGGTACTCCTCGCCCTCCGGCGTCGTCATCGTCGTGTCCGACGCTCGGTCGACGGCGAACGAATCGTATCCCTTCGCGATGGGCATCACGTACTCGTCGTACTGGGATTTGACCGCATCGCTCGACGGGCCGTCGTCGGCCGGCTCGGACGTCGTCGAGGGGTCGGGCTGGTTCGACATTGTTACTCGTACTGGTGGTCCACCGCGCGGAAGGCGTCCTCCGCGACCTCCAGCGCGTGATCGACCTGTTCGGCCGTGTGGGTGTATGTGGTGAAGAACCGCTCTCCCTGCAGGGGGTTCCCGAAGAGGACGCCGTCGGCCGCAGCCTCGAGCCACCAGTCGGCGAACTGGTCAGTGTTCGCGTGCCACGTGTCGCGATACGAGTGGATGTCGTGATCGGTCATGTACACCTGCCCCATCGAACCGATGTGTTCGACGTTGACCGCGAGGCCGGCGTCGTCGGCGACTTCCTGAAGCCCGTTGAACAGCCTGTTGCCGAGGCGGTCGATGTGTTCGTACACGTCGCGCTCGTCGAGGATCTCCAGCGTCTTCAGTCCGGCCGCGGCCGCGACCGGGTGGCCGTTGTACGTCCCGCCGTGGAACGCCGAGGAGTTCCACTTGGAGGCCTCCTTCTTCTTCGGCGGGATGATCTCCTCCATGATGTCCCGCCGCCCGCCGAACCCGGCGACTTGGTAGCCGGCGCCGGCGGCCTTCGCGAACGTCGTCATGTCCGGGGTGACGCCGAACCGGCCCTGCGCGGACTGCGGGCCGAGCCGGAAGCCGGTCATCACCTCGTCCCAGATGAGGACGATGCCGAGCTCCTCGGTCAGCTCGCGGAGGAACTCGTGGTACCCGTCACGCGGCTTGAGACAGCCGCACGAGAACATCACCGGTTCGATGATCACGGCCGCCATGTCGTCGGCGTGCTTCCGGAGGATCCGTTCAGTCGCCTCCTTGTCGTTGAACGGGAACGCGACGACCGTCTCGCTCACCGCGTCGGGGATCCCCGTCCCGTACGACACCGTGTTCGGTTCGTCCTCGGGACCGAGCGCCTCCTCGCTGGCGTAGACGCTCTGTAACGCGTAGTCGTGTGCGCCCGCGTATCCGCCCTCGGGCTTCGCGATTTTCTCCTTGCCGGTGTACGACCGAGCGACGCGGAGCGCGTGCATCGTCGCCTCAGTCCCGCTGTTCGCCATTCGAACCGACTCGATGGAGGGGACCATCTCACAAACCTTCTCCATGAACTCGATGGCGACCGGTTGCGGCGTCGCGGTCAGGTCGCTCTTTTCGACCTGCCGTTTGACCGCCTCCTTCACTTCGGGGTGACTGTGACCGAGGATGATCGGTCCGAGCGCCAGGAGGAAGTCCAGGTACTCGTTGTCGTCCATATCGTAGACGTACGAGCCGTCCGTCTCCTCGATGTAGAACGGATACGGATCGAACGAGCGGACGTTCGACTCGACGCCGAGCGGCGTTACGTTCGACGCGCGCCGGTGAAACTCCCGGCTTTTCGACGTTTTCTCTTCTAACGGGCGTGCGTGATCGCGCTCCTTGTCACCGAGGCTCATCGTCGTATCTGACGAAGGGGCGGAAAATAAATCTTTGGCAAATACGATCTATTGCCGAAATAGATACGGACTTTCGCGTCATTCGCCGGTAACAGTTCGAGCCAGGGGGAGCACGAGGCCTTTCGGACCCCCGCCCGCCTTCCTGATCTCCCGGAGCATCAGCTCGATGACGTGGAAGCCGCGGTCCTCGAGCGCGGCTCGCACCTCGTGATTTCCGGAGGGAAGGAGCACCCTCCCCGGCTCGACGACGATGGTGCTCGTCGCCCGATTGCGCTGTTCCCGCATCGGTACCGAGATCGTTTCGATGCCGCGATCGTGGAGCATATCGAGGAACTCCGGCGGGACGGCCTCGGAGTACACCAGCGCGAGCTCGGGGCCGACCATGCTGAACACCAGGGCGAGGTGCGTCTGTCCGGTGCTCTCCGTGCTGCCGAAGATCGGCACCTCCACCGCTTCGACCCCGAACGTCTCCAGGACGGTTCTGACCTGCTCGATTCCGGCGGCGTTAGTCGTCTGTGACCGGCCGATTGCGACGGTATCCCGGTCGATCCACACCATGTTTCCGGCTTCGAATCCCCCGTCGCCGTGGACGCTGTGGTAGATCGGAGCCCCGATCTCGATCGTTCGCTCGGAGAGTCGGCGTTCCTCCCCGTGGCGGGTCTCCTCGACCATCTTCCCGACCACGATCCCGCCCCCGATCGCGAACCCCACGTCGCGGACGAACAGCGATTCGGCGAGGCTCTCGTTCACTCCCTCGAGCGTGAGTACTTCCACGCTGTGCGACTCCAGCACCTCCACGAGCGACCGGTGTTCCTTCGCGGCCTTCTCCTGACGCGGCAGCCCGTCCCAGTTCCACGCGTCCGGATCGACGACCGATTTGAACTCTTCGCTGGGCTCGTGAACCAGGACCCGTTCGAGCGAACCGTACTCGGATCTGACCGACGGTTCGAGGTCCCAGATGTCGTTCATTCGTCTATCCGTAGCGTGTGTTCTTCCTTCACGCTCCGGAGCGCCACATCGGTCGCGGTGCTCTCAACGCCCTCATACTGGCCGATATCCCGCAGCAGCTCGGTCATCTCCTGGCGGTCGGCGACGCGGACCTTCAACAGGAGATCAGCGTCGCCCGTGATCTCGTGGATCTCTTGAATTGCCGTCACCTCGACGAGGCGTTCGGCGACTTCGGACGACCGGCCGGCCGTCGTCTCGATCCGGATGAAGCCGACCTCGTTGCGTCCGAGGAGTTCCGGATCGAGTATAGCGCGGTAATCTCGGATGTATCCCTCCTCCTCCAGTGCTTTCGTTCGCTCGTGGATCGTCGCCGTCCCCATGTCGAGCCGACGCGCGATCTCGGAGAGGGCGGCCCTCCCGTCGACCTGAAGGATAGCGAGGATCTTCCGGTCGACCTCGTCAATGTCCATAACGGTCGATTGGGGGGCCGAACGCCTATTTGTTTTGTTTGGCTGCACGAGTTTACTCCCGATACGACGCCGATCATCATAATATTTCCTCAACTGCGAACCTGACCGTATGTTTGTCTGTGAGTTTCGGGTTCGCCCAAACATATTTCATGTGGGCTGTGGTACGCCAACGAGAGAATGGGACGCGACAGCAACAATCGGGCGTCGGGTATCGATGCGCAACTGGTTCAGCGCATTCGCCGGAACCAGTGGACCGGTGCGGTGGTGAACCTCGCACCGAGCGCGTTCTGGCTCGGCGTCTTCTTCCTGGCACCGCTCGCCGTGATGTTCTTCTTCAGCTTCGGGGAACGGGGCGCGTTCGGCGAAGTTCTGCTCGCCGCCGAGAACCTCGGATTCCAACAGTACCGCCGGTTCTTCGTTCCCGATGACCTCTCGATTCTCGGCGCGCTCTGGACGACGGTCGCGTGGCTTATCGACACGGTGATTCCCGGAACGCAGACGCTCTCGGAGACGCAGCCGACGCCGTACGTCAGGCTGCTCTTCAAAAGCATCGGATACGGCATCCTCGCGACGGTCGTCTCCTTCGTCGTCGGCTACCCGATAGCCTACTACATCGGCCACATTGCCCCCGACAGGTACCAGAACCTCTTGGTCGTACTCGTGATCCTCCCGTTCTGGGCCTCGTTCCTCGTCCGCATCTACGCCATCCAGCTGCTGTTGTCCGCCAACAGCGTGCTGATGAGCGCGTTCGCGTTGCTTCCGTTCGTCGAGCAGGGGGTCTCGCTGATGAATTCGCAGTTCGCGGTCCTCCTCGGGCTCGTCTACATCTGGATCCCGTTCATGATCCTCCCGGTGTACTCCAGCATCGAGGAGATCGATTTCACCCTGCAGGAGGCGGCGATGGACCTCGGTGCCGACCGCTTCGAGGCGTTCTACCACGTCATCTTCCCGCAGTCGAAGCCGGGGGTCATGGCGGGGAGCATCCTGGTGTTCATCCCGAGCGCGGGCGCGTACGTTATCCCCGAACTGCTCGGCGGCACCGACAGTCAGATGATCGGCAACTTCATCGCCGACCAGTTCGGCTCGGCCGGTCACTGGCCGCTGGGGGCCGCGGGCGCGTTCGTCCTCATGGGGGTCATGCTACTCAGTATCGCCGCGTACCAGCGCGGCGGGGGTGAGCTCGCATGATGGGTGCGTTCCGGCGAGCGCGCGCGTCGCTGTTCGAGCGCGGTGCCGGGCTGCTGCTGGCCCAAACGGCGTTCGTCTACCTGTTCCTCTACCTCCCGATCGCCGTGTTGATCACGCTCTCGTTCAACGACTCGCGGTACGCGGTCGTCTGGCAGGGGTTCACGACGGAGTGGTACACGGCGCTGTTACAGGGCGAAACGGTCGCGAGGGTCGACCCGAACGCCGCGTGGAACGCGTTACTCAACTCCGTCGAGATCGCCGCGGCAACGGTCGTCATCAGCACCGTGTTCGGGACGATGCTGGCGTTCGCCCTCGACCGCTACGACTTCCCCGGCAAGCGGCTGTTCACCGGCGTCGTGTTCATGCCGATCATCATCCCCAGCATCGTGATGGGGATCTCGCTGCTCCTGTTCTTCAACATCATCGGGATCCAGCTGGGGATTAGGACGGCGATCATCGGTCACGTTGCCTTCGGAATCAGCTTTGTCGCAGTCGTCGTCGCCGCACGGCTGCAAACCTTCGATCAGACGATGGAGGAGGCGGCCATGGACCTCGGCGCGAACGAGCTGGAGACGTTCCGGTACGTGACGCTTCCGATGATCAAGCCGGGAATCTTCGCGGGTGCGTTGCTCGCGTTCGCAATGAGTTTCGACGACTTCGTGGTCACGTTCTTCATCATCGGTCAGGAGAACACGCTCCCGATCTTCTTCTTCGGGATGGTCCGGCAGGGTATCTCCCCCGGCGTCAACGTCGTCGCGGCGCTGATCATCGTCGCCACCATGGCGATCGTCGCCGTCGCGCAGTGGTTTCAGGGGCCGACGTGGTGAATCCTGTGAAATATATCCGACTGAACGTATGATCTCCCGAAATATTTATGGTGTGGTATGGCAGTTGGCAAAAAGAGACACTGATAACCCATGCCACAACAGCAATCCACAAGCGATCGGCGGACATTCCTGCGGACGACCGGCGCCGTCTCAGCGGCCGGCCTCGCCGGGCTCGCGGGATGTAGCGGTAACTCCGGCAGCGGCGGGAGCGACGGCGGAAGCGGAGACGACGGCGGCGACGGGAGCGACGGGAGCGACGGCGGCGACGGGGAGCTCGAAGACGAGCTCCAGATCTTCCAGTGGGGCGACTACTGGCCCGACGGCTTCATCAGCGGCTTCGAAGAGGAGTACGACGTCTCGGTCTCCGTCTCGCTCTACTCCTCGAACGAGGAGATGTTCAACGCGCTGAACGCGGGTGGAACCGGTCAGTACGACCTGATCTTCCCGAGCGATTACATGGTCAACATCCTGAACGAGCAGGACATGATCCAGCCCGTCAACCTCGACGCGCTGTCGAACTTCGGGAACCTCTCCGAGATGTTCCGGGAGGCGCCGTACGACCCAGGCGAGGAGCGGTTCTCCGTCCCGTATCAGTGGGGGACGTCCGGGATCGCGTACAACGAGGAGATGGTCGGCGACATCGAGGTGACCTCGTGGGAGACGATGTGGAACGAGGAGTTCTCGGGGCAGATGTCGATGCTCGACGACGTCCGCGAGACGATGGGCGCCGCGCTGAAATACCTCGGCTACTCGCTCAACACGACCGAGGAGTCCGAGATCGAGGAGGCGAGGGAACTGCTCGTCGAGCAGAAGGAGCTGCTCTCGACGTACGACTCGTCGAACTTCCCGACGAACCTGATCAACGAACAGCTCAGCCCGGTCCACGCCTGGTCCGGCGGCGCGTTCCAGGCGTACTGGGAGACGTTCGAGGACGGGAGCTCCCCGGTCAACTACGTCATTCCGGAGGAGGGTGGCGTCGTGTGGGTCGACACCGCCGCGATCACCGCCGAGGCCGAGAACGTCAACGCGGCGCACGCGTTCATCAACCACTTCCTCGACGCCGAGGTGGGCGCCGAGATCACGAACTACACGTACTACGGGAGCCCCAACGAGGCCGCCGAGGAGTACATTCTCGACGAGATCCTCGATAACGAGTCGATCTACCCCGACGACGAGACGATGAGTAACCTCGAATACATCGAGAACATCGGTCAGGCGACGACGCTGTACGACAACGCCTGGCAAGAGATCAAGAGCGCCTGAGGAATGACGGAATACGACGTCCGACTGGAGGGCGTGACGAAGCGGTTCGACGACGTCACCGCCGTCGACGATGTCGACCTGGAAGTCGAGTCGGGCGAGTTCCTCACGCTGCTCGGACCGAGCGGGTGTGGAAAGACCACGCTCCTCCGCTGTATCGACGGCTTCGAGACGCCGACGGAGGGCGCGGTGTACATCAAAGACGAGGACGTGACGCACGTCCCCCCGTTCGAGCGCAACACCAGCATGGTGTTCCAGTCGTACGCGCTGTTCCCGCACATGACCGTCGGCGAGAACGTCGCGTTCGGGCTTCAGATGCAGGGAGTCGACGGGAGCGGCGAGGCGGGACGCGGCGGGGTCGGCCGCGCGGTCAAGCGTCTCGTGTCCCGAGGGTCAAACCAGGAGATCGAGTCTCGCGTCGAGGAGATGCTCGAACTCGTGGAGCTGCCGGGGACCAAGGACCGGCAGGTGAGCGAGCTCTCCGGCGGGCAGCAGCAGCGCATCGCGCTGGCGCGGGCGCTCATCACGGAGCCGGCCGTGCTCCTGCTCGACGAGCCGCTCGGGGCCCTGGACCTGAAGCTCCGACAGAACATGCAGGTCGAGCTGAAGAACCTCCAGGAGGAGCTGAACACGACGTTCGTCTACGTCACCCACGACCAGGAGGAGGCGCTCACCATGAGCGACCAGATTGCGGTGATGAACGACGGCCACGTCGAACAGCTCGGCACCGCCACCGAGATCTACGAGGAGCCCGCGACGGAGTTCGTCGCGGACTTCATCGGCGAGACAAACCTCGTCCGCGGCGACTACTCCGAGACCGCTGACAGAGCGACCATCGAGCGGAACGGCCGCACGTATCACGTTCCCGCGAATCCGGAGGCCGGAGCGACGGCCGGGTTCGCCATCCGACCGGAGAAGATCCGGCTCGGCGACGAGGCCGCCGGGCTCGACAACAGCTTTCGGGCGACGATCGTCGACGAGATTTATAAAGGAAACCTCGGCAAGTTCGTCGTTCAGCTGGACGACGGCGAACGATTCACCGTCGACATGCAGATCCGCGATCAGGGGTCGTACCTCCAGACAGGGGAGACGGTTCAGATCGGCTGGGCGGCGGAGAACAGCGTGGTACTCACCGAGTAGACCAGAGTCCGAGAGACACCGATCCCGCGTTCGCGCCGACGGACGATCGCGCGGATGTCCGGCGAGACGACTCCGGCGAACGGACCGGGACGATACGAACGACAACCGAAGCACAATCATGAATTTCACAGGCACGATTCGGGACCGACACGAACAGGCGCACGAAGAGATCGCGACCCTTGATTTCGGCGCGTGCATCGACGGGGAGACCCGACCGGCGAGCGACGGAGAGACGTTCGAACCAACGGATCCCTCGATCGACGAGCCGATCACGACGGTCGCGCAGTGCGGCAGCCCGGACATCGAGGACGCCGTCGCGGCGGCCGACGCGGCGTACGAGGACGGCTGGGGAGCGATGGACGCGGGTGACCGGGCCGAGCTGATCCGGACGTGGGTCGACGAACTGCGGGACAACGTCGACGAGCTCGCGCTGCTACAGACGTTGGAGCTCGGGAAACCACTCGCGTACGCGAAGGCGGACATCGAGAACGGTCTCGACTTCTTCGAGTACTACGCGAACGTCTCGGTCGCCCAAGAGGGCGAATACGCTCCTACGGGGGCGGATTCCCACGCGTATGTCCGCCAAGAGCCGTACGGCGTGACGGGACAGATCCTCCCGTGGAACTACCCGATTCTCCTGATGGGGTGGAAAGTCGGGGCGGCGCTCGCGGCCGGTAACACGACGGTCGTCAAACCGCCGAGTCCGGCGCCGCTGTCCGTGATCCGCGCTGCGCAGCTGGCCACCGACGTCCTGCCCGAAGGTGTGTTGAACGTCGTCCCGGGCTCCGGAGGCGACGTGGGCGAACCGATCATCGACCATCCCGATGTGGGAAAGGTGTCGTTCACGGGGTCAGTCCCGGTCGGGCAGTCGATCATGCGGACCGCGGCGGACTCTGTGACGCCCGTCACGCTTGAGCTCGGAGGTAAGAACCCTTTCATCGTCTTCCCCGACGCCGACATCGACGAGGCGGCCGCGAACGCCGCGACTGGTGGGATGTACAACGCAGGGCAGTCCTGCGACTCGGCGACGCGGATCCTCGTCCACGAGGACGTGAAAGACGAGTTCGTCGACGCGTATCTGGAGGAGATCTCCGGTTGGGAACCCGGCGACCCCCTCGAAGAAGGAACGACGATGGGGCCGTTGGCCTACGAGGGCCACCGGCAGAGCGTCGACGACTACGTGGGCGTGGGCCGCGAGGAGGGGGCGAGCATTCTCCGCGGCGGCGAGGCCCCGGACGGCGACGAGTACGCCGACGGCGCCTTCTACCAGCCGACCGTCTTCGATGACGTCGAGCCGGGTATGCGAATCGGTCAGGAGGAGGTGTTCGGACCGGTTCAGTTCCTCATGACGTTCTCGGACTACGACGAGGCGATCGAGATCGCGAACGACGTCGACTACGGACTCACCGCGGGCATCGCGACCGAGAACCCGTCTGTGGCCCATCGCGCGGCCGCGGACGTGGAGGCGGGAAGCGTCTGGGTCAACCAGTACTTCGGGACGGTTCCGGGGACGCCCTTCGGCGGGTTCAAGCAGTCTGGATTCGGCCGGGAGTGCGCCCAGCAGGCGCTCGAAGAGCACACCCGATCAAAGTCAGTCAACGTCGCGCTCGACGATCCGCCGTACTGACCCCGTCGAAAGCGGCTGACTACACCCGGTGAGAACCGATTACCCGTTGGTATTCCCCCTTAGATCGTATTTGGCCGAATATACTTCGGACATATGGCGGTTATCGAGAAAGATTTTTCATGGGGGTTGTTGTATGGCCACCGAGGATACGACACATGCGCCAACTGTACATCGACGGAGAGTGGGTCGCCTCCCAGTCGTCGGCCGAGATCGACGTCTTCTCTCCCGTCTCGGGAGAGATCATCGACACGGTCCCGCAAGCAAACGGGCGGGACGTGGCGTCCGCGGTCGACGCCGCCCGTCGGGCCCAGACGGAACTCGAGGAAATGACCGCCTTCGAGCGCGCGGAGGTACTCGACGAGGTGACGGACTACTTCGAGGAGCACGAAGACGAGATCGCCGAGGGGATCACCGAAGAGGAGGGGAAGCCCCTCCACGAGTCCTACGAGGAGACCGAGTACGTCATCGAGTCCAGCGAGGACTACGCGCACGACGCCATCCGGCTGTTCGGCGACGTCGTCCCCTCCGAGTGGCGTGACAGGTTTGCGTACACGCAGCGCGAGCCGTACGGGCCGTGTGTGGTTATCTCCCCATGGAACTTCCCGCTGGAGATTCCGGGCGGAAGCATTTACTCCGCCATCGCGACGGCCAACCCGGTCGTGTTCAAACCGGCTGAGGAGACGCCGCTGACGGCGTACCACATCGCGGAGGCGTTCGCGCAGTCGAGCCTCCCGGACGGCGCGTTCAACCTCGTCACCGGCGACGGCGACACCGGCGCGTCGCTCGTGGGCAACAACGACGTCCGGCTGATCGCGTTCACCGGCAGCAGCGCGGTCGGTCAGGAGATCGCGAAGGCGGCGGCCGAGCGCAACGCCCAGTGCCTGCTGGAGCTCGGCGGGAAGGACCCGATCGTCGTTCTCGACGACGCGGACGTGGCGCACGCCGCCGACAGTATCGTCTCGGGCAGTAACTGGAACGCGGGCCAGGTCTGCTGTGCGACGGAGCGCGTCATCGCGACCGAGGGCGTCCACGACGAGCTCGTCGACGCCATCGTAGAGCGGACCGAGGAACTCGTGCTCGGTGACCCGTTCGAGGACGGGGTCGACGTCGGGCCGATGATCTCCGAGCGGATCCAGGCGAAGGCCCGCGCTCACTTCGACGACGCCGTGGAGCGCGGCGCGACGGTGCGGACCGGCGGGGAGACGAACGGGCTGTTCTTCACGCCGGCCGTGCTCGACGACGTGACCGAGGAGATGGACGTCGCCACCGAGGAGACGTTCGGTCCGGTGACGCCGATCCTCACGGCGTCCTCGTACGAGGAGGCGATCGAGATCGCGAACCGCTCGCCGTACGGGCTCCAAGCGGCGATCTTCACCGACTCGCTGGAGCGCGCGCACGACGCCGCGAACCGCATCAAGGCGGGTGGCGTGTTCATCAACGAGACGAACAACTACTGGGAACGACTGCTCCCGTTCGGCGGCTACGGCGAGAGCGGTTCCGGCGGGCGGTACGGCAGTAAGTGGCACTTAGAAGCTATGACACAGGTAAAATCAGTGATGATGAACTACGGAGGCGCCGAATGAAAGTCGTCGCGCTGGGCGGCTGTGGCGCGATGGGTCGAGCAACGTCGTGGGAACTCGCGGAAAACGGGGCGGTCGACGATCTCCTCATCGCGGACGCGAACATCGACTCCGCCGACGAGTTCGCCGCCGAACTACCGGGCGACGTGGAGACGGCACGCGTCGACGTGACCGATCACGAGAGCGTGGTCGAAACGATCGCCGACGCCGACGTGGTCGCCAACGCCCTCCCGTACGCCTTTAACGTCGCGGTGATGGAGGCGTGTCTCGAGGCGGACTGCCACTACCTCGACCTCGGCGGGCTCTACCACAAGACACAAGACCAGTTGGAGTACGACGAGCAGTTCGACGACGCCGGGCTCACCGCCGTCCTCGGAATCGGCGCGAGTCCGGGATTGACCAACGTCGCAACCGCGATGGGCGCGAGCCACCTCGACGAGGTCGAATCGATCCACATCCGCACCGGCGCTCGCGGCGGCGGCGAGGGGTTCGCCTACTCCGCGAAGACGATCCTCGACGAGCTGACGATGGATCCCGTCGTCTACGAAGACGGCGAGTATCGGACGCTCGATCCGCTTTCCGGCCGCGAGACGTACACCATGCCGTCCCCGGTCGGCGAGGTGGAGGGGTTCCACAGCATCCACTCGGAGCTGGCGACGATGCCGACCACCTTCCCCGGCGTCGAGGACGTCGACTTCCGCGTCGCGTTCTCCCCGGACCTCGTCAACATCTGTGACGTGCTCATCGGGCTGAACCTCACCAGCGAAGAGCCCGTGGAGTACAAGGGCGTCGAGACCTCGCCCCGCGAGTTCCTCGACTGGCACCTCGATCGGCAGCCGAAGCCCGGTCCGGCGGAGGAGTGGAAATCGTTCCGCGTGGACGTTGCCGGGACGGAGGACGGCGAACACGCCCAGTACCGGTACTCGACCGTGGTTGAGTCGCGACTCGACGACTGGGGTCTGAAGGCGACCGCGGTCTGGACGGGCGTCCCGATGGGCATCGCGGCGGTGCTCGTCGGGGAGGGCGACGTGACCGGAGCGGGCGCGAAGCCGCCCGAGGAGCTGTTCGATCCAGAGCAGTTCATCGACGAGCTCGCGGAGCGCGAGATCGTGATCGAGGGAGAGCAGATCGAATGAGCGGAGCTGAAACCGGCAAGCGGGACGCCACCGACCTGCACGACCTCCTCGACCGGCCGATCGCGAACTACGTCGGCGGCGAGTGGACACGTCCAGAGGGCGGCGTGGCGGAGACGGTCGTCGACCCGGCGACCGGCGAGACGCTCGGCGAGACGCCGAACAGTACGGCGTCCGACGTCGACACCGCGGTCGGCGCGGCGGACGAGGCGTTCGAGGAGTGGCGACGGACGCCGGTCGAGGAGCGTATTCAGCCGCTGTTCCGGTTCAAGTCGCTGCTGGAGGAGCACCAGGCGGAGATCGCGGAGCTGCTCGTCCGCGAACACGGGAAGACGCGAGCGGAGGCCGAGGGCGAGCTCCGCCGCGGGATCGAGAACGTCGAGGTCGCTTGTGGCGCGCCGACGCTGCTGCAGGGCGGCCACCTCCAGCACGCCGCGCCGGGGATCGACGAGACGGCGGTCCGACACCCGCTCGGCGTGTTCACAGCGATCACGCCGTTCAACTTCCCCGGCATGATCCCGCTGTGGTTCCTCCCGTACGCGGTCGCGTGCGGGAACGCGTTCGTGCTCAAGCCGAGCGAGCGGACGCCGTACACCGCGATCGCGCTGTTCGAGCTGCTCAAACGCGCCGGCTTCCCGGAGGGCGTCGTCTCGCTGGTCCACGGCGGCCCGGACACGGTGAACGCGCTGTTGACGCACGACGACGTGGTCGGGGCCTCGTTCGTCGGGAGCACGGCCGTCGCGAAACACGTCTACGAAACGGCGGCCGCGAACGGCAAGCGCGTGCAGGCGCAGGGCGGCGCAAAGAACCACGTCATCGTGAGCGACGCGGCGGACCTCTCGTACGCCGCCGAGAAGACCGTGAACTCGGCGTTCGCCAACACCGGGCAGCGCTGCCTGGCGAACCCGGTCGCGGTCGTCCACGACGACGTGTACGACGAGTTCGCGGAGCTCGTCGTCGACCGGGCCGCGGCCCAGACCGTCGGCAACGGGCTCGACGACGACGTCGACGTGGGGCCGGTCGTCTCCGGCGAGGCGAAGGCCCGGATCGAGTCGGCCATCGAGACGGGCGTCGAGGAGGGCGCAGCGCTACTGCTCGACGGGCGCGAGCAGGCCGCCTCCGAGGAAGGATGCTTCCTCGCGCCCTCTGTCTTCGGTGAGGTAACGCCGGAGATGACGGTCGCCACGGAGGAGCTGTTCGGCCCGGTGCTGGCGCTGATCCGCGCCGGCGACTTAGACGAGGCGATCGAGATCGCCAACCGGAGCCGCTACGGCAACGCCGCGTCCGTTTTCACGAACCGTGGCGACGAGGCGGCGACGTGCCGCCACGAGCTCGAGGCAGGGAACGTCGGCGTCAACGTCGGGACCGCGGCCCCGATGGCGTTCTTCCACTTCGGGGGGCAGAAGGACTCGTTCTTCGGCGACCTCCACGCGCAGGCCGAGGACGTGGTCCGCTTCTACACCGACGAGACCGTGTACATCGAGCGCTGGCCCGACGACGAGGAGTAGCCCGTGCCCGAGCTCCTTCTGCGCGGCGGCGCCGTGCACCTGTTCGACGACGACCGGACCGTGGCCGATGCGGTCCTGTTCCGCGGCGGTCGCGTCGCCGCCGTCGGCGACGCCGAGACCGTCGAGGCGGCCGCGACCGACCCGCGGGTCGTCGACCTGGACGGCCGGGTCGTCCTCCCGGGCTTCAACGACGCGCACACGCACCTGCTGTCGGTCGGGATCGACCGGCTCGAGACCGACCTCGCGGACGCGGACGACCGCGCGGAGGCGCTCTCATTGCTCAGAGAGAACGCGGCGACGACGGAACCCGGTGAGTGGGTGCTCGGCTACAACTTCGACGAGACGACGTGGCCCGACGGGGACGGACACCTCGACCGGGCCGACCTGGACGCGGTGAGCGAGGATCACCCGGTCGCGGCGACGCGCGTCGACGGCCACGCCGCGGCCGTCAACGGTCCCGCGCTCGACCGGGTCGACCTCGACGGGGTGGAGCGCGACGTGAAGCGCGACGACGGCGATCCCACGGGCGTGCTCGTGGAGGACGCCGCCGGCCGCGTGAAGCAGGCGACGTATCCGCGCGGCGAGAAGGCCCGCCGCGCGCTCGCGGCGGCGACGGAGCGGGCCCACGAGCTCGGCGTCACGTCGGTCCAGAACATGTCCGGGCTCACCGCGCCACAGGAGTTCGGGAGCCCGATCCACGCGGCCTTCTTCGGTGCGTGGCGGGACGGCGATCTGGGCCTCCGCGTGACGTTTTACGTCCACTCCGGGAAGGCGGAGTCGCTGTCGGACCTCGAGATCGCCTCCGGGTTCGGCGACGACTGGCTCCGGGTCGGCGGGCTCAAGACGTTTTCTGACGGCTCGCTCGGCGCGCGGACGGGAAAGATATCCGGCACCTACGTCGACGACCCCGACAACGACGGGACGATGGTGACGACCGAGTCCGACCTCCGCGAGCTGTTCCGGACTGCGGCGCGAGCCGACCAACAGATCGCCACACATGCGCTCGGCGACGTGGCGATCGACACCGTGCTCGACTGTTACGAGGCGGTGCTCGACGACTACCGCGTGCCAGACCCGCGACTGCGGGTCGAACATCTCGAACTGGCCACCGACGCGGCCATAGACCGGATGGCCGAGCTTGGAATCGTCGCCAGCATGCAACCGAACTTCCTCCAGTGGGCCGGCGAGGGCGGTATCTACGAGACCGTCCTCGGGAGCGAGGCCCGCGGTTCCAACAACCGCTTCCGGAGCGTCCGCGACGCCGACGTTCCGCTTGCGTTCGGCAGTGACACGATGCCGCTGGGGCCACTCCACGGGATTCACTGCGCGGTGAACGCGCCACACAGCACGCAGCGTCTCTCCGTAGACGAGGCGATTGCGGCGTACACGCGGGACGCGGCGTACGCGGAGTTCACCGAAGCGGAAAAGGGAACACTCGAGCCCGGTAAGCTCGCTGACGCGGTCGTGCTCGGCGCGGACCCGTTCGCCGAGCTGGAGTCGATTGCGGACATTGACGTGGATCTCACGGTCGTTGACGGCGAAATCGTACACGGAGACCCGGGGTAACCGAGGCAGGGTCGGTTTTCCGGCCGGAAGTCAGTACGAATGCCGTTCCAGGTGTGGAGCGCGTCGACAGCACTCGGTTGCGTGACTCAGTATAGACGGTACTCGTTGAGGGGCTCGTTGACGATCCACATGGCGGTATCTCTCAGTTCGGTTTCGGTTGGCAGAACCTCTGTCCGCCGGGGACTATTGGGTTGCCTCGAGGTCCTTCACAACTGTGGCGGGATTCCCCTGTACGATGACATCGTCGGGCACATCTTCCGTCACGACAGCCCCGGATGCAACTACGACGTTGTCACCGACCGTTACGCCGGGATTGAGAACCGCCTGCCCACCGATCCAGACGTTATCACTAATCGTGACGGGCTTGGCATACTCTTGACCCGTGATCCGCTCGTCCGCGTCGAGCGGATGAGTCGCGGTGTAGATGTGCGCGCCCGGGCCGATCAGACAGTTCCGTCCGATATCCACCCGACACTCGTCTAATATCACGCAGTCGAAGTTCGCGTAGAAGTCCTCGTCCACGTGGATGTTGTATCCGTAGTCACAGCGGAACGGCGGCTCGACGTAACACTCCTCACCGAGCGAACCGAACAACTCCTCTAACAGATCCCCTTGTTCCTCGGCGTCCTCCGCCGTCGTTCGGTTGTATCGTCTCGTGAGCTTGCGGGCGCGCTCCCGTTCGGACAGGAGTTCGGGTGTGTCGGCGTCATACAGATCTCCGTTCAGCATCTTCTCTTTCTCGCTGTCCATAACGGCGAGTGGTTACCAACTCAGATAGGTATTCTGGCCCTTGTTCCGGAACTCCGCCGAGGTGTGACACAGCCCCTGCGATCACGACTCGAAGTCCCTTTATTTGCCACGTATCCAAGCGTCAATCACACAGAGGTCCAAGACAGAAGCCCGTGATTTCAGTCGTGAGTCACTGACGACCACCTCGAGACCGAGAGTCAGCGATCGCAGCCTGACGCGACCACAAGACCACCGCGCTCGTGGGACTCACCGACGAGTACGACGTTCATGTCGTCGCTACGCCGCGGCTCACTCCGTCGCCGCATGGGGAAGGTAACCGAACTAGGAGTAGCACAGAGCTTGTTTGTGCGGTTTTTGGGTACTGAACCCCGATAAGCGCTCTTTTAGCCTACCTAATTTCAAATATCCTATCAGACCTACGGTGGACAAATGAGCGATAGGCCGTAGTACCACGTTTCGGGCTTGCGGCCCCTATCTCGACATGTAGGGCTCTTCTGAAACCGGATCGAACATGGGGAAGAGCTCGACGTCTTGCTCGCTTCAACCCCACGAGGGTTCGTCTGAAACCGGCCGGCAGCGACAGGACAGCGACTCACCCGAGGCTTCAACCCCACGAGGGTTCGTCTGAAACCGCCATTGACGTCGGCCCGACCAAGGCTACGGACGCGCTTCAACCCCACGAGGGTTCGTCTGAAACGATATAATTCTCGTCGTTCTGCGGTTCCGTCTGCGAGCTTCAACCCCACGAGGGTTCGTCTGAAACTGCCGCCAACACAGCCGAGTTGATCGGCGAGTTCGGGGCTTCAACCCCACGAGGGTTCGTCTGAAACGATCGTCGTGACGACGAGCAGCACGACGACGCTCCAGCTTCAACCCCACGAGGGTTCGTCTGATAGTGTTTAAGGAAGATATTTACCGTC
>OBKM01000451.1_pt1 | contig 20423 bp, 21 predicted proteins | sample 1519691 | NCBI WGS metagenome assembly OBKM01 (sample SAMEA37050418, study PRJEB22526) | metagenome | biome: saline pan; feature: lake; material: water | place: Egypt | collected 2015 | depth 0.5 m | reverse complement strand
GCTTGCACGACGCACTCGTCGTGGCGAGCTACCGGCATCGGAACACTGACGCTATCCTCACGAACGATCCCGAGATCGACGCGCTCGGCGACGCCACGATCTGGGAGTAATCGGTCGGTGCGCTTTTGACCACGCCTCGCCTACGCCGACCCGATGAAACTGGGCTTTTTCGAGTCGCTGACGATGGTCGGCGCGCTCGCGGTCGCCATCCCGATGGTCTATGCGGGCACCAACATCTATCTCGGTGGAAACACGATCGGGCTGTTCTTCGTCGCCCTCGGCGTGGTGATGGTGCTCGCCGAGCGGTTCATCACGACACCCTTCGACGTGCCCTCGATCGTCGCGAAAAAGACCGTCGGGCGCTTCATGAGCGATCCCGAGGAGACCGAACCGGACGCTGCCGACGGCAAGTAACGCTCAACTCCCCGGCTCCATCGACAGCGGATACTCGACGAGCGGGCGAACACCATCCTCCTCGACGACGACAACGTCGCCCAGCGCCACGTAGCCGTGCTCGTCGTCGGCCAGTCCGGGTCTGATCGCGAGCACCGTTCCGGCCGCCAGCTCCGCCGTCCCGTCTACTGCCGGGGGCTCCCGCGGATCGAGCCCAACGCCGTAGCCGAGGTTCGCGATGATATCGCCGGACCCCGTGGTCGGATCGAAGCCGTACGCGCCGAGTTCGGCGACCAGTTCGCGGTGGAGTTCGCCGGTCGTGACGCCCGCGCCGGCGTCGAGCGTGGCAAGCGCCGCCGAGCGTCCGTTCGTCACCGCGACGTGGGCGCGGCGTTCCCACCCGCCGTCGCCGTCGACGACCAGCGTCCGTGTGAGGTGGCCGTGGTAGCCACCCGGTTCGCGGGGACTGAGCGATACCGTGATGGTCCTGCTTGGTGGGATTTGGATATCTGCACGCACGGATTTCGGTGGGCCATCGACGCCGATCAGGGTCGTCCCGCAGGGGAGTCCCCCGGCGGCCGCGACCGCGGCATCGATCGCTCCCCGCAAGCGGGCGGTCGTCAATACGTCCCCGTCCCACAGCAGTCGATCCCCGGACTGATCAGCGGCGGCGAGTATCTCCCGTGTGCGGTCCAGCCCGGCCACGGCGGCACTCTGGGCGACCGTGATCCTGGTCAGCTCGCTCTCGGTTTTCTCCCGACGGGCGCGTTCGACGGCGTCGGTCGACGCGAGTTCGCAGTCGACAGCCAGATAGAGGGCGGCGTCGTGTGGAATTGTCGGGGGCGTCAGCACGGTATCGGCAGAAGCGTCCAGCAGTTTGCCGAGGAGGTCGGCGGCTGCCTGCCCGGGGCGTTTCTCCCGTGGGTCGAACTGGCGGACGGCCCCGGACGTCTCGGGTACGGACTCGACCGCCGTCGGCATACAGAGCACTGGGCCGTCCGGCGTGTACACGACCGCGGCGGTCGCCTCGCCGTCGTAACCGGTGAGATAGCGGAGCGTCGAACCGCTCCCGACGTGAACGAATGCGTCAGCCTCGCGCTCGCTCAGTTCGGCGTCGAGCCAGTCGAACCCACGGGGCGAGAGATCGCCGCTCATCCCGGTTACTGGGCTTCCATCGGTTCGAGCGCTTCGGTCAGTAACTCGTCGACCGGTCGCTCGTCGGGCTCGTTGTGGAGCAACACGTCGATCGGCAGGGTCGGCGCGCCGCTGACGAGGTTCTCCAAGATGACCAGCCGCTCGCGAGCACGGCTCATCCCGACGTAGAAGACGCGGCGTTCGTTGTCGGTCAGGGTTGGAACCGGGTTGGTCGTCTTGGTGAACTCCTCACAGCCGGCCACGTCGGTTGGATCCTCGACCGTCGCGGCCATCTGTTCGACGACTTTCTCGGTGAGGTCGGTTGCGACGAAGACGTGATCCGCTTCGCGACCTTTCGCGCTGTGGATCGTCCCGAGTCGGACGCGCTCGGTGTCCATGCCCAGATACTCGCCGACGGCGAAGTAGGCGGTGACGCTCTTTTTCTGGAAGCTCGTCACCTTGCGGGACATGTCGGCGGCCGACTTCGGGCCGGGCATGAAGGGGACGTGTTCGCCGATCAGCTCCGGTTCGATCGTCAGGTTCGCGATATCGTCGACCCCCGACTCCTCCTCCCGGGCCTCGATCGCGTCGTACAGGTCGTCCCGGTCTTTCGACCCGAACGCGGAATCGGCGAGCATGTCCGCGAGCCGACGTGCTTCGAGGCCGTTGATCGGCTCGTCGGCATCGAGCGCCTCGATCGCGCGGACGAACTGGGTGAGCCGGTCTGTCCACATCCGCTGGTCGGTGAGGACGCTGAAGGGGATCCCCTCGGTGATGAACTCGTCGATGAACTGGAACATCTGATAGCGCGCCCGGAAGAGCACCATCACCGTCTCGTCGTCGGTCTCCTCGACCGTCGCCCGAACCTCGCGGACGACATCGAGCATCGACGGGCTCTCTTCGGCCTGCACGATGCCGCCTTCCTTGCGCGGGTTAAGGTCCTTGTCCTGGCGCTGATCGATGTGGCGTATCTCGCGGTTGACGACGTTCAGGACGTTCGAGGGGAGCCGGTAGGAGTTCGGCAGGATGACGTCCTCGTCGACTTCCTCGTCGAGCAGGAGCGCGGGATCAGCCCCCTGCCAGGAGTAGACGACCTGGTCGTCGTCCCCCGCGATCAGCACCTTCTTCATGTAGGGCTTCCACTCCTCGTAGACATCGTACTGCAGCTTCGTGATGTCCTGAAACTCGTCGATCACCAGATGGTCGACGTTCGGGAGCAGCGAGCGCTGTTTGACGCGTTCGAGCATGTCGGCGAAGCCGACGACACCCTGATCGCCCTTGTAGTTGCGCCACGCCCGGATCGCCTCGGGGACGTCGACGCGGTCGTCGTCGCTGGGCCACGTCGGTGTGTACTTCCCGCCGTCCTGTGCGTTCGGGTCGACATCGGGCGGCAGCCGAACCTCCTCTACGTCCCACTGGAAGGGGACGTCGTACCAGTCCGCAACCTCCCGCCGGGTTCGCTGGAGCCACTGGCTCGTCGCGATGATCTTGTTGCCAAGCGTCGTCGAGCGGGCGGTCCGTCGACCAGCACCGCCGTACTCGTCTTCGAACTCGATACCGTACTCCTCGCAAAACTCCTCCTTGTCGGACTCGCCGACGACGTCGTTCCGGGAGAGATCCAGTAGCTCGTAGGCTTTCGCGTGCATCGTACAGACGTTGCCCTTGAGCGCTCGCGGGTTCTCGTCGAGGCGCTCGGCCAGCCGCTCGCGGATCTCCGCGGCGGCAGCACGGGTGTAGGAGACGACCAGCACGTCGCGCTGGCTCACTCCCCCGTCTTCGAGCAGTTCTTCGACCCGGTCGAGAAGCGCGGTCGTCTTCCCGCTTCCGGGTCCACCGAACAGACGGGTAACGTGCGTATCGGCTGCAGTCATTACACAGTTACACGATACGAACGATTATAAGCCCCGTGGCTTCCCTGCGGTCAGTTCCCCCGCGAAGAGCGCGCTTCCCGGACATCGCTGCCCTCCCGGATCAGATCGTCACACTCGGGACAGACCCGCGGTTCGTCGACGCCGCGGGGCGTGAATACTCGGGCATAATCGACGGTGACGAATGCATTGCAGTTCTGACAGTGTGGCATAGCTTTCCCAGACGAACGTGAGGAATCCACCCATATAATTTTGCTGGCGATTTCACGCTAAGTATTACATCTGTCGAGAACGGAGCGAAGACCGACTGGGAGAGTCGGTGCTGTTGGATATCCGGCTAACCACAAAAATACTCGACGGCAGTGTTGCTACGGTCGGCCAGGCGACCAGCCACAGACGGAGCAACTGGACGCCTCCTCGTTGTGGAGTCCTCCACATTCCGGGCACTGTAGCTTGTTATAGTTCCGCTCCCATCCTACGGGTTCTGTCTCGTGACCGTTTCGCGAAAGGAAGTTGTCGATCAGGTCGTCGCCGGCATCGTTGGGTGCGGACGCCATACGCGGTATATGTTCACACACCACGGTAATAAAGCTTGGTGACGCCGAACGGTCTTGCCAGCTATTTTACTATCAGGATCAATCCGTGGACGAACGTACAACTATCCGCAGCAAGGCCTGAGGTCCCGTATCGACGGTGTCCGTTCACAGCAGTCGTATCGCCGGCGACAGCCGGTGGAACTCAGCGTTCCTCGAGCGCTCCGTCCCAGTCCCGGTACCCGCCTTCGAGGTTGAGAACGCGGGCATCCTCGTCGACGCCCTCGTAGGATTCGAGCATCCGGGCGGCCTGCTGGGAGCTCTGTCCGATCGGGCAGGCGACCACGATCTCCTCGCCCCAGTCGTGTTCGTCGACGCGCCGAGGCAGTTCGGGGAACGGGATGTTCTCCGCGCCGGGGATATGTCCCTGTGCGAACTGCGGTGGACTTCTGATATCGATCACCTGTAGCTCGTCGCCGTTTTCGAGCTTCTCGGCGACCGTTTCGGGTGAGACGTCCTCGACCATTGACCGTGTGTTCGCTCCGATCCGGGTAAAGCGCTTCGACAGCCAGTCGTCGCTGGACCGCCCCGTTTATTCGGCTCGTCTCCGTAGATCCCGTCATGACCGATCTGAACCTCGATCCCGTCCAGCTGGATCGGTACTCCCGGCACGTCATTATGGACGACGTGGGGCCGGCGGGACAGAAACGCCTGCTCGACGCCTCGGTGCTCGTTGTCGGTGCCGGTGGGCTGGGATCCCCGATCATCCAGTATCTCGCCGCTGCAGGAGTCGGCCGTCTCGGTATCGTCGACGACGATGTCGTCGAGCGGTCCAATCTCCAGCGGCAGGTGATCCATGCCGACGCCGACGTCGGGCGGCCGAAGGTCGACAGCGCGGCGGCCTTCGTCGAGGCGTTGAACCCCGATGTCGACGTCGAAACACACGAGGCACGTCTCACCGCCGAAACCGTCGAGGAACTGATCGCCGACTACGATCTCGTCGTCGATGGTAGCGACAACTTCCAGACGCGCTATCTGGTCAACGACGCCTGTACCCTTGCCGGGGTCCCCTTTACCCACGGTGCGATCTTCCAGTTCGAGGGGCAGATCACCACGTTCCCCGCCGACGACGAGTCGCCGTGTTACCGGTGTCTGTTTCCCGAAGCGCCGCCCGCGGGGATGGTGCCCAACTGTGCGACGGCGGGCGTTCTCGGCGTCCTCCCCGGCACTGTCGGCTGCATTCAGGCGACCGAGGCGATCAAGCTGCTTCTCGGGGACGGCGATCTGCTCGACGGTCGGCTCCTGTTTTACGACGCGATGGCCATGGAGTTCGACGAGATCGAGATCCGCAAGAATCCCGACTGCCCGGTCTGTGGCGACGAGCCAGCGATCGAGTCGGTCCACGATCTGGAGTACGTCGATCGGTGTACGATCGGCGCGGACTGAGTCGAAGCGCCGCCACGTGCCGAAGGTCTATTGTCCCGCTCACCAAGATAGGGATATGAACGAGGACGCCGGCCACACGGCCGAGCGCACGACGCTGGCCCGGCTCCCGTCGGGCGTGGCGATCGAGACGACGGTCCACCGGTACACGGGGGCCGAGTCCGGGCCGACAGTGTACGTACAGGCCGCACAGCACGGTCGCGAGATCAACGGTACCGAGGTACTCCGGCGTGTTCACGACCGGCTCGCCGCCGACGTTCAGGCGGGCACGGTCATCGCCGTCCCGGTGGCGAACCCCCTCACGTTCGATCGGGTTTCCTATACGACGCCCGAGCAACTGGACAGCGTCAACGACAACATGAACCGCGTCTGGCCGGGCCGCGAGGATGGCACGCTTCACCAGCGGATGGCCGCCCGACTCTGGGAGTACGCGGCGGATGCGGATCTCGTCGTCGACCTCCATACCGGCAGCCCCGAGATGCTCCCACACGTCGTCTACACCGAGGCGGATGACCGATCCCGGGAGCTGGCCGAGGCGTTCGGGACCGACCTCCTGCTTGCAGAACCCTCCGGGGACGACGCGCCCGACGAGTGGCGACAGCGCGGGTTCGGCGGGAAGCTACGGGTTGCCGCCGCCGAGGCGGGAATCCCGGCGATCACGCCCGAGCTGGCCCACAACAAGCAGTTCGTCGAATCGGCCATCGACACCGGGGTCACGGGGCTGTTCAACGTTTTGCGGGAACTTGATGTGCTGTCCGGATCGCCGGTTGCAAACGGCGAGACCCGACAGGCACGGAACCATCTCGGGAACGTCGATGCAACTGCCTCGGGCCTGTTCCGGGTGACAGCGGATTACAGCCTCGGCGAGACGGTCCCGGCGGAGACGACCCTCGGAACGGTGTACGATCCGACGACCTACGACCGTCTTCAGACGGTTCGTACTGATCGGGCCGGCGTACTGTACGCGCTCACTCGCGAGGCCACGGTGACCGTCGGCGACCGACTCGCCGGGATCGCTGTCGTCGACTAGAAGATGTTTGCCTGCCGGTAGACGTTGATCCCCTCGTCGGTGATCTCGTACGGTTTGGTCTCCCGGGAGTGGTTGGCATCACGGATCTTCTGGATCTCGATCGCCAGTCGCGTCTCCTGAAAGTCCGAGGGGCGGACGTACTGGAGCACAAAGACGGCATCGGTCAGGTATTCGACGATGCCGTGTCGGGACGCGTAGGCCGTCTCCTCGCTGGCCTCGCTGGTCAGCAGGGTCGTCACGCCCGACTGCTTCAGGCTCTTGGTGAAGTTGTAGATCTGGTTGCGCCGGGCAGCCCGGTCGTCGTACATCATCTCCAGCAGGGAGACCGAGTCGAGGACGAGCCGCGAGGCACCGAACTCGTCGATCAGCCGGGGAAGCTCGCTCCGGATGCTCCCGAGGCTGTTTGCCATCTCTACTGGGTCGATGCCGACGACTGCGAGGTCGCCGTCCTCGGTGTACTCGTCGTAGGCAAACCCCTTCTCGGTCGCGCTTCGGATGACCCGTTGCCGGGACTCCTCGAGCGTGATGTAGACCGCGCGTTCGCCGTTCCGAAGCCCTTCGGCGAGGAACTGCAGGCCGAGCGTGGTCTTGCCGGTCCCGGCGCTCCCGATCGCGACCATCAGCGAGCGCGCGGGGACGCCGCCCCGAATCATCGCGTCGAGCCCCTCGATACCGAGCGTAATCCGATCGATGTCCGAGTCCGGATCCCCGTCGAACCCGCCGCTGTCGAGACGCTCGAACTCGTTGGTCCCCGTATCGAACTCCCCGCCGAAGTCGAACTCGTCGCCGAGATCGTCGTCGATATCGTCGGTCGTGTCCCTCGGCAGGTCCGGAGCGCTCCCGAGCGCTTCGCCAAAGTCCTGATCGAAGAGCCCGCCTCCATCGTCCGATCCGGCCTCGGTGGCTGGGACCGTCTCGGCAGGCTCCTCGAACGCCTCCGTCTCCTCGACAGCGTCGGCCCCTGCCAGCTCCTCGAACGCGTCTTCGAGGTCGGCGGCGGCCTCGTCGACGTCGTCGCCTCCCGTTGCGTGATCGTCCGGCTCATCCACCTCGTGGGCATCCTCGTCCGGCTCGTCCCTGCCGACGCTCCACTCGCCGACGAACAGGTCTTCGTCTTCCGCCACGTCGGAGCTCTGATCGAACCAGTCGTCCGCCGACTCCTCCTCACCCATCGTGATCACCGCCCTGTCCCGACTCGGACAGTATGGCCGTTGCTGGCCGACACGTCCCGTCTATCGACATCCGCTCTGGATCGGTCTGGATCGGGTAACTCATACTCGACGACGACGCTGACAGCTACTACCGGCGGCGGTACTACTTTCCACACAAACACCGATACCTGATTAACTTTGCTCCAACCGCTCGGACGTGCGGGCCGTCGGGCCGTATCGGCGGCTTTAGGATGCCGGGCTGTGTGAACGAGACACATGAACTATCTACTCGGCACGGACTCGGTCCATACCACCGCGAGCGCCTGCGATTATCTGGAAGGACGTGCCGGTGCTGACGACACCGTCATCGCAGTCCACGTCCAGTCGGCCGACGACAACACCCGTGACGGCCGCGAAGCGCTCAACGTCGCCACCGTGCGGCTCGGCGCAATCGCCGACGTCGAGACCGAACAGCGCACCGGCGATCCAGTCCAGGAGCTACTCGCCTGTGCTGGGGACCACGACGTCGACGAGCTGGTGATCGGTCCCCGAAGCGGCGAGCCCGGCGCCGACAGCCGGGCTGGCTCTGTCGCGACCGGGCTCCTCTCGCAGTCCTCGCTCCCGGTCGTCGTCGTCCCGCTGGAGGAGTTCTAGAGCGGCCCTCACCTCGAAGCGTGTAGTATCATACTGTAGTACTCTCTTTCAAATACTGTGGTATTTACTTCAAACATTGTAGTATTACACTTCAGATATTGTAGTATTTAACTTCGAATATTGAAGTATTAGCTCGACGCGAGATAGAACGACTCAGTCACCGATTAACACGTCGGCCTCGTCCCGGTACCGGCGACACGTCTCGCCCACCCAGGCCTGCAACTCGGGGGCACGGCTCACCACCAGTGCGGTCGGCTCGCCCGCCGCGTCGAACGCCACGCAGACGGCGGTCTCGTCCAGCAAACAGAGCCCGGCCGGGGAGTTGCTGTCGTGGCCGTAGACAGTAACGGCCGTCTCGGCGAGCCGGGACTCGACGACCGAGAGCGCGGGGCCATCGAGGCGCTTGCGGGCCGCGCCCGTGAGGACGACCGAGGCACGCAGGCCGCCGACCCCGCCGACCGACTCCAGCAGCGAGGATGGAACTGCGGGCAGCACCCCGACCACGGCGTCGGCGTCGACGACGAGCGAGCGCAACTGCGCGGCGGGTGTCGGCTCCGGGCCGGTGATCACCGTTGTGGCGTCCAGCTCGTCGAACTCCGTGTCGAGCGTGCGTTCGAGAAAGCCAACGAGCGCGGCCTTCGGATCGGTGTCGTCAGGGCCTTCCACTCCGTTTGCTGGCGACTGCTCGTCCGGTGGCATCGGCCACAGCTATCTGCTCCAGCCGTTTGAATCCTCGCTGTCGGCCGTCCCCGACGAGTCCGTTATGTCCTGAGCGCGTCGGTCAGAAACGAGCCGACACGCTCGGCGACCGCTTCGTGCTGGCCGACGAAGAAGTGGTCGGCGGCGACCGCCTCGGTTCGATGCCCGAGTTCGCGGGCGCGGTCGACGACCGGCTCCCACTCGACCGTCGAATCCCGCTCGCCGTAGACGACCGATACCGGGGCGTCGATCGCCTCGATCGCCGCAACGACATCGGGGGCGGGATCCGGATCGGAGACAGCGCCGGCGTTCGCATTGCTCCCGAGCGAAGCAGTCGGGGCGAGCGCCGCGACGGCGTCGACCTCCACCTCGGCGGCAGCAAGCAGGGCGATCGCCGCGCCGAAACTGTAGCCGAACAGGCCGACACGGTCGTACCGCCCCTGGCTCCACGCGACGGCGTGTCCGGCGTCGACGCGTTCGCCACGCCCCTCGTCCCACGGTCCGTAATCGAAGCGCAGACAGTCGACACCAGCCGCGACGAGGGCGTCGGACACTGCGGTCAGTCTGGGGTCGTGTCTCGTCCCGCCGTGCTCGGGATGTGGTGGGCAGGCAACGACGATCCTGTTGCTGCCCGCACCGGCGCGGTCGAGCGAGCCCCGAACGTCACGGTCGCCGGGAACGAGTACCGACTCGGCCATACGTTCCGGTTACGTCGGTGATGTTTTTAATGACGCGGTACACACAGAAGATATGGGAGTACTCTCGCGCGCCAGTTACGTTATCCGGTCGAAGGTAAACGCCCTCCTCAACCGGGCCGAAGACCCGAGTGAAACGCTCGATTACTCGTACGAACAGCTCCGGGACGAGCTACAGGACGTCAAGAAGGGAATCGCCGATCTGACGACCCAGAAAAAGCGCCTGGAGATGCAGAAACGAAAACTCGAGGACAACGTCGAAAAACACAACGAGCAGGCCAGGCAGGCGGTCAAGCAGGACCGCGAGGATCTGGCCCGTCGCGCCCTCGAAAAGAAGAAGACGAAGATGACCCAGATCGAGGAGCTAGAGGGACAGATCGCCGATCTCCAGAACACACAGGATCAGCTCGTCGAACAGAAAGAAACGCTCCAGCAACGCATCGAGGAGTTCCGCACCAAAAAGGAGACGATCAAAGCCCGCCACGAGGCGGCCGAAGCGAGCGCTCGGGTCTCCGAAGCCGTCACCGGCGCTGGCGACCAGTTTGGCGACGTAAACCGCGCGATCGAGCGCGCCGAAGAGAACACCGAAGAGCTCGAAGCTCGGTCGGCGGCCCTGGACGAACTGCAAGAGGAAGGCGTGCTCGAGGATCAGCTCTCGGACAAGAGCGATCTGGAACGCGAACTCGAGGAGGTCCATACGCAGGGGACCGTCGACTCCGAGCTCGACACGCTCAAAGCCGAGATGGGCAAGGAAACCGAGTCGGTAGACGAGGAGCCACAGTCGGTCGCCGAGCCGGATATCGAGGCCGATCTCGACGACGAGGTCGACGTCGAAGCCGAACTGGCGCAAACGGAGGTCGACGAGGAACTCGAAGAGCTACGCGACGACGAGAACTGATCGACCGGGGAATTTTCCGACTTCGGACCCCAGTGGCGATATGGTTCGACTCTCCACGGCACTGATCGGTGTCGGTATCCTGATCGCCCTCGTGCCCATCCCGCTGCCGATCCCCGGAATCGGGTTCCTCGGAGGCCTCCTGTTGGCGCTGTTCGGACTGGCCCTGCGGCTGTTCGGTCTCTAGACTGGCTGTTTTTGTGCTGTCAGATCGACAGTATACTGGAGATGGAAGAGCACGATCCGGATTCGCTCGGCGGGAGCCGCGACGAAGGCGGGCTTCGCAGTCGGGTTTTGCTGACGACTGATCGCTGGCTCCTGACCGCCTGCGTGCTGGGTGCGGTGTTCGCGGCGCTGGTCGCCGCGAGCCTGCTCGGACTCGCGCCACTGTCCCGGATCGTCGACGAGCAGGGTGGCGTCCAGTTTCTCTTTACCGCCTTTATCGGTGCGATCATCACGGGGACTTCGGTCGTCGTCACGATCAGTCAGCTCGTGCTCGCACAGGAGCTGGGGGCGGCCGGCGACCAGCGCCAACGCATGGAGGAGTCGATGGCGTTCCGCGAGGACGTCGAGCGCGCGGTCGACGCCGGGGTTGCCTCGCCCGAGCCAGCCGTGTTTCTCGCCGAGTTGCTGGAGGGAATCGAGAGCCAGGCACGAGCACTCGACGACAGTGTGCGTGGGGGGCGGGCGGGGACCGAGATCGGAGAGTACGCCGCGGGGCTGGTCGATCGGACCGGGGCGGTGACCACGGCTCTCGACGACGCGCAGTTCGGGACGTTCGGCGTCATCCGGGCAGCGCTTCGCTTTGACTACTCGCTCCAGCTCTATCACGCTCGCCGACTCCGTGCCGAACACTGGGAAGGCCTCGACACGTCAGCCCGCGACGCACTCGACGAGTTGATCGACGAGCTGACGCTCTTTGGCCCGGCGCGGGAACACTTCAAGACGCTGTATTTCCAGTGGGAGCTGATCGAGCTGTCCCGCGCGATGCTGTACGTCTCGATCCCCGCGCTGGTCGTGATGGGCGGGTTGATCATGTACGTCGACGCGGCGGCAGTCCCCGGCGCGACGTTCGGCGTCGATCACCTCGTCTGGCTCACGAGCGCGGGGTTTGCCGTCGGAATCGCTCCGTTCGTCGTCTTCATCGTCTACGTCCTGCGAATCCTGAGTATCGCCAGGCGAACGCTGGCGATGGGACCGTTCGTGCTCCGGGAGACAGATCGGGAGACGACGTAGTCGGATCGTTTTTGCTCGGCCACGCTCTACTGTCGCCCGTGTCACCCACGTATCCGGACGAGCTGGACGAGCAACTCGACGACGACGCCCCGTTCGTCCTCGACATTCGGCCTCGAACTGCCTACCAGTCGGGGGCGATCGAGGGCAGCCATAACATCCCTGTCTACGACGAGCTCCGTGGCGGCGACGAGTCGTCGTTCCGCGCGGGCTTCGACGAACTCCCCGACGACGAGGAGATCGTCGTCGTCTGCAAGATGGGGATCGTCGCGAAGCGCGCGACTCAGATCCTGACCGACGAGGGCTACGACGCGAGCACGCTTGCGGGCGGGATGAGCAGCTGGACCGGCTACCAGTCGGGCTCGCTCGGATACAAACTGCGATCCCTGTTCTGGAGTGTGCGCCGGTAGCGCCACGCTTTTTTCACCGACCACCGGAGCTATCGGTATGCGATTGCTCGCCGTTCACGCCGACGCGCTGTCCTGTGAGCCGGTCCACTCGCGGGGGGATGTAGAGCCGGAGGAGTATCCCGACCCGGTGTCTGCTGACAGCTGTATCGGCGCGTTCGTCGGCGTCGAGACGGGCGACGGCGGCCGAATGGGGGCGGTCGCCACAGCGGCGGCCGCCGAACTCCGTGCGGCGAGCGACCAGCTCAACACCGACACGGTGGTGCTCGTTCCGACGCCCCACCTCGTCGACGACCCAGCCGAGCGGGGCGTCGTGGCGGCCGTGCTCGACGAGATACGGGCCGGGCTCTCCGATCGTGACGTCCGATCGGTTCCGGCGGGCTGGCATCTCGAATGCGACCTGCGGACGAAGGGCCATCCCTACGCGGTTCGGTCCAGACGACTCACCGGCGAGGACCACGTGGACGAGGCGACGGGCGAGACCACGTGGTTCCTCGCGGGCGACACGAGTGCAGACGGCCCGGACGCCGATGATCCGCCGGTACCCATCGAGGACGCCACCGCGATTCCGGCCGTGCTCGACGGGATCGTACGCGGGGAGCGACGCCCCGCCCGACTCGGTGAGATCCTCCCAGCCCACGGGATCACAACGAGTGACGAAGCGGCGACAGGAGGCGGACTACGATGGACGCCCCGGGGCCTGACGGTGCGTGCGTGCATCCGGGCGCTGCTCGACGAGCGGTTCGCGGACGCGACGCCGATCCGGACGGCGGAGCGACTGAATCCCGCGACGACGGCGATCCGCGAGCACGTCGCGGCCGCGGGCTGGACCGTGGAGGGGCCGTCGGTGACCCGTCGGGCACTCTGTCCCGGCCATCTCTCGGCCCTCGCGGACGCCGATCTCGACGCCGACGCGCTTCCGGCGACGCTGTGGGAGCTCGGCGAGTGCGAGCGCCCGGACTCGGCCCCGCAGAAGGTGACGCTTCCGGAGGCTCACACCGCGACGACCGATCTCGATGCCGCGCTGGCGGTCGTCGAGGAGCGGCTGGCGCTGTTCGACGACCTCGATTCGACGCTCGGGATCGATCGCGTGCCGGTCGTGCGCGTCACCGACGAGTTCTATGCGGCCCACGAGCAGTGGGTCGAGGGGGTCGTTGGGCGCTTCGAGGGGCCGGTCGCCGTCGAGCGCGGCGCGGTCGAGCACCCTTTCTCCGTGGCGTTTTTCGCGTCGGTCGGCGACGACGTCGTCGAGCTGGGCTGGCTCCGGGTCGATGTCGACGGCCCGGCGCGGTTCGGTGTCGAGTACGCCGATGGGACGCGCCGCTCGACGCCGGTCGTCGTCCACACCGCCCCCGTCGGGACCGTCGAGGCGCTGGCCGCGACGGTGCTCGATCCGGGCGTCCCGACGTGGCTTGCCCCCACACAGGTCCGACTGCTTCCGATCGATCAGGGACAGGTAGCGCGCTGTCGGAGGGTTGCGGCGACGCTGTCGGGGGCGGGGGTCCGTGTGGATATCGACGACAGGGCGCGGACGGTCGGGGAGCGCATCGCGGCTGTGACGGATCAGGTCCCGTACTACGCAGTGATCGGTGACCGGGGCGACGGGGAACGACTGCGCGTCACCGACAGCGAGACCGGCGCGACGGAGGAAACGACACCCGCGGCGCTCGCCGAACGGATCGGGGCATCGACGCCGCTCGATCGACCCGTGTCGCGCCGCGGGCCACTGTGTCTGAGCGACCGGCTGGTGGTCGGCGGGTCGGAGTAGGACGGTTCGGCCTACCAGCGGTGGTGAACGTGCTCGTGGACGGCGGCCTCGTAGATGTCCCGGACCGCACCGTGGGTGGCGTGTGAAAGCGAGCCTGCCTCGGAGACGGCGGCGTTCTGGCGGACGTGCTCGGCCGAGGTCGAGCCTGGAATAACCGACGAGACTGCCTCGTGGTCGAGGATCCAGCGGAGCGTGAACTGGGCCATCGTGAGCTCCTCGGGGACGAGCGGGCGGAGCTCCTCGACGGCGTCGAGGCCGGTCTCGTAGGGAACTCCGGCGAACGTCTCGCCGACGTCGAAGGCATCGCCGTCGCGGTTGTAGTTGCGGTGGTCGTCCTCGGGGAACTCCGTCTCGCGGTCGAGTTTGCCGGTCAGCAGCCCCGACGCGAGGGGGACGCGGACGATGACGCCGACGTTTCGCCGTTTTGCCTCGCGGAAGAACAGTTCGGCGGGGCGCTGGCGGAACGGGTTGAAGATGATCTGGATCGTCTCGACGCCGGGATACTCGATCGCCTTGAGCGCCTCCTCGACGCGTTCGACGCTGACGCCGAAACTGTCGATTTTCTCCGCGTCGGCGAGGGCGGCCAGCGCGTCCCACGGCTCGGCCCGGTAGTACGCCTCTGTCGGCGGGCAGTGCAGCTGCAGGAGATCAACTGTATCCTCCCCGAGGTTCTCGCGGGAACGATCGACGAACGCTTCGAGATGCTCGCGGTCGTAGTCCTCGGCGACGTGCGGGTCGAGTCGCCGCCCGGCCTTGGTCGCCACCGTCACCTCGTCGTGGGCCTCGCGTTCGTCGAGCACCTCGCGGATCAGGCGCTCGCTGCGCCCGTCGCCGTAGACGTCTGCAGTGTCGATGAAGTCGATCCCGGCGTCGAGGGCGGTCCGGATAGCCTCGCGGCCCTCCTCCTCGGAGACCTCGCCCCAGTCCGAGCCGATGTTCCAGGTGCCGAGGCCGATTTCCGAGACGTCAAAGCCAGTGTCGCCGAGTCGTCGGTGTTGCATACCAGTTGGTTCGTCCCCAGCCACCTAACGGTTGGTCAGGCGGCAAGCGTGTGCTGTGCCGAGTAACGATTCCGAGTTCTGACACCATACCCCTCGGTACATGTATGTGGTTAAAACACGTCTATATGGTTATGAGCGAACACTCGCGGTCGGACCGCGAAGGGCTTCCACCAGTCGGTGACGAGTCGGAGACGGTCCACGAGGTACTTTTTCGAGAGATAGCGGATGCCGTCTTTCTGCTCGATGTCGAGTCGACGGAGGGCGACTACAGGTTCAGGTTCCGCTGGAACAACGCTTCGCATCGGCAGCGGACGGGCTTTTCGACCGACGACCTGCGCGGGAAGACGCCACGGGAACTGCTCGGTGACGACCGGGGTGCAACCATTGCCGACAACTATCGTCGCTGTGTCAGCGCCGGGGAGACGATTCAGTACGAGGAAACTCTGGAGCTGCCGGATGGAACGAGCCACTGGCAGACGAAACTCACTCCGGTCACCGAGGACGGGACAGTCACACGGATTATCGGCGTTGCTCGGGATATCACCGATCAAAAAGAACGAGAACGGGAACGTCGGGCGATGGCACGCCGATTCGAGACCGTGCTCGAAACCATGTCCACGGCGGTGTTTCTGAAAAGCACCGATGGCGAGTACTATCTGATGAATCGGGCCTGCCGTGAACTGCTCGGTATCGACGACGAAGATATCACTGGACTGACGGACGAAGATATCTTTCCCCCTGATGTCGTCGAACAGGTTCGTACGGACGATCGGACGGTCGCCGAGACCGACGAGATGATCGAGATCGAGGAGACGGTGCCAACGAAGTCGGGCGACAGCATCCGTCTCACTCGAAAGTCACCCGTGTATGACGAGTCCGGCGAGATTACTGCCATCTGTGGCGTCTCGACCGATATCACCGAGCAAAAAGAACGCGAACAGGAGATCGAACGCCTCAAAGAACGTCTCAATCTCGCTGTCGATGGCGCGAATCTTGGCGTCTGGGACTGGGAGATGACGACTGACAGGGTGGAGTTCAACGATCAGTGGGCCGAGATGCTCGACTACTCTCCTGAGGAGATCGACCCCCACCTTGAGGAGTGGGAACAGCGCGTCCATCCGGACGATCTCGGTCCCGTCGAGGACGCTCTCGAGCGACATATTGCGGGCGACACTGACTACTACGATACTGAACACCGGATGCGAACCGCCGACGGCTCATACAAATGGATCCGGGATGTCGGCCGGATCGTCGCACACGATCAGGATGGTGAGCCGACTCGGGCCGTCGGCATCCATCTCGATATCGACGATCGAAAAACCTCCGAGCGACAACTCAAACAGGAGCGGGATATGTTTACGCAGGGCCCCGCAGTCGTATTCAAATGGCGGGAGGTTCAGGACTGGCCGGTCGAATATGTCTCCGAGAACGTCGAAGACGTATTTGGATATACGGTCGAGGAACTCCAGTCCGGTGCGATCACGTCCGCGGACCTGATCCACGACGCGGACCGCGAACGGGTGTTCAGAGAAGTCAAAGCGAACACTCAAGAGGGCGTCGACTCGTTCAGCCACGAACCATACCGAGTTGTCACCGCGGATGGCTCCGTCCGCTGGGTGCTTGATTACACCCGGAATATCTGGCAGGATAGTGAGATCACCCACCGGCTCGGCTATCTGGTCGATATCACCGAACAGAAACGACGCGAACAGGAGATCGAACAACTCACCGAGCGCCTTTCGCTCGCACTCAGGTCCACGAACACAGGCGTCTGGGAGCTGGATCCGGCGACCGACGAGGTGATCTGGACCGAGTCGATGGAACGCCTGTTCGGGGTCGACCCCGGTACGTTCGATGGAACGTATGACGAGTTCGCAGAGCGCGTGCATCCGGATGATCTGCCCGCTGTGGATCGTGCAGTCGACCGATCGGTCTCCACGGGCGAACCGCTCCAGATCGAGTACCGTATCCAGGCAGACGACGGCAAACACCGATGGGTCGAATCCCGCGCTGAACTCGTGGGAACGAACGATGACGAGCGTCGGATGATCGGTGTCGCTACAGATATCAGCGACCGGAAGGAGTACGAGCAGGCCATCGAAGCGACACAGGAGAAGCTCAGACAGATCATCGATCTCGTCCCGGACCTGATTTTCGTTAAAAATAGTGAGGGTGAATATCTACTGGCAAACGAGGCGACTGCAGCAGCGTACGGGGCTACCCCCGAGGAGATCGAGGGGAACCGCGAAGCCGAGGTCATCCCGGATGCCGACGACTCAGAGGAGTTCCGTCGGGACGATCTGGACGTACTCTCATCGGGGCAGCCGAAAACGATCCCCGAAGAGGAACTGACGACCGCAGACGGCGAGACGCGAGTTCTGGAGACGACGAAGATCCCGTATCAGGTCGCCGACAGCGGTGACGAAGCGGTGCTCGGATACGCTCGCGACATCACCGCGCTCAAGGAGTACGAAGAGACGCTAGAACGCCAGCGCGACAACCTCGAAGTGCTCAATCAGGTTGTCCGTCACGACGTCCGCAACGCACTCCAGCTCGTGCTCGCGTATGGAGCCACGCTCGAACCGCACGTCGACGAGGGTGGCGAGGAGTATCTTCGTCAGATCCTGGAGGCGGGTCGCGAAGCTGTGGATATCACCCGAACCGCCGGTGACGTTACCGAGGTACTGCTTCACTCCGATGGTGACCGTCGGCCTGTTTCCCTCCGGCACATCCTCGAAGCGCAAGTCGAGGAGGCCCGCTCCAGTCACGAGCGTGCGATCGTTTCGATCGACGGTACCGTTCCGGATACGCGAGTGTTGGCTGATGATCTGCTGGAATCCGTGTTCCGAAACCTGCTGAACAACGCGGTCGTCCACAACGACACCGACCTGCCCAGTATCACCGTTTCGGCGACTGTGACGGAGGAGCGAACCCGCGTGCGCGTCACCGACAACGGTCCCGGAATCCCCGACGAACGGAAAGACGAGCTCTTCGAGCGAGGCCGAAAAGGGCTCGACAGTGACGGGACCGGAATCGGGCTCTACCTCGTCCGAACGCTCGTCGACCGCTACGGTGGTGATGTCTGGGTCGAAGACGCGGACACTGGGGGCAGCGCGTTCGTCGTCGAGCTAGAGCGGCACGTATCAGAGGACGCGTAGCCATCGACCGCTGTCCCGTCTGCCACCCGTCCGGCCTCGGCGGCCGCGCCGACCAGTTCGGCGACGGGCTCTCCGTGGACCTCGACGATCGTCGTCTACATACCCACATACGGGCTGTATCGCCCCCCGATTGCACGCGAATCGTGATCTCGGACGGGGCAAGATTCACGGTCTATCGTATGAAATACCGGACCGATGTACGACGACATACTGGTGCCGACTGACGGGAGCGAGGGGACTGCGGAGACGCTCGACCACGCAATCGAGATCGCTGGGAACCACGATGCCACCCTGCATGCGATCTCGGTGATGGACCAGCGCGTCTATCTGGCGGCCGAGGACGACGAGCGCGACGGGATCATCGACCGACTCCGCCGGGACGCCGAGGCGGCGATCGAAGACGTCGCGGACAGGATTGCTGAGACCGATCTCGACCTCGAAACCGCGGTGGTCGATGGAACGCCGTACAAGGAGATTCTGGGCTATGCCGACGAGCACGACATCGATCTGGTCACGATCGGCACACACGGGCGGACGGGACGGGATCGGCTGGAGAACCTCGGGAGCGTCACCGAACGGGTGGTGAGGGAAGCGGATCGGACGGTGCTGGTCGTCAGTATCGGGTGACTACTGGCCGGTCGTCCGGAGCGCCGACTGGAGTCCCGTCTCGGCGACGTTTGCCCCGTACTCGGCGATCCGCTCGGTGCTGTCGAGCACGCTTGCCAGAAGCTGTGGTTCCGGCACGTCCTCGTCGTACAGCGATCGATCGACCGCCCGGACGTCCTCGACGACGCTGTCCCGGTCGACGAAGACGGCCTGTAGATCGGCGACGGAGCCCTCATCGAGGCCGGCGTCCAGCGCCGCCCGGAGCACCCCGCGAGCGCGTTCGCCCAGCGTCAGCAGCTCCTCGTGGAACCGTTCGGGCGGGGCCTCGTGCTGGCGGGTCGCCACGGTTGCCGTCTTCTCGGCGTGGTCGGCGACCCGTTCCAGTTGTCGCGCCATCCGATAGTACGCGAAGGCAGTCGGGCGGTCGACATCGAGCTGGGCAATCTCGCGGAACTCCGCGAGGCCGCGGTGGAACTGGCGGCTCACCAGCGCGAACAGCCGGTCGACGTCGTCGTCCTGGTCGGCCACGCGCCGGGCGAGTTCGTCGTCGTCTTCGACGATCGCACGGATCGCATCCTCGTGCATCGACAGCGCCGTTAGCTGCATCTGGACGACGGTCTGGCGGAGCGATACTTCCGTCCCATCGAGCAGACTGTTGACCAGCAACGAATCATCCGTCACCGACTGGATCTCTACGCCGACGAGTCCGTTGACCGTCGAGCGTGCGGCCCGCCGCTGTTCTGCGGAGAGCCCGGTCGAGGACTCGATCGTAATCTCGTCGTAGCCGGTGACGTAGGCCGTTTCGAGCGTCTTTTTCATCGCCTCGGGATCGACGCCCCGGACGTCGACGGTGATGGCGTCGTCGTCGTGCTCGGCCGTCCGTTTCAGCGCCACGAGTCGGTCGGTGCCCGGATACAGGACGAGCGGTGTCCCGGTCTCGACGTCGTTGGTCGTCGCCCACTCTTTGGGCAAGGAGATCGTGTAGGTCGACCCCCCGGTGAGCTGGACCTTCCGTTCGACCGGTTCGGGATTCCCGTTCATACTCATCGGCCGGTCATCGTCGTTCCGTAGGGCATGGTCAGTAGATCAACTCGTCGTCGCTTTCGATCATGTACAGGGTTCGCGCGGCGATGTTGACGGCGTGGTCGCCGACGCGTTCGAGATCTCTAACCGCCAGCAGATGCGTCGAGACGTCGTCGAGAACCGCTCCCGTCGTCTCGTCGGCCGGGCGTTCTAGCAGGCTCCGGACGATCCGATCGCTGACCTGCTCACAGCGGTCATCGAGCGCATCGTCGCGCTCGGCGACGTCGTAGGTCGCATCGGCGTCGTCGCGGGCGTACGCCCCCATCGCCGTCTCGACCATCTCGACTGCGGTCTCGCCGATCTCCTGTAGTTCGGCGGTCGCGTCGGGATCGACAGCCGCCCGGCGGGCGTAGCCCGCGAGGTTGGTCGCCAGATCCGCGATCCGCTCCAGATCGGTGATGATCTTGAACGAGGCGGCGATAAACCGGAGATCGCCGGCAACTGGCTGTTGGAGCGCCAGGATGTCGACACAGTCCTGTTCGAGATCGAGATACAGCCGGTTGATCTCGTCGTCGCCACGAACGACCCGTTCGATGACCGCCTCGTCGCCGGATCCGAGCGCGTCGAGCGCCAGATCGAGCCGCTCGACGACGAGTTCGCTCATGTCGAGGACGTTCCCGCGGAGCCGTTCGAGCTGTCGTTGGTAGTCGTGTCGTGGCATAGTTATCCGAA
>OBKM01000450.1_pt1 | contig 20453 bp, 17 predicted proteins | sample 1519691 | NCBI WGS metagenome assembly OBKM01 (sample SAMEA37050418, study PRJEB22526) | metagenome | biome: saline pan; feature: lake; material: water | place: Egypt | collected 2015 | depth 0.5 m | reverse complement strand
ACTCCCGGCATCGCTCAAAACGCCTCGAGTAGCACAGCGGATCGAACGGATCGTAGGCCGTTCCGCGGATCCGGATCGAAGACGAATTCGCGGAAAACGCACAGACGCTTCAAAAGTACCATGCTGCCCTGTATGAAGAACGTATTCGAACCGTCTGTGAGGAGACCGGGTAGAAGTGGGACCGCCCGGATTCGAACCTCACTCGTTCCGCGTCGCTCCACTCCCTGCTTCGAATCCGCTCCATTGCTGCTGCTCGCGGAGTTGCTCGCAGCAGCAAGTGGGACCGCCCGGATTCGAACCGGGGTCACGGGCACCCAAGGCCCGGAGTATACCACTAACCCACGGTCCCGCATCCTCTAGTACCCGGATGCGCCGCTAAAGCGTTTCGTTCGGCGGCGACCCAAGGGACGGCCGGCTAGATCGGCCAGAAGTGGACGATCCCGAGGGTCGTCACGACGGTCAAGACGAGTTGGAGCGGCGCACCGACCCTGAAGAAGTCGGTGAACTTGTAGCCGCCGGGGCCGTACACCATCAGGTTCGTCTGGTAGCCGATCGGGGTTAACATGGCGGTCGAGGCCGCGAACGTCACCGCGAGCACGAACGGGAACGGCTCGGCTCCGATCGCTTGGGCGGTGTCGATGGCGACGGGGATCATCAACACGACGCTCGCGTTGTTGCTGACGACGTTCGTGATCAGCGCGGTGAACAGGTAGAACGCGCCCAACACGAGCACCGGGCTCAACCCGCCGGAGGAGACGACGATGACGCTCGCGAGCCACTCCGCGGCCCCCGTTCGCTCCATCGCAACGCCGAGCGGGATGAGCCCCGCGAGCAGGAAGATCACGCTCCAGTCGACGGAGGAGTACACCTCGTTGGGCTTCACGCAGCCGGTGGCGACCATCGCGACGATGCCGCCGAGCGCGCTCACGAGGATCGGGAAGATGTCGAGTGCCGCGAGCGCGACGACGCCGGCAACGATGCCGATCGCGATCGGGATCTTCTCCGACCGGAAATCCGGTCGGGTGAGCCGCCCGCCGACGACGAAGTCGCGGTCGTTGCTGAAGCGGGTGATGGTGTCCTCCGTTGCCTGTAACAGGAGCGTGTCGCCGGCGCGAAGCCGCCGTTCGTCCATCCGCGCGTGGATGACCCGTCCGCCCCGGCGGATGGCGAGGACGGTCGCGTCGTACCGCCCCCTGAAGTTCAGCGTCTCCAACGTTTCACCGATAAGCGGAGCTTCCGGGGAGATCACGACCTCCACGAGGTTCTGTTCGGTCTCGGCCTCGATGGCGTCGGCCTCCGTTGTCAGTTGGTCCTCGCTCACCTCGGCGTCGGGCGCGAGGTCCAACCCCTCGGCGTCGACGAGCGACATGAGGCTTCCGCGGTCGGTCCGCAACACGAGCACGTCGCCCTCGCGGACCTCCTTGCGCGCCAGCGGCTCCGTGAACGCCTGATCGTCACGGACGAGTTGGACGATGTCGGCGTCGACATCGAGCGTTTCGAGACACTGACTGACCGTTTGCCCGACGAACGGCGAGTCGCCACGAACGACCACCTCGGTGAGGTACTCCGTCATCTCGAACCCCTCTATCAGCTTGTCGTCCATCCGGATCCGCTCGGGGATCAGGTATCGACCGACGGTGGCAAGGTAGATCCCGCCGGTAAGGAGGACGATCACGCCCAGTTGCGTGAACTCGAACATCGAGAAGGGGCGGTCGAGCAGTCGGGCGGAGACATCGGACGCGAGGATGTTCGTCGAGGTACCGATCAGGGTGAGCATGCCACCGAGCATCGCCATGAACGACACCGGCATGAGCAGCTTCGAGGGCGACACGCCGGTCTTCTCGGAGATGGCGTTCACCATCGGGATCATGATCGCGACGACCGGGGTGTTGTTGATGAACCCGGCCGTCCCACCGGAGAGGCCAAGCACCGCGAGCAGCTGTTTGAACGGGCTGTCGCCGAATCGGTCGGCGATCCACGCGCCGATCCGGTTGATGAGTCCGGATTGACGGATCCCCTCGCTGAGGACGAACATCGCGAGGACGGTCACGGTGGCCGAACTGGAGAAACCGCCCACGCCGGTGGCGGCGTCGACCTGCGTCCACGGCTCCAGAACGATCAGCGCGACCATCACGCCGATCGCGGTGATGTCGATCGGCACCGGCTCCGTAACGAAGAGGGCGAGCGCGACGAGGACGATCGCGAACAAGACGAGGATCTCCGTCGTCAGCGGCGGCACCTCGGTTGCCGTCAGGGGTACCGCTGCGAAATTCACACGTGACTCACGAGACTGAATCAAAAAAAGGGTTGAGATACTGACGGACGTAGTGGCACTTCCGGCGCGGGTATATATCGCTCCGTGTCGAACCGGCAGACATGGTTGATCGTGTTCTCGTCCCGATGGACGGCTCAGAACTGTCACAGACGGCGCTCGAATACGCCCTCGATTCGTATCCGGACGCCACGGTGACCGTCCTCCACGTCGTCGGCGAGGCGACGCCGATGATGGGCGAGATCGCCGGGCTCGCACTCGAAGAGGACCTCCCCGCCGCCGCGAGGGAGCGCGCGGAGGGCATCTTCGAGAGCGCACGGGAGATCGCCGCGGAACGAGGCACGGAGATCGAAACGACGGTTGCGGTCGGACACCCGGCACGAGCGATCGTGAAGCGCGCTGAGGGATTCGACACGGTCGTGATCGGCAGTCACGGCGGGTCGTTTCTGGATCGATTGTTCGTCGGCAATGTCGCGGAGACCGTGTTCCGCCGGTGTCCGGTTCCGGTCACCGTGGTCAGGTAGAGCGGAGAGACACCGCCAGCGGTATCGGCGACGCGACCGCCTCACTCCTCGTTCTCGCGCAGTTCGAGATCGGCAACGACGTCGTAGGGGTCGGTTCCCTTCCGGACCGCATCGAGGATGAAGAAGGCCTCGTCGGGCGCGAGGAAGTGCCGACAGATCGCCCGGCCCAGCGGAGTCGGCGAGAAGCCGTCGATGAACTCCCACTCTAACAGCTTGCCGACCGCGTGTTTCGTCGGGATTTCGCCGATCATGCGATCGTTGAGCCGTTTAGCCTTGTTTCCGGCGACGACGACGTTCGCGAGCGTCTCCTCGACGGCGGCGGTCTCATCGTAGTGCGTCGCAACGTCCTCCATCTCGCCTTTTAAGAGCGTAAAGGCGATCTCGTCCTCGGTGCGGTCCATCGAGTTGTGGTACACCGCGTCGGGCTCGACGAGGAGGTAGACGCGTCCGCGGTCGTGGTAGTCCGGCCGACCGGCACGACCGAGCATCTGTGAGAACTCTTGGACGGAGAGCCACTCGATCCCCATCGCCAGCGTATCGAAGATCACCTGCGAGGCGGGGAAGTCGACTCCGGCCGCCAGCGCCGCGGTGGTCACGACCGCCGAGAGCTCTTGGTCCCCGAACATGCGTTCGACCTTCTTCCGGCGACCGTAGTCGAGTCCGGCGTGATACGGGGCGGAGTCGTACCGGAGCTTTCGGCTGATCTCGTGACAGCGCCGCCGAGAGTTGGTGAAGATGATCGTCTGCCCGCGATACCCCTTCGAGGACTTGGTGTCGAACTCGCGTTTTACCAGCTTGTCCGCGATCTGCGCCTTCTCGCGGCCGTCCGCGAACGTGACGTGTCGCTCGATCGGAACGGGGCGTTCCTCGAACTCGATCAGCGTCGCCCGCAGACGTTTCGCGAGCCACTCGGGGTTGCCGACGGTCGCCGAGAGGTAGACGAACTGCGTGCCGTCGTATCCGGAGTGGCTCTCCATACGGTCCTCGCTGTAGTATTTGAGCCGCGAGATCAGTCCGTCGAGCCGGTGGCCCCGCTCACCCTCCTTGAGCGTGTGGACCTCGTCGATGACGACCGTGCCGACATCGCCGAGATCCTTGCCCGTCCGGAGCGCGTGGTCGATCCCTTCGTACGTGCCGACGATCACGTCCGCGTTCGGGTCGAAGCGGTTGCCATCGTCAGCGATCCGGGAGGAGCCGACGCGGATCGAGACGTCGAGGAGGTCGCCGTAGCGGTCCTCGAAGTCCTCGTGTTTCTGGTTCGCGAGCGCGACGAGCGGAACCAAAAAGAGCAGCTTCCCGTCTCCCTTCAGCGCCCGGTCGATCCCGGCCAGCTCGCCGACGAGCGTCTTGCCCGTCGCCGTCGCGCTCACTACGAGCTGGTCGTCGCCGTCGAGCAGCCCGTTTCGAACCGAGAGACTCTGAACGGGCAACAGCTCCTCGAAACGCCCTTGGAGGTGAGCAGCGAGGTCGGGATGGAGGTCCAGCTCGTCGGTTCGAACCGGAGAGACGTCGTCGACGTTCGCCGACACCTCGTCGTACTTCGTGAGGTCCGGATCGAGGCCGCCGGACAGCAGGTTGATGATCCGGTCGAGATCCTTCGAGTCATAGAGGAGCTCCTCGAGTCGCTCCTCGGCCGCACCCGTGAACTCGCCTTTATACGACAGTTCGCGTTCGAGCTCTCGGCGGGCACAGTCCCGACAGACGTGCTCGTCGTTGTGTTCGATCGCGGTTTCTGAGGTGATTGGGCCGTATCGCCCGTCGTTCGCACAGCGACGGCAGGTCCGCACCGTCACCGATTCCAGCTGGTAGCCGTCCAACATTGCCTCCAACCGCGCCCGGTTCTCCGATGAGGTCTGCTGGGAGATCCGGATCCGGCCGGCCGCTCGCGCGAGTTCGACGAACTCGTCGGGGCTGCGCGGGTGGTCCTCGCCGTCCCTGACGACGCGGAACTTCCCCGGACGCGGACCCGCCGACGTCTCCTTCAACTCGAGACGCCCACGAAGCACCCGGCTCCCGTCACGGTTCGCGACCACGGTGTAGTCGCTCCGTGCCTCGTGGAGGAACAGCGTCTCGACGTCTGCCAACTGCTGTGACACTGCCCGCCGATACGCGTCTCGGGTATTTCAGCGGTTCGGCTCGCGGCGTCCCCGACCGCGACGCCTCCACCTCCCTGACCGCGACGCCTCCACCTCCCTGACCGCGACGCCCCCACCTCCCTGACCGCGACTGGTCCGCCGAAAGACCGATGTTTGCCGGGGTGGAACCCCGTCGTGAGTGTCTCGAACCGACTCCCGGCGGACTACGACACCATGATCGATGCGCTCGGCGACGCCGCGCTGTCCGTGCTTCTGGAGTTCGGCCTCCCCGCGCTGTTCGTCGTGTTCGTTCTCAAGGGTGCGCTCGTCGGCAAACCGCTCCCGACGAGCGTTCTGCTTCCGGGATACCTGCTGGCGGTGTCGGCGTCAGACCTGCTCGTCGCGGCCGCGATCGGGGTCGCGTCCGCCGGCTACGTCACCGGACAGGTGATGCTGTTCCTGAGCGCCAGACGATACGGACCCGGGTTCACGGACGCGACCGGATGGATCCGCGTCTCGGAGGTCCGCCTCGAGCGTGCGAACCGCTGGTTCCGACGGTACGGTGGCGCGAGCGTCTTCGTCACGAACCTCGTGCCGTACGTCGGCAGCTTCGTCTTGATTCCCGCGGGGATCGCTCGGTATCCGTTCGGTCGCGTCGTCGTCCATGCGACCGTCTCGACGGTACTGAACTACGTCCTGATCGTCTGGCTCGTGCTCGGATCCCTCGAGCTCGTTACGGGTATCTAATGGACGAACGGAGACTCGTCGAAAGGACGGTCGGCTTTACGAGACGAGGAGCTTCTCGCCGCGATCGACCGTGATCCGGCACGGCGGGGACATCTTGTTGTACGCGCGACGGAACGCCTCCTTCACGACGGGGGCCTGATCGGCCGTACAGTACGCGGTGAACACGACGTCGTCGGCGTTAAGACGAGCGGCCGTGCCGACCGGTTTGCCGAACGCCTGACGCATTCCGTCGGAGACACGGTCCGCACCCGCGCCGGTCGCCTGTTTGTTCTCGCGGATGACTTGGTGGGGGAACTTGCGGAGGGTCATCTTGTAGTTGCCCTCGCCGAGCTCCTTGATCAGGTGGCGGTTCGCCGACAGGCGCGCGCTCTCGAGCGAGCCGTGTCGGATCTGGAGCTCCTCCTCGACGCGGAGGCTGATCTGGACGGGGTAGTCGTCCGGCTCCGCGGAGAGGTCGCCCATGTTGTGCTGTGCGATCTTCGAACCGGGGATCCCCGTGATGTACTCGCGACGGGTGTAGGACGGCTTGTCGATCGTCCGGTACATAGAGGCGGGTTTCTCGGACATGGTTACTTGTCCGATGTAGCCGCCGCTGCGTCGATAAAGCCTTCGATACGGTGACGGAGCCGCGGAGGCGGCATTCCGGTGGTCACTCCACCGACCTCGCGGCCATCCCACTGACCTCGCGGTCACTCCGCCGGCGTCGGTTCGAGCGCGACGTGTTCGAAGCCGCGGTCGGCGAGCCGCTCCGCGGCCCGCTCCGTCACCGAGGGGGCGACGAGCATCCCGCGGACCCGAGTCGTGTCGGCGTCATCAGGGGGCTCCGCCACGCTCGATCCCTCCGTCTCGGGCTCCGCCACGCTCGATCCCTCCGTTCCGAGTTCCTCGCGGATCGCGCGGACGTATCTGGCGAGCTGGCCGACCGCGTCCGGGCCGACCCGCCGGCGTTTCAACTCGACGACGACCGGGGTACCGTCGTCGTCGACGCCGAACACGTCGATCGGGCCGGCATTGGAGGGGTGCTCGGTCCCGATCGGCTCGAAGCCCGCCTCTATCAGGTCGGGGCGTTCGAGGATCCGGGTTCGAAGGTCCTCCTCGCTGCCGTGAAGCTCCAGATCGCGGCCGCCCGTGACCGACATCGCCGACAGCTGCTGTACGTCGGAGAAGTGGACTCGCAGGGTCTCCTCGGGGGTCTCCCGGACGGACATCACGCGGAGCCGACCCTCTCGGACGGCGGCGCGGTGTTCGGAGCCGGGGGGCTGCCAGTTGACCGGTTTCTGGCCCTCGTCGGTGTGGACGAGCGCGGCCCCGTCCGGTTTCAACAGGAGGAGGCGGTCGCCGGACCCGAGATCGGAGGCTGCCCGTCCCTCATACGAGACGGAACACCGACCGAAGACGCTTATCAGGTCGCCGCGATCGAACGCCGCCTCCAGCTCCCACAGCGCCTCGCGGTGGGCCGGATCGTGGAGGCTCGTGACTGTCACGGTCGAGCTACGGGCCGAGCGCGCAAAAGGGACGCGTCGCGTGACCGGACGCGGTCGACGCGATATATAAATACGTCCCGGCGTCAATGCGTCTCATGGATGTCGACCTTCGAGGCCCCGGCTGGGTTCACCGCGACGGCGTCGTCGCTCGCGGTCGGGCGTTCGACGGCGACGACCTCCTCGACGCGTCGGCCATCGCCGAGCGGTTCGCGGACGACGTAGCCGGGACGGAGTCCCGGACCGTGGTGCCCAGAGCGGACCCGCACACCGCAGTCACCGCGGCTGCCGACGATCTGGAGGGGTTCTACGCGGCCGTCGTCAAGGACCGAACGAGTGGAGAGGCCGACGCCGCAATCCTCGTCGCCGACGGCGCGCGCTCGATCCCGCTGTACTATGGGACCCATAACGGGTCGGCGATCGTTTCCGATCGTGGACGGGTCGTTCGCGACGCCCTCGACGCGTCCACGGACCCGGTCACGGAGTCGGAGTTCCTGTTGACGCGATACGTCTCCGGTCCGGAGACGATCTGGACGGGCGTCAGATCGACGCGCGCGGGTGCGGCCGTCCGGATCGACGATGGAGGCGGAATCGAGCCGACGACCTACCGCGATCACTGGCCCGATGAGACGGAGCCGGCGGCATCGACCGTGTCGGAACGGCCGGCATCGACCCTATCGGAACCGGCGGCATCGACCGTCTCGCTGACCGGATCCCGATCGCCGCGCGAGCGGCTCGAATCCGGGCTCGAACGGGCGTTCGACCGGGCGGTCCGGATCGCGGGGGACCGCCCGGTCGTCGTCCCGCTGTCCGGCGGGTATGACTCGCGGCTGGTCGCCAGCGAGTTCGTCGCCCGCGGCCACGACGTGATCGGGTTCACGTTCGGCCGGTCGGGTCATCCCGACGTCGAGGTCAGTCGGGAGGTCGCCGCGCGACTCGGGATCGAGTGGCGGTTCGTCCCCTACGACGCAGAGACGTGGCACGAGTGGTACGGCGGCCCCGCGGGCGAAACGTACCGTCGAGCGGCGTTCGGCGGGGACGCGCTCCCCTTCCTCGCCGAGTGGCCCGCGGTTCGGACGCTCGTCGCCGAGGGGCAGGTTCCCGCGGACGCGCTCTGGTGTCCCGGACACACCGTCGCGACGCCCGGCGAGCGTCTTCCCCGGTTCGCGGGCCGCGATACGCCCGCCGGCGACGAGGGGGAGTCGGGGGAGAGCGACGCGATCCCGCCGACCGTCGACGCGCTCGTCGACTACGTCAGACGAACGCACTACTCCCTCTGGGAGTGGGACGACGACCGGTTCAACGCGGCGGTCGACGAGCGGATCCGTCGAGGACTCCTCGGCGACCGCGACCCCGACGCGGTGAACGACGCCGCATCGGCCGCGGCGGCCTACGAGCGTTGGGAGTGGCGCGCCCGGATGACGACCTTTACCAACGGCGACCTGCGCGCCTACGAGGACGCCGGCGTCGAGACGTGGCTCCCCTTGTGGGACCCCGCGTACGTCCGTGCGTACGCGTCGCTGCCACGACGATGTCGGGAAGACAAGCGGCTCCACAGCGAACTCGCGGTCGACCGCTATCGGGCCGCGGCGGGGCTCGGCGACGCGGACACGGATGACGATCCCGACCGCCGTTCATCCGGTCTCGGCCCTGCGGAAGTAACGGACCGAACGCTCGCGCCGATCGATCGACACCTCTCGCTACTGCGCCACACGCCGGTCCGACGGTTCACCGAGCGGGACGGACGATGGGACCCGCCGTTTCTCGCGCCGCGGGGGTCGTGGGGCGAGCGCGGGAGCCACCCACTCGCGTGGGACGCGATCGTCGATCCGGCCGTTCACGCGCGGCTCCCGCCCGCGCGGAACCTCTACGCGATACGGACGCTGGCGGCGACGAACCGGATCGGCCTCGGCGACCCGGAGAGCGTGGCGATCGACCGCTTCGTGTCGGCTGACCGCGACGGGGAAACGGATGGGTCGGGGAGGGCTCGACTCCGGCTCCCGACCGAGACCGACGGGACGTAGTGCCGGCTTAAGTGCCGTGCTCCCAGCTGCCCATGTACTCGCGCTGTTCGGCGGAAAGCGAGTCGTGGTCGACGCCCTCGGCGGCGAGTTTGATCTCGGCGACCTCGCGGTCGAGGTCGTCGGGAACGTCGTGGACGCCGGCCTCGTAGGCCGCACCGTTCTCGGCGAGTTCGCGGACGACGACCGCCTGAACGCCGAAGCTCTGGTCCATCACCTCGACCGGGTGGCCGAGCGCGATGGGGGCAGCGAGGTTGACGAGGCGACCCTCGGCGAGCACGTTGAGCACGCGCCCGTCGGGCATCTCGAAGCCCTCGACGCCGTCGCGCGCCTCGAAGCGGTCGACCGCGAGGTCGTCGAGCTCCTCTAAGTTGATCTCCACGTCGAAGTGGCCCGCGTTGGCGAGCAGCACGCCGTCGGACATGACCTCGAAGTGCTCGCGCGTGATCACGTCGCGGTTGCCCGTCGTCGTGACGAACACGTCGCCTTTCTGTGCGGCCTCCGCCATCGGCAACACCTCGTAGCCCTCCATGTGGGCTTCGAGCGCCTTGCGCGGGTCGACCTCACAGACGATCACGTTGGCGTTCTGTCCGGCCGCCTTCTTCGCGACGCCCTTCCCGCAGTAGCCGAACCCGCCGACGACGACGTTCTTCCCCGCGAACGAGAGGTTCGTCGTCATCGCGATGGTCGCCAGCGAGGACTCACCCGTGCCGTGAATGTTGTCGAACAGCCGCTTCATCGGCGTGTCGTTGACGGCGAAGACGGGGTAGTGAAGCTCGTCCTCGTCGTCCATCGCGCGCAGACGGTGGACGCCGGTGGTCGTCTCCTCGGCTCCGCCGATGATGGAGTCGATCAGCTCGGGGTACTCCTCGTGGACGAGTTTGACCATGTCCATCCCGTCGTCGACCGTGATCGTCGGCTCGTGGGCGACGACCGCGTGCATCGCGTCGTAGTACTCCTCGTCGCCGACGCCGCGCACGGCGTAGGAGGTTATCGACTCGTGCTCGTTCAACGCCGCGGAGACGTCGTCGTGCGTCGACAGCGGGTTACAGCCGGTGATCGCGACCTCCGCGCCACCCTCGGCGAGCAACTCGACGAGGTTCGCGGTTTTCGCCTCGACGTGCATCGCCATCGCGATGACCTCGCCGTCGAGGGGCTGCTCGGCGACGAACTCCTCGCGCAACGACTCCAGGATCGGCATGTGCTGGAGCGCCCAATCCATCTTGCGGCGGCCCTCCTCGCGGGCCGAGTCGGGATCTGACAGGTGGTGTGTTACCGGCGAATACGTGCTCTCGCTCATGTCCATCGGTTGGCTCACCGCGCACTAAACGCTGCCGACACGGGCGGAAGAACGGAATCGCGATCTCGATCAGCCCGCGTCTTCCGCGCGAGCGACGACGCCGGCCGCGGCCTCGGCGGCGCGCTCGCGGACGGCCTCGACATCGAGAGTGAGCACGTCCCGGTCGCGCATCAGCACCTCGCCGTCACACACCGTGTGGCGCACGTCGTGTCCGCTCGCGGCGTACGCGAGGTGCGAGACGAGGTCGTGAACCGGCGTCAGGTGTGGGGCGTCGAGGTCAACGACGGCGAGGTCCGCGGCGGCTCCCTCCGCGATCCGACCGCCCGGGAGCCCGAGCGCGTCCGCGCCCGCCGCGGTCGCCATCTCCACGACCGCCTCGGCGGGGACGGCGCTGGCGTCCTCGGCGGCGAGCTTCCCGACCATCGCGGCGTCGCGCATCTCGTCGAACAGGTCGAGGTCGTTGTTCGAGGCCGCGCCGTCGGTGCCGAGCGCGACCGTGACGCCCGCGTCGCGCATGCGCTGGACAGGAGCCATTCCGCTGGCGAGTTTCATGTTCGAGGCCGGACAGTGGACGACGGCGGTTCCCGACTCCGCGAGCAGATCGATCTCCGCGCCGTCGACGTGGACCCCGTGCGCGAAGAAGTCTTCAGGGCCGAGCACGCCGATGTCGTCCGCGTACTCGATCGGTCGCTGCCCGCCCTCGTCGACGATCGGATCGACCTCGTCGGTCGTCTCGTTGGCGTGGAGGTGGATCGGGACGCCAGCCTCGCGCGCCTCGTCAACGCCCTCCCGGAGGAACTCCTCGCCGACGGTCGTCAACGAATGCGGCATGAACGCGGTCCGGATCCGGCCGTCGGCCGCCCCGTCCAACTCCGCAGCGACGGCGAGGCTCTCCTCGACGTCGGCGGCCGCCGCCGCGTCGTCCTTGCCGACCGTGACGGCACCGTGCCCGAGTCGTGCGCGCAGCCCCGCGCGGTCGACGACGTCCGCCACGCGGTCCACCGCGAAGTACATGTCCGCGAACGCGGTCGTTCCCGACCGGATCATCTCGACGACGCCGAGTTCGGCACCCGCCTCGACGTCGTCGGGCGTGAGTTCGGCCTCGACCGGCCAGATGTCCTCGCGAAGCCACGCATCGAGCGGTTTGTCGTCGGCGTACCCCCGCAGAAGCGTCATCGCGACGTGCGTGTGTGCGTTGACGAGTCCAGGAATGACGAGCGACCCCTCAGCGTCGAGGGTCTCGGTCGCCGCATCCGTCGCGTCCGCGACCTCGTTCGGGGCACCGACCGCACGGATCGTTCCCGCGTCGCGATCGATGACGACGTCCGCCCGCTCCACGCGACCGTCCGGCCGCAACGCTCGCCCGCCGGTAACACACAGGGTGTTCATACGCTCCGATCCCGTCGCCCGCACCAAACGCCTTCGGTTCCGACGTGCCAGACGGAAGTTCTCCCAGTTGCTCTCGATGCGGCAGCAGAGGACAACTGTTCGGATCGATGTCGTTCCCCGATGGCCTTACTCCGGTCGAGGCCCTCCGTTCGATAGTGACGGTCGACATCCACACACATACGTCCTACTCGGACGGGTCCGGAATCCCGCTCATGCTCGACGCCGCCGAGTCGGCCGGGCTCGATGCGGTCGGGTTCGCGGACCACTGTAGCCTGAGCCGAGCGTGGCGGGACGAACGGTTGCTGTGGAACCGCAACTTCGATCGGACGTACACCCGTCGCCGCGAGGCGATCGGGATCGCCGACGCCCGCACCGACCTGTCTGTCTATGACGCCGTCGAGATGGATTACGAGCCCGCATTGGAGCCCGCGATCGAGGCGTTCCTCGACGACGCCGGATTCGACTACGCGCTCGGAAGCGTCCACTACGTCGCCGGCAAACAGGTGTTCCCGTTCGAGTCGTTCACCGATGTGAGCGACGCAGAGCGTCGGGCGTTCGTCGACGACTACTACGACGCGGTCGTTTCGCTGGTCGACTCGGAGCTGTTCGACGTGCTCGCACACGTTGATCTCGTGGAGAACCACCCGGCGCTCAACGGACTCACCACCGACGCCCATCGAGAGCGGGTTGCGGCCGCCTGCGCGGACTCCCGGACCGTTCCGGAGATCAACGCCGGTCGAGCCGGGGAGCGGGGCGAGTTCGATCTCTTTCACCCCACCGAACCGTTCATCCGAGCGTTCCGCGACCACGGCGTCCGGTTCGTCGTCGGGACCGACGCACACGACCCCGAGGATTTCGCTGACCGGGTGCCACTGCTGGAACGATGTCTCGAAGAGCATGGGATCGAACCGCTCACAGGTGAGACGCTGTGTGCCGAGGCCGACGGTGACCGGTCGTCGATCGGTTCCGAGACGGGTGTCTCGGATCCCTCCGAAGCCCCTTAGGCCGACGCGGCCGCAGTGCCGACATGGCAAGCGACGCCCAACAGGCGTGTTTCGAGGCGGGGATCAAGTTCGGCTCACTGTACCACCAGTTCGCGGGAACGCCCGTGAGCCCGTCCAGCACACGAAGTCTGGAGACCGCGATGGCGGAATCGATCGAGAACCAGCCCTTCTGTGAGTCCGTGAGCGTCGAGATTCACGATGACCGCGTCGCGGACGCGATCGATCACGAGAACGGGTACACCGAACTTACGGGGTCGCTGATGGATGTCGAGATGCGAATCAACCACGAGGGGGTCGTCGTCAACACTCGAATGACGATGCGGGACGGCTATCCGCTGATGGAGTTGGTCTCGGTCAGAGATGAGTGAGACCCCCGTCCGCAACACTCAACCCCTGTCGGCGACTTCACTTCGATCTGATGGACCCGTCGCGTGGCCAGCGGGAAGCCGATCCGCGTTCCAACGATTACGACCCATCGGTGTTCTCCAGAGGACTCGACAAACTCGTCCCGGGTGCCGTTGCTCGCCGTGTCGTCACGATCGACGTGTCGATCGACCGTGAGACGTACGCTCCCGGCGAAGATATTTCGATGACGATAGCGATCGACAATCGACTCCCGATCCCAGTGGAGGTCCCGATCGCGGGACGACGGGTGTGGGGGTGGGCAATAGACGGACTGACCGAAGCGACGGACGAACGCGTGTACGAGCCAGAGGGGGGCCGGACGCTCGCATTGCGTGCGGGCGAAACCAGACGCTACGAGCACACGTGGAACGGTCGAATACGCCGGGAAGGGGCCCGAACGACCTACGATACCCTCTCTCGAGGGACTCACGAGCTCTCCGTCTTTCTCGAAACGGACCCAAAAAAGACGGCGACTGTCGAGTTCAGTATCCGGTGAAAGTAGTCACAGCGCCGCGTACGTATCCGAGATATCGGAACCGGCTGCTACCTGTGTGGCCGGTCAGGCTGTTCTGAAAGTACTCAGTCGTCGCCGGTGCCTGCCGCCTCACTGGCCGACTCCCTGTCGGTCGGGTGCGTTGACCGTGCGGACCGGCTCGCATCGCCGCTTTCAACGGCGTTCTCTTGATAGAGATGGCAGTTCACACGATGTTCGGAGCCGTGTTCGGTCGCAACAGCGTACTGTGGCCGATCAGTCGCACAAACAGACTGCTCCTCGAACCGTTCGGTGACAAGCGACTGCGCGTCCGTCCACTCCCGGTCGGCAACAGACCGACACGCCTCGTCGATCACCTCGCCGACCGGTCCAGAGGGGCGTCCGTCGGGGAAGTATCGCTCGTTCACCACTGCGTCCACGTCCGAGACAGGGAGTCCATCGTTGTTATTAGGGTACTCCAGCGTGAATGACCGACGTTGAACTCCGCGTGAGAACGCGAGCACTGCCTCCCACTCGTCGTCGGGGAGGTCATACTCAGTGGGCTTGATAAGTGATGGACACCGCGTTCGAAACCGACAGCCTGACGGCGGGTCAATCGGGCTCGGAACGTCCCCCTCCAGAGTACCCCGAGCGTCTCGTGATCGCGGGTCAGGAATCGGGATCGCGTCGAGCAACGCTTTCGTGTACGGGTGTTTCGGGTTCTCGTACAGCTCTTCTTTGTCCGCCAGCTCCGCAATGTGGCCGAGATACATGACGGCGACTCGATCCGCAATGTATCGAACTGCCGAAAGGTCGTGCGAAATGACGAGATAGGTAAGTCCGAACTCTTCTTGCAGATCCCGCATCGTGTTGAGCACCTGTGCTTGAACGCTCACGTCGAGCGCCGACACCGGCTCATCACACACAATGAGGTCGGGGTCAGTCGCCATCGCTCGCGCGAGGTTGATCCGCTGACGCTGACCTCCAGAGAACTCGTGGGGGTAGCGGTTGTAGTATTGCGGTTCAAGCTCAACTCGGTCAAGCAGCTCTTTCGCCCGTTCTCGGCGTCTAGACTCTGTGTACATGTCATGCGCCTTCATTGGCTCTTCAATTATCTGGCCAACTTTCATCCGAGGATTGAGCGAGGACTGGGGATCTTGAAAGATCATCTGCATGTCCCGACGAAGGGGACGAATCTCCCGCTCCGAGTGTTCCGTGAGGTCGATCCCTTTGAACGATGCACTGCCGGCGGTCGGTTCTATAAGCTGAAGTATCGTCCGCGCGAGCGTGCTTTTCCCACAGCCACTCTCGCCGACAAGAGCGATCGTTTCACCCTTCGAAATATTGAAGCTAACGTCATCCACCGCCTCCACGGAATCGGAACCGAACAGTCCAGCGAGAAATCCACTATCCGACTGGAAGTGTTTGGTAAGCCCGTCGATCTCCAGTATTGTCTCACCCATCTCGACATCGTCGAGCCGGTCGAGCACGCTCATCGTTCAGCCTCCATCTCCAGCGGTTCACTCTCCCAGTATCCAACGTCTTCGTGTTTGATACAGGCAGCCCGGTGTGACTCCGCGTCCTCATCTCCGACCGGAGTAAACGCCGGCGCAATCTCTCGACACGGCTCCCGTGCGTCGGGACAGCGGGGATGGAATCGACAGCCGGAGGGTGGATTTTGTGCACCCGGCATCGTCCCCTTGATCGGCTCAAGATCTTTGACAGTCCGGTCGGGGCGCGGGATCGAGTTCAACAGCGCCTTGGTGTACGGGTGCTTCGTATCGTAGAATATCTCGTCGATCGGGCCCTGTTCGACGATTTCTCCGAGGTACATGACGTTGACGCGGTCACATATTTCGGCGACCACTCCCATGTCATGTGTGACCCAAATAAAGCTCGTTCCGTACTCCTCCTGAAGGTCGTTGACGAGTTCGAGTATCTGTCCCTCGACCGTCACGTCAAGGGCCGTCGTCGGTTCGTCGGCAATTATCAGGTTCGGCCGGCAGCCGAGCGCCATCGCGATCAGAACGCGCTGACGCATGCCGCCGGAGAACTCGTGTGGGTAGTCGTCGTATCGATCTTCTGCCTCAGGGATTCCGACGCGACGAAGCATTTCGATCGCCTCCTCCTTCGCCGCCTCTCCGTCGATGTCGCGGTTGAGCTCAATGAACTCCTTGACCTGGCCACCAACGGTGTAGACAGGGTTGAGACTCTCCATCGGATCCTGGAAAATGATCGCAATCTCACTGCCACGGACCTCTTGACGCATCTCCGCGTCCGAGAGCATTTCATCACGCGGGACCAGCTCCTCGCCGGTGTCCTCGAACCCGACAAGGGTGCGGTCGCCGTAGGTGACTTCCCCACCGACGACTTCGCCCGGTTCCTCGATGAGTCGCATGATACTGGAGGTGGTCACGCTCTTGCCCGCGCCGGACTCGCCGACGAGTCCGACTATTTCTCCCTGTTTGACATCGAATGAGACGCCATCGACGGCGCGAACGATACCTCGTTCCGTGTAAAACTGGGTTTTTAGACCGCTGACGTTGAGGATTGTATCTGACATGTGTTGATGAGAGTGGCGTATATCACTTGATTCGCGGGTCGAGCGCGTCCTGTAACCCGTCACCGAAGAGGTTGAACCCCATGATGGTGATGAGGATCGCCATCCCGGGCCAGATGCTCATCCAAGGGTTTGAGTGCATGTACTGGTGTGAGATTCGTAACATTTCTCCCCAGTCCGGCGTCGGCGGCTGTGCGCCGTATCCGAGGAATGAGAGCCCCGCGACGATAAGGATGGTGACGCCGATTTGGAGCGTTGCTAGCACCAACACCGGCGCAAAGCTGTTTGGAATCACGTGACGGCGAATGATATCCCGGTCCTTGACACCTGTGGCACGGGCAGCCTCAACGTAATCCATCTCCCTAACACTGAGGACACGGCTCCGTATCAGCCGGGCAAACACCGGAATGAAAGCAATCCCGACGCCGAAGACAGCGTAGGTGATGTCAGGGTCGCCCCCGCTCACGAACACCGTGAAGACGATGACGAGGACGAGCGGCGGAATGGCGTATAGCGTCTCGACGGCACGCATCAACACGTCATCGATCCAGCCGCCGTAGTAGCCCGATACCGCGCCGATTATGGTCCCGCCGACCAGTCCGAGGCCCGTGGCGATGATCCCGACGAAAAACGAGATTCGGGTTCCGTAGATAAGCCGAGAAATATAGTCACGACCGTTCCGATCGGTCCCCAGTGGATGCTCAAGTGACCCCCCCTCAACAAAGAAGGGAGGCATCCGGCGCTCAGTCGTGCCGGGATCCGGGTGCCGCTCAGGGTGATACCACACCGAGTCGATGAGAGCGAAGTCGTCAACCCGTCCAAACGAGAGCCGTGAGAGGTTTGCGTCGACAGTGGTCACGACCGCGATAACGGCGACTATTCCGATCACGTACAGGCCGAAGCGGGCGGTCGCATCCTCCATGATTTTGCTGAAGGTGTGACGCCAGCCGACGCTCGCCTCGAACCCGTCGCCGCCCCCCTCGTCGTCTTGTGTCTGTTGTTCACCAATAGCCATGTTAGCTCTCCTCTCCGTAGGACACACGCGGATCGACGTATGCGTACGAGATGTCCGTGATGATGACACCGACGACGAACACGAACCCGATCACGACGGTCGTCCCAAGCGTGAGCTGGTAGTCGTGCGTCTGGATCGCCTGGATCAGGAGCCGTCCCATACCGTTGATCGAAAACACGGTTTCGATGAGGACGGCACCGCCAATGGCGCTCGTCAGGTTCAGACCGACGAGCGTGATGACGGGCAGTTGGGACGGACGGAACGCGTGCTTTCGAACGATCTTCCGCTCTGAGACGCCATACGCGCGAGCGAGCTTGACGTACTCCTTCTGGAGCGATTCGATCATCGAACTCCGTTCGACCCGCATGATCGTCGCCATCTGAAGCGTCCCAAGAGCGATCATCGGGAGTATCAGGTGTCTGATCGTCTGGTAGTACAGCTCGAGCTGTGAGCTGAGCCCGTAATGCGACGGGTCACGCCACGGATACACGAGCCTCCCGGACGGCAGCCATCCTAGTTGGACGGAAAACAGGATGATCAACATGATCCCGATCCAGAACGACGGCGTCGACACGCCGATCAACGCAACGACCCGCGAGACGTGGTCCGACGGCTTGTTTCTTCGTTTCGCCGCGAGCACGCCGAGCGGAACGGCAGTTACGATCGCGAACGCGAACGCGGCGGCCATGAGCAGCAGCGTCGGCGGCAGGCGGTCGACCATGAGGCTTGACACCGGGCGCTCGTAGTACATACTGAACCCGAGGTCACCCTGAAGCAGCCCCGGCGGACTCCCGGCGAACCCGGGGATCCCGACGGCTCCGAGGATCCACGACGCCCCGATGTAGTTCAGGAACTGGATGTGTAGCGGCTCATCGAGCCCGTACCGCGCCTCGATAGCCGCGATCAGTTCGGGGCTCGCCTCCTGTTCGGCGAGCATGAGATCCACTGGGTCGCCCGGCATCGCGTTGACGAGCAGGAACGTGATGACGGCGATCCCGAGCATGACCGGGATCGACTGCAGCACGCGGTTGAGTGTGTATCGAAGTAGTCCCATTGATTAATCGTTGAGGGTGGTTATTGGTGGTGTCCGCTCAATTGTTATAAATGATCCCATTGGATCGGATGACGATCCGGCTGACGGGCGTGGGCCCGGCGTTACTGTAGCGAGACCGAGGGGAGATCCACGCGTGGCGTCATGGACGTGGTGGTATCCGGAAGCACGCCGTCGACGCGGCTCTCGTTGACCGCGATCGCGCTCAGCGTGTTCCAGCCGGGGATCCAGACGCACTCCTCGAGGAGCTCCTCCGTCACGTCGATGTAGTTCTGACGACGGGTGTCGAAGTCGACGGTCTGTCGCGCCTCTTGGATCTTGTCGTGGAACTCGTCGCTGTCGTAGAAGTGACCCTGATTGACACCCTCACTCTCGCGGTGGAGCAGGTTCCAGAAGTACGTGTCCGGATCCGCGCCGCCGGTCCACCCGAGCGTGTAGGCGTTGTAGTCGTCGGCGTCACCGGTGTCGTACGTGTTGAGGAACGTGTCCCAGTCGAGACGTTCGACCGTTCCACCGTACCCGATCTCGTTGAGTCGGTCGGCGGCCAGCTCACACCACTGCTGTCGGAGGTCGTCCGGCGGTGAAATGAAGTGGAGCTCTTCACCCTCTTCTATCGCGTCGGAACCGTCGAGCAGGTCCCGCGCGAGATCGGGATCGAACTCGTACGCCATGTCGTTCCACTCGTCGACCGGGAAGTCCCACTCCTCGGCGATCGTTGGCGCGACCGGATAGTTGATGTTCTGTCCGGCCTCGCCGATCACGTCGTCGATGAACGCGCCGGTGGAGTGGCAGTGCGCGACCGCACGGCGGACATCCGGGTCCGCAGTCGGCCCCTCGTTCGTGTTGAACGCCATGTAGAACACCCCGGTGTCCGGCGTGGACTCGACGCGGATCCCGTCCTCGTTCTCGATCTGTTCCCAGTCGGCCGGCGGAATGCCCTCCATCACGTCGGTCTCTTGTGCGAGGATCCGCGAGACGCGACCCGCGTCGTCCTCGGCCGGCTCCCACCGGATCGAGGCGATTTCGCTCGGCTCGTCCCAGTAGTCGTCCCAGCGCGTCACGTCTGCGAACTCGCCGACGACGGCGTCCTCGAACTGGTACGGTCCGGACCCGATCGGGTTTTCGGTGTTGTACGCCTCGGGGTCTTCCTGACGTGCCTCCGCGTTGACGACGTTCCGAGCCAGCGTCATCTCCGTAAACGCGCCGTACGGGAACTCGAGGTCGAACTGAACGGTACGCTCGTCTATCGCCTCGGCCGACTCGATCATGTCGACGTCGGGCATGTTGTCGGTCTGCTCTTCGACCGGCGCGCGGAACGTATGAACGACGTCTTCGGCCGTCACCGGCGTCCCGTCGTGGAATTCGGGTTCCTCTCGGAGGGGGACGATGAACCGCTCGCCGTCGCGCTCCACTTCGGGTTCGCTTGCCGCGATCTTCGGCTGGGGATCGAGGGTCTGTACGTCGTACTCGTAGAGGCCGTCGTACACCGTGTGGATGATCTGCTCCGAGTACGCGTCGTTCAGAATGATCGGATCCCACTCGATCGGAGCCACCTGTTGGGTGATATTGAGCTGCTCGGTGGGCCCGTCGTCGGGTCCGTCTTCCCCTTCACCCAGATCCGCATCGTCGGCACACCCGGCGAGCAGTAGTGCGGCTGAAACCGACGCCCCGCTGGCGATTGCCTGCCGTCTACTTATTCCCGATTGACTGTCGTTATCACGCGACATATAGCACAAGTCGACATAGCCTTTGTTAAATCTTATCTATATTGACCAGATATGTTAACTAGTAATATATCGATCGACCCTAAACAAGCAGGTCCCTCTGTCCGTTTCCCCCTGTCCGATCTCGCGATTCAGATCTCACTGTCCGATAGGGTTCGACCGGGTCGTCAGGTCGTGCTGATGTGTCTCAAAAGAGGTATATCAGTCCACGCTCCGAACCGTCCCGACTCCCTTGCTCGACCCCTCGCGGAAAACAAACCGCTGTCCTTCCTCAACCAGATACGGACGGAATTTGAATCGGACCCGGGCGTTCCCGGTGTCGCCGGGCAACAGTCGCCCCTCGTCCGGCCTGAACACTGCGGCCTCCGAGAGCGTTTCGAGGTGGACAACTGGCTCGTATCCCTCCTGTATCC
>OBKM01000449.1_pt1 | contig 20494 bp, 22 predicted proteins | sample 1519691 | NCBI WGS metagenome assembly OBKM01 (sample SAMEA37050418, study PRJEB22526) | metagenome | biome: saline pan; feature: lake; material: water | place: Egypt | collected 2015 | depth 0.5 m | reverse complement strand
GCTATTTATTCATACTCAATTGTATTAAGGATTGTGTATTGTCGGCTTCAACCCCGGGGTCAAGCCCCGGGGCAGTCGCCTTGTACCGCTTGTACACCGCCGATGGTTTATCTTCGGCGGAGCCCACCGATCAGATCGTCTGCGTCATCGACGAGAAACAGGGCGTCGTCAACGCCGTGTTTCTCAGCTGAAACGCTGACCGCCTCTTCGTTCACACCGCCACGGCCACCGACCGGTCTTTTAAATGGCTCGGCCGGTTACAGTACGTGCGTGCCATCAGTCCCCGCGCGAGTATTTCCGTATGGGAGCGATGACGACGCGGAGAACCCAGGCACGTGACAGCCGTCGCACACGCGACGCGTCCACCGCCACGCAGGCGGTCGCCCGGCACGAGGGTTTCCCGGTTGACGCGGCACGCCGCCGGAGATGAGACCGGTCGTTAGTGTTCCGGGCGTACATTATGGCTCGCTCGCTAGCGCTTCGCTCGCCATCTGACCGCGAGGAAGATACCGATGTGTCCGGGCGCACAGGGTGCGCCCGTCGCTATGTGGATTCGTTGCCGAGCCACTGCTGTAGCTCGGCTTTTTTCTCATCGTAGATGATCTCAGGGTGCTGGTCCTTTCCTTGCCGTACGATGGCTTTGATCTCCTCGAACAACTCTTCACAAAGTGATTCCAGCCTCTCCGAATCGGCCCGAGAGCTGTCGTTCATGATCGGAAAGTCACTCTGTTCAGAGCAGGATAATTCCTGATAGAGTCTGCGGGCGAGTGGCTCGTACAGGTTGGCGACGCGCTTCCAGTCCGCTGTCTCTTCCAGTGACCGCTGTCGGTATTCTTCGTCGCTACAGACTTTCTCGGCGAAGTTCCACATGTACGCCTCAGTTTGCTCGTCGAAGTAGAACCACCGGTTTATCAGCCAGTCCGCTTCGGTACCGACTGGTTTGACGATCATCAAGTGGTCACTGCCGACCGGCCCACCGGTGTCGAATACTAACGTAGCTTTACACCCGTTTACGGATCGCTCCTCTATCGTTTCGCGCACGTGGATCGTTCTCCGCGCTATCACTCAAATACGTCCGGAAGAGCGGTGACCCCCACCGTCTCGATTGATGAGGGTGACACAGTTGAAGACGGGTATCATATTTTTGTTGAGATGTCAGCAGTATGCTTTTGCGGGAGTAGCAGCAACGTGTATATGTGTCCGAGGGAGACTCCCGGCGGGTCGCACATGAGCTGATGAACGAAGCCCACATCCGTGGCCGCCGAATCAGCGTCCGCCAGGTGTACGCCCTCGTCGAAGAGCGCGGTGAAGATCCAGAGGCTGTCGCTGATCGATACGATCTCGACGTGGCTGATGTGTACCACGCCTTGGCGTACTATCACGACCACCCGCGAGAGATGCATACTGTAGAACAGGAACGCGAAGACGCCATGGAAGACTTCCGACGATCCATCAATCGTCCTGAAGGCGTCGATCCGGACACGGCGTGAAATGAGCGGATGGGCCTTTCTACTCGACGAGAACATCGATCCGAAGACGGCGACGTATTTGGAGAAGGAAGAAATCCACGCTGAGCACGTCCGTGATGTCCTCTGGCAGGGAGCAGATGACGATGCGGATGTTCTACCGTACGCCCGAGAACACGAACTGATTGTCGTGACGAGTGACGTGAAAGACTTCGGTGGATTACCATCCGATGTTCACGCAGGCGTTGTTCTCCTCTACGATGATACGATGCCAGCGTACCAGGTTGCGGCTGGACTTATTACAATGACCGACACGTACCAAGATCGAAATTCGTTCGGTTGGCGTGAGGAACTTGATCCATGGGTTTGAGAAAATGGACTGATTTCACGTGTTTGATGCCCTCAAATTATCTAATACACTTTCACCGAGCCTACTAGTAGAAACTCGCCCGGTAGTGTTCCGGGCGTACATTTCAAAGCTCTATGAGAAATATTTGTGGCTTATCTATCAGTGCTTAGTTCACAGCGCGTATCTCGCACGTAAAACCTCCACCGTGTGACGACAGAGAAAGTAATACATCAACTCAATGTGAAACCCGGACGAATGACCACCTCGTTCTGGTATCCCTCGGTTGAAGATGTTCTCGCTACCCACGATGACATAGTGTCGGAGTATCCCAATACGAGTCCCGGTGTTCAGAATCGGGGTGACATCGAATTTGCGCTGGACTACATCAGTGAGGGAACGTTCGGGTCTGTCCCGGAGACGATCCACGAGAAGTCGTTTCACCTGCTTCGTCTCCTCGCTGCCAACCACCCGTTCGTAGATGGCAATAAACGTACTGCGCTCAACACGGTGACAGTGTTCTACCTCTTCAACGGATACCGGTTCGAGTACGATAACGAGGTTCGGGAAATTCTGAAGCAGTTTGGAACGGATGAAAAAACGGTCGATGAGGACTACGTGCTCGAATATCTTCGAGCGCATACCAACGAGATAGACTTGGCCGAGGAGATTTCGGAGTGGCGAGAGGATCTCATTCGAGATGGGCTCGAACAGTTAACTGACGAATCATCGGACCCGAACGGTTAACCGAGCCCACGAGTAATGGACAGATATGGCAACGGACGAACAATCGGCGGAAAGTACCCCTCTCGACGAGGTAATGGACGACATCCGTCGAGAGCTGGTTCTACGGGCTGCGAAAGCCGACCGAGACGAACACCGAAAGATCTACGACGCGCTCGAAGACGAGTAGTTCTTGGGATCTGTTCGATACCTAGTCTGTATCTTCCCATTTTCATTTCCACCGACCCTACTAGTAGATTGTCGCTCGGTAGTGTTCCGGGCGTATAATTTTGATATGCTGCATAGATTATTTGTAAATAATATCGATGTCTTCAACTGACGTGCGTTTTTGAGACAGCATCTCCCATAGTGGGCGTATCTTTTGTCAGATTTGCTATCGACACTCGACCATGACAAGCGTAAAATGTTCATCAATTGATTTCGCCGGGGGTTCGTCACGCGGCGTGAAAGAATCGTTTTAATCCGCTCGTTGCCATGCGGTTTTCTTGAACTGGAGCTGAAGTCGTCTCAATACGTCTACTGTATACATTCTTCATTTCTCCACAAACCAGCCAGCAGTATGTTTTTGCGGGAGTAGCAGCAACGTGTATATATGTCCGAGGGAGACTCCCGGCGGATCGCACACGAGCTGATGAGCGAACCCCACATCCGTGGTCGCCGAATCAGCGTCCGCCAGGTGTACGCCCTCGTCGAAGAGCGCAGTGAAGACCCCGAGGCCGTTGCGGATCGATACGATCTCGACGTGGCTGATGTGTACCACGCCTTGGCGTACTATCACGACCACCCGCGAGAGATGCATACTGTAGAACAGGAACGCGAAGACGCCATGGAAGACTTCCGACGATCCATCAATCGTCCTGAAGGCGTCGATCCGGACACGGCGTGAAATGAGCGGATGGGCCTTTCTACTCGACGAGAACATCGATCCGAAGACGGCAACGTATTTGGAGAAGGAAGGAATCCACGCTGAGCACGTCCGTGATGTCCTCTGGCAGGGAGCCGAGGACGAAGCGGATGTCCTTCCGTACGCCCGAGAACACGAACTGGTTATCGTGACGAGTGACGTGAAGGATTTCGGTGGATTACCACCCGATGTTCACGCAGGCGTTGTTCTCCTCTACGATGATACGATGCCAGCGTACCAGGTTGCGGCTGGCCTTATTACAATGACCGACGCGTACCAAGATCGAAATTCGTTCGGTGGGCGTGAGGAACTCGATCCATGGGTTTGAACAGACGTGCTGGTTTTGCGCGTTTGAGACTCTCAGCGCGATTAATACACTTTCACCGAGCCTACTAGTAGATCCTCGCCCGGTAGTGTTCCGGGCGTATATTTCGAATTATCGTAGATACGTCTCTATTTTATCGACGACAGTATCGACGAATTCGTCAGTAACCCGGCCCTGCCACGCTACCAGGTCCTCGATCCGTGGCGAGTGAACGGCCCACGGCGAGACGAACGACTCGCGCGGGACACCGCCGACTTCCCACACCTCGGAACGCAGCGCAAGCGAGTCTTCGTACTCCTTGGTCGAGACGGCGACTGCAAGGAACTGCTCGTCGGCGAACGGGTGCAAACTGTTATTGACGATCAGCCACGGTCGTTGGCTGTCCTCACCTGATTTGAACGGGTCGGAACTGCGGACGACATCGCCTCGTTCCGGTTGCATTTCTCAGTCCTTCTCGCTGGGATGTGGCTCGTCCGGAGCGGCCGCATCCCACTCGTCCGGGTCGATTCCCCCATCCTCGTCGTTGAGCTGCTCCGTCACACTATGGAGGTCGTACGCATCCTGTACGCGTTCCAGATCTCTCGTGATCGCCCAGTACTCATCCTTATGTCGGACGAGATCACGACGTTTCAGGCGGGAAAGGGCAGTGCCGACCGTGTTCGGGTCTTCCTCGATTCCGGTCGCAATTTCCGATCGAGTGAACGCTTTGTCCTGATTCGTATACAGGTAGATGAGTACCTGCTTGGGAACGCTCGGACCACTTGGAAGATCGCCTGTTTCGAACTCTTCGATACGAACGGGCATACACAGTACTTAGCATGCTGATGTAATGAATGTACTGCTGTGCCTAAATCACCCGTCAAAGGCGAGTTCACTTTCACCGAGCCTACTAGTAGTTTCTCGCCCGGTAGTGTTCCGGGCGTACATTATGGCTCGCTCGCTAGCGCTTCGCTCGCCGTCTGACCGTGAGGAAGATACCGATGTTTCCAGGCGCTCAGGGTGTGCCTATCGCTATGTGGGTTTGTTGCCGAGCCACTGCTGCAGCTCGCTTTTTCTCGTCGTAGATCGCTTCCGGTTGCTGGTCTTTTCGCTGGCGTACGATGGCTTTGACCTCCTCGAACAACTCTTCGCAAAGCGATTCCAACTTCTCCGGATCGACCCGGAAGCTGTCGTTTATCAAGCTGTTCCAGCAACGTCGAAGCAGACACCGCCGACGAGTGGCTCCGATCCTTCCCTTCGCAGGGAATCAGCTTATCTGCACACGACCGTCGACATAAGAGTCTTATCGACCGAGACCATGATAACGTCATACATGGACCTTCGCGTGCAGGGGGACGTTCCCCCCGATCCGTTTCTCGGTGCCGCCGACCTCTTCGAGACCGAGTTCTCGCTGGAACATCCCGTCCACGTCCGGATCCGCGATGACCCCGACGAGCGCACGTGGGCCGGTCACTACGACGACCACCACGTACTGAACGTCTCGAAGCGGGCCGCGACGAGCGCGATGGCCAGAGAACTCGCGGTCCACGAACTGTCACATATGGCGCGTTACGAGGAGGGCCACGCCTCCCACGTTCAGTCGACGGAGGAGGCTCTGTATCTCGGACTCGCCGGCGAGGAGGTCGAACGGCGGAAGCTCGCGCACTGTTATCAGATAGCGAATCATATGAAAGATATCTACGCGGACGACATCACCCTCTCGGTCGCACCCGCACGGAAGCTACTCGGCTTTCTCGAGTCGACGCTGGCGGCAGCGGTCGCGGACCGTCCCGGGCCGCCACGGCACGGAGCGCGACCGACGACATCGACCGCGGATCCGGAGATCACCGCCGTCAACGCGGCGTTCGCACTCGCGCTGGTGGAGCGACACGACCTCGCCACCCGGAGCCACCGTATCTACGACCTCGCGCGTGCGGCCGGTTCGGACGCGCCCTCCGTCGATGTCGCCGCATTTAAAACACGGTTCCTCGCGCTCGGCCCCGACCCTTCCGAGAGTGACTACCGGAAAGCACTCGTGTCGGCGACGCGAGCGTACGCCGTGTGAGATCGCCGAACGAGCGCGAGAGCACGAAGATCGAGCAGTTCCGTCGACTACGAGGAACGAGGTAACCATCGAACTCTCGGTGTCAGGCGAAAACCGTGGCCGTCGCTCCGTGTGCAACGAAAAACAACAAAAAAGGAGAGCCGTCCCGAGATCGAGGCGACGACGGATGCGGTCAGTGAGCGGGCTCCTCGGCGGGTGCGCGCATATCGTCGATCCGGAGGATGATCACGTTCGCGGTGTCGTCTTTCCCGTCGACGGTCCCCTCGATCACGAGCTTCGACAGCGGGGTCGGGCCGACCGTCACCGAGTCGTCCTCGTGGAAATCGCGGACGGAGCCCTGAACGTGGATCTCGGCTCGACACAGCTCCGGATGGTGGACGCTGGAGAGGTCGATCCCGTCGACGTTGACGCCTTCGACGTTCTCGCCGTTGTGTTGGATCGGGACGTGCGCCGGGTCCTCCATCCGCTGGACGTCAAGCGCCTCGTAGGCGTTCGAGGTAGGTTTGTACCCGCCCTTCGGGCCGGGAACGCCCTCGACAAGCTGGAGCGCCTTCAGACTCTGCATCTGATTCCGGATCGTGCCCGGGTTTCTGTCTACTTCGCCGGCGATCGCTTCTCCCTTCACGGCGTCCTCCTCCTCCCCGTAGAGGTTGATAAGGGCCGTGAGGATCGTTTTCTGGCTCGACGTGAGCTCGATCGATGACATAGGCCCGACTAGATGGCCTGCCTGCTTAAATGCGATGGAACGAGCATTTAAATCGTTCGACCGCTGGCCGCTTCGCAGCTCCCGAACGCGGAGGAAACGCTGACGGATCCACCCGAAAGGACGGCTTACGGACCCCCGCCATTGAAGCCGCGTCGGCGCGCGGACCCGGTATGACGACGGTACGGATCATCGGCGCGCCGACGGACTACGGAGCGAACCGACGCGGCGTCGACATGGGACCCTCCGCGATACGATACGGCGGGCTCGCGGAGGAGCTCGCGGGTGCGAACGTCGAGACGGTCGACGCCGGCGATCTCGCGGTGCCGCGAGCGGAGGAGCGTGACCCCGACGCCGAACCGCCGACGGCTGGCGACGCGAAGTTCCTTCGGGAGACGGCGGACGTCTGCAGCCGGCTCGGCGCGGAGGTTGCCGGAACGCTGGCGAACGGAGAAGTCCCCCTCGCGCTCGGCGGCGACCACTCGATCGCGATCGGCTCGCTCGTCGGAACTGCCCGCGACGCCGACGTCGGCGTGGTCTGGTTCGACGCGCATGCGGACCTGAACACCCCGTCGACGACGCCCTCCGGAAACGTTCACGGGATGTCGCTGGCGGCCGCGCTCGGACTCGGCGAGTTCGCCGACACGGAGTGGGCGAACGCGCCCGGGCTCTCGCCGGAGAACGTCGCCCTCGTCGGTCTCCGTGCCGTCGACGAGGCAGAACGGGAGCTGATTCGCGAACGAGGATTTACCGCGTACACGATGTCCGACATCGACGAGCAGGGGATCACGGATGTGACCGAAGCGGCGATCGAGACCGCGAACGATGGCGCCGACGGCGTCCACGTCAGCCTCGACCTCGACTGGCTGGATCCGAACGAGGCTCCCGGCGTGGGGACGCCGGTCCGAGGCGGGGTCACCTACCGGGAGGCACACACCGCGATGGAGATCGTTCACGACGCCGACGCGCTTCGATCGATGGAGCTCGTCGAGGTGAACCCGACGCTCGACCAACACAACGAAACCGCGGAGCTGGCGACGGAGCTCGCCGCAAGTGCCCTCGGAAAACGGGTGCTGTAGGACTCACCGGCGAGACGCACCGCTCTCCGGCGTCTCGACACCCAGTCAACCAGTCGAGGGCGAAGATCGAACAGCGGTGGGGCCGGCGAGCTGCGTACGGTGCGATATCTGATTTTTGTATAGCGGTATGCGGTACAATCCATCCAAGCAGTCGACACGCGGTCCTTTTAGGAATCGCCGGAGTATGACGGGTATGGTCCGGAACGTCGCCGCCGACATGGCCGAACTCGACGCCGAGGATTTCTATCTTCTCTCGGGCGTCGAGCAGGGGATGCGCTTCTCGGAGTGGGTTCGGCGCGATAAGCTTCCCGACTACGCCGATCTGACACCGGAGGAGGTCGACTACCGGCTGGATCGATGTCTCGACCGCGAGCTAATCCAGCGGAAAACGATCCAGTACGAGGGGTATCAGCTCACCTTCGAGGGGTACGACGCGCTCGCCTTGCGCACGTTCGCGGAGCGTGAGACGATCGACGGCGTCGGCTCGCCGCTCGGCTTCGGGAAAGAAGGCGACGTGTACGAAGCACAGTCGTTCAAGCCGCTCGCGTTGAAGTACCATCGCGAGGGGTACACCAACTTCCGGGAGGTGAACAGGGAGCGCGAGTACACCGCCGACCGGAACCACGTCTCCTGGATGTACACCGCTCGGAAGGCGGCCGAACGGGAGTACGAGGCGATGGAATCGCTGTACCCCGACGTAAACGTACCTCGTCCGGTCGATCACAACCGGCACGCCATCGTGATGGACAAGTTCGACGGGGTCGAGCTCGCGCGCGCGAAGCTGGAACCCGAGCAGGCGGTCGCAGTCCTCGAACTGGTCCTACGCGAACTGACGACGGCGTACGGACACGGCTGGATCCATGCCGACATGTCAGAACACAACGTCGCGGTTGCGGAGTCGGGAATTACGGTGTTCGACTGGCCACAGGCCGTCGCCACCGATCACGACAACGCGCGCGAGCTCCTCGAACGCGACGTTGAGAACCTGCTGCGGTACTTCCAGCGGAAGTATCCTCACGAGACGCCCGACGACGTCGAAATCACCGCTATCGCCGACGCGATCGTCGACGGAACGTTCGAGCATCTCGACGAGATCGCGGGGCAGTAAACCGTATACAACGATATCAAATCGGCATCTCGAAGCGGCACGTCCGTGAGGAGCCGAACGCACAACGTTCAAACCGGCACCGGACTACGCTCGCGTATGGACGCCGACCGACGGATCGTCGACGCCGAGGAGGTGCCCGAAGCGGGGACGGTACTGGTGACGCTTCGACCGCTCGACGAGGAAGCAGTTGATGAGGAGGAGGGTGACGTGGGAGCGGCCGAGGACGGAACGACGGAGGCGGAGGCGATCCTGGTTCGGATCGACGATGTGGTGCGCGCGTATCGGAACTACTGTCAACACTGGACGGACATCAGACTCGACAAGGGTGACGGGGCGTTCGTCCGCGACGAAGAGGTCTTCTGTCAGAAACACGGCGCGACGTTCGAGGCGGAGACGGGGTACTGCAACTTCGGACCGTGTAAGGGATCCGTGCTCGAAGCAGTCGACATCAAGGTCAACGATGGAGCTGTGTATCTCGTCGACGAGGACTACGCGTTCGTCCGCGTTGGAGCCGCAAACCTTCCGGAGAACATGAGCGACACACGGATGGACTTCACCGGGAACTAGGTGCCGAGCGGTCCCACGAAGGACGACGGTAAGCGACGCTGAACACGGTGAGTGAGCGATGTGAATCGCCTCGGGTCAGAATCGCGTCCGCGATCCGCCACCCGACTCCTCGCGACCGAGCGCCTGTTTGAGGAAGTGCATCCAGCGCTTGCGGTCGGCGGCCTCCTGTCGTTTCGCCTCCGCTTCCGGTCCCGGAGCATCGAGACTCTCCAGCGCTTCCAGCGCCCGGTCGATACCGATGATCGATGCCGCCAGCTCCTGGCCGCGCTCGTAGCTCACGTCACCCTCCTCGATCCGCTCTAGTCGATCGAGTCGTTCGCGGCGGAGGTTTCGTTTGGCCCGATCGACGCTGTCGCGTTCGCCGGGTGGAATCGAGTCACGACGCTCGATCTCGAAGACGAACGTCCGAAGGTCGATCGTCTCGCCGCGGATCGACATCTCCTCGGGAATGTCGACGCCGATCGTCGCCGCCTCGCGGTTGACCCGTTCGAGGAGCGCCTTTCGTTCGTACTCCTTCACGCACGCCCGATACGGGCCGCGAACACTTCGCTCCTTCGTCGGTGGTGTCGCGGTCGACTCGAGACCGACGTAGATGCGTCCAAGTCGGGGATAGGTGCGCCGGGTCGACGACCGCCGAGCCGTCGCGCACACTGTCGCCTCGCGGCGTCGGAGGGACGGTATTAACTCCCGCCATCTCCGAGGGAACGCATGGAGACGCTCGAATCCGAGCTCGCACGCGCACGCGAGCTCGCCGTCGACGAGCTCGCCGACGCCATCGAGTCGATCGGATTCGAGTGTACGCGCTGCGGGGGTTGTTGTACGGGATACGAAACGGCGGGAAGCCACTGCGATAGCGACGACGACAGAGACGGTGAAGATAACCCCGCCCGTGGTGAGGACCGTGTGGACACCGACCGGGAGGAAGCCGAACGGGAGCCCCACACGGCGACGGCGTTCCCGGGCGAGATACGGGAGCTGGCCGATGCTGCGAGCGAGGAGTTCGCGGAGACGTACGACTGGCGAGACGTCGCGCGACCCATGCCGTACGGGCTCCACGAGAACGCCGACGGCGACTTGGTCGGCGAGACGTTCGAGTGGGCGATAGCGACCGACGACTGTGGCGACTGTACGTTCTACGAGGAAACCGATGGACAAGGGGCGTGTACCGTCCACGGCGCGCGTCCGCTCGTCTGTCGGACGTATCCGTTCAGCGTCGCACTCGGCGGAACGAGCCAACCGATGGGCGAGGCCGTCGACGAGGCGGGGATGGTCCGCGCTCACGAGTGTGAAGGGCTCGGCCGCGATATCGGTCGAGACGAGGCAGAGCGGCTCGCCGCCGCGCTCAAACAGCGGGCAGTCCGGGAGATCTCAGAGGCGATCGCCGTCCGGGATGAGTACGATCCGAACGCCGCGGAACGGGCCGATGTGGACGTCGTCGTGTTCGACTCGGAGGGGCCGAAACATGGGGACGGAACGCCGATCGACAGCGCGAGCAATGCTAACGCCGAGAGTGATACCGATGTCAACACCGAGACCGATCCCCACGCCACCGACCAGCGAACGACGTGAGAGACGGGGACGGAGCGGGGGAGCCAGCGTCGACGCGAAGGCGTCTCAGGTCGAGGGGGTCGCTCGTCGCGCCAGCGGTACTACTATTATTACCCGTTCGTAACGTGCACGCGGAGTCTACTATGGAAATCTCCGAGAAACTCCTCTGTCTGTTCAGTGCCGATGTTCGTGAAGACGGCGACAAGTACGTCGTCGAGGTGCCGCGCCGAGAGATCGAAACCGGCTCCGTCGAACCCGGCGAGACGTATCGAATCGCGCTCATCTCCCGATCGGAAGGGGACGGCGAGTCGAAGCGTGAAACCGAGGAGTCGCCCTCGCGCTCCGGCGACGGCCCGCAGCCGCCGGTCGAGCCCGGAGAGATGCGCTACGTCGAGATCGAGGATCTCGGAAAGCAAGGCGACGGGATCGCCCGCGTCGAGCGCGGGTACGTCATCATCGTCCCCGGTGCCGAGGTCGGCGAGCGCGTGAAGATCGAAGTGACCGAAGTGAAATCCAACTTCGCGGTCGGCGAGATCGTCGAAGAGAACCTGTGATCACTCGGGAACTCTCGCGTCCCAGTAGGAGACTGAGGCGACGTAATCCCCGGGGATCGTGTTGCCGATGAGTGTATCGACGGCGCGGAACGGGTTCGCGATCGCGCCCGGAAGCTCCCGGTAGAACCCGTACGGCAACACGAAGTCGTGTTCCTCTCCCGCAAGCGTCAGGTCGGCGGCGCTAAGCATCTCGACGACCTGCCGTTCCGAGTAGAGCCGGGAACCCATCGGCAGCAGCCAGGTGTACAGCAATCGGAGACTCCGTCGGTTGAACGTGTCGAAGAACACCTGATCGCTGCTGACGCGGCGGAGCTCTTTCATGAACGGGATCGGCTCGTCCATGAGGTGGAAAAACCGCATGGCGACGACCGAATCGAAGTGGTCGTCCGGGAACGGGAGCCGGGAAGCATCACCGCGCATGAACTCGACGGTGTCGGACAGTCCAGCCGCAGCCGCCTTCTCTCTGCCCTGCTCGAGCATCTCACGGGAGATGTCGAGTCCGATGATATCGGCTCCGCGGTCCGCGAGCATCGTGGTGAACCGGCCGGTCCCGCAGGCGACTTCGAGGACCCGATGGCCCTCCTCGATCGGTCCGAGTGCGGAGAGCACCGCCTCCTTCTCCCGGTTGTCGATGAGCGTCCCGCCGCCGGAAAAGCGGACGTCGTCGTACTCTTCGGCGACCTCGTCGGCCTGATACCAGTCCTGTCCCTTCACGTTAAGCGGTCATCCACTCCGAACGACTAAAACCGTACTGGATGACGACGTAGACCGATCGAGGAGCGACGCGTCGCGGTGTATCAGGTGTACGATGAATTATTAGTATAGATAGAAGCCGAGAAGTGATATTAGTACCTTATATTGTTGCAAGTAGATTCCCCCATATGTAGACAACCTTTACGAACGGGAAACAGTTTCACTAAATTATGAGTACCAGTCACGTGGAGACGCCTGACCAAGACCGCCTATCGGAATCCGAGTACCGCAACCGGCTCCGTGAGCTCCCGCCGAGCGCCAAGCTCGTCGCCAAAGTGCTCGAAGGCGATGCACCGCTTTCACAGGGCGGACTCGCGGAGGAGTCGCTGCTCCCCGACCGCACCGTTCGGTACGCGCTCAACCGGCTGGAGGAGGAGGGGCTCGTCGACTCCCGCTACAGCTTCAAGGACGCGCGCAAGCAGGTGTACTTCCTGACCGTCTGAGGAAGCCCTTTTTACCTCTTCGGCGTGCAACGGGTGGTATGGACCTCTCGGTCGTCGTCCCGACGCTCAACGGTCGGGACCAGCTGGCCGCCTGCCTCGACGCGCTGGCGGCCCACGCGCCGCGTGCGGAGGTGATCGTGGTAAACGGTCCGTCCGCCGACGGGACCACCGGGATGGTGCGGGACCGGGACGACGTCGACGTGCTCGTCGAAACGTCCGACCGGACCGTCAACGTCGCGCGAAACGCCGGGATTGAGGTCGCGACGGGAGACGTGCTCGGGCTCGTCGACTACGACAATCGGATCGGCGAGTCGTGGGTCGACGCCGTGGCTGCGGGACTGGAACGCGGCGACGTCGTGACCGGTCCGGTTCGGCGATCCGACGCATCCATCGACGGCGAGACCGACGAACCGGAGAGACGGACGATCGCGGGACGCGACGTGACGTACTTCGCGGGCGGGAACGTCGCGTTCCGGCGGTCGACTATTCGGGATCTCGACGGGTTCGACGAGTATCTACACACCGGGGGCGCACGCGACGCCGCCCATCGGCTCTCGAACACCGGCCACGAGGTGGTCTGGGAGCCCGAACTCGCGGTTACCAAGGAGATCCCGACCCGAACCGCAGCCGACGGCGGGCGGGACTCGCGTGACTGGGGATGGAAGTACCGGGCGCTCTCCTACCGGCTACTGAAGAACTACGGGCTTCGGCCCACGGCGTTCATGCGGACCGCGTCGCACGCGGTGTCCGACGCGGTCTCCGCCGCCCGCGACGTCGTCCGTGGTGACGGAACGCCGTCACGGTGGCTCGGGAACGGTCGCGACGTCGTCGGCGGCATCGTCACCGGGAGCTCCGACGGGATGGTCGCGCGGGCGAAGGACCGGTCGCCAGCGCGAAACCCGCACGGACTCTCGAAGCGCGCGGACCGCGCCGTCGCCACGTACGACGAGCGATCGGAGTCGCCGGCCACACAAAAGTAGCGAGTGACGTCGAGTCCGCCGTCGCGTGTAGCCAACGGTCTCACGGCGGCTCGGCCGGTTCGAGTACGGCGACGTGGTCGACCGATACCTCGCCGCGCTCGACGGGGTCATCGCCGAACAGGTCGTGCGTGAAGACGTCCGTCACGGAGACGGTCGCCGGTCGATCACCGAAGTTGACGACGACGAGGAGCCCGTCCGCCCCGGTCCCGACGTCGTGCGCCCCGTCGTCGGACGCAGTGCTCGCAGGACCGTCGCTCGTCCGCACGTACGCGGTTACCGCCCGCTCATCGCCGTCGACGACGTCGATATCCGTCGTCGGACCGTCGAAGACGACCTCGCCGGTGCGGAGACGAGGCTCGGCGTCACGGAGTTCGGAGAGGCGTCGGTAGTAGTCGGTGAGGGCGTTGTCGCCGTCGTGCCAGCTGAACGGGCCGCGAGCCGACTCGGCACCGCGCTCCTGTCCGGCGTACACCATCGGCGCGCCGGGGAGCGTAAACGTGACTGCGGCCGCGGCGCGCTGGGCGTGCTCTCCGTGTGCCGCGATATAACGCTCCTCGTCGTGGTTCTCGACGTAGCGCATCTGTGCGCTCGGATCGTCGAAGCCGAGCCACTGCGCCCGCTCGAACGCCCCCGCGATCGCGTCCGCCGGCTCCCGACCCGCGCCGATCTCCCGCAGCGTTCCGTACAGCGAGCTGTCGTAGTGAAGGTGGAACTCACCCTCACCGTAGAACGGGTCGTGCGGGATCGTCTCGTCGAGCAGCAGGAATCCGTCGGGTACGCGGTCGGCGACCTCCTTCCAGAACCCGTGGGGAACGCCCCATGCCACGTCGGCACGGAACCCGTCAACGACGGCTGCCCACTCGTCGATCACGTCGAGAAGCCAGGTCCTGACCGCGAGCGAGTCGAAGTTCAGGTTCGGGATCCGTTCCCAGTTGAAGTAGTACTCGGGTGCGGCGGCCGCGTTCGCAGCCGCGTCGCGGCCGTCGACGGGTGCAAGCGCGGCCCAGTCGGTGTCGCTCACGTCGACGTCGGCGGATGCTCGGCGGTAGTGGTCTCGATACGCGTCGACGCCGGCGGCGTGGAGCTGAAACGCCGGATGGTCGCGGGAGGTGTGGTTGATCACCAGATCGAACACGACGCGGATATCCGCGGCGTGACAGCGGTCGACGAGCGACTCGAACGATTCGCGGGATCCGAGGTCGTCCGCGGTGTCGAAGTAGTTGGTGACGTGATACCCGTGCTCCGTCGGCGAGGCCAGCACTGGCGTCAGCCAGAGCACGTCGACCCCGAGACTCTCCAGATACGGGAGTCGGCGTTCGATCTCGGTAAACGTCGTCTGTAGCGTCTCTCCCGCGAACGACCGAACGTACACCTCGTAGATCGTCGGCGCAGTCGCCCACGCCGGACGCACGGAAGGGTCCGTCCCCGTGAGCGACGGAAGCGAGTCGTCTCCGGTGACCTGTCGCGTGCCCTCGGCAGCGACTCCCTCGGCAGCGACTCCCTCGTCCACCACGTCGATCCGGATCGTCTTCATCACGCCGTATCGGGCTGCGTGTGGCACCGCGTGGATCCGGACCGAGTCCGGAAGCTCCGCGATCGGGACGGAGAGCGTGTTGCCGTCGGCCCGTGTCTCCAGCGCGTCGATCGTCCCGGGCTCCGCGTCGCGGTCGTCGATGAGGAAGTCGACGCCGACATCGCTATCCCGGTCGACCGACGTCGACTCGGCGTCGGCAGCGAGATCGGAGTCGGCGGCGAGATCGGAGTCGGCGGCGAGATCGGAGTCGGCGGCGGGTGGAGACGCCGGATCGGCCGTCACGACCAGGGTATCACCATCGACCGTCGCCGACAGCGACGCTGTCGGTCGGCCGGGGCCGGGGACCTCGTGAACGCCACGATGCTGGTTTGCGGGGTCGTCGTCGACGACGAACCCGAACCCGTGACTGCCGGGCGGAACTCGGGTGTCGACGACCCACTCGTCGCCGTCGCGTTCCGCACGGTCACGGGCGAGCAGGTTGTCGTTGTGCGCCCACATGAGCGAGACGCGGTCGATATCGCCGCAGCGCTCGTCTTCGTCGGTCGCTGCGGCCAGAAGCTCGTCGTGCGAGACGCGGATCTCGGTTCGTCGGCGCTCGTCCGGAAACGCCCGAATGCGCTGGCGATGCGTGCCGTCCGGGGCATCGAGCTCGAGAACGTACGTTCCGGGGACGTCCGGATGAAGGTAAACGACCGGGTCGTCGTCCCGGCTCGTCGCGCCGCCGCGAAGGATCGGTCGGCTATCGTCGACGCTCGCGTCGGGGGCCTCCCGAAGCCGCCACGTGTACGTGCCCGCAGGATCCGGATCTCGCGGTGCCAGCTCGACGGGCTCGCCGACGCTCGTCGCCCGGGGTGGACCGGGTTCGTGCATACACGTACCCCGGTCCCGGCCGGCTTGAGCGTTTCTTTCGTCCCGAGCTTCCGAGGTAAACGTGTGAATAATAATTACACCAAAAGTTGATACCGTCGGAGCACCGAGGAAGCGATAATGCAACTTCGAGACGCTATCGACGATCACAAGCGCCACGTCGGCCATGCAACCCGGTTCCCCGGGGAGCGACGGACTCTCTCCGGGCGGTTTACCGGGACCGGCGGGCGACTCGTCCACGTCGACGCCGACGGGAGGCTCCGCGATTTCGGCTCTCCGCTCACCGGCCACGCCGGACTCACGCGGGCGCGATTCGGCCTGATCGTCGCCGGCGACGTGACGTGGCTTGACGACGTCGAGACGCATCAGTCGTACGTCGGCGAGACGGCGCTGGTACGGACGGTGCACGAGACGGCTGTCGCGACGGTGCGGCGACACGACCTGACGATCGGCGACGCACATCTCACCCACGTGACCGTCGAGCCCGATCCGGACGCCGACGTCGACCCGTCGGCGCTTTCGCTGGCGGTTTACGCCGTCTTCTCGCCGGACGGTCGGGAGCACCAGGTGGGGCAGCTCCGCTTCGACGACGCGGTGGAGGTGTACCACGACACCGAACACGACTACCTCGCGAGCGCAACCGGCTTCGACGCGCTGGGCGGCGAGCTTCCGATGACGATCCCGGAGATCCTCGGCCCCGACCCGGTTGACCTCCCCCGGGATCGCGACGGCGAGCGGTACGAGGAGGAGCAGCTCTCCGGCGAGCTCCTCGCGGCCGTTCCGTTCGAGGACGGCTCGACCGTCGTCGGGTCGCTGCTCACCGAGCGGCCGGAAACGACGCGCGAGGCCGCGAGAGACCGACTCGGCGAGCTGTTCGACGAGTTCGGCGATCTCGACGCGCTCGTCGAAGCCGCGGGCGAGGCGACCCCGTCGCTCCCGGACTCGGTGCCGGAGCGCGAGGCGATCGTCGCCGACCTCCGGGTGCTCTCGCTTTTGTCGGCGGCGACCGGGCTCCGGATCGCCGGTCCGGATTTCGACCCACACTTCCTCCACTCCGGCGGCTACGGCTACACGTGGTTCCGCGACGACGCGGAGATATCGACGTTTCTGCTCGACGCTGACGCCCGGCTCGGCGTCGGTCTCGACGACTGGCACGAGCGCTCGGCCCGGATGTACGTGGCGACGCAGCGACCGGACGGCTCGTGGCCACACCGCGTCTGGCCGCGCAACGGCGCGCTCGCCCCCGGCTGGGCGAACGCCCGCATCGAGGACGGTTCCGGGGTCGACTACCAAGCGGATCAGACCGGCAGCGTCATCGCGTTCCTCTCGCGGGCCCGAGCGGCCGGCGTCGACATCGACGGGCTCGACGCCGCGCTGGTCCGCGCGCTCGGCAGCCTCGACGAGACGCTCGCGGACGACGGGCGACCCGTGGTCTGTCAGAACGCGTGGGAGGACACGAACGGTCGGTTCACCCATACGACCGCGACGTTCCTCGAGGCGTACAGCGATCTCGCCCGACACGGGACGCGACTCGAGGCGGACGAGGTCGAGGCGGGCGTCGACGGCGATCCCGCCGCACACGCCGCGGAGCGCGCTCGTGAGGTGTACGACGCGCTCGACGACCTGTGGATCGACGAGCGGGGATGTTACGCGCTTCGCGAGACGCCCGACGGCGCGGTCGACGATAGACTCGACTCCGCGACCCTGTCGCTGGCGGCGGCTCACCGATCGTTCGACGCCCTGTCTCGGACGGCGGAGTCGACGGCTGCGACCCACGGAGCGGCCGTGGGAGGCGTCGACGAGGAGCGACTCGACCGGCTGGTCGAACACGTCGAGACGATCGTCGACGGACTCGCGCACGAGACGGACGCGATCGCCGGACTGATCCGGTACGAGGGCGACGGGTGGCGGCAGGCCGGACAGGCCTCCGAGAAGGTGTGGACGGTGTCGACCGCGTGGGGCGCCAACGCCTGCGCGGAGCTGGCAGTCCTGCTCGCGGACCACGACGACCCGCGTGCGGAGCGGCTCGCCGGGCGCGCACGCGACCTGCTCGCACACGTCTCGCCGGGCGGGTCGCTGTGTGCGGAGACGAGCTACCTCCCCGAGCAGCTGTTCGACGACGGGACGCCGGACAGCGCGACCCCGCTCGGCTGGCCCCACGCCATCCGGCTGGCGACGATCGCCATCCTCGACGACCACGACCTCCTCACGAACGACCCGATCCCGGCCGACGACTGAGACGGAGCTCCGGTATCGAGCCTGAGACGGAGCTCCGGTATCGAGCAGTCGATCGGCCGATGGCTCCACCTATTTACGTTCGCGATGCGATGTGCCGACCATGATCGACCGAGTGTTAGTGCCGATGGACGAGTCGGAGATGGCGCGGCGGGCGCTGGAGTACGCGCTCGACGCCTACCCGGATGCGAGGATAACCGTCCTTCACGTCGTCGGGGAGGCGACGCCGATGATGGGTGGAGCGACCGGGCTCGCACTGGAGGACGACGTTGGGGCGGCCGCCGAGGAACGCTCCGAGGCGGTGTTCGAGATCGCAGCCGAACTCGCCGGCGAGCGTGGGGTCGAGGTCGACACGAAAACGCGGATCGGCCATCCGGCGCGCACGATCGTCGAGGCGTCGACGGAGTTCGACACGGTCGTCGTCGGCAGTCACGGCGGCTCCATCGTCGACCGGCTGTTCGTCGGCGACGTCGCCGAGACCGTGTTCCGCCGGGCACCCGTTCCGGTCGTCGTCGTTCGGTGACTGCGGCGCCGACGACGCACGGTCCGGAGCGTCCGATTTACACGCCCCAGAAGAACACGATCCCGAGCGTCGTGACGACGGTGAGGATCAGCTGCAAGGGAGCGCCGACGCGGAAGAAGTCGCCGAACCGGTAGCCGCCCGGACCGTACACCATCAGGTTGGTCTGGTAGCCGATCGGCGTGAGCATCGCGGTCGACGCCGCGAACGTCACGGCGAGCACGAACGAGAACGGGTCGGCACCGATCGCCATGGCGGTGTCGATGGCGACCGGGATCATCAACACGACGCTGGCGTTGTTGCTCACGACGTTCGTGATAAGCGCCGTGAACAGGTAGAACAACCCGAGTACGACGATCACGTTGAGGCCGGTCGAGTAAACGACGATACCGCTCGCGAGCCACTCGGCCGCACCGGTTCGTTCCATCGCGACGCCGAGCGGGATGAGCCCTGCGAGAAGGAAGATCACGCTCCAGTCGACCGCGGAGTACATCTCGGTGGGTTTTACACAGCCCGTTGCCACCATCGCGACGATACCGCCGAGCGCGCTCACGACGATTGGCATGACCTCCAGCGCCGCAAGCGCGACGACTCCCGCAACGATCGCGATAGCGACCGGGATCTTCGAGGTGCGGAAGTCCGGCCGGGTGAGCCGCCCGCCGACGACGAAGTTCCGGTCGTTGATGAACCGCTGGATCGTCTCCTCCGTCGCCTGCAACAACAGGGTGTCGCCGGCGCGGAGCTGGCGCTCGTCCATCCGTGCGTGGATGACCCGCCCGCCACGGCGGATCGCGAGTACGGTCGCGTCGTAACGGTTCCGGAAGTTCAGCGTCTCCAGCGTCTCGCCGATGATCGACGCCTCCGGCGAGATGACGACCTCGACGAGATTCTGTTCCGTCTCCGCCTCGACAGCATCCGCCTCCGTCGTGAGCTGTGCGTCCGTCACCTCGGCGTCCGGCGCGAGATCAAGCCCCTCTGCGTCGATGAGCGTCATGAGACTCTCCCGGTCGGTCCGGAGCACGAGCACGTCGCCCTCGCGAACCTCCTTGCGGGCGAGCGGCTCGGTGAACGCCTGGTCGTCGCGGACGAGCTGGACGATGTCCGCGTCGACATCGATCTGTTCGAGACACTGGTGCACCGTTTTGCCCACGAACGGCGAGTCGTCGCGGACGACAACCTCGGTGAGATACTCCGTCATCTCGAACTCCTCGATCAGCTCGTCATCCATCCGGATCCGCTCGGGGACCAGATACCGGCCGACCGTCGCGAGGTAGATCCCGCCGGTGAGGAGGACGATGAGTCCGAGCTGTGTAAACTCGAACATCGAGAACGGGCGGTCGAGCAGGCGTGCGGAGAGGTCGCTCGCGAGGATGTTCGTCGACGTGCCGATGAGCGTGAGCATGCCGCCGAGCATCGCCATGAACGACACCGGCATCAGCAGCCGCGACGGCGAGACGCCGGTCTTCTTCGAGATGGCACTCACCATCGGGATCATGATCGCGACCACCGGGGTGTTGTTGATGAACCCGGCCGTTCCGCCGGAGAGCCCCAGTACTGCGACCAGCTGTTTAAAAGGGCTGTCGCCGAATCGGTCGGCGATCCACGCCCCGAGCTCGTTTATGAGCCCGGACTGGCGGATCCCCTCACTGAGTACGAACATGGCGAGCACGGTGATCGTCGCGGAGCTGGAGAAGCCGCCGATACCGGTCGCCGCGTCCACCTGGGTCCACGGCTCCAACACGATCAGCGCGAACATCACGCCGATCGCCGTCAC
>OBKM01000448.1_pt1 | contig 20500 bp, 23 predicted proteins | sample 1519691 | NCBI WGS metagenome assembly OBKM01 (sample SAMEA37050418, study PRJEB22526) | metagenome | biome: saline pan; feature: lake; material: water | place: Egypt | collected 2015 | depth 0.5 m | reverse complement strand
GCCAACAGCCGTCTCGAAAGTGTTTTGCGGATAGTTGGTAAACCGCAAGCTGTATGACAAACCTCTGGAGCGATCTTGAGACAGGCCCTGATCCACCAGAAACGATCTACGCCGTTGTTGAGTGCCTCAAAGGCGAACGGAACAAATACGAGTACGACAAGGACATTCCAGCAGTGGTACTTGATCGTGTCCTCCACTCAAACGTTCATTATCCGTCGGATTACGGTTTTATTCCACAGACGTGGTACGACGATGACGACCCATTCGACGTAATGGTGCTCATGGAAGACCAGACCTTCCCTGGCTGTGTGATCGAAGCCCGTCCGGTGGCACTGATGCAGATGGACGACGGCGGCGAGAAAGATGACAAGGTCATCGCGGTGCCGACGGAAGATCCGCGCTACGACCACATTGAGGATCTCGATGACCTGCCTGAGCAGACCACAGCCGAAATCTCGGAGTTCTTCAATACGTACAAAAATCTCGAAGCAGGCAAAAACGCTGAATCACTCGGCTGGAAAGACAAAGCCGCCGCAAAAAGTGCTATCGAACACAGCCAAGAGCTCTACGACGAGAAGTTCTGACTCGGTAGCAACGACGCGTTGAGTGCTGTTTTGGTGTGTTCTTTCGCGGCATCGCTTGGTTCGATTTTGGAGCTGCTGAAATCCACCTGAGCCACGCTGAGCTCAACCACAGCGAACGGTGACCCCAGCCACAGCGATATCACTACCACACAGCGATGCCTACTGCACAGATATACCTCTGACGCATACAAACTGCGCTACCGATGTATTATGCGTATGGGTAATTATATACCGAAAGGGTGTGTATAATCATGTACAATGAGCGCGAAAAACACCGTCCTTGGCATGCAGCATCTCACGGTTGTGCCGGCCAACTTCGAGCCGGAGACGACCGAGACACCGCAGCCAGCGGACGAACTACAGACAGCCGAGGGCGACGAAGCAGACAGATAGGCCGACTCGGCGGAGAGGCAAACGCATTTTACCCGCCAGCGTTAGGTTGCAGTAATGCCAACCTGTGACGCCTGTGGTGATGATGTGAACATGCCATACCAGTGCAAACGGTGTGGCCAGACGTTCTGTGCTGAACACCGGCTTCCAGAAAATCATGACTGTCCGGCGTTGGGTGACTGGAACGATCCTGACGGGGTGTTTGACAGTGGGTTCGACGACAGCGTGGCCAGCGAGGGCAACACCTCAAAAGCACGCGGATTCATCAATAAACTGACCTCCAGAGGCGGCCCACTGGGATACGTTCGCGGCAACGTCGCCTACACCCTGCTGGGGGTGATGTGGATAACATTTGTCGCCCAGATGATCGTCCTCGGCGTCTTCGGGCAGGCTCTCCACCGCTCGCTGTTCAGTATTTCAACAGCCAACCCGGAGTACGTCTGGACGTGGCTTACCTCAATATTCTCTCACGGCGGGCTCTACCACCTCATCGCCAACAGCATCGTGCTGTTCTTTTTCGGCCCGATTGTCGAGCGCTACACCGGCTCGAAAAAGTTCCTCTATCTGTTTCTCGGCGCGGGTGTCGCCGCCGGGCTTGGCCACATTGGGGTGGCACTCCTGACTGGTGAGCCATCGGCCGTACTTGGTGCCAGCGGAGCCGTCTTCGCCATTATGGGCGTACTCACAGTGTTGAATCCGAAAATGAAGGTACTGCTGTTTTTCGTGTTGCCGATCCCACTGTACATTCTGACGTTCGGCTTCGCACTCCTCTCCGTGCTGTTCTTTATTGATCCCGGCACTGCGGGTGCGGTCGGGATGGGCAACGTCGCCCACTTCGCACATCTCGTCGGGCTGGTTATCGGCCTGTGGTACGGCAAACAGCTCGAAGGTGAGGTGCGAGTGCCGAACCAACTCCAGTTCGGCGGTGGCCCTGGTGGACCCGGCGGCCCGGGTGGCCCTGGTCGACGACGGTTCTAACCAATGGAGCCAGTCCGACCCGAACTGCTTCCTGACCCCTCGCTGTCGCGGACAGAGATGGAGCAGCTGCAGCACGAAATAAGCGAGATTGCAGTCTTCGACGACGAGTTGGGATTTGAGCCAGCAGCGCTGAACGGTGCCAGCGACGAGACTGCACTGAACGCCGACACCGACAAGACACCACGGAACGCTGACAGCGACGAGGCTCCACTGGTTGCAGGTATCGACCAGGCGTTTCTGGACGACAAAGCAGTGAGTGGAGTGGTTGTCCACCAGGGTGGTGAGATCATCGAGCGCGCACACGCAGTCACGGCGTGTTCTATCCCCTACATCCCGGGGTTGTTAGCGTTCCGCGAGGGTGGCTCGATTGCGGCCGCGTTGGAGACGCTGGAGTGTGAGCCAGATCTCCTCTGTTTCGATGGCAGTGGGCGGATACATTACCGCCAGGCCGGGTTGGCAACACACATCGGTGTCAGCTTCGAGACGCCGGCAGTCGGCGTCATCAAAAATCTGCTCTGTGGAACACCCCAGGAGACGGCCGAAAAACGCCCAGCCGGCTGGCGAACACCGATTGTCGCTGATGAAAGCGTTTCCTGTTCGCCCGAAACAGTCATTGGCTACGCCTACCAGTCCAGACAGTACGACAGCGAGAGCCGGCATATCAACCCGCTGTATGTTAGTCCAGGCCACCGCATTCGTGCTGACACAGCCTGCAACTGTGTGGCCGCACTGTGTGGAGGCTACAAACTGCCAACACCGATACGCAACGCCGACAGCTACGTTGCCGACTGCAAAGCAGCCATCGAGGATGGGGCGTGATGAAATACTGCACAATTAACACCCCTGACGGCAACAGCTAACTGTGCAACCGAAGACGGTACTCATCACTGGCTGTTCGTCCGGGATCGGGCGGGCGAGCGCGCTGGCCTTCGCTGAGGAGGGCTGGACAGTGTACGCAACCGCCCGTGATCCCGCGGCGATTGAGACGCTGGAAGACGCCGGCTGCAACACGGATCAGCTTGATGTGACCAACCAGGCCGATATTGATCGGGTTGTGGATCGAATCCTCGATGACCACGGCGTGATCTCCTGTCTTGTCAACAACGCAGGCTACGGGCAGTTCGGCCCAGTCGAAGACATCTCAACAGCAAAGCTCGAACAGCAGTTCGAAGTCAACGTCTACGGCCCCCACCGACTCATCAAGGCGGTGTTACCACATATGCGACGCGAGGAGTCGGGAACCATCATCAACCTCTCCTCAGTTGCGGGCCAGGTCGCCTTCCCAGGCGGCGGAGCCTACTGTGGATCGAAGTTTGCGGTTGAGGGGTACTCCGACGCACTGCGGGCCGAGGTCGACTCCTTCGGTATCGACGTGGTTGTGGTTCAGCCCGGCCCCGTCAAAACCGGCTTCAGCGACCGCGCCGAGCGGGAAGTTGAATCACTCGACCGAAGCGGGGCATACGAGGCCTTCTACACGATGTTTGATGACACCAACGCCATTGGCGGCGACGGACTTGCCTCGGTCACGCCCGAGCGTGTCGCCGAAGATGTGCTCAACGCCGCCAGCGCGACCAAGCCGCCAGCGCGGATTCCGGTCGGCACAGTCGCCAAAGCAGCCGTACTTGCCCGGTTTGTGCCTGACCGCGCCCGCGACGCCGTGTGGTCGGCGTTGCGACGACTCGGCTAAGGGGGTTTCTCACGTTCTGCCGACGCGTCAGCCTCAGCGTCCGTACTCGATGTAGACCGGAGGCGATCCGGCAACAGCCCAACAACCAGTTTTTTCGGGTCAAAAAAATACTGCGGGAGGACGACCATCGCCACCGCAATCAAGACCAGTGCGGCACCCCCAATGTATTCGCCAGCCAGCAGCCGTGTGATCCCGAAGTTGGCGACCGGAACAGCAAAGATCAGCGTTGTCGCCAGGCTGAGTAGATCAAACACACCGAGTTTCATTGGCTGTTGCTACGGCCGCCGCCAGCAAAAACACGCCGACTCCGACCCACAACCGATTTTTGTGCCGGCTGCCTGAAGCGAGTATGTTCACCGGAATCGTCGAAACCACTGGCGAGATTACGGCTGTCGACGCCACCAGCGAAGGGCGACGCCTCACAATCGCTGCGCCCGAGTTGGATGGGCTCCACCACGGCCAGTCAATCAGTGTCAGCGGTGTCTGTCTCACAGTCGAAGCCCACGATGAGGAGTGGTTCGAGGTGTTTCTCGCCAGCGAAACCGTCGAGAAAACCTATCTGGGTGAACTCGATGTCGGCGACAGCGTGAATATTGAGCGTGCACTCGCTGCCGACGGGCGGTTTGATGGCCATATTGTCCAAGGTCATGTCGATACCGTGACGCATGTGACAGCAGTGGAGCAGATCGGTGATGATTGGCGATTTACGTTTTCGCTTCCGGCAGCGTATGCGTCGTATATTGTCGATAAGGGCTCTGTCTGTCTTGATGGAATCTCACTAACAGTTGCCGAGATCGACCGCACGGCTGGCGAGTTTTCGGTTGCCATTATTCCGACAACGTATGCGGTGACGACACTGCACAAAAAGGAGCGTGGAGATCCAGTCCACCTCGAAGTTGATGTGATCGCCAAATACGTCGACTCACTGCTGGGCGGCTATGCTGATTAGAGGTGTGCCCACCGCTCAATATCCGAGGGTTCAGTGCTGTAGTAGTAGGTAATATCGCCGTCGGTAACGGTGTACACTGAGAGATCCGGATCGTAGATCACCCGTTTGTCGGTGTCGATACCGACGTTGACGAGATCCTCAATCGAGCTGACGTAGACGAACTCGGTGTCGCCATCCAGCCGGAGTTCACCCTCAGAGATCCACTCGCTGTACTCCTCGTGTTCGACCTGTTTTTCGAGTTCGGCCGTATCGAGTTTGGGTGCTGTTTTGGCGATACCGCCAGCACCGGCAAGCAACACGCTACCGAGCAGCGCGAGTATCGCAACGAGTGTCATGTTTGGATCACCCTCGAGTGGTTCAGGTTCAGGTGGCGTAGATGGCTCTCCAGAGTCGATCTGTCGGGTCTGTGTCTCGGTAACACTGGCTGTTTGGTTCCCGATGATCCAGTAGGCGTCCTGATTGTACTCCAATCGTGGCTCCATCCGGAGTGTCCCACTGTAGTTCTGCTCATGAACTGGTTCAGTGGTTGAATACTCAATCGTCAGCACCAGTTGGGTTTCAAGCTCGGTTGTCGATTCAGGGAACTCCGGGGCATCTGTATCAGCTGGTGATGTGCCGTCTGGAAAGCTCGATCCGGTTGAGCCGAAACGCAACTGTTCATACGTTGGGACGATTGAGCGGTCACGGTTGACAAACCGGTTTTGGACGTTGAATGTGCGTCGATCTGCTGTTTTCGTGGTTGCAAGCTCTTCGCGGGCCATCAACAGCTCACTGTTTTCCCACAGAATTCTCCCGTCTCGCTCCTCCGTTTCGGTTACCTCGGTCGTGACAACTCGCTCTTCTCTATCGAGACGCTTATTCACATCAACAGATGCGTTGCTCTCGGTTGTGATGTTCAGGGTGAGGTCAGGGTGTCATCGAGAAAGTAGGCTGGCCAGTTGGTCAACACTCTCTGCTCATCCCACGGTGCTGTGTCATCATCGGCATACCGTGGTGAGTCAGGTTCAACCTCGGCACTGTCGACGAGTTCGGCTTCGATTGAAAAGGCCTCAAACTCCTCGGTCTCGACGCCAGTATCTACCGGCTCCGGTGGCTCTTCGACCGGCGGCGTCATATACACGTATCCAGCCCCGAGCAGCAGGAGAATTCCCAACAGGACAAAGGCTGTTGTCACCTCCCTGCTGTTGTTTGCGATCTGGAGCTTTACTCGCGGAAGCATTATTCTCGCTCAACTCGGGTTGCCCGCCGGTCGACCAGCAGTCGACCACACAACAGTCGTGTCGGTTGCAGCCGGGTAGATGGCAGTCGCTCACGGCTGCGGCGGCCACCGTGTCGCTGTCGACAACGACGCGTCATTTCACCCATTGCTCGTTGGTGCTCGTATGTGACGGTGATGCCGTCATATGCTGGTGCATCACGGACGGTGAGCAGCAAGATCCGTACAGCACCTCTGTTAGCCCAATCGTGTGGCACCGTATTGCAGCCCGGTACTGATAACAGTATGCATTTCCGTCACTATCGCTGGCGTTCAGCGATATACCCCTTGCGACACTCCGGACAGATGTCGCCAGCCCGCATTGAGGAGCGGCCTGAAAGCCGGGTGAACCCACACTCCGGACAGTAAAATTCGGTCTCAATATCATCGACTGTCGGCTCATAGACAGTTGCCTCCTCGGCTTTGGTGAACTGGCCCTCCTCGGCTGCTTCAACCACCTCACCCGACTCCTCGTCTGTCTCGGCTGCCTCCGGTGTGAACCCACCGCCGAACGTTACTTCCTCGGGGCCGTCGTCGGTTGGCGCAGTCGCATCATACCCATCATCGTCACCCTCCTGTTCGGGCCACTCCTCGCGCTCGTCGTACTCTGGCCACTCACCGGCGTCGCGGTCGTCGTCGGTGTCGGACTCCGATGCTTCTGAGAGGATAACGCCATCATCAGTTGTGTCATCGGCTGGTTCAGAGTCGGTGTCGGCTGCCGGCTCGGTCTCGGCGTGGGTGACTGTGACACCTTCGTCGGCTGTGTCGCGGGAGGCTGACTCACTCGATGCGGTTGACTGGCTGGCTGTGGGTTTGGTGTCGGCGGTGGCTGCGTCGTCGGCTGCGGCAGCCGATGTGTCAGCTTCTGCAGCAGTTGATGTGCCGGCTTCAGCGGCAGCTGATGTGTCGGCTTCGGCGGCGGCAGTCGGTGCGTCATCGACTGCTGGCTCGTCGGTAGCGGCTGCCGAGCTGTCGGCTGGCTGAGTCGCGGTTGCCTCGGCAGTCGACGACTGTGTTGTCGCCTCGGCGTCGCCGGCGGCAGTCGCAGCAAGCTGTTCAATCGATGTGACCTCCTTGTTTTCGCTAACGATTTTGGTTTTGCCACACCGGCTGCAGGTTTTCTCCTCTTTGACTGTGACGATTACTTCCTCGCCGCGCTCTTCACGCTCCCGTTTCAGCTCGGGTTCACCGAAATCACAGCCGAGTAGACACCGAAATCCCATTGGCGTGATTAACGAACTACGGAACTAAAACCTACTCCTTCCGTCTGTCATATGTCTGACGAACCACGCGAATCGGGTGCAGTGTCGGTAAGGGCGTACGGATCACGGCAGGCCAGAGCGGCGGCGAGATGATCGAGTCGTCGCAACTGGCGGTAGATGTAAGCCGCTCCCGGCGGTAACAATGGTATGGGAGTCAAGCCCAGCTACCGGGATCGGCCGGCTGTCGAAGTTGCTATTCTTGATGCACTCGTCGACCGTGCCAACGAGGGGATGACCGTCCTCGAACTCCGGGCGGCTGTTGATGCCGACATTGATCGGATCGAGGCCGCGTTGTCGGCGCTGAAAGCCGACGGGCTGATCACCGCCGATGAAACCGACGGAATGGTTCGGATCCACCCAACCGAGACGGTCATCGCTGAGCCGGGATCGGCGGCAGCCGAGCCATCAATAGTCGAGTCGATCAGAGACCGGTTCGGACTATAGGGTCGCCGCTGTTTTAGCCCCGCCGCTCATTGACTGCGGCAATGACACTGTTGGGAGGTCTCCACGATGAACTGGGTGCTGAGTGGGTCGACGACCACGTGGCACAATACGGGCGGCCAGCGGTCGCCCACCGCGCAGTCCGAAACGGCGTTGGTGTGATCGAAATGGGGTATGGGATCGTCGCAGTCACCGGCGAGGAACGAATTGAGTACGTCGACAACATCGTGACAAACCGGGTGCCAGCAAGCGATGGCGAGGGCTGTTATGCCTTCGTGTTGAACCCGCAGGGCCAGATCAAAACCGACTGTTACATCTACAACGCAGACGAGCAACTGCTGCTGTTTACCCCACGGGCAGTTGTGGCTGATCTCGTCGAGGAGTGGTCTGAAAAGATATTCATCCAGGATGTCGCTGTCGAAGATCGGTCGGCCGACTTTGGTATCTTCGGCGTTCACGGCCCCTCGGCGACCGAAAAAGTCGCCTCCGTGCTCAACGGGGCTGGCGCGCCCGAACCCGAACTCCACTTCGAGCGAGGGTCGATGGGTGATGCCGGTGTGACAGTCGTCGCCAGCGACAACCCGACCGGCGAGGACGGGTACACAGTTATCTGTGCCGCCGAGTCGGCTGGCGAGGTCTTCGATACACTCCTCAACCACGGGCTGAACGCCGCCCCATTTGGATACGACACATGGGAGACGCTCACGCTTGAAGCTGCCACGCCGCTATTTGAGACGGAGTTGGACGGAGCAGTGCCAAATACAGTTGGAGCACGCCACGCGCTGGATTTCGAGAAAGGCTGTTATATTGGCCAAGAGGTGGTCTCAAAAGTCGAAAACCAGGGGCGGCCGAGCAGACAGTTGGTCGGGCTGCAGACCGAAGCGCTCGTCAGCAGTGGCGACGAAATTCTGGCTGACGGCAAAAGCGTTGGAGCCGTCACGCGGGCCGCCGAAAGCCCCTCACTCGATACGCCAATCGCGCTCGGATTCGTCGCAACCGACGTTGCGACCGACGAACTCAGCGTCGAGAGCGAGACAGCCGTCGCTGCCGAACGGGTGGAACTACCCTTTGTTGACGGCAGTGCAGCCTCACTTCGTTGTCCGAGATACTAAGCAGGCGATTCGACTAATCGCCACGCAGTATCGTCAGTGGAGGGCGTATCAACAGCTTCGATGACGCCACGACGCTGCATTTCTGTCAACACCTCGTCAAGCCGGTCTGGTTGGGGAATTTCAAGGGCGAATCGGTCAATCCCGTGGGCCGAAGCAAGCTGTTCTCTGATCGCCGCCTCATCGAACTGCTCGCGGGACGATTCGCTCATCACGCCACTGATGAGATCAATCATATCCTCGATGAAATTCCACGGGTAGACGACCCACGTCCATGTCGGAAGTGTTTCGCCGACAAAATCGGGCGTGAACTCGCTGGTATCGAGTAGCTGGAGAGTTGCGGTTCGAACCTCGCCGACAGCCCGCTCAGTCACGCAGTCAACAGCACGGATGAGCGAGCTGCCGGTGTCGGCGATGTCGTCAACGATCAGCACATCCTTGCCAGCAACGCTGCCTTCGGGGAGTGGGTACCGAACCGTCGCCTCCTCGCCTGTTGCTGCGGCCCCGACGTAGTGTTCCATCTTCAGACTGATCAGATCGTCGCGGCCAAGAAAATCACACAAACACCGACCAGCAAACCAGCCGCCGCGGGCGAGAGCGACAACCGCATCCGGCTCAAACTCACTGGCTTTGATTGCGTTGCTCACATCCCGACACAGCGCGTAGATATACTCCCAATCAGTAACGGTACAGTCGAACTCAGCAGGTAGCTCGCTCATGCGTCGTGTGTGATGCAATCACACAGCGTCGTATTAATCAGTTGGATTCCCACAACGCCGCGGAGTCGCTACCCACGCCTTTAGGTAGCCATGCCGTCTCCCTCCGGTATGGATCGACGACGAGCCTGTTTAGTCGATGCCTTTACTGATGAGCCGCTGGCCGGCAACGCCGCGGGCGTCGTTCCTGCTGCTGACGGGTTGACCGACACCCAGCTGCAAGCTATCGCCCGTGAGTTGGGAGCCAGTGAGACCGCCTTTCTGTTTGAGTCTGACGACGCCGACCGGCAGATTCGGTACTTCACGCCAACCCAGGAGGTGGATCTCTGTGGGCACGCCACGATTGCAAGCCACGCACTGTTGGCTGACGATAGCGTGATCGAACCGGGAGAGCACACGCTGGAGACAACTGTTGGCGTGCTCGATATTGAGTTGACCGAGGCGGGGGTCGTCTGGATGACCCAAGCACGCCCAGAGGTCGAAACCGTCGATATCGCCTACGACCGACTCGCCAGCGCGCTCGGGATCGACCCCGCAACACTGCGAGATATTGGGGCTGATCTCCCTGTTGGGCGAGCGACGACTGGGTTGCCGTTTCTCATTATCCCGGTGAACTTCCTCGAAAGCCTCAGTGGAGTCGACCCCGATCTCTCGGCAATCGAAGCGATCACCGAGGAGTACGACACAGCCGGTATCTACGCTTTTACCTTCGACACACTGGATGCAGACTCAACGCTACATGCCCGGATGTTTGCGCCCGGCGCGGGGGTGGCCGAAGATCCAGTCACCGGGACGGCAAGCGGAGCCTGTGGCGCGTATCTTGAGAGCTACGACGCCTTCGACTCGGTGCCTGATGAACTCCACTTCGAGCAGGGCCATTTCATCGACAGCGGCGGGATTGTCCACGTTCGCGTCGGTGTCGACGACCGCGGCCGCAAAGAGGTTCGCGTCGGTGGCGAAGCCGCTGTCGCACTCGATGGCAGTCTCCGGATTCCTGATGCCGCAGACGACGAGATTATCGAAGCCTGAGCACTGCGGCTTTGCTGGCAGTGGCGAAGCATCTTTTTCCGCAGTAGTCAGGATATTTCGCATCCGGGCAGAAATTCATGATACAGCCTCTCGAACACAACGGATAAACCGTGTTCGTCCCTACAGTGTGGTAATGCAGCGCGTCCGGCCGCGTCGGCCACAGTCGTTCGACCGCGTGCTCTCTTCGATGTGCACGGAGCCACATCCCGATGCGCACGAGGCTGCCGTCGAATTCTTGGCGACAAATCCCGGTGATCCCGAAACCTACCAGACAGTCGCCGAGTTGGAACAGCAGGCCATCGAGATGCTTGGCGAGGTCACAGGGCTTGCCGATCCCTTCGGCTACATTGCCAGCGGCGGCACCGAGGCCAACATTCAGGCTGTCCATGCCGCCCGCAACCGCGCAGACGGCGAGGAACTCAACATTGTTGCGCCCGAAAGCGTCCATTTTAGCGTCACGAAAGCCGCCGAGATGCTGGGCGTCGAGCTCCGAACCGTCCCCGTCGATGCCGAGCATCGAGCCGACACCGACGCAGTTGCGGCCGCAGTCGACGAGACGACAGCGTTGGTGATCGCTGTCGCCGGCTCAACCGAGTACGGCCGGGTTGATCCGATTCCGGCGATGGCCGACATCGCCCACGACGCCGGCGCACTGCTCCATGTTGATGCCTCCTGGGGTGGGTTCATCCTCCCCTTTACTGAGTACGACTGGTCGTTTGCGGACGCAGCAATCGATTCGATGGCGATTGATCCCCACAAGTTCGGACAGGCACCCGTGCCTGCCGGTGGATTCTTGGCCCGCGAGCAGGCGACTGTTGATGCTCTCGCAGTCGAGACACCGTATCTGGAAAGCACCTCACAGGCAACGCTCACCGGCACGCGCAGCGGCGCGGGCGTCGCTGGCGCGGTCGCCGCGATGGAGGCACTGTGGCCGGCGGGCTACCGCCAGCAGTACCAAACCCAGCAGCAAAACGCCGAGTTTCTGGCCCGCGAACTCACAGCCCGTGGGATTGAGGTTGCCGAACCGACGCTGCCGCTGGTGACGGCGTCGGTGTTGCCAGCGACATTTAGCGCGCTCCGCGATGAGGAGTGGCGAATCGCTCGCACCGAGGACGGAAAGCTGCGGGTTGTCTGTATGCCACACGTGAGTCGAGCGTCGCTGGAGGCGTTTCTTGCGGATCTGGATGCAGTTCGGTAGGCCGACGATGAATCAGCGGCTTTTAGGCTCCCATCGCTAACGCCTACATGATGAGTCACGAGGAGTTTCCAACCGACACCCCCGCAGTGGTGACCTGTGGGCTGCCGTATGCCAACGGCGACCTCCATGTCGGCCACCTGCGCACCTACGTCGGCGGCGATGTCTACTCGCGCGCGCTGAAAACCCTCGGCCAAGAGACCGCCTTTGTCTGCGGATCAGATATGCACGGGACGCCCGTCGCGGTCAACGCAGACAAAGCGGGTGTCTCACCCGAGGAGTTCGCCCTTGAGTGGCACGAAACCTACAGCGAGACGTTTCCCCAATTCGATATCGCATTCGACAACTACGGCCACACCCACGACGAGACAAACACCGAATTAACGAAAGCAATCGTCCGCGCACTCGATGAGGCAGGCCACATCTACGAAAAAGAGATCATGGTCGCCTACGATCCAGTCGAGGATCAACACCTCCCGGATCGCTACGTCGAGGGCACCTGTCCATACTGTGGTGAGAAGGCCCGCGGTGATGAGTGCGACGAGGGCTGTCAGCGCCATCTTGAGCCCGGCGAGATCGAAGATCCAGTCTCCTCGATCACTGGCAATCCCGCAGAGTACCACAAACGCAGCCACAAGTTCTTCGAGGTCTCGGCGTTTGAGGAGTATCTCTCGGAGTTCCTTGATCGCCTCGAAGGCACCTCAAACGCCCAAAACCAGCCCCGAGAGTGGCTCGAAGACGGGCTGCAAGACTGGTGTATCACCCGCGATATGGAGTGGGGAATCGACTACCCCGAAGACGCCGACAGCGAGGGTAGCACCACGGATCTGGTGCTCTACGTCTGGGTTGATGCCCCAATCGAGTATATCTCCTCAACCAAGCAGTACAGCGACCGCGTCGGCACAGACAGCTACGACTGGGAGCAAGCCTGGAAAGACGACGGCGAGATTGTCCACGTTATCGGGCGGGATATCATCCAACACCACTCGATCTTCTGGCCCGCGATGCTCAACGGCGCAGGCTATGTCGAGCCACGAGCGATCATGGCCTCCGGCTTCGTCACACTCGGTGACAAAGGGTTTTCGACCAGTCGGAACCGCGCCGTCTGGGCCGAGGAGTATCTGGATGAGGGCTTTCATCCCGATCTCTTGCGCTACTATCTGGCGACAAACGGCGGGTTCCAGCAGGACGTTGACTTCTCGTGGGAGAAGTTCCGCGACCGCGTCAACACCGAACTCGTCGGCACACTGGGCAACTTTGTCTACCGCTCGCTGCTGTTTGCGGCTCGCAACTACGACGGCGCGCCCGATGCCAGCGTCTCCGAAGAGGTCGACGACCGCATTGCCGAGGCAATCAGCGAGTTCGAAAGCGCGATCAACGAGTACTCGATCCGGAAAGCCGGAAAAAGCGCGCTTGATCTCGCGCAGTTCGGCAACGAGTACATCCAGCGCAACGAGCCCTGGAAGCTCGTTGATGACGACCCACAGCAGGCCGAGCAGGTCATCTACGACTGTGTCCAACTCGCAAAGGCACTCGCCGTGCTCTTCGAGCCAATCGCGCCCGATACCTGCCAGCGACTCTGGGAGCAACTCGGCGAGGACGGCAACGTGAGAGAAACCACAGTCGAGGCTGGCCGCGAGCCACCACAGAAGACGTTTGGAGAGCCGGAGGAGCTGTTCGAGAAAATCGAACCAGAGCGGGTTGAAGCGTTGAACGAGAAGCTGGAGAAGCGAGTCGCCGAGGCAACCGAAGACGACGCAGCCGAGGAGACAGCAGACGCCGAGGAAGCAGACGCTGGCGAGGAGGCTACTGAGGCAGCCGACGACTCAACTGCCGAAGAAGCTGCAGCCGACCTCGAACCGCTGCGTGAGGAGCGAATTAGCTTCGAGGAGTTTGAAGAGCTTGATATTCGGGTTGGTGAAATCGTTGCAGCCGAGCCAATCGAGGGGGCTGACAAACTCGCCAAGCTGCAGGTCGACATCGGCCGCGAAGAACGCCAGCTTGTGGCGGGAATCAAACAGCTACACGATCTCGACGAACTCCCGGGAACCCGTGTTGTGATCCTCGCTAATCTCGAAAAAGCCGAGCTGTTCGGTGTTGAGTCCAACGGGATGTTGCTCGCTGCTGGCGAGGAGGCTGATCTGCTGACGACCCAGGGTGAGTCAGTGCCTGGAACCAAGATTCAGTAGCGACGCTTGGATGCAGTGAGTGGTGCGGGCAGAGCGATGCCAGCGGTTTCGCGCTTCCGTAGCCTGGTTTTGGCCCGGTAGAAAGTAATCGTTTTACTGCTTCCGACCGTGAACTGGGTATGAGTCAGACTGCTCTTGTCGTTGATGACTCCTCATTTCAGCGGAGTCTTGTCTCTGAAACGATCAAGGAGTGGGTTGAGGTCGTCGGCACCGCAGAAAACGGGCGGGAAGCAGTTGAGATGTTCACCGAGACAGAGCCGGATATGATAACAATGGACATCATGATGCCGGAGATGAACGGGATCGAGGCCCTCAGTGAGATCAAGGAACGCTCGCCGGAGACGACAGTCGTCATGGTCACAAGCGTCTCACAGAAGGAGAAAATGCGGGAGGCAGCCAAAGCCGGTGCCGACGGCTACGTCACAAAACCGTTTGAGGCCGAAGATTTGGGAGCCGAACTCGACGACGCGCTTGATTCGCCGGTGACGGGCTGAGTGCAATCTGGGGTGGATTCAGCCCAGCTGGGATCACGGCGATCTTGCTGCGCAGTTCCGCGCTGTCGTAATCCACAACGACGTGGCAGGGGAAATCAATAGATTTAGGCTCACTGTCGGCATTTTCTGACAACTGAACGCCAGTAGCCGCCTGATGAGTCGGATCGTGGGTCTTTTTTAAGTTGACCGACCTACCCGAAGCTATGCGAAATGCGAAAATCGTCTGTACGCTCGGGCCAGCCTCCAGTGATTTGGAGACGATCCGCGCGCTCAACACGGCCGGCATGTCTGTCGCCCGACTTAACGCAAGCCACGGGACGACAGAGCACCGAGCGACAGTTATTGACCGGGTTCGAGAGGTTGACGCCAACAGCGAGGACACGCTTGCGGTGATGGTCGATCTCAAAGGGCCAGAGGTTCGAACCGCCGAAATCGAGGGGAGTGTCCACCTCGCGGCAGGCTCAGAAGTCGTCTTCGCGCCAGGCGATACCGCAACAACCGACCGTGTTGGACTCTCTGTCTCAATCAGCGCGGTGAGTGCTGGCGACCGAATTCTACTCGATGACGGCAAGATCGAAGCCCGCGTCACCGCTGTCGACGGCGAGGAAGTCACCGGCGAAATTACCTCTGGTGGCGAGCTCAAAAGCCGAAAGGGCGTCAACATCCCTGGTGTTGATCTCGATCTTGAGCTGATTACCGACGCCGACCGTGATGAGCTCCGGTTGGCGGCCGAGAAAAAGGCGGATTTCGTCGCCGCGAGCTTTGTCCGGGATGGTGAAGATGTCTATACGATTGCGGATCAGCTCAAGGAGTTTGGGGCGGATATCCCAGTCATCGCCAAGATCGAACGCGCTGGAGCGGTCGAAAACCTCGATAGCATCATCAGTGCGGCCGACGGCGTCATGGTTGCCCGCGGTGATCTCGGCGTCGAGTGTCCGCTTGAGGATGTGCCGGTGATCCAGAAACGCATAATCAAAAAATGCGTCCAAAGCGGTGTCCCGGTGATCACGGCGACGGAGATGCTGGATTCAATGATCTCCTTGCGGCGACCCACACGGGCAGAGGCCTCTGACGTTGCCAACGCGGTGCTTGATGGCACCGACGCCGTCATGCTCTCCGGTGAGACAGCAGTCGGCGACCATCCGGTTCGCGTTGTTGAGACGATGTCAAACATCGTCGCCCGCGTCGAGGCAACCGACGAGTATGCCGAAACGGTCGAACAGCAGGTGCCAAACGCAACCGATCAGCGCCGAACCGAGGCGTTGGCGCGGTCGGCCAGATATCTCTCTCGGGATATCGGGGCGACTGCTGTTGTCGCTGCCAGTGAGTCGGGATACACCGCCCGAAAAGCCGCCAAGTTCCGGCCGCTGGTGCCGATTGTTGCGACGACGCCAAACGACCGGGTTCGGCGACAACTCGCGTTGGTTTGGGGTGTGACGCCACAGCTTTCAGCGTACGAAGATCATGTGGACGATATTCTGGAAGGCAGCGTCCAAACAGCCATCGCGGCGGGGGCGGCCGAAAGCGGGGATACGGTTGTGGCGATCTCTGGGCTGTTCTCCGAGATTGATGGGGCGAACACAACGAATATGCTCAAAGTCCACGTCGCCGCCGAAAAGATTGCCAGCGGGGAATCGATCACCAGCGGCCGTATCTCCGGCCCGCTCGTAGAGGTTACTGGTGGTGATCTCTCGGAGATTCCGGACGGAGCCGTGGTCTCAGTGCCTGCCAGCTTCGATGGCGAGTTCACCGGTGGGCTGGATCGGATCGGCGGCATCGTTGGGGAGAAAAGTGGACTCACCGGCTACCCGGCAGTCGTCGCCCGCGAACTCGGTGTTCCGATGGTAAGCGGTGTCGACCTGCCTGAAGAGATCGAAGCCGGCGAGACAGTGAGCATTGATGCCGACCGCGGCATCATCTTCGCTGGCGATGTGATCCAGCACTCGACACGGTGACCCTCAGCCTGATTCGCCTGGAGAGACAGGGAGCTTATATTGGTTGCACCCCTTGTGTGGGGTATGAGTGACTCCGCCGCTGAGAGCGAGACGGGATCCGAGTGGCGGTTCTCCGTCGATGAGGTCGGCCCCGAGGCTGAAGCGGAAACAGAAGCGACAGTTGAGCCAGAACAGATCTCACTGGAGCAGGCGAGCTTTGTTGTCCTCGGTGTCGTGTTGAGTGTTGGTGTTGTGCTCACCGCACTGTGAGCTTCCAGTCAAATGATTAAACCAATTGAACACGTATCCTCGCTATGAGCCTGCTCGTCGCCGAGTTGATCAGTCCGGAAGCACTGCCACTGCTTTTGGTGACGGCTGGGCTGCTGATCTCGCTTGCAGAGGCGTTGGCTCCCGGCGCGAACTTTATTGTTGTCGGCATTGGCCTGCTTGGCGCTGGGCTTGTTGGGCTGCTGTTGAGTCCGTTGATCGCACTCAGCCCGTTTGCGCTCGGCTTTTTGGTGCTGCTGTTTGGCGGGCTTGGCTTCTACGTCTACAACGAGTTGGATATCTACGGCGGGAAAGGAACAGCCCAAACGAGTGATTCGACCTCACTCCAGGGAATGACCGGCCGTGTCACCGAACGTGTCACACCAACTGGCGGCGAGGTGAAACTACAGGGTGGTGGGTTCAACCCCTTCTACTCGGCCAGATCAATGGAGGAAGAGATTCCCGAAGGCAGCGACGTAATGGTGATTGATCCCGGCGGCGGGAACGTCATTACGGTCGAATCCCTTGAGACAATCGAAGACGATATCGACCGTGAGTTGGCAGCCGACCGCGAACGGAAGGAAACACAGGCAGCCGCCGAGGAGTTTGCGGAGAAACATGGGGTAGAACACGTCGAGGATGAGGCAGTCGATGCAGAAGATGGTGAGAAGCAAGAAGCCGAGTTCGAGCAGTGAGACTCGCCGCGTTTGCCAGTAGAATTTCGCATTGAATGCTCCGGTAACGGCCACGAAGCCAACCCTTATTGGGCGTTCGTTCCTACGTCGTGACATGGTATCTCTCGCCATTCTACCGCAGTTGACAACGCTGACAGTTGGACTACTGTTCCTGTTGGTTGTCGCTGTGACAATCTGGCAAACAGTCGAGATTGTCGACGCATACGAAAAGAAAGCCCTCACAGTCTTTGGGGAGTACCGGAAGCTCCTCGAACCAGGGTTTAACATCATCCCGCCGTTCGTCTCTCGAACCTACCCGTTCGATATGCGAACACAGACGCTGGATGTGCCCCGACAGGAGGCAATCACCCGTGACAACTCCCCGGTGACTGCCGACGCCGTTGTCTACATCAAGGTCATGGACGCCAAGAAGGCCTTCCTTGAGGTCGACAACTACAAAAAGGCAGTATCGAATCTCGCCCAGACCACCCTCCGGGCTGTCCTCGGCGATATGGAGCTTGACGACACGCTCAACAAACGCCAAGAGATCAACGCCAAAATCCGCGAAGAGCTGGATGAGCCAACCGACGAGTGGGGGATTCGCGTCGAAAGCGTCGAGGTGCGCGAGGTCAACCCATCCAAGGAAGTCCAGCAGGCGATGGAGCAACAGACCTCCGCAGAGCGTCGCCGCCGTGCGATGATTCTGGAAGCCCAGGGTGAACGACGCAGTGCAGTCGAAACCGCCGAAGGTGACAAACAGAGCGACATCATCCGCGCCCAGGGTGAGAAGCAAAGCCAGATCCTTGAGGCACAGGGTGATGCGATCTCCACCGTACTCCGTGCGAAATCCGCTGAAGCGATGGGCGAACGCGCGATCATCGAACGCGGGATGGAGAGTCTCGAACGGATCGGCCAAGGCGAGTCCTCGACGTTCATCCTTCCGCAGGAACTCACCTCCCTTGTTGGTCGCTACGGCAAACAGCTAACCGGAAGCGATATTCAGGAGAGCGAAGGGCTCGAAGGCAAAGATTTCGACGACGAAACCCGCAAGATGCTCGGGCTTGACGATATCGATGAAATCCTCGGCGAGATTGATCAGGCCGCCGAGATGGATATCGAACAGCTTGAACAGGAGGCCGAGCAGGTCAAAAGCGGAACGACCGAGATTGCCGGCGGCGAAGCCAACGTGAGCGATCCGGATATCCCTGATGCCGATATCGAGGAGGTCCCGGAGGATGAGCTGGTGACTGAGTCCGAAGAGAGCTAGTCGCTGCCGGAGGCGATCAATTCTGCAAGCTGTTCAATCCCATCGATCAGCCTCGGGCTTGGCTGGTTGAGCAGCGAGTCATCAAGCACATGCAGCGATGCATCCAGCGACCACTCGCGGTCGGTGATCCGGTCGGTTGATACCTCCGTTCCCAATCCACAGATATGCAATACGGCGTGGTCTGGGTCGGCGGCAGCAACGGTGTCACCGTCGACCCTTCGGGAACGATCACCAGGGTCGACAAAGGGATACTGACCGCCAGCGACGGTGACCGCATCGGGAACCCAGTTGCCCGCAGCCATCGGTGGCTCCGACCACTCCTCACAGTAGACGACTGGGCTGTCGTCGCCATCAATCTCCTCGGTGAGCTGGTCAAGCCGCTTTTGACACTCGTTACGGAGCTCGGTGCCAGCCTCGCCCACGCCAGCCGCGTCGGCAAGTGACTCAAAGCCAGCAAGCACTTCTGAGAGCCGGCTGGGTTCGTGGTGGTAAACGCGATACCCCTGGTCTCGAAGTGAGGTGGCAATCTCGGATTGCAGCCCGTCGCTCGTACAGATCAGATCCGGCGAGAGCGACGCGACTTTTTCTTCATCAGGTGTGAGCCAGCCGCCGACACTCGGGCGGTCAAGCTCGCAGTGGTCGGTGACGCCGACGATGCGGTCGGCAACACCAAGCGACGCCAGCGTCGCTGTCGCACTCGGAGCCAGCGAGACAATTCGCTGGGGAGCCATACAGACAGTAAGATGTAATCACCCAAAACAGTCTCGGTTGGGTATTGCGTTGGGTTCACCGGACTATCAGGGTCATTCACCGTAATTCCGGGTGTAGACGTGCTAAGAGAAGACAATACCAAACTGCTTAAGTGCTATTCTGTCCTCCTTGCTACAACGACAGCATCCGGGCTCAGTGCTGAAACCGGAACAGAACTAGATAATGAGTGACCAAACGTTTACCAAGAAAGCCGACCGGTCGCCCACCCGAGAGCGACAGCGTGGGCCTGAATCGACAACAGAGACAGAGAGTGAAACGGAAGCCGCGGCTGGCCTCCAGTGTCCCGAATGCAACGGCAACGTCATTACAGACGACGAACACGGCGAGACTGTCTGTGATGATTGTGGCCTCGTGATCACCGAAGACTCGGTTGATCGCGGCCCTGAGTGGCGTGCCTTCGATAGCGCCGAAAAGGATCAGAAATCCCGTGTTGGCGCGCCGACGACGAACACGATGCACGACAAGGGGCTCTCCACCAACATCGACTGGCGAAACAAAGACGCCTACGGCCGCTCACTCGGAGCGCGACAACGCCAGAAGATGCAGCGGCTCCGCAAGTGGAACGAGCGGTTCCGCACCCGCGACAGCAAAGAGCGCAACCTCAAACAGGCCCTTGGTGAGATCGACCGGATGGCCAGTGCAGTCGGTCTGCCTGATAACGTCCGCGAGACAGCATCAGTCATCTACCGCCGCGCACTCGATGAAGACCTCCTCCCGGGTCGCTCAATCGAAGGCGTCTCAACATCCTGTGTGTATGCCGCCGCACGCATGGCCGGTGTTCCACGAAGCCTTGATGAGATTGCCGATGTCTCCCGTGTCGAAAAAAGTGAGATTGCTCGAACCTACCGCTATGTGGTTCGTGAACTCTCCCTTGAGGTGCGGCCAGCCGATCCCGAACAGTACGTCCCACGGTTTGCCTCCTCGCTTGAGCTCTCCGAGGAGGCCGAAATGCGAGCGAAACAGCTGCTGAAAACCGCCAAAGAACAGGGCGTCCACAGCGGGAAATCACCCGTTGGGCTTGCCGCAGCCGCTGTCTATGCCGCGGCGTTGTTGACAAACGAGAAAACCACACAGGCCGCCGTCTCTGAGGTCGCCGACATCTCTGAAGTGACGATCCGCAACCGGTACCACGAGCTGCTCGAAGCCGAAGAAGAGCTGTTGATTTAGGGTTTGGTCTGGCAGGCGACGACGGAGGCTGCTGAGTTGTTTTTTGCTTCCCGCCCTGGAACTGAGAGCGCGCGCTACGGTGAGAGTTTCACATACGTCTGTTCCAGATAGGTTTGGATGCGATCAACGAGTTCGTGGTCGT
>OBKM01000447.1_pt1 | contig 20512 bp, 17 predicted proteins | sample 1519691 | NCBI WGS metagenome assembly OBKM01 (sample SAMEA37050418, study PRJEB22526) | metagenome | biome: saline pan; feature: lake; material: water | place: Egypt | collected 2015 | depth 0.5 m | reverse complement strand
GCATTTAAAGAATCGCGTCGGCGGCTCGTCGGCCGAGCCGGTCTGTTTGATCGTGTACCAGGCCTCGTCGTGGCCACACTCCTCGCAGGTCACGTCGTCTGCGGTCGGTTTTCCCTCGAAGTTCGCGTTTTCGGTCGTCTCGATGACCTCGTCGTCTGTCTGTTCGGTCGTACTCACGAACTGTTCGGCAAGGTGTGTGTCTTTCGGCTCGGTGTACCCACAGCTCGTACACTCCATCTCCTCTCCGGCCGTTCGCATCATCGAGCCGCAGTTGTCACAGAACTGCATTTGTCGGTGGTCGGGCCGCCACCGGCTAAAGTCGACCGCATGGAGGCGCCGTGTGCATCTACCCCGACCGGTTGGATCACTCTTGTTCGAGTTCGCGGCGCTTGGCGACGATCGGGCAGTCGACCATCCGGACGGTTTCTCTGTCCGGAAAGCCCAGGATCTCGGTGCCCCCGTGGGTACAGCCAACGTCCGGGGGCTCGGAGAAGTACTCGCATCGCTCGCAGTACCTGCGTTTCGACACCTCGGTAACAGTCCGCTCGCTGTCCTCGGCGTCGTCCGGCCCATCACCCTCTAGCGAGGCCCAGGCACGATCGGGATCGATTGCGTCTGTCTCGACGGACTCGAACAGCTCCTGGTCGAACGGATCGCCCGCCGGCTCGTCGAGTCCGGCAAACGGATCGGTGCTGTCCCGAGCTCCGTCCTCAACCCCGGATCCGGCTCTGCCCCCGGAGGCCGTTCGTTCGGACTGGGACTCGACGAGCCAGTCGGGGTACTGGTCGGCCGTCGTGTCTCCGGCCGACGGAGCGAGATCGGGGTCGCCGGTCTCGTCTGGCTCCGGATCTGCGCCGGAGTCTGTCTCCCCGGGGGACTCGTCTGATCCGGCCCCTGGTTCGGTTCCGGTCCTGGTCTCAGTCTCGGTCCCGTGATCTGTGTCTCGATCCGGATCGTCGGGTAGGTGATCGAACGGGTCGGGGCGGTTCTCGTCTGTCTCGTCTGGGGACTCAGTCATTGGTGTCTCCGGCTTCGAGTTGGTGGGCCGTGACCAGTCGCGGACTGTCGAACCAGCCGGTCGCGGGTTTGACGGTGTTCGCTGCTGCCTCGCAGTGTGGACACTGGGGCTCCGTCAGCAGCCCGACCTCGACGCCGCTCCCACAGTTCTCACATTTCGCCCGACGGATATCTGCTGCCGCAGCGTCGCGTTTGAGCTGGGTTACCGCGCGCCTCTTGGCGTCGGTTTCGCGCAGATCGCTGAGCGCCCACGCGACTCGCTTGAGCCGGTCTTCGAGCGTCTCGATCCGGTCGCCGAACTCCTCGGCGGTCGAGGCGTGTGTCTCTGCTGAGCCCTCAAGGTCGTCAGCCAGCTCGTCCAGCCGATCCTCAAGTGTTTCTGCAGCGGTCAGAGCGGCGTCTGCGGTCTCCACGGCCGTGTCGATACGCTCGAATGCCTCGTGGTCGTGATCGGCCGGGGCTTTCTGGTCGGTCTCACGTTTGACTTGGATCACCCGGTCACGGACGTCCTCAAGGTTCGCCTGGAACTCAGACTCGGTCGCCCCGATGCGATCACGCAGCTCTTCGAGGGTGGTGTCAAGCTGTGCACTGACAGCCTCGTCGACCGTCGCCTCGATCGTCTCGGTGTCGACGACCTCGATGCTATCCTCCCGTTCTGTCAGCTCTTTGTACGACCCCAGCAGCTCGACGAGCAGCTGGCCCCGGTCCACGCCGAGGGCACTCGCCCGATCCTCAAGCCAGCGGTCGAGCTCGGGGGGAACAGACAGCGTCACCTCCTCGCTCGACTCACTCGCCATTGCTGTTGTTACCGCCAGAACACAATTAAGCGTTGTCCGAACGCCCCGGCGACGGACCTCGAGTGAGTCCGAGCGACAGCCGGTAGCACAGGGAGTGTCGACACCGAGACCGGTCGACTGCCCCGGGCTCGCCTCACCCGATCAGCGTATCTTCCGGACGTCACTGATGTCGAAGCCGGCCTCGCCGAGCTCGGTCTCGAACTGGACGATGTTCTCTGCCTCGAGCTGCGAGAGTACGCCTTTGAAATCTTGGATCACCAGCGTCCGGGCCCGCGTGCTGCCGCCGGTTTCCCACCGGAACTCGATCGTTCCGTCACAGGCGTCGACGAGTTGCCCGTGCTGGACGTCGGTCAGCGTCGCTGGGTTCGCGTGAATCAGGACCAGACCGTTCCAGTGGTGTGAAGCCTTTTGAAGCCCGTGCACAAGCGAGTTGATGTCTGGCCAGTCGACGGTATCCCCGGCGGCAGTCACGAGATTTGAGATCGAGTCGATGATCACGAGGCTATCGGCGGCTCGCTCGGTGACTCGGTCGCCGAGTGCGGTCAACAGCCCCTCGCGCTCGGCAGAGCGTTTCCGCAGGCTCGTGATGTCCTCTGTTTCCCCGGCGTACCAGCGCCGCGGGACGGGACTCAGATGGAAGTAGTTGCGCGCGAGCGACCCAAACGAGACCGCCTCGAGGCCAGACGCGACGAGTTCGTCGTCCATCGACATGGCGATCTCCGATCGGAGCTGGTCCTCCTCGGCGGTAACAGACAGATAGTAGATGTCCTCGGGCAACTGTGCGTCCGGCGCGAGATCGCCGTAGTGCAGATCGAACAGCTCTTGCTCTGTCTTCGCGAGCCCGTTCATCACCGCCGTGGTGTACATGAACTCCCGGGCACCGGCGCCGGCCTCGCCGGACAGGAGGACGACCGTTCCCTCTGGTGCACCGCCGTCGATCGTATCGTCGAGACGGTCGATGCCGAACGGGATCCGGTCCATACAGATTCGTCGGTCCGCCCGTGTATAAGTTCCCGGACTGATCAGTCCGAGCCCACGGTGACGATCGCACCGTCGGTGCTCGGAGCGACCAGCCGGACGGTGCCTTCGACATCGGTCGTCGCGAGCGCGTCTCGAGCCGCAGCGGTCGCCTCTTCGGCGGTTTCGGCGTGGGTCAGCCCGTACACTGTCGGCCCCCACGAAGACTGTCCGGCGCCGGCGATTGCGGGATCGTCTGCGAGTCGGGAAACGATCGTGCCGGCGGGCGGTCGGTAGAGTCCGTCCTGTTCGTCTGCGTACCACGCGCCGTTGAGTCGTCCGAGCCGGGTAACGGCTGCGCCGAACGCCGAGAGGTCACCGTCCGCGACGGCCGGGAGGAGTCGCCGCGAGAGCAACGCCGCGATCTCGTCTGCGGTGGCCGGGTCGGCGTTCGTGACTGCAGCGTGCATGCTCTGTGTTTCGGCGTCGCCGCTCGCGCCAGCCGGTGCCTGCGGGACGACGAGCACGAACCGCCAGCTCTGGGGGAGCGGCCGCTGGACGACCGGCTTTGGAACCTCCCAGGTCCCGGATGCAGGCGGCGACCCGGTGAACTGATCGGTCGGGTGCCCGGCGTCGAAGACGAATCCGCCGGCCTCGAAGACCGCAACGCCGACGCCGCTTCGTCCGCCGCGACCGATCGCCGGCGCGATTACACGCGGGTCGACGGCCCGGTCGTGGGCCCGGGCGACCGCTACCAGGCTGGCCAGTGCGAGCTGAGTCCCGCTGCCGAGCCCGACGTGGCGCTCGAAGCGCTCGCGGACCCGAACGTCGGCACCCGGAACGCCGAGTGCGTCGACGACCCGGTCGACGTAGGGCGTTGCTGCCGGGTCGTCGCACTGGACCGTCGACGCCGGGGTCGCCTCAACGACCACTCGGGGCCGTGCCAGCCCGACCCCGATTCCGCCGTAGAGTCTGTCGTGGGAAAGCGAGAGATTCTGGAACCCGAAGTGGAGCCGAGCCCCGGTCTCGACGGTTACCATCACCCAACGGTTGGGCTCCCGAGGTATGAATCGCATGCTCCAGCGGACGGCCAATTTATTTATGTGGATACATAATACAGGGCATGGTAGAAGGAAGCGACGCTGGTAACGGGTCAGACGAACCCACCGAACGCTTGGGGGGGCCAGAGCAGTCGCGCTCGCGGCGGGCGCTGATCGCGGGTGCGGTCGGACTCGTCGTGCTCGTCGTGGTGCTCGGAGGCATCGGATTGAGCTTCGCAGGTGACGACGAGCCAGAGAGTGCCGTCGCCGTCGTCACCGTCGAGGGGCCGATCACCGCCGATCTTGCGACGAATCTTGAGACAGAGCTCAGGGAGCTACGCACAGACACCGACGTAGAGGCGATCGTCCTCGAGATGGACACGCCGGGCGGGCTGGTCCAGCCGAGCGAGCGGATGTACACGGCAGTCGATCAAGCGAGCGAAGATGTCCCGGTGGTCGCGAGCGTACAGGGGCTGAGCGCCTCGGGTGGGTACTGGGCGATGTTACCCGCCGAGCAGGTCTACGTGCTCGGATCGTCGATCGTCGGGAGCGTCGGCGTCAACGCCAACGCGCCAGAACCGTCCGGGCCGACCGAAGGACCGACCGGACCGGACAAGGCCGGGTCGACGACGACGACCATCTGGTCCGATATCGATACGGTCCAGCGGCTGTTCGTCGAGAGCGTCTTCGAGGAACGGGGCGACCGAATCGAGCTGTCTCGTGAGGCAGTCGAGACGGCGACAGTTTGGCGTGGCGTCGCGGCCGTCGAGAACGGCATGGCCGACGAGATCGGTACGCTCGATGCCGCGATTCAAGATGCTGCCGACCGGGCCGGACTCGAGGAGTTTCGGGTTCTCACCCGCGACGTGACACCGTCGGGCGGGTTTCTCTTGCTCGGATCGGACGGTGAGCTACTCGAAGTTACGGACGGACAGCCGGGCCTCGACGACGTGAATCCGGTCGAGATGTCGGTCGTCTACGAGCCACAAGTGCCACGGATCGAGACCGTCGAGTCGGTGGTCGGCGAGGATGTCACTGCTATCACCGAAAACGACACCGAGGAGGAAGACCAATGACAGACGGGAGAGTCGCTGCCGTCACGGTCCTCGCCGTTGGACTCGTCGCCGTCGTCGCAGTCGGCGGAGTCGTCGTCGTGGCGGGTGGCAGTACGGTCGCGCTGTTCAGCGACGGGGACGAAGAAGACACTGGTGCGGCGTTCACACCGGCGCCGGAGACGGACAACAGCCAGTACGATCCCCAGCGTGTCGTGAGCGACCGGACGCCGGGAACGGCACGCGTTGAGATGGACAGTCTCGCCGCCGAGCGGACGGTCGTGATCGATACGGCCACGTTCGCCAGTAGTCACGACATACAGCCGCTCACGCAGGTCCTCGCGGAGAACGGCCACGACGTACGCGTTATCAGTGGCTTCGATTCGCTCGAGGAGGCACTCGACAACGCCACCGGATTTCTCAGTATCGGCGTGACAGAGTACGACGAGGACGAGCGCGAACTCCTGACCGAGTTTATTGCCGACGGAGGCCACGCTGTGTTTACCGTCGAGCCGGAGGACGAGTTCGGCAGTGCCGATCAGTCCGAGCTGTTCAGCACACTCGGCATGGCACCCCAGCCCGGATACGTCTACAACCTCGTAGAGAACGATCTCAACTACCAGCGCGTGTACGGCACCCCCGATGGCGCGGCGACGCTGACCGAGGGCGTCGAGCGGGTGGTGTTCGACACCGCGACGACACTCGCTGTCGAGACGGCCGAAGAGACGATCGGGCCAATAGCCGGCAGCGAGCGATCGATCACACGAGCGGAGACAGACGCCCCGATCGTAGTTCGAGACGGCGGCATGGCGATGATCGGTGACACGGGCTTTCTCCAGCCAGCGAACGTACAACGGGCGGACAACGACGTGTTCGTGGGGAACCTAGCCGACTTCCTCGTCGAGGGCGAACGCGTCAAGCTCGGAGACGAGGAGAGCGGTGGTTCGACGAACTGAGGCAGCTACTTCGTTACCGGACGACGATCGTCGCGGATTCCGTTTCGAGTAGCTCGCCCTCCCCGGAGTATTCGCGACTGGTCTCGACGGAGAACATCTCGGGTGCGAGTTCGACGCCGGCGACGGCGAGTCGGTCCTCGACGAGCTCGAACTCGTCGGCCTCGATCGCCGCCTCGATATCCTGGACGCGTTCGCCGTACTCGGGGCCGACCGCGGCGTACTCGAGATCGATCCCGGTGATCTCGGTCTCGATCGCCGGATCGTCCTCCCGGACGAGCAGCTCCTCGATGTGCATCACGTCCGCGATCGCCTCGGCGAACCCCTCGACACGGCCGTAGATCTCGACGGTCTCGAGTGGCTCGTTTAGCGCCAGTCCGGCGTCGGTCTTGTATCGGCGCAGCGCCGAGACGGCCGTCATCGCAGTCCGGCCGGCTTCGGCGTCGGCGTCGTAGCCCCGCGGGGCCGGCCAGTCGGTCAGGTGGATGCTCGTCGTCGGTTCGGTCTCGCCGTAGCGGGCGGCCCAGATCTCTTCGGTGACGTGGGGCAACAGCGGCGCGAACAGCGCGAGGATCGTCCGGTGAGCGGTCGCGAGCGCGTACTCGGTAGAGGCGTGACCGTCCTCGCCGACCCGCTGTTTCGCGATCTCGAGGTAGTCGTCGCAGAACGTGTTCCAGAAAAACTCTCGGAGGCGGTTGCGAGCCTTGAGATACTCGTGGCTGCGGAACTGCTCGGTCAGATCGGCGATCACGCCGTCGAGCTCGGCCAGAATCCACCGGTCGATTGGCTCTAGCTCGGCCGGCTCGTCGGGGTCGACCGGCGCGAGCTGATCGACCAGCTTCGAGGCGTTCCAGAGTTTCTGCAGCAGCTTCTCGCCCTGGACGAGCTCGTTTGTCTTGAACGGGAAGTCGTCGCCCAGCGACGCCGAGGCTGCCCAGTACCGGATCGCGTCGACCGGATACTCGGCCATGACGGTCGCGGGCTCGACGACGTTCCCGCGAGATTTCGACATCTTCTCGCGGTTCTCGTCGAGGACGAACCCGTTGATCAACACCGACTCGAATGGCACCTCGCCGGTGTGTTCGAGACACTTCACAACCGTATGAAAGAGCCAAAACGAGATGATGTCGTGTCCCTGTGGGCGGAGGTCGAACGGGTACAGCTCGCCGCGCTCGAAGGCAAAGACCCCCTCGTCAGTCTCGCGGGCGAGCTCGTGACCCTCGGGGACAGCCTGTTCGTCGGGGTACCAGTCCCAGCCGGCGTTGATCAGCGGCGTCAGCGAAGAGGTTGCCCACGTGTCGAAGACATCTTCCTCGGGCTCGAACGACTCCGTGCCACACTCCGGGCAGCGATCGACCGGCGGATCGTCTGCGATCGGCTCGACCGGAAGCTGCTCGCGGTCGGCGAGGATCGCCTCGCCACACCCCTCGCAGTACCACACCGGAAACGGAACCCCAGAGTCGCGCTGGCGGGAGATACACCAGTCCCACTCCAGTCCCTCGATCCAGTGTTCGTACCGCGAGAACATCTTCTGGGGGTACCAGTCCATCTCCGTGCCGGCCTCGAGGTACGTGTCTGTCTTGTCCAACAGCTCAACGTACCACTGCTCGGTGACGCGGTACTCGACGTCGACGTGACACCGTTCGTGGACCTGAACGGTGTGTTCGATTGGCTCGCGGTGTCGCAGGTGACCGGCCTCGGCGAGATCGTCGACGATGGCCTCGCGAGCTTCGTGGGTGTCCATGCCCGCGTACTCGCCGGCGAGGTCGGTCATCGTCGCAGACTCGTCGATCGCCGTCCGGAGCTCGAGGTCGTGGGCCTGGTACCACTCGATGTCGGTCTGGTCGCCGAACGTACAGGACATCACGATGCCGGTGCCGGCGTCGGCGTCGACCCGCTCGTCGGCGTAGATCGGCACCTCGTGGCCGAACAGCGGCACCCGGGCGGTCCCGCCGACGAGGTGGGCGTTGCGGTCGTCCTCGGGGTGGACGAACATCGCCACACAGGCCGGGATCAGCTCCGGGCGCGTGGTGGTGATGACGACCTCGTCGCCCGGCTCCGTCGCGGTGGGATAGGTGCGGTCGGCCGTGATCTCCCGGTCGGCGTCGGGCTCTGCGGGCGGCTCGTCGCCGAGTTCGGTCAGTTCGAAGGCGATGTCCTGCTCGTGGGAGTCTCGCTGTGCGTCCTCGAGCTCGACCTGTGAGATCGCCGTCTGACAGTCCGGACACCAGATCGTCGGGGCGCACTGACGGTACTCTCTGCCCTGCTCGTAGAGATCCAGAAACGACAGCTGTGAGAGTCGCTGGACGCGGGGCTCGATCGTCTTGTACGTGCGCGACCAGTCGATCGAACAGCCCAGCTCCTGCATCTGGTCGGTGAAGGCCGACTCGTACTCTCGACTGACCGCACGGGTCTTTTTCTGGAACTCACGACGGGAGTACTCGCCGTGGTTGATCCCCAGCTCGCGTTCGGTCAACCGCTCCGAGGCGATCCCGTTGTCGTCGTATCCGAACGGAAAGAACGCCGTGTCTCGGTCCATCCGGTTGAACCGAGCCGCGAAGTCCTGGAGCGTGTGTCCGTAGAGATGTCCCATGTGCAGGTTCCCCGAGACGGTCGGCGGGGGCGTATCGATTGCGTAGGTCGTATCCGGGTCCGAGACCGGCTCGTACTCGTAGGTCCCCTGCTCGACCCACGTCTGCTGCCAGAGAGACTCGGCCACGTCGGGGTCGTACTCGCCGGCAAGCCGTGGCTGCTCTGTATCCGGTGCGCGGTCGTGGTGGTGGTGTTCGCTCATCGTGAGATCGGTCGGTGGTGTAGTGTGGTCTGTACTGTACAACGCCGTGCAGCAGTGTCCGGGAGACGATCCGTCGCCGTGAAGTCCAGTCCGGTCGGGTGTCTGGTGGTGTTACTGGGGCGTACCCGCCCCTACGAACAGGGCGCGTTGGACCGGGGCGACGACGCGTATATGCATCTGTTCGTCAATCGGTAGACGGGCGATATTAACGGTTTGGATCCGTCCAAGCGCCGAACAAAAAGGCGGCGTTCGCGTCAGGTATTTGCCAGCGCGCCCGCTATTCAGAGCTGTCATGAACACGCTCATGACACATCACCAGCCTCTCACGGGGCAGATCACCAATGCACACCGCGAAGTACCTCATTCACGCAGACATCAGAACCAGCGGGGTGGTCGAGCGGAGTGACGTCGTCGGTGCCGTCTTCGGCCAAACCGAAGGACTGCTCGGCGAGGAGCTCGACCTCAGGAGCCTCCAGGACGCCTCGAAAGTCGGTCGAATCGACGTCGAGATCCAGGCCGAGGACGGTCGGTCCTACGGACAGATCACGATCGCGACCGCCCTCGACAGAGCCGAAACCGCAGTGCTTGCGGCCGCCCTCGAGACGATCGACCGTGTCGGACCGTCGCGGGCAGAGGTCACGGTCGCCGATATCGAGGACGCGCGGGTTGCCGAGCGTCGTGCGGTCGTCGACCGTGCGACGGAACTGCTCGCGGACATCGAGGAGTCGAGTCTGACCGACGACCGGCTGATCGAGGCGGTCCGCGAGCGGGCCCGGATCGCAGACGTGACCACGTACGAGGGTCTGCCAGCAGGCCCACGAGTCGCCGACAGCGACGCGATCATCGTCGTCGAGGGGCGGTCGGATGTCCGACGGCTGCTGCGGTACGGCATCAAAAACGCCGTCGCCGTCGAAGGGACCGACGTTCCGGACGCGGTCGCCGCGTTGACCGCAGAGCGAACCGTTACTGCCTTCCTCGACGGTGACCGGGGCGGGGACCTGATTCTCAGAGAGCTCGCGCAGGTCGGCGACATCGACTACGTCGCGTTTGCTCCCGAAGGGCAGTCTGTCGAGGATCTCGACCGCGAGACGGCCGTCAACGCGCTCAGAAAGAAGGTGCCCTACGACCAGGTCCCCGACAGCGGCGCCGCACGAGCGGTGTTCACCGGCGACGAGAGCCGCGACGGCTCGACCGCGTCGGCCGGCGAGGGCTCCCACAGAGACGGATCGTCTCCCGACAGCACTGCCGAACAGTCACGCGACGACGCGACGACCGAGGCGGCCAACGAGACCACAGAGACCGACACAGTCGAATCAAGAGAAAGAGACGACGGTACACGCACAGAGCCGAACTCAGAGTCAGAGACAGAGCCAGAGCCGGGGACAGAGCCAGTGACGGAGACGGAGACGGAGACCGCCGACGAGGAGGTCCCTGATCGGGAGCCAGCGACGCTGCAGGAACACGTCAGCGCAGTGATCGGCGACGAGACCGGACGAGGGCGGCTGCTCGATCAGTCGTTTGCCGTGCTCGACGAGGTCGACGCGGCCGACACGTTCGAGGCCGTCGCCGACGCCGATCCGGTCCCGACGACGGTCGTTCTAGACGGGATCGCTGACCAGCGGCTGCTCGACATCGCCGCACAGCGCGGGGTCAGAGAGATCGTCGCCGCACACACTGGAGAGTACGTCAAACAGCCGACGAGCGTCCGGATCAGGACCGCAGAACAGCTCGCCACGGCGTGAGAGGTCGACTCCGCCACTGCTCGGTGAACAACACAGACTCGTCCAGGCTCAAACGCACGGACGAGGCGAGGTGGTTACAGAAGATTCAAGCCGAAATCCTCGCGCTTCAGCGCGGGGAGGAGGTCAAACGGGAGCGAGGACTACGGCGCTGAGTCCGGCCCCGGTAACCCCGGCGACGAGAGTAGCGGCGAGATTCACGCCCTCGTTGCCGAGCACGCCGCCCTCAAGGGTGGCCCCGAGGAGGCTGTCGACGGTGATGCCGACGAGCCCGGCCGCGACGATGACGGCGGCACCGACGAGATCGACAGCCGGAAACGCAACCGCCGCGATCCCGGCGATGATCGATGCGCCGAGGAGACCGGCGAGTTCGCCCTGCCACGTGACCGCGCCGTCGGTACCGGGTTCGACGGGCTCGAGAGTCGTGATCAGCCGCGGATCGTCGTACAGCGCGCCGATCTCACTGGAGAGTGTGTCGGCGAGCGCGGCGCTGACCGCTCCGGAGAACGCGAACAGGTACAGCCGCTCGCTTCCGGGAATCTCGGGGCTGGCTGCCGCGGCGAGCACGGCAAACAGAGCAACCACCGAGTTCGCGAGCACGTTGCCAGAGCCACGGACACCCTCGTTTTCCTGTGCGATGCCACGGCTGACCTTCTCGTCGTACCGGTACTTCGAGGAGAGCCCACCGATGCCGAAAAACGAGACGAGCAGCGCGAACCAGCCGTAATCGCCGACGACGATCGCGAGCAAGCCGAGCCAGACGCCGGTGAGCATTCCGGCGAGCGAGGCGGTCTTCAGCGCGATCGAGAGGTATCCGAGCACGGTGGTCGCCCCGAGCCCGACGGTGATCCGGGTCGTCGTGATCTCGATCGGCAGCCACGCCAGTAGCCAGAGGACGAGTGTAACCGACACGAGCGCCAGAGCGTCGTCCCGTCGAAACAGCGCCTCGCGCATGAGCGCGGCCGCCAGACTCCCGCTGGCCGCGAGGAAGACGATCAGCTGCCAGGCGACCGTACTCCCGGCCAGCAGGGCGGCAAGCCACTGTGCACCGGCACCCGTAAAGAAGCCGACCGCGACGAACCCCGCCGCTGCAAGCGTATGCTCTGCGGTGGCCGTCCGGACGAGCTGACTGCCGAGACTGCCAGCAGAGAGGAGCACGATCGTGCCGACGAACACGTGTGCCGGGAGCCCGAAGCTCACCGTCAGAATCGCGAGGCCGGCGGCCGCGAGCAGAAAGCTCGCGACGCCGTACAACCGTCCATCACGCCGGTCGCCGGGGCGTGCGAACAGCTCGAACACGGCCGACTGCGGCCCGACGGCCAGTGCCGCAACGGCGAGCAGCAGGAACGGGCCGACCGCGGCGACGGTCGTCACCGCCGGATCGCCGATTCCCTCGAGGAACGGCACGACGAACGCGACCAGCCCGACGAGCGCGAACGCAGCCGCACGTCGAACGCCTGATGTCACTGGGGTCGTGTACCGCTGCCGGCGTTATAGGGGTTGGCAAATCGGCCGATCGGTGGGGCTTAGACGCCAGAGTAACAAGGTCAGATCGTGAGCGTCTACGATCGGTATCTCGCCAGCCGGGTCCGTCTGGCAGATGCCTCTCTCCCGGAGACCGTGGCGGTGGTGATCACCGAACGGGATCTGCTTACAGACGACGCGTTCGCCACCCTCGAGGACTGTCTCGAATGGGCGTTTACCTACGACGCCGAGTTGGTCGTCGTCTACGTGAGCGTCTTGGACGAGGCGGCTGTGCCGGAACTCAAGCGGCGACTCGAAACACTCGAGACGATCCGTCCGGTGACCGTCCGGACACCCGGCGACCGGAGCCGCGCGGAGACGCCGGTACAGATCAGCATCGGTCTCGGAGGAAAACACGAGTTCGCGACCGCCGTCGGCGAGGTCGCCGAGGATGTCGCAGACGGAGCGTTGACCCCAGAGGAGATCACGGCCACCGAGATCGAACGCCGGCTGGTCTTCCCGGCTGCGCCGGACCTGGTGATCAAGACGGGTGCCGAGCGGCTCTCGGATTTCATGATCTGGCAGTCGGTGTACTCGGAGCTGTACTTCACCGACGTGAACTGGGATCGGTTTCGCAAGCGAGACTACCTCAGGGCGCTTCGCGAGTACCAGGGTCGTCAGCGCCGGTTCGGCCGGTGACCACACGCGACCGCAGCCATCACCGGGCCAGAGACGACGGCAGTCAGTCGGCCACCTCGCCGGAGCCGTCGGGGTCGCCGACAGTCGACGTTCGCTCTTCACCCGGGAGCGCCGACCGGAACCGGGCCAGAATCCGTCTGGCGTCGGGATGCTCGCCGGGAAGCGTCGAGAGGAGCGCTCGCGCCCGTCGGGCTCGGGAGCGTCGCCAGGACCGTTCGCGGGTCGCGTAGGTTCTGAGCCCGCGCATGAAGTCGATCTTCCGGAACTCCGGCCAGTAGGGAGCACAGAAGTACACCGCAGCCTCGTTCCCGTTCGCCTGCCACGGCAGGAAGTTCGACGTGCGCTCGTCACCGCCGGTCCGGACGATGAGATCCACGTCGCGGGTCGGCCCGTCGGGGAGCGCAGCGTCGATAGTCTGGCTGTCGATCGACCCGGGATCGAGCTCGCCGTCTGCGACCCGGGCACCGATCTCGCGGGCCGCCCCGAGCAGCTCCGCCCGGCCGCCGTACGCGAGTGCGATGTTCAGCTGGAGACGGTCGTACTCGCGGGTTTGCTCCTCGGCGTACGCGATCGCCTCCCGGACGCGATCAGGGAGCTGGTCGCGCTGGCCGATGCCACGGATCCGCACTTCACTGTCGTGGATACGATCGGCGTCGGCGAACTCACGGAGTTTCTCGGTCAGCAGATCGAACAACGCCGTCCGCTCGTCTGCTGGCCGGTCGAAGTTCTCTGTCGAGAACGCATACAGCGTCACCTCTGCGATCCCGAGTTCCTCACACCACTTGAGGAGCCGTTCGGTCGTCTCCGCGCCCGCACGGTGACCGGCCGAATGGTCTTGTCCGCGTGCGTCTGCGTACCGGCGGTTTCCGTCCTGGATGACGGCGACGTGCGACGGTGTCTCGGTGATCTCGCGCTCGAGGAGTCGTTCGTAGAGCCCCGAGAGTCGTCCCGACAGCCAGCCCCTGCGTTCCATCGTCTGGCCGTGGTCGGCGGATTGACAAATGCGTTACGTTGTGCCCGAGTCTACGTCTGGAGGGGAGGATCGTGAACGGTAAGCCCGCGCCGACCAACTGTCGGTATGGACGCCGGCGCGGACGCCGAAGCCGACACAGAGACGGAGACGGAGACGGACTCCGACCGAACCGATCCAGCACGAGCGGAGCTCAGACGACGGGCCTGGCGGCTCCTCCAGCCCGGCGAGATCGAACTCGACGGGCTAGTCGTGTACACGACGTTCGACGGGAGCCAAGAGACGGCGATGCACCAAGCGACCGTCGAGATTGGCGATCTGATCGCGACACACGCCGGATACGACCCCCGGGAGACGTTCGTCTACTCCGGGACCGACGATCCGGAGTTTGCCTCGAACCAACACCAAGGGCGGCTGTTGGACGACGAGTCGTTCATCTGGGAGTGCCAGCAGCTGCTCCGAGACGGCAGTTTCGATCTCGTCTTTTATTTCGAGTCCGGCCCCGACCTGCGGGCGCTGCTCGGCGCGCTCGAAGAGGCAGGCTACGAGGGGACGGCGCTGCGCGGCGAGCGAGACTCGCCGACGGAGGCAGTGATCGAGGACTGATCACGACGGTACAGACCGGGTCAGGTCTCCGAGGCGGGCGGGGACAACACGCCGTCGAACGAGCCGTAGATGCCGAAGATGTCCTCGTAGCCGTATTTGCTCGCAAGCACCGGGACGATACCCTCCTGTTCGACGCGGTGGGTATGAACGTCGTCGTACGCAAATACTGATCCCGGAGTGATCTCCTCGAAGTTGCCGTAGTTGAGATGGGGCTCGCCGCCGCCTTTGGGAACTTCCTCGCGGGCCGTGACGATCTGTGTCTCGGAGAAGGTCGGCTCGCGGTCGGTGAGCACGCCGTGTGCCCGGAGGAAGTCCTTGGTTGCCTCGTACCCAAACTCCGCGGCCTCGTCGCTTTGCTGGTGTCCGGCCTCGAAGCTGACCGTATGTGGCAGCGTCGAGTCGAGCGTCGTCGTCCGGAGGTCGCCGGCGTCGACGACGTACTCGACCGGGAGCCCGGTGACGGATCGGCGGACCGACTCGGTCACGTGGCTGTAGATCGCAAACGGCGGCGGCGCACTCTGTGAGGTGTGCAATGCGAGCGTCGCGTCGGCGCCGTCGAGCACGTCGAGCAGACGCACGGCGAGGGCTGGCTCGTACTGATCGCTCCGCGGGTCGCCCGGAAACGACCGGTTGAGGTCGGTATCGGTGTACCGCGTTCCCGCCGCCAGGGCGGGCTCGTTCGCGACGACCAGCTGGACGGTCCCGGTGTCGACCTCGAGCGTATCTATAAGCCGTTCGACGATTCGTTGTCCGGCCGGCTCGTCACCGTGGATCCCGCCGACGACGGCGACTCGGGGGGAGCCAGCGCCACGCTCTATCAGTTTCATTGCTCTCGGATTGCAGGGCCTCCGTAATGAATTTGGACACTTCGAGCGCTTACCCCTGTCGGTCGTGGGCGTGCTCGCGGAGCGTCCGTTCGGAGACCTCATCGAGGACGGACTCGTTTGTCGCCGCGAGGACGACCGGCGGCGCGACACCTGCCGCCCGTGCCTCGAGCCAGCGGCCGACACAGAGACACCAGTGGTCGCCGGGCTCGAGCCCCGGGAAGTCAAACTCCGGACGCGGGGTCACGAGATCGTTGCCCTGCTGTTTGCTGTAGGTGAGAAACTCCTCCGTGACGGCCGCACACAGCTCGTGGCGTCCGGAATCTGACGGAAGGGAACGACAGTAGCCGTCTCGCGTGTAGCCGGTCTCCGGATCGGTCCCACACGGTTCAAGCTCGGTCCCGAGGATGTTCAGCTCGTCGGTCACACACCACGGTCGGGGCCAAGCACACTTCACCCCGTCGCAGTCACAGACGAGACCATTGCGCTGGGCAGCGACGAGGGCAAGACAGCACGAGAACAGAACAGAACGCGACGGGACGGACGGAACAGAAGCAGAGAACCCGGAGCTCGACTTACTCGTTGAGCTGAGTGACCAGCTGCTCGTGGATCGCTCCGTTCGAGACGAGCAGCGGCTTTCGCTCGTCGGTCGCGTCGAGTTCGAACTCGTAGGGGTTGTTCTGTCCGTCCGTCGCAACGCCGCCAGCCTCCTGGAGGATGACGAGGCCGGCCGCGACATCCCACGGGTAGGTGGCGTACTCCCAGGCGGCGTCAGCGTTGCCGGCGGCGACAAACGAGAGGTTGAGTGCGACGCTTCCGACCCGTCGGATCCCGCGGGTCTGCTGGTAGAACTGCTGGAGGAACTCACCGTCGGGATCGTAGCCGCTCAGCAGCATGCTCTCGTCGAGCTGGTCGTGGTCGGTCACGCTGATCGGCGTCTCGTTCTGGTAGGCACCCTCACCCCGGACCGCGTGGTAGGTCGCTCCGGTCTCCGGGCTGTGGACGACACCGACGACCGGCTGGTCGTCCTCGTCGAGCAACGCGATGGAGATCGAGTAGTTCGGGTTGCCGTGTGCGAAGTTGCTGGTGCCGTCGACCGGGTCGATCAGCCAGGTGTACTTGCTGTCGCCGTCTCGCGGATCGGACTCCTCCGAGCGGACGTTGTGACCGGGGAACTCACTCTCGATTGCGGTGCGAATGATATCGTCTGCCCGAAAGTCCGCTTCGGTGACGATATCGGATTTGTTGGTCTTGATCTGGACGCCCGCACGGCCGCGCAGTTCGGTGAGCATCTCTCCGGCCGACTCGGCAGCGCCACGGGCAACCCGACGGGCACGCTCAAGGAACGGCTCCGTCTCGTCGTCGCTGATCGTAACTGGTGGGGTGCCCTCGGCGTCGCGGAGCCCCCAGCCGAGCTTGCCCGCGAGCGCGCTCATGAACTCGTCGTCGTAGGAAGTCCTGACGATGTGGGCACGGTCGTCCGCGCCGGTGATCTGCAGCACATCGCCGTCGTCTGCAGTCTCGTAGTGGCGACCCCCGTCGACGAACACGTTGACCGGACTCTCCGGGACGACGGTGATCTCCGAATCTTCGCTGACGACGATCGGTCGGGCACCCATCGAGTGGGTCTGTAGCGGCGTGATCTGCAGGGTGAAGTTGTCTTTCGGATAGTGTACCGGGCCGCCGGAGGACAGCGCAACCCCGGTGCTGCCGGTCGGCGTGTTGACCGCCAGACCGGTACCGTCGTACTGGCCGATGTACTCTCCGTCGACGAACACCTGGAGGCGAGCTATCTTCCGGTCGACAGGATCTTCCGGCGGGACCGCCTCGATCATCACCTCGTTGATGCCTACGGCGTCGAGCCCGGCGCCGGCGACCTGGACCTGCTGGCGGTCGTAGACGGTGGCGTGTCCGCGGAGTACCTCCGAGAGCGCGTCCGCGACGTTTTCGGGTCCGATCCGGGCGAGAAAGGCCAGCGTCCCGGCGTTGAGCCCGACGAGAGGAATCTGGCGGGGCGCAAACACCCGGATCCCCTCGAGGAACGTTCCGTCGCCGCCGACCGACACGCCGAGGGCTTCGGTATCCGCGTAGTCTCGCTCAAGATCCGAGCCGACCTCGTGGACGGTCAGGTCGATGCCCTGTGTCGTCGTCCACGACTCGAGTGCCTGGAGAGCCTCGTCCTCTGGATCCGAGGTGAGACAGACGACCTCTTCTGTCGTTGCCAACCGACGTCCTTGCATGCCGCCTGCTTGTGTACCGGCAACAAAAGTCCTTCCGGGTTCGGATGTCGGCTGCGTCCTCGGAGCGCTGCCACCCGGCGAGCAGTCGGCAAGCGGCCGGATACAGATGCCGTACCGAGACGAGAAGCGTCGTCACACGAACTGACCGTGAGTTCGCTCGTCGGATCGCCGACGGGCCGAAAACGGGCTAGCAGGGGCAGAGAGTTATCCGGTCTCCGTGGGAACCCTAACGGGGTGATTCAGATGCAGACGAGACGTTCACTGCTCGCCGGCGGTGTGGCTGCCGGCGCGGCGGCACTCGCAGGGTGCAGCGCTAGCTTCGAGTTCGGCGACGAGGACCCACCGCCGTTTGCAGTCGATCGACTGGCGTTCACCGGTGATCGCGTCGAGGAGTACGGGGGCGATGATCCACGACAGGGGCCGACCTACACCCGGGGCGAACTGATCTGGATGTACGTCGAACTCGCCAACGTCACGCCCGAAGACGAGGCCGACATTGACCTCACGGTCGAGCTGTTCGATCCGGAAGGGACGATCGTCGCCGAGAGCGAGCAGGCGGTCTCGATCGATCGGCTCGGGGAGCCACCGAACGAGGCGTTTGTGACCGAGGGGATAGACACGGCCGTGCTCGAGTTCGCCGATCCCGGCGAGTACGAGGTCTCGGTGACGGTCTCCGAACGGGCGACCGGCACGGCCGAAACCGTCGACGGGACGGTTACGCTCGAGCAATTTAGCTTGCCGACGGTCGCGTTCGCGGCGACGCTGCCAGACGACCCCAGCGACGACCTGCGTGAACAGCAAGCCGCGACCTACGAACGCGGGGAGGACGTTATCGTGTACACCGAACTCGAAGGGGCACCGACCGACAGAGACCGGAGATCACGGCTGACCTACACGTACGAGGTGACCGATCCAGAAGGGGGGCAATGGGAAACGACGACCGTCGACGAGACCGACGAGGACGCGGGGTTCAAGACGCTGAGACAGTGGCAAGCGTTCCGGACGTTCCCGGACGATCCGGCGGGAGAATACCGTATCACAGTTAGCGTCGAGGACCGGGTCCTCGGAGCGACAGTCGAGAGCACAGATACGTTCGAACTCGCGTGATCCGAGCCGTCGGCCTGCTCAGTCGTGACGGAAGGCTCGCGTGCCCGTAAAGGCCATCGCCATGTCGTGGTCGTCGGCTGCGGCGATCACGCTGTCGTCGTTTTTGGAGCCCCCCGGCTGAATCACGACATCGATCCCGGCCTCGGCCGCCCGCTCGATGCCATCGGGGAACGGAAAAAAGGCGTCGGAGGCCATCACGGCCCCGGTCGCATCTTTGCCCTCGGCGTGTTCGTCTGCTTTCATCGCCGCCAGCCGGACCGCGTCGACCCGGGAGACCTGGCCCATTCCGACGCCGACCGTCTCGGTGCCGGTCGCAAACAGGATAGCGTTCGATTTGACGTGTTTGATCGTCTGCCAGGCAAACAGCATCGTCTCGATCTGGGCGGCGGTTGGCTCGCGGTCGGTGACGATCTCGAGATCCTCGGGGGTGATCTGCTGGCGATCCCGCTCCTGGCGGAGCCGCCCGCCAACGAGGTCGACCTCCACGACCGACTCCCCCGAGAGGTCCTCGACGGCGAGCACGCGGAGGTTGTCCTTCGAGCGAAGCGTCTCGAGCGCCGGGCCGGTGTAGCCAGGAGCGACGACGACCTCCTTGAACGAGTCGACGATCTGTTCGGCAGTGGGGCCGTCACACTCGCGGTTGAGCGCGACGATCCCGCCGAAGGCGCTCATCGGATCTGTCGCGAGCGCGCGGTCGTAGGCCTCGGCGATCGAATCGGCGACGGCACAGCCGGCGGGGTTGGTGTGTTTGATCACGGCCGCGGCCGGCTCGTCGAACTCCCCGACCACGGCGAGTGCGGCGTCGGCGTCGTTGTAGTTGTTATAGGAGAGAGCCTTCGCCCCCGGATTCAGCTGGTCGGCACCGACGACGCCGGCGCCGGTGTCTGCATACAGGGCGCCCTCTTGATGGGGATTCTCGCCGTATCGGAGCGTGCGGGCCCGGTCGACCCCCGCGAGGAGCCGATCCGGGAACTGCCCCCCGGCGTCGGTCCCGTCTGCGAGCGTCACGGTCTCGGCCTCGCGATCGACCTCGACTCGATCCTCGGCGAACCACTCCACGGCACGTGGGTACGCCCTGAACTCCGCGCGCTCGCGGATTCGGTCCTGGAGTCGTTCGGGCGTGTCGTCGTCGTAGACCGGCACCGGCTCCTGTGTGACGATCGGCCCGGCGTCGACCTGCTCGCGGACGACCGCCCCCTCCTCGTCGGTCGCGTCGGTGACGACATGGACCGTACATCCCGAGACTGCGACGCCGGCCGCCACGGCGTCGCTCGCCGCACTCGTCCCGGGAAAGGCCGGCAACAGCGACGGGTGAACGTTCAGCGTCGTCGGCACAGCCTCGAGGAACGTATCCGACAGCACCCGCATGTACCCGTCGAGACAGACGAGATCGAACTCGTAAGCAGCGAGCGCCTCGAGCACGCGACGCTCGTGGTCGCGGCGCGACTCGTCGGGAGTCATCGAAACGGCCTCGGTCGGGATCGACCGGTCGGCGGCTGCGTCGAGCACCGGCGCGTCGGGGTCGTTCGTGAGAACGACCGCCAGCTCGGCGACGCCCGGCGCACGATCGGCGATGTTCAGCAGGTTGCGCCCCCGGTTGCTCGCCATGCCGGCGATTCGCATACCGAGGACACCGCCCGGCACGTGCAAAGGCGTTTCTATGCCCTGTCACTCCCGGGCGACCGCCCGGACCGGCGCGGCGTCGCCGCCGGCGATCGCGAGCGGGAACGCAGAGACTGTCGGGCGGTCGAGCCCGGCCAGGTTCGTGAGATTCTCGACGATGAGCCGGTCGGCCCCGAGCAACGTGTGGTGCGCGGAGAGGGGCTCGGGCTCCGCTGGCGTTGCCCGCTCGGTCGGCGTCGGGTCCGGACTCGGCGCGTCGATTCCCACCGCCCAGCCCGCCTCGACACACCGCCGTGCCGCCGCCGGCGAGAGGTACGGATGCTCGCGGTAGCGATCGGTCCCCCAGTGGCGGTCCCAGCCCGTCCGGAGCAGGACCATCTCGCCGTCGTCGTCGGCCGGAAGCTTCCCGGGGCCGACCGCAGCTCGCGGCGCCAGACCGGTGCAGTCGACGACTCGGGCACCGAAGACGAACCGCGCAGGCGGGTAGGCGTCGATCGTGTCGCCGTCTGGAAGCACGTGAGCCGGGGCGTCGACGTGGGTGCCCGCGTGGGTGCCACAGCGCAGCTCGCCGACCCGGTAGCCGTCGGCGTCGATCGTCGCGTGGTCGGTCACCGCGACCGGCGGGTCTCC
>OBKM01000446.1_pt1 | contig 20549 bp, 21 predicted proteins | sample 1519691 | NCBI WGS metagenome assembly OBKM01 (sample SAMEA37050418, study PRJEB22526) | metagenome | biome: saline pan; feature: lake; material: water | place: Egypt | collected 2015 | depth 0.5 m | reverse complement strand
ACTTTGGGTAAACCGTCATTTGTCCGTCCGAGTTCGTAAGCAAATATTGGGCGGGTCCACACCGTCCGGGGATTTTTCCGAGGGAGTTCTGTCAGTGGGGTGGTTCGCGTGAGCGAGATGTTCGTCGCCAGATGCGGCGAATGTGGCTGGTCATCACCACTCTGCTCAGCATCATCAGCGTGGTACTGGGTCGGCACTCACGCGATTCAGAACGGGTGTCCGATTAACTCGGTGCAAACGACAGAGGTGGACGCATGACGGAGCTCATCGAAACGGCTCCGCATGAGTTCAACGCGCAGTACAATTTTGACGGCGGCCTCATGCCGTACTTTGCCGTCGATCAGGCCGTAAAGGCTGGCGGTGGGAAACAGAAATCGCGGATTGAATCCGGCGATAGCCAGTACACAGTGACGCTGTACTACCAAGACTCAAATATTGTTCACCCTGGCGAACAGACGCCCACGGGAACACCGTTCAAGTTGGAAGAAATCCGAGAGTTCCGAATCGCCGTCGAAGCCGTCGAAGGTGCCGACATGGCCGGTCAGAAAGGGTTTAACGCACATATCCGGCCTCGGTGGAAGCAAATTAAAGTCGAAGACAAATACGGTGATGAGCGAACCCTACAAATCCCGTTCGAGGAAGGCCTCAACGTCAAAATTCAGGGCAGCAATATCGAGTTTCAGCAGTACCACGACCTACTGAAACGCGCTGTCGAATCCGTCGATATTAATTCAGACTACTTCGACAGTCCCCACGACAGTAGTGTTGTCACACAGGCCGAGCGATACGTCCGAGTGCATGAAGACTACTCTGGACCTATCCACGCCAGAGATGGGCCTCTCGCCCGACTCGGCCACCTTCTCGAAGACGACAGAGCAGGACGCCGGGAGATCGAGCAGGCCGACAGTTCCGAAGACGGTAAGAAAGTGCCCGGATACCGCCACCAAGTCGGCCTCGACGAACAACGTGTTCAAGAGATATTCCCGAACCACTCACTTCCGAAACGCTGGAAACACTACCGAACCCGCGAGAGCCATAATCTTGATTCGAGTAATCCGCTCAAGCATCCGAAAGTCGGTGCCATCTACTACGGGAGTCTCTGGCGAGATCGGCGCGAAAACCACGGCGTTACGAGTGACGAACTCGCACAACTTACCGAGGAATTAGAAGACTCACTTCTCTCGGTTGTTTATGACGCCGGTATCGACGTAACGAGTACCGCCCCCTACGTTTCTGACGACTATTTCAAAGCCGAGACGACCGAGAGAAGCCGGCAAGTCGTTAACCTTCCTCTCGAAGAACTCCGAACTACCCAAGAGAGTGTCGTCATGAAACACGTTTCAGACGGCCTCTCGCCGGTCCAATGGGAATCTCTTGAGACACTGGTTACAGACGGCGGGGAAGTGTCGCCGGAAGACATTGCCGAGAATGGCGGCTTTCACCAAGACTCAGTTTATCGCGCGCTCGACCAGATGGACGAGCTCGTACAACGAGAGTACGGTAGTGTCTCACTCCGGTCTACCCATGTCGGTGAGTTAGTGCATGATGCAGTGAGACAAGCCAAAGAGCGAACACGAGAAGCCGTCGAGGCCGGCGCTAAAGCCCTCGAAGCCGCCGAGCGTGGACTTGATGAACAAACCTCTGCCCTCGTTGCATGGGCCTCACAGCATACCGAGCACTTCAATGAGAGAGACGACAGTGTGAGAATAGACTTCGGCGAGATCAAAGGCGACTCGGAAAGCGATTGTCGGCGACAGATGCGTAAGCTATTGCGCCAGGGTAAGGAGGTATGGGACAAAGCCAGAAAAGACGAGATCGCTTGGCGACTCGGCAAGATTAGAGCACAGTTCGAGTGGGAAGAAAAACCCGAACTGAAAAGCAGTAATCGTGATTCGGTGACAAAGAAACGCCGGTTCTCAAACGACACCTGGCGAGAAATGCAGTTACTCTAACACCCGACTGGTGAGTGGCAACACTCTCTTACACACCTAATTTCACCTGTTTTTCGTCGCGCGACACCCGTTCTTTCACGCACAGTTACAAGTCTGCTTCAATTTCTTGGCCTTCGCGAACACCGCCCGAGAGAGAATCCTACCGCAACTGTCGGATTCTCTCTTAGGGGTGTGCCTAAGGGCACAGAATCAAAACACCACACCCGCCCCGCAGGATTTTCGCGCGCGAATAACCAACTACTGATTAGGAGCCTGTCATAGAATGGGTCTCGTGGAATAGTAAAGCGATCAGTACAGGGGACACATCTACCGCGACGAGTGGGAACATTTCTGAAAGCCATCAGAAAGGCGGTGAAACATGCAGAGAGTATATTCATCAGGTTAACTCCGGCAGGACGGAGTAATATCACTCGTGAGCCATAGATATACACCTTTCAGTTCGGGATCCAAATTAAATATTGAGATAGATCGCAGTCAATGTTACCAAAGATCGCTTCGATACGGTACCTGAGACTGGGAAACGCTCGTGATTTATAAAAGTTCGAACTGTGCAGCATGAACCGATACAGGCGTACCGTCCAAAGAGACAACTATGCCATCGATTACGGATTCTGGTACGGCCAGGCAAACAAAAGGCTCTGATTCAGCATCTACATCGTTGCTGTTCCCCGCAATCGCCGCGCTCGTACTCCCGCTTTTGCTTATCAACATTGGATATATTATATACTTCTCTGCAACAGGAGGTTCTGCGGGTGACCCTCCCGCTGGGGCCATATACACACTTAGTGGTCTTGGCCTCTTGATTTCAGTCGTATTGGTGTGGTGGTATCTCTCTCCGAGTCAGCGACAAGACGCCTTTCCGCTGAAACGGTTGTCCCGGGCAGAACTGGGGTTGACACTCGTCTTCGTCCCCCTTGGACTCCTTGCATTTCTCGGGGGCGAACAACTCGGAGTTCTGCTCGGGGGCGAACCAATCGAGTTCAGCTACGACATCACCGAGCTACCAACGCTGATCGGGGTGCTTTTTGGCGCGATCATCGTGGCACCACTGGTCGAGGAACTCATTTACCGAGGGATACTCATTCAAGCCCTGGAAGAGCGAGGCTGGTGGGTACTGGCGATTGGTGCCGGCTCAGTCGGTGTGTTCGCCGTGACCCACGTGTTCTCACTTGGACTGACTGGCGTATTCGCCATCGCAGGAATGGCGGTGTTTCCGACAGTGCTCCGGTTACGGTTCGAAAACATCACTGGCGCATGGCTCCATCACTTCCTCAACAACATCGTCGCGTATATACTGACACCGCTTCTCCTTTTTTGAACCGAGCATCCCTGGATCTCAGGCTGTCAAGAGTGCATGTACGACTTCATGCTCGGCTCTCCGTAAGAGGTCCGAAGCGGTGCTTTCGGTACACTCTAGCTCGGCTGCAACGTCAGCCAGTGATCCGTGACGTGGAACGGCATAGTAGCCACACTCGGCAGCGACGCGGAGCGCTCGCAACTGGCGTGTGGTGAGTCTGTCAATCACCCGTTTGCCCTGTCCGTGGTACTCGCCGACGCTCTCGACAGAGACTTTCGCATCGACAGACAGATCATCAACGACGTTTTGGAACGTTTCGAACTCTCCGAGGAGGGTGAGGTTCACAACGCCATCTTCGTAAATCACGGGCGGAACCTGAATGAAATCGTGTGACAAAAACGCCGTCCACCAAGATTCCCCGTGGACACCGGTCTGTTGGACATAGGCATAAAAGCGCTCGTCGTCAACGCGAGCAATTCGGTGGGCCTGAACGGTTTCTGTATCGGCGTGAATGGTTCTGAAGCTATCCGGATCCCCGTGAACAAAGGTAAGATGATTGAGTACTAGGTCCTCGCTCATCCGCCAGTTAAGTAACTCTTCGCGAACGATTGCGTCACTCTGGGCAAGCTGTTGGTCTAGTTCCGGTAACGCATTTACCTCCGGTTCGACTCTCAAATCAATAAATCTCATTTTCCGTATTCTGACTGCAACACATAAAAAGTGAAGATGTCTGGATTGGAGCGCGGGTGACCCGATTTCGTCCTGCCTTCGGGCGTGATAGACAACGAGGTCCACAGCCCTAATTTTATCCAACAGTCGCGGTCGTCCTGCTGGATTCGCGCGTTCCATCTTGCATACCAGCACAAATACCATTCCCATCTGTTAATTTCTCCAGCGGTCGATCCACATAGAAACTGACCGGTTGTGAATGATTATATGACACGCTAAATTAGAGTAACATTCACTCAGTTACCGAAACACTGGTTCCGATCTCGACAGACACCTCCATCTCATCGGTGCTCAAAATCTCGGCGACTCGTTCTAAGTCGCGCGGGGGCAACTCCTCGGCCAGATACTCAATCGCCTCTCGCTTTGCATCGAGATCCTGGTTAGCATGGATACACGCCGAGTCTATCGCTCCAGTCTTTGTATTCTCGCCGAGGGCGTCGGCCGTCCGTTCGTATAGATCAGTCCTCCACTCCTTACCACCGCTCGTATTGATCCGCATAGTTTTGCACATGGCACGCCAGAACCTAGTTTTTTCGTCCGACTGAAGCGGTGGTTTTCGGCCTGATCGTCGCGAAAGTCCGGTGCGCTCGCACAGTCGAGCAGTCAATTCGACGTTAACGTCGATTCTTGCACATGGCTACGAGTGCGAGTGTGTGCAAAAACAGAGAAGCGACTCTCTCGATCTGCAACCCCGTGTAGTCCCATCGAGATCAGGATAGCCAAGACTACGCGCACCGGGCGCGAAAATTAATCCAAGAGAGGCCGATAGAGAGAGTATGAGTGAGATCATTCACAACCTCGGGGGCAAGCCCCGAGGCACTCTGCCTACTTTCTCTGTAGAGCCAAGGAGGCTTGGTATCCCTCTATGCCCAGCCGCTGAGGATATACCAGCAAGCCGGGACCCGCGGGATAGCTGGCGACTCACTCGCGGTCGGTCACGAGTTCGTCGTCCTCGGTCGCGCTATCGCTGGTGTCGCATGACCTGCTCCCGGTCGCCGACTTGCCGGTGTGGATATTCCGTTTCGCCCGCTTGATGCTCTCCTCGTCGTCGGACTCGACGCTTTCCATTTCCAGGAGCGCGTCGAGACGCTGCTCCAGTTCTGCCTCGTCAATTTCGCCGCGGGCGTAGCGCTCGCGCAGTTCCTCGACGGGGTCGGCGCCTGAAGAGCCCTGCTCTGTCTTCTCGCGTATTTCCTCTTTCATTCGCTCTTGAACCAGTTCTTCGACTTCCTCGTCGATGAGATTGTGGCCGAGTCCCGGGTTTGCCGGTGCGCCGAACAGGATGGCCGCGGCAGGTGTGAGCAAGAGCCAGCCGACGACGATAACCACCAATGCCATCTGGAGGCTAATGAAGATTGCCGTTAGAATTGCGGCAGGTAGCGTCACGACCGCGACCAACGGCGTGAGCCTCGCCGGCAGGCTCTGTGACTGCATGTTTCGCTCTCCGATGGGGACATCAAAAATACTGTCGGCAGGCTCCGAGAGTCTGGACGTGCGGTAGCCTTCGATAAGTTGCCCGTCTATTTCACTCGTCTCAGTAACGCCTTGCTCAGTGCAGTAGTCTACGAACTTGGCGAGACAGTAGCCGTGGTTAGCTCTGGTTGAAGCCGATGCATCTATAGGCGGAGCAGGCCGAGTGCCTCCGGGCTTGACCCCGAGGCGGTTCACGAGACCGACTACCGAACAGCGCTGACTCTCGAGTACGAGACGACGACCTACGCGTTCCTGCACGGGCATCAGTTCGATCCTATCCAGGATCCGTGGTACTTCGACAAGCTCGCCTTGGTGACCGACGACGTGATCGGCGCGACCGCCTCACAGAAGTGAGCGATATTCACCGGGGGCAGCTCGTATCTGGACGCGCTGAGCGCAGCGGCCGCGTCGAGAAAAAAGCCGAGTCTCTCACCGGACGCCCGGTAGACAGGGTTTTTACTCTCGCCGGAGTATCGCAGGCATGAACCGACGCACGTTTATCGCCGCGGGTGTCGGCGTGGCCGGGCTCACCGCCGGCTGTCTCGACACCGTCCTGCCAGACGAGATCGACGAACGGGCACAGCCAGCGGGAGTCACGGATGCCGTGCTCACGGACACCGGATTCGGACACCAAGATACGGAGATGGTCGTCGTCGACGACACGGTGTCGGTACGGGGCTCGGAGATCGCCTACCGTGTCGAGAACTGGATCGCGACGTTCCTCCGCCGTCCCGACTCGACAACGCCGCCGGCGCAGTTTGCCATTCTCTCGACGCCGGACGTGTCGGTGCTCAGTCAGCAAGCAAACCCGATCGGTCGAATGGACGAGCGGACGCTCGTCGAAGAGCTCGCCGACGAGATCGGTCTCGTCGGAGACGACCTCGAGGAGGTCGGCGAGACGACGGTGACGGTCGGCGAGAACGAGGCGCGGCCGACGCTCACGATCTACGCGACGACGGCCGAACTAGAGGGGCAGTCCTACGACGCCCGGGTCGTCGTCGGAAAGGCCTCGATCGGCGGCGATTGGCTCGTGCTCGGCACAAGCTATCCGGCTGCGACCGACGACGCGGCGCTGGTCGAGTCACTGGCCGGTGGGGTTGTCCATCCCGTCGATCCGCCCTGAGATCTGGACGTGGTACCACTTCCGGACGCTGACCGAACTGACCCCGTACTTCGCCGCGACTGCCTCCTGCGTAAGCGTCGGCGCGTCGCCGTCGACGCCGGCGGCATACCGGCAGGCCGCAGCTGCGATCCGTGGCGCACAGTCCTGTCTGATGAGCCCGTGGTACCGGTCGGCCTGGCTGGCCCGAACGCTGTCGGCCCAGTACTCGATTCGTTCGTCGTACGGGAGCTCGGACGGATCGGCGCCAGAGTCGGTTTGCTCGTCGGCCCAGGCCGAGGCGATCAGTTCCGTGAGTTCGCTCATGGATGCTGTAGTAGCAGCGGATACAACCACGCGACGCTTGGTCTGTCCGGGCAATTAAAATCCGAGCTGCCTGGAACCGTGGGGTAGTAGTGATCGCGCGTGCTACGTGGATGGGATGACCGTCCGACAACGAGTTCGGCTCCGACCGACGTGCCGGTCGGCTACTAGGGTGCTGGCAGAGCCCGGCCGGTGACCGGGACCGATACCGAGAGCGACGCGTCTGTCCGGGTCGCCGGCGTCGGCATGACGCCGTTTGGACCGCAACCAGCGCGGACGACCCGGGAGCTGTTCGGCGCCGCGGCTGCCGAGGCGATCGCCGACGTCGGGATCGAGCCCACGGCGATCGACGAGCTGCTGTACGGCAACTTCATGGGCGCGATCGCCGAGGGCCAGAGCCACCAGGGTCCGATGGCCGCCGACGCCGCCGGAATCGACGCGCCGGCGACGCGTGTCGAGAGTGCCTGTGCCTCGAGCGGCGCGGCGATCAGACAGGGGGTACGGGCGATCGACGCCGGGGCAGATCTCGTCCTCGCGGGCGGCGCCGAGCGGATGACGAACCTCTCGACGGCCGAAGGAACTCGCGGGCTCGCCGGTGCGGCAGACGCCCTCTGGGAGAGCCGCGCGGGAGTCACGTTTCCCGGCGCCTACGCTCTGATGGCCCGTCGGTACTTCGCCGAGTACGGCGGTGACCGTGAGGATCTCGCCCACATCGCCGTAAAAAACCACGAGCACGCGGTCGACAACGAGCTGGCACAGTTCCAGCGATCGATCACCGTCGAGGAGGTACTCGAGGCGACGCCGGTCTGCTCGCCGTTCGGCCTGTTCGATTGCTCGCCGATGAGCGACGGGGGGAGCGCGGTCGTCCTCGCGAGCCCGGAGGCGGTCGCGGAGTACGACCTCGACGCCTCGGTCGCCGTGGCCGGCACGGGACAGGGAAGCGACCGGTTTGCGCTCCAGGATCGGGCGGCGCTCGCCCGGACGCCGGCCACCGAGCGCGCCGCGGACCGGGCGTTCGCGGCCGCCGGGCTCGACACCGGCGACGTCGACCTCGCGGAAGTACACGACTGTTTCACGATCGCTGAGGTGCTAGCGCTCGAGGATCTGGGCTTTTACCAGTCCGGCGGTGCGATCGGCGCTGCCCGTCGCGGCGAGACGACCGTCGACGGACGTCTGCCGGTCAACCTCTCGGGCGGGCTCAAGGCGAAAGGACATCCAGTCGGTGCGACCGGCGGCGCACAGATTGCCGAGCTGACGAAGCTCCTCCGCGGCGAGCACGTCAACAGCGACGCCGTGCCGGATGCGACGGTCGGCCTCGCGCACAACGCCGGCGGGACTGTCGCATCGTCGGTCGTGACGCTCCTGGAGGTGGTCGAGTGACTCGCGATCGCGGCTACGACGAGTTTCTCGATGCCGTCGCGGCCGGCGAGCCGTACTACCTGGCCGGGCCCGACGGCGCCTGGCTCCCCCCGCGGACGGTCGATCCCCGGACCGGTGCCGGCGAGCTCAGGCGGGAACCCCTTCCCGAGCCGGGCGAGCTGCTCACGAGCACCGTCACTTACGTCGCCCCGCCGGCGTTTGCCGAGGACGTGCCTTACACCGTCGGCATCGCCGCGTTCGGGCCAGTCAGGGTGACCGCCCAGCTACGCGACGAGCTCGCGATCGGGGACGCCGTCACCGTAGATGTCGATACGACCGACACGACCGACCAACGGGTGCTCATCTTCCGTCGGGCCCGCTCGTGATTCTCACACCGATCGACTGGCGATGACCGACGAACTCGAGCGACCCGTCCTGGCGCGTAAACGAGAGACGATCGCCGCCGTCGTCCGGGCCGGCGCCACGGTGGCTACGGAGGAGACCACCGGAGATCCTCAGGCCCACCGTGGGGCACTCGAGCGGGCCGTCGAGTCCCGGGCGCTGGCTCCCAGATTACTCGACGTGCTCGAAACGGCCGCAGACTGCCGTGGGACGTCGATCGACGGCGAGCCGGTACCGGCGCCGCCGTATCTGGCGATCACGAGCCGTGGGCCGATCTGTCGTGGAACGCTTGCCACCGGAGGTCGTCTGATCGTTCGGATCGAGCTGTTTGCCGTCTCGTCGTCACCACGACGGTACCAGTTTCGCGATCCGACCCCTGCAGATGCCCTCGCCATCGAGCTGAGAGGCGACGATTCGTAACCCATAAACTCGTACCCAGGCAATATATGGGTGTGTCCGGGCTGGGGTAGTGGCATCCTTTGGGCCTGTGGCGCCCAAGAGGCGGGTTCGATTCCCGCGCCCGGACTGTATCAAATTGGTTAGATCCTGGTCCGCACCCACCGCTAAGCGGTGCAACTACTCCTGTCGAGCACAATATATGTAGCACAGCAGCCGGGCCCGTGGGCTGCGGTTCGGGGAGGTGGTCGGCGTGAACGACGACGGGATCATCGCCTCGAAGTGGGCTACGCTTGAGGCCTACGCCGCGGTTGGCGACGAGGACTGGACCTGTGCAGAGATCTGCCTCCCCGCCGGCCTGGGTTTGACGTCACCCGCCGCGCCGAGCGAGGTAAGCAAGTCACGTCTGTCCACACCGTCCGTTCCTGTTACTCGATAAAGAGGTACACGATGGCTCAAATCCTCTTGCCCGGCCTTGTACTCGGGCGCGAAGACGCGTTTGAGGCGCCGTCCTGGTAGATCGTCGGGTTGATTCCGGTCAGGCGACCCGATTGTTTGATCATCTCTGCCGCCCATTCTGCAATCTGTTCGTCAACGATGCTGTCGGCGTCGGACCGTTCGTGCGCGTGGATGTCTGCAGATCTTGTATCTGGCCTCTTCAAGCTGTATGTGGCTGCGGTCCGCGGTTGTCGCTGGTGCCCGCGCGAGCGTCAGCGAGCGCGGTGGGCGGTGTACGGTATGGTATCCATAGATCAGCTCTGCGTTGTAACTACCGCTACAACTTGGTCCTGACTTTGACTGGTTCACCAGTCTCATGCTGCGTATAACAGCAGTTTCGTCTGTCTATTAGTCCCCACAACAGGCATAGTCGGGGGTAGTGAGAGACAGGGCGAAACTCGGGAAGAGACAACCCGGGTATCTCAGCAAGAGCTTGAGAAACCACACGGGCTCGCAATCAAGGACGAACTGGACGACTATTACGAGCAGGATATCAACCACGGCCCCTCTATCCGAATCTCGACGACCTCGTCGAGAAAGGACTGCTCGAGAAGGGTGAACTCAACAAGCGGACGAACGTATACATAGTCACACAACGCGGGCAGCGTATAATTGAGACACGACGTGAATAGGAATACCAGTTTCTAGAAAGCAAAGAACCGGTGCCTGCGTAGCGCTCATCGGTCTGTCGGAATCGACAGTCATCCCTGCGGAATACCTCTTGTAGTAATCAAAAAGGACCTCAGTTAGCGGGCTGTGCCTCGGTAGCTGGTGTCGCAGTTGGAAGCTCAGGGATGGACAGGTCCACGCGGCGAAGGAGCTGTGCGTTGATCGCGACGATTACTGTACTCAACGACATCAAGAGCGCACCCACAGCTGGGGACAGCAGAATTCCAATCGGTGCCAACACCCCTGCTGCAAGCGGAAGCGCGAAGACGTTGTAGCCGGCCGCCCAGACAATGTTTTCCTGCATCTTCCGGTAGCTTGTCTTGCTGAGCTTCACGAGTCGCACCACGTCCATCGGGTTGTTCTGGACGAGAATAACGTCGGCCGACTGGACGGCGACGTCGGTGCCGCTCCCGATCGCAATGCCGACGTCGGCCCGCGTCAGCGCCGGCGCATCGTTCACACCGTCGCCGACCATCCCAACGAGCTTTCCTTTGTCTTGGAGTTCCTGAACTTTCTCGTCCTTATCCTCGGGGAGGACCTCCGCGAACACCGTATCGATGCCCAGTTCGTCGGCGACAGCGTTGGCGACGTCCTGTGAGTCGCCAGTCAGCATCGCTACCTCGATGCCTAAATCGTGGAGGGCGTCAACGACGCGGAAACTCTCTTCACGGATCACATCGGCCATCGCGAACGCGGCGATCAACTCACCGTCACGAACGAGGTACACCACCGTCTGGGCGTTCTCGCCGGCCTGGTCAGCGAAGCGCTGGAGACGGTCGGGGACCTCGCTGTCGAGTTGGGTCAACAGGTTCGGCCCGCCGACGTACACCTCGTTTCCGTCAACGTTCGCGCGGACGCCGCGGCCTTTGATAGCCTCGAAGTCGGTCGCGTCAAGAGGTGTTAAGTCTCGCTCATCGGCTGCCTGGCGGATCGCTCGGGCGATCATGTGTTCGGAGTCGCTCTCGACGGCCGCCGCCAAGGCGAGTGCATCGTCCTCGTCGACGCCGTTGACGGCCGCCATATCTACGACCCCATGCTCACCCTCGGTGAGGGTTCCCGTCTTGTCGAAGATGATTGCGTCCAAATTCCGTGCGTCCTCCATCGCTATTCGGTCACGAACGAGCATCCCGTTGCGCGCCGCGAGCGACGTGTTGATCGCGACGACCAACGGAATGGCAAGCCCGAGAGCGTGTGGACAGGCGATCACGAGTACCGTGACGACGCGCTCGATGACCGTTGCGTTGAACGAGACCGCGACCGTCCACGCGATTGCTGTCACGACTGCCGCCCCGAGCGCGACGTAGAACAGCCATCCGGCTGCACGGTCGGCCAACACTTGCGTGTTGGATTTGCTCCGCTGGGCCTCCTCAACGAGGCGCATGATGCCCGCGAGCGTCGTCTCCTCACCAGTTGCACCGACGCGCACGCGGAGACTCCCGTCGGCGTTAATCGTCCCACCGATGACCTCGTCACCGGGTTCCTTCGAGACCGGTTTCGATTCGCCCGTGATCATCGACTCGTTGACGTCCGAATCTCCCTCCTCGACGATCCCGTCAGCAGGGACACTCGCACCCGGCCGGACAAGCACGAGGTCGCCCTCGGAGAGTTCGTTCACCGGGACTTCCTCGGTGCCGCCGTCGTCGGTGATGCGCTCGGCGGTATCCGGCATCAGCTGCGCCAGTTCGTCCACCGCGCTCGAGGCCCGGCGTACGGACCGCATCTCGATCCAATGGCCCAGCAGCATGATGTCGATCAGCGTTACGAGCTCCCAGAAGAACGCTGACTGTGCCGGGAAGACTACACTCGCGAGGCTGTAGACAAACGCGACGGTGATCGCCATCGAGATCAGCGTCATCATCCCCGGTGACCGGTCTTTCAGCTCCGGGATCGCCATCTTGAGGAACGGCACCCCACCGTACACGAAGACGATGACCGCGAAGACGGGGTTGATCCATTCGCTCCCCGGGAACACGGGAACGGAGAACCCGAGCCACTCCTGTAGCATTTCGCTGTACAGCAGGACTGGGATCGACAGGAGCGTCGAGATGAAGAACCGCCGGCGGAACAGCTGCTCATGACCCTCATGCATCCCACCGTGCCCTTCACCGTGGTCCTCGTGGGAACCGTGACCGTGGTCTCCCTCGTGTCCAGCGTGCTCGTGCTGATCGTGGGGCACCGTCTCGCTCTCCGCAGCAGACTGCGCCTCTTCTCCCAGTAGCTCCTGTTCTACCCCGTTTTCGTCCGATTCAGCGACCGCTTTATCGTACTCGTCGGTTTCGTGCTGGTGGCTGGTGGTATCCTGCTGGTTATCTCCTTTTAGGGAATCCTCAGTTGTATTTTTGTGGTCGTCCATACATCATACGCTTTTTACAGGTGGATCCGCGGGCTTCCGGAATCTTGACCCCCGAGGACACGCATAATCGTTCGAATCATACCGGATGGTACGAACGAGACAGATATAATGTCCGCGCTCGAACCTGTTTGCCTTCGTTCTCGTAGCGTTACGGAGAGTAGGAAAGGTCTAGTACGCTCCGCGAACTAGACATGTCGATGCTCTCGTTCATCGGGCTCGGGCTGTACGACGATCGCTCGATTACCCTCCGCGGTCGCGACCGACTGGCAGCCGCCGACCGGGCATTTCTCGAGCTGTACACGAACCGGCTCGCGGGCGTCTCGGTCTCAGAGCTCAAGGATGTCTACGACACCCCAATCGAGGTGCGAGATCGCGAGGGCGTCGAGCGCGACCCCGAGCCGATCCTCTCGGCGGCCGCGTCGGGTCACGCGGCGTTTCTGACGGCCGGCGATACGATGATCTCGACGACACACGTCGATCTCCGGCTGCGGGCCGTCCGTCGCGGGATCGACACCGAGGTGATCCTCGGGACGACCGCCCAGACAGCAGCGAGCGCTCTGACTGGCCTGCAGAACTACCGCTTCGGGAAGGCCACCACGCTCCCGTTCCCGGATGTCCACGGCGGCGTGCCAGACAGCGTCGTGGAGACCGTCGCCGAAAACCGCGGTCGCGGGCTCCACACGCTCGTGTATCTCGACATCGACGCGAGCCGGGATCGACTGCTCACTGCCGACCGCGCGGCGACCCTTCTCGACGACGAACTCGACGGTCCAGCGGTTGCCGTCGCCCGCGCCGGAAGCGACGAGCCCGTCGTTCGGGCCGGATCGCTCGCCGAGCTCGCTCAGCAGCCGTTCGGACCCCCGCCACATCTGCTCGTGCTCCCCGGCGAGCTCCACGAGATGGAACGGGAGGCGCTGTCCGAGCTGGCCGGACTGTCGGACTGACCCGACAGTCGAAACCCACAAACGCCGACCGACGAACTGCAGGCATGGAGGCACTGGAGCGTTACGAGCCGCTCCTTGAGGACCCCGAGGCGTTCTACGAGGCCTGTCGTCGGCCGTTGCCGTCGGTCGTCCGGGTCAATACGATCAAGACGGATGTCGATCGGGCTCGAGCCGCGCTTACAGACGAGGGGCTTGCCCACGAGCAGACCGACTGGCATCCGGGGCTGTTTCGGCTGCCCGAGGCCCAACCCGGCGCCAACTGGCCGTACGTACACGGCTGGCTACACGGTCAGGAAGAGGTGTCTGCGCTCCCGGCCCGCGTGCTCGATCCACAGCCCGGCGAGCGGGTCTGGGACGCCGCGGCCGCGCCGGGCAGCAAGACCTCTCAGCTCGCGGCTCTGATGAGCGATACCGGGCTGCTTGTCGCGACCGACAAGAGCCTGGGGCGACTCGCCTCGTTGCGGTCCAACGCAGAGCGACTCGGCGTGACGAACGTGGCGATCACCAACGAGGATGCGCGCAACCACTCGCTGAAGCCGTTCGACGGCCAGCCGTACGATCGGACGCTGGTCGACGTGCCATGCTCCTGTGAGGGGACGATCCGCAAGAATCCCGACGTGCTGGCAGAGTGGTCGCTCGATCACGTCGAAGGCATCGCGGGCGTACAGGCAGACATTCTCCGCCGGGCGGTCCAGGCGACTCGCGCCGGCGGAACCGTGGTGTACTCGACGTGTACGTTCGCTCCGGAGGAAAACGAAGCAGTCCTCGATCGCGTGCTCGCGACCGAGGACTGTCGGCTCCAGCCGTTCGAGTCGCCGCTCGCGAGCGCCCCCGGCGTCACGAGCTGGCGGGGCCGTGAGTACGATCCGTCGGTGCGTCACGCCCACCGGATCTACCCCCACCACAACGACACCGGCGGATTCTTCTGTGCCAAGCTGGCGGTGGGTGCATGAGCCAGACGGAGAACGTCGGCGACCGGTTCGACCGGCTCCCGGCGACCGACGACGCCCGGACCGTCGCCGGACGGCCGACCCGAGGCGAGGTCCTCGAGTGGTGGGACCGCCGGTACGGAATCGAACCGGCGACGTTCGCGGACTACTCGTTTTGGGAGCGTGGCGCGGGCAAGATCTGGGCGTTTCGCGACGACGAGTCGATCGCCTCGCCCGTTGAGATCCAAGGGCTCGGGCTGACGGCCCTCAGAGCGCGGCAGGAACACTGGAAGCCGACACTCGAGGCCGTCCAGCGGTTCGGCGATCGGGCCTCGCGAAACCGGATCGCGCTCTCGGCGCCGGAGGCACGGCAGTTTCTGGCCGGCCGGGATCAGTCTGTCTCCTGGGACGGCGACTGGGGGTATCTGATCGTCACCCACGAGCTCGCCGGCGAGCAGGTTCCGCTCGGCGTGGGCCTGTACACCCACGGCGAGCTCGCCTCGATGGTACCGAAAGGACGCCGCCGCGAGCTGTGACGGCCGGTTGCCAGGCTATGATCGAAACGAAGCGACTAGCCTAAAAGAGGCGCCGGCCGACCGTCCGTCGATGGACTGGGAGACCGACCGCTCGCTGCAGCTCCGGATGCTCGCGACGCTGGGGCTGATCGCGGTGTTACCGCTCGCGTTCATGACGACCCTCAGCGGCGCGCTCAACCGGCTCGTGTTCCCGTTGCTCGCGGAGGGCAGGGAGCCGGCGCCACAGATATCCGTCGATCCGACCGTCGTCGTCGGGCTCACGGTCCTCGGCATCGGACTCGCGGCACTCGCTGGCGACCGGGTGGCACTGTCTGCGACGAACGCGCGGACGGTTTCTGCCGACGAGCGCCCGGAGTTGCACGGTCGGCTGTCACGGCTGGCCGCGACCGCCGGGATGGAACCGCCACAGGTCGCGGTGATCCGGTCCGACGCGCCCAACGCCTTCGCAACTGGGGGCGTCGGAACCGAGTCGACAGTCGCGGTCACGACCGGACTCCTCAAGGAACTCGACGAGGAGCAGCTCGATGCGGTGCTCGCCCACGAGCTGGCTCATCTCCGGAACAAAGACGCGACGGTCATGTCGATCGCTTACCTGCTGCCGACGCTGACCTACCTCGTCTCGAAGGTCGCGTTCACGACACTCCGGCTGGTCGGTCACGCGAGCCGGGGACGGTCCTCGCGACGAAATGGCAAGGCGATCCTGGTCGTGCTCGCGACCGCGGTGGTCACGCTGACGGTGTCTGCGGTGTTCTGGCTCGCGAGCAACGTGTTGTTCCGGCTGCTCTCGCAGTACCGCGAGTACGCAGCCGACCGTGGCGCGGCTGCGATCACCGGCCAGCCGCTCGCGCTTGCGGACGCGCTGGCGACGATCGACGAGGAGATGCGTATACTGCCGGATCGCGACCTGCGCGAGCTCGACGGGGGCGTCGAGGCGCTGTACATCTCCTCGATCGACGTGCCGATGTTCACCGACGAAGACAGCCTCGTCGGCTCGCTCGCGAGCCAGGAGCTGTTTCCGGCCTCGCACCCGCCGACGGCCGACCGGATCGACCGGCTGCAGGATCTCGCCGGCGACATCGAGCGCTGAGCCGGGACGGCAGTCACTCGTCACCGGACCCCTCTCGGGACGACTCGCGTTCACGGACCGTCCCGCCGGAGAGCCCGTCCCACTCGACGCGGTAGCCGAGCCTCGCGAGCAGCGCACTCGTGTCGTCGATCCCGGTCTGGCCGATCCGATCGGCCGCCTCCTCGAGAGACTGTCCGGCCGTGATCTCGTCGGCGAGTGTCTCGAGCACGTCGGGACGGACCAGCGTCCGCCCGACCAGCTCGTGGTCTGGCGTCTCGACCCCCTCGATCGCGTCCTCGCTGACGCCGTGTCGGCTCGCGAGCTGCTCGATCGTGGTGACCGACTCCGAGGGACAGAGCGTCGACGGGAGCTCTGCCACAGCCGTTGCGTTTAGCTGGTCCTCGTAGCGTCGCAGCGCCGTTCGCACGTCTTTCACCGCAACCTGCTCGCGGTACGGTATCGCGCGGTGATCGCGCGTCTCGATCGCCTCACCCACCCCGAGACTCTCATCGACGGCGACGAGCAGCTCGGTATCCGTCGCCGCGAGCCGGTCGAGTTTCGTCTCCACGTACTCCGGGGTCCAAAAGCCCATGATCTCGAAGTACACGCGAAACTCACCGTGTTGCCAGTCGAACGCAAAGTCCGGGACGAGCACGTACTCGCCCGCGGCCACGGGATCGGGCTCGCGGACCAGTTCCCAGTCCAGATCCAGAGCGGAGAACCGTCGTGCGAACTGCCGTTCGACGCTGCTGTCGAACTGCACGTCGGCGATCGGTGCGACACCTGGGACCGACAGGTCCGCGTCGGTCAGAACCAACTCCCGCTCGGTCCCCCGGTCGTCGATCGTCGCCGACAGCTGCCACTCCGAGGTGGCGGCGACCGTCCGGAGCAGCCGGGCAAACCGCGTCCCGTACCGCCGGGTCGAGCGAAACACTGCGTCGGGGCCGGTCACGACGATCTCACGGTCGGTGTCGGCGACCGTCCGGCGGTCTTCGGCCGGGAGTCGCCGGATCTCGGACAGCAGCCCCAGCCGGCCGACCGCCGATATCACGCGTTTCGGATCGCTCGAACGGATCCGGACCTCCGTGGCGTCGAACAGCGCGGTTTGTGCGAGCGAGAGGTTGTACTGATCGCACAGCTCGCTGGGATTCCACCGCGGGTCGACGCCGTCGAGGATCTGTCTGTCCTCGAGATCGGCGTACAGCGACCTCTCGATCGCCGCCTCCGTCGTCTCGAGCCGATCCGCCGCGACAGCAAGTGCCTGGGCGCGCTCGGCCTCTGACACCACGCCGACGGTCGCGGCGGCCTCGAACGCCGCCCGTCGCGCACGGCGTGGCGACAGCGGCGCCTGGACCGTCCACTCGGCGTCGCGTTCGACGAGCTTCGCGAACCCCCGGACCAGCTTGAAATCGTCGCTCTCGTGTTCGAGCCGTTCGAGCGTCTCGTCGAGAGCCCCCCGGCGCTTCCCGACGTGTCCCTGGTAGATTCCGATCACGCGGGCCGCGAGTGACTCCCGACTCTCGTCGACGAACTGCGGCTGATAGCCACCGCGGCGGGAGACCCGGAGCAGGTCCTTCGTGAGCACGGTTACGACTCGTGGCCGGCCCAGCGTGACTGATCGAGGACGATCTCGGCGACGACGCCCGCGACGCGGCGGGCGGTTGACTCGCGGTCGAACGTCGAGACGTTGCCCAACTGCTCCCCGACGGTCCGGCTCAGCTCCGCGGGTCCCTCGTCGCTCCCGACGATCGCTTCGAGCTCTGTCGTGAGCCGCTCGGCGACACGGTCGGTCGCATCTCGGGTGAGCCGCTGCCCGGCCGGCAACAGGTCGTATGTGACTGCGTACCCCTGGTCGTACTGTTCGACGGCCAGAAAGGGTCGGCCGTCGCGCTCTGCGGCCGCGTACGCCTTCGTTACGGCCCCTTGGCCGACGTACAGCGGGATCTCCTCGTCCGGGCCCTCCCGGTCGCTGTCACGGTCACGGTCGCCGGTACGATCTCGGTCGGTATCGCGTGCCACGAGCGTTCTAAGACCGTCTCGGGCTTGTACCTGACTCTCGATCTCGAGAGACGATCGCCCGCCAGCCCGTTCCGAACCGCTCCACCGCGGGTATGTACCTGCCTTGCATTACCTCAGAACATATAATTTAGTTTAAATCTTACTACAGGGCATGAGCCAGTACAACAACGACGTGCTTGTGTCGGCAGATTGGGTGCAGGATCACCTGGCAGAGTTCCAGTCGGAGGATCCGGCGTATCGGCTGGTCAAGGTGAACAACCCCCACCGTCACCGCTGACTCTGAGTAAATGCCCTACGTGACGGGACACATCCCGGGGGTAACCTTTTTCACTGGTAAGAAGACCTGAGCGACACGACGACAAGAGATATTCTCGACAAGGCTGCCTTTGAGGAGCTGATCGGCGAGGCTGGCATCACCGCCGACTCGACGATCGTTCTGTATGGCGGCGGCCGCGTGCCGAACTGGTTTGCCTTGTTTGCCTACTGTGAGTACAAGTACTTCGGACACGAGGATGTGAGGGTGATCGACGGCGGCAAGCCCTACTGGGTCGACAACGACTATCCATTGGACACCGAGGTTCCGGCGTTCAGTTCTGGAATGTACACCGCCAGGGGACCGTTCGAGGGGATTCGTGCGTACAAAGACGACGTGGACCAGGCCATCGAATCCGGGATCCCGCTGGTCGACGTCCGGTCGCTCGCGGAGTTTTCCGGCGAGATCATCGCTCCGGAGGGCCTCAATGAAACTGCACAGCGAGGCGGGCACATCCCCGGCGCGAAAAACGTCCCGACCGCCTCCGTGCTCGACGAGGACAGCACGTTCAAATCCGCCTCGGAACTGCAGGCGCTGTACTGTGAGGCTGGGATCACCGAAGACCAGTCGGTCGTCACGTACTGCCGGGTCGGCGAGCGCTCGTCGATTGCCTGGTTTAAGCTTCACGAACTGCTCGGCTTCAACGATATCGAGAACTACGACGGGTCCTGGACCGAGTGGGGCAACCTGATCCGTGCCCCGATCGAGACCGGGGCCACAGATCAGTGAGCTGAGGTTCTCGGATCCCGAGAGCGCTCGCATACAGCTGCTGCGTTCGTCCAGGTAGACCGGTGAGACGGGACCATTCACGTCGTCCCCGAGACGCCCCGGGTGTACAGTTTCACGCAGATGACAGTCCTGGGAGGCGTCCCAACTACGCGCTTAGACCCAGCGATCTGGTATCTCGGGGTAGGTCATACTGACGGCTAAAGATACGTGTATCTTGAGTCCTTTAGCTCCGTTATGACGAACCCCAAGAACATCTCTGCTGATGAACTTCGAGAAATCTTGGCAAAAGTCGACGATGGCGACGCAGTAAAGCGACTGATGGCAGCGATCGCGTTCAAGCAGATCGACGAGTTTGACCAGAAGGATGCAGCCGAGATGTGCGGGTATTCGAGCAGTTGGGCCTCGAAGTGGTTCCAGCTGCTTTGTTGAATAGCGATTGAGTCGGGCGAAATCACGGGTTTAGAAGAATAAAGCCGAGGAATTCGCTTCTGCCCTATGGAAGTCTCACTCCTCGACTTCGTTCAAAAGTGTAAACGGCTAGCCAAACAAGCGTTGGGGAAGCGAGCGGGCGAGCCCGCCAGCGGCGGGTTCGCCCGCTGGAAGCACGTCGTGCTTCACTGTATCCGGATTGAGGACGGATACACGTACCGCGAGCTCGTTGATCGCGTCGCGTTGATGAGCGATCTCTGTGACGTACTCGAGTTAGAACCCGACGACTTGCCCAAGCCATCGACGCTGTGCAAGTCATTCGACCGCTTCAAAATGTGGGTGTGGCGGCAGTTGCTGCGCGCCTCGGCGCAGCAACTGCCTACCTCCGGTCACGGTGCTATCGACGGGACGTACTTCGAGCGGTCCCAGCCGTCCTTCCACTACCGTCGCCGAGCAGATCGGACGATTACCACGATGAAAGCGACGGTCTTGGTCGATTCTCACACCAAGACCGTCCTTGATGTACAACCCTCTGCCAAATGGAGGCATGATACCGCCGTTGGGCCGCAGGTCGCCCGCCGGAACGCGGGCGACCTGCAGAGCCTGGCCGCCGACAAGGGATACGATAAGAACGCCTTCCGTGACGAACTCCGGGACAATGACGTTCGCCCACTCATTCGCCACTGTCTGTACACCTGGTACGATTACGCCCACAACGCACGGCTAGACGACTCGCTGTACAACAAACGCTGGATTGCCGAAACCTGCTTCTCGGTCGTCAAGCGCTCGCACGGCGCGACCGTGCGAGCGCAAACCTGGTACCGTGAATTCCGAGAATGCGTCCTCAAATTCGCCGTCTACAACATCGAACGCGCCACTTCACAACTATGAACCCGACGCTGTACCTCTATTCAACAAAGCATTCTCTAGAACACTCAAGATACTGCTGTGTTGAATAGACAGACAGCATCGGGATAGACCGTTAAATCAGTAAGGACGAAGCCGAGGAGGTCGGATATGGTGGAAGTCGATC
>OBKM01000445.1_pt1 | contig 20553 bp, 18 predicted proteins | sample 1519691 | NCBI WGS metagenome assembly OBKM01 (sample SAMEA37050418, study PRJEB22526) | metagenome | biome: saline pan; feature: lake; material: water | place: Egypt | collected 2015 | depth 0.5 m | reverse complement strand
TGGGGATGGAAACACACCATCACGAGCCATTGCAAGAGGGAATCGAGATGCAGCGAGCAAACCAGCATTTGCTGTGGAAGCGAGCGCAAGCAAGGCAGCGACGATAACAGCTAAAACACCAATCGTACCAAGGAACTCAGCGGCAGCAAATGCAATGATTGCACCCTCTCCATCGCTTGACAGTGCTCCTGTAGCATCTGCCTCACCAGGATATACGTAGTCATCCTGCCAGAGGATGTCTTGTGGTGCGTCAATAAGCGCCTGAACATCAACAACAAGGAATGAAACAAGAACAGTTAGCGCATACATCAACGTCACAATAACAACAGACCCGATCATCGCCTGTGGGATAATTGTTCCAGGGTCTTTGACTTCTTCAGCAACGGCTGCAACCTTCGTCACACCTGCAAACGCAACGAAAATCGTAGCAGTTGCAGCTACAATACCTCCGGTAACAGGATCAAAGTCACTGAACCCGTAGGCACCGAAATCTGCATCAAATGTACCAGCCCCAATGTAGGCAAACAAAACGAGCATCAAAATCGCAACAAGGGCAAACTGGAAACTACCAGAACCTTTAGCGCTGAAGACATTGATAGCAGTAAACAGAGCAGCCAGCGCTAATGCAAGGATGATAACAGTATCAATGCTAAGACCGAGGAACGAGACTGATCCAGCTAATGCGCCACTGAGAAGAGCCAAATATGGGACTCCACCGACGAGAGCAAGTGCGCTTTTTAGAGATAGCATAATCGTGGTTGAAAATACGGTAGTTTTATTCAACAACTGGCGTGTAATTAAATGCGGGACGGCCTTGTTGCACGTCCCACACTGAATAAAGAAATCGTATTACCAACAACTGATAAGCCACGTTCCGACACCAGCAACTGTTCCCATTAGGGGTCCCATCCCGCGTTCAACGAATAGATATGGACCACCATCCTCTGGCATTGCAGTTGCCATTTCTGCAGCAGAGATTGCAGCAGGAAGAACAAGAACACCAGCAAAAATAAACGCCCAAACAGCAGCCATGCCACCGGCTTCACTGTAGGCAATACCCGGGAGGATGAAAATCCCCGACCCGACCATTGCACCAATAGCAATCGCCGTCGTAGCGCCTAACCCAAGATCCCGTTTTAACCCACCAGCCATGCTTTCTCACCATCAGTAAGCTGCGTTGTTCCTCCAGATTTGGTCAGACTGTGCTTGGATGGACAGACGGGAGGCACTTTCAATCGACAACAGGGTATTGGTTGGGGTCTCTGGACAACTGATCTGCGTATTAATTTTTATGCATACATGTGCATCGCTAGTATGTTTGTATAGTCCTACTATCAGTGTTATGTTTGATATTGATATATTTGTAGTAATATGAGAGAAAATATAGCATAAGCATTATTATGTGAATAAAATTAATCGTATCTAGAAAATACAGAGAAATAAGTGAAAATATCAAAATAATTGAATTTAGTACTGATTCTTACACTTATATCAAAACGTTAGTTGTCTTTCGATATTATAACGTATTGTTACCAGAAAGAAGAGAATTAGTAAATTTATTTATAATAAATCATAGACTATGGCTCAAATTACAGAATGGTCTGGGATACGACAGATGAATGGCCAGTACTGCTATCGCTCGGGGATTGAGAACAGAACGAGTGTCCAAGAGTAGCTAACAGAGCGGACGAACTGTTTCCGCTACGGTTGGTGGGGTATCTCCAAGAATATAAATAATTGGTTCAACACCGACATCGCCGGTCTGATACACGATCGTGGCAGAAGGATTTTTCTCAATTGCTTCTTGAACGGCAACTTCAGCCGACAGTTCAGGGTTAAATTCAACTGCCTCGTGTCCGGCATCTCGGAGGTGTGCAAGGTTTTCTTGTGAGTAAGCGATGTTAAGTGCTGCTCTCGCATCACTGCCACCACGCTGTGCAGCAAGCAGTACTGTAGCAACGTATTCACTGACGCCAAATTCCGGTTCAGCAGGGATTGTCGTCTGACCCTTGATATCAAAAATTCGTCCAGGAACCCCGGCGATAGCGCTTACATCGTCGGCATCCGGAAGCGCAGAGACGAGGTTCGAACCGACATTGGGGATTAATTGTGAGAACCCGGATGTCGTTTCAAGCATCCGCAGACCGCGCCGAAGCGAGGCAAGGGTTTGTTCCTGAAGACGGAGGCGACTTTCAGGATCATGGATACGTTTTCCATTGTAGTCGGTCAATGCTGGCATGCGCTCTTCGTGGAGTGTCGCCAAGACATCACCCGATTCAAGTTCTCGGATGAGAATTTCAAGTTCAACAAGCGCTTGGACATTGCTCATTGTATCCGAAGCGAGTCCCTCAGAGATTTCTTCAACGATCTCTTGCACGTGAGGGTGATCGCGGATTTGTTCGTTTGTGTCGATTTCATTGTGGATATACTTCGAGACAGCACTCTGGCTAATGCCAAGTATATCAGCGATTTCTTGTTGGGTAAAGTCCTGTTTACTGAGTCGTTCAGCAAGCATTGATCGAACAGTTGGGAGGAATTCGTCAACAACGACTTCCTCGATAAATTGCATTACTGGTCACCTCCAAACTCACGATCACCACCAATGCGGGAGGCTTGTGGACCGGACTGGTCTTGATATTTTGACCCGCGTTCATCTCCATACGGACGCTCGGCTTCGGAGGTTAGCTCCGTAAACGTAAGTTGAGAGATTCGCATACCGGGCGTCAGTGCGACGGGAGCAGCACCGAGGTTAGATAATTCAAGTGTGATTTGTCCTTCATAGCCCGGGTCACAGAGACCAGCAGTCGCATGGACAACGATCGCTAATCGACCAAGAGAGGATCGGCCCTCAACATGTGCAATCAAATCAGCTGGGATTTCAACACGTTCTCGAGTGGTTCCAAGGACAAAGTCTCCCGGATGGAGTACAAAATCATCGCCATCATCGACAACGGTTTCAGAGACGTATTCATCAATCTCTTCATCGCTTTCAGGGTGAATACATGGGATATTCGTTCGCTGAAATTCAAGAAACGTGCGCCCAAGTCGAAGGTCAACGCTCGCAGGTTGAATCTGTAGGTCAGGTTCGTCAAGCGGCTCGATATGAAGGTCTCCATCTTCAAGCCGACGAAGAATGTCCCGGTCAGAGAGGATCATAATATAACCAACGAGCAACAAGACAGTAATAATTTTGTTCTCAGTTGCGGCAAGATTCTGGATTCAAGTATGTATGATAGTTCACAATCTCGAAGACAATATCGATCGAATCGCTCTGAAGACAGCATGTATCCAGAATTTCAAGCCTGCACCAACTCTGCTCGCATGCTCGGAGTATCGGAGCACTGGGACAATAACGATAGCAGAAACAACAATTCCAACGGCACCACCAGCTGTGTAGGCGGAAAGTACTGGGAAGTACTCAAGCGCCAAAACAAGAGGAATGAATGCCAGTATAGCAGATCCACCACGAATAAATATATAATATATTGCTCGGGAAGGGCGAGAGGCAGCCATTACGGCTCGGCCAAGCATTACAAGCTGCCAGCCAGAAAATGCGCCGAGTGCAGCGCCAAGTAAAAACAGAGCATCAGGATCGAGGCCACTGGTAATGACAAAAAATCCGCTGAAGACGATAGCCAATGAAAAAGCAATTGTTGGTTTATCGCTCAGTTCCTGCTGAATTAATTGCCAAGCAAAATAAAGAACCGCAAGTCCCACAGCCACACCGACGATAACATCAACTAAAAAGTGAACGCCAAGCGCAATCCGAGTGAATCCAACCGTTCCAACAATTGCCGCTGCGGTAATTGTTCGCTGCCGAAGCGTCCCAATGTCAAGAATGTAGGCAAGGCCAAAGTACACGATTGTTGTGTTGACAGCATGGCCGCTCGGAAATCCATATCCAGATGCAAAGGCAGTAAGTTCATAGAGTGGTTGAATAATGCGCGGAAGTAGTTCTGTCTCGAGAAGCGGTTGGTCAGGTCGAGGAAAAGTAAATACTTCTTTGAGTCCCTTGTACAATCCCATCCCAGCTATCCAAACGCCTGCAAGAGTTGCAATATTGTCTTGGTTAGGGGTATTATACCAATAAAAGGCAGCGAACACGACCGTCAGAAACCAGATATCGCCCAGCTGAGTGAGCAAAGCAAGAACAGCAGCAAGAATATCGGGAACTATTGACTGGATGGTCTCAACCTCTCCAATACCACGGGACATACAGGCAAATAGTAAATTGCTAATATAGATAAGACTCCCGAAGTGAGCAGGTGATAAGAATCCACTGTCAGAACTGGTATAGGGATCGGTGTGTGAAAATACGATATGAAACAAGCAATCGTTGCTCGAGAAGACATTGGGATGGGAACTGGGAAACTTGCAGCACAGGTTGCACATGCATCCTTACAAGCATACGAAGACGCAGATCAGCAACAACAGCGACAGTGGAAGCAGGGCGGACAAAAGAAAGTCGTACTCAAAGGGGAAAGCGAACAGCAACTGTTCGAGCTTGCAGAGCAAGCAAAACGGAGCGGTCTCCCAAACGCTATTGTTCGTGATGCAGGACATACGCAGCTAGATCCAGGAACGGTAACAGCACTGGCTGTTGGGCCAGCAGCAGAAGCAGATGTAGATAGTGTAACAGGCTCGCTATCGCTATACCGATGAATGAATCATATCCATCAGAGCAAGCCATCGGGATAGAATACTACGTGAGTGAAACAGCCGGCGTAGGAGGTATACTTCGAGCACAGCCGGATGATTTTGTTGTCACAGAAATTGAGAAATTTGACACTGAGCCTGCCGGTGCAGATGCAGGCGCATATCCGTATCTCATTATTCGGGCGCAGTTGTACAACCGTGAAACAAACGAGTTTGTACAGGCACTATCGAGCCGTTTGGGAATCAGTCGAAAGCGAATTGACTGGGCGGGAACCAAAGACAAACGAGCTGTTAGCACGCAGTTGTTCTCAATCAAAGGCATTGATCCGGAAGCAATTACTGAGGTTGAGCTCGGAAGGAGTGTCGAAATTGATATCGTTGGACGGGCAGGACGAGCACTTGAATTTGGAGATCTCGCTGGGAACCAGTTTACAATCACAGTGAGTGATCCCGAAAGACCAGAAAACGCGAAAGAGATCACAGACGAACTTGAGACATTTGGAGATGGGACGGTCGGCGTTCCAAACTACTTTGGACAACAGCGGTTTGGCAGCATGCGGCCAATTACACATGAAGTAGGGCTGTCGATTCTTCGGGAAGATTGGGAGGATGCTGTGCGAACGTATGTTGCTGAGCCAGCAGAGACGGAACCAGAGAAAACCCAGCAGATACGGCAAACTGCAGGATCACACCTTGCTGCCAGTGAACTACAGCAAGCGCTTGATGTGTTACCAAATCGATTAGATTACGAGCGGACACTCGTGCATGCATTGATTGAAGGGAAATCACATAAAGAGGCAATCGAGACACTTCCATGGAATCTGCAGCGACTGTTTGTGCATGCAGTACAGTCATATATATTCAACCGAATTCTTTCCCGTCGTCTGGAGGAAGGGATCTCGTTTGTAGAGCCAGTGCCAGGAGATGTCGTTTGTTTTGCGGATCGGTCAGCACCTGAGGGCGTTGTTATCCCTGATACGGACCGTACACAGACAGTGTCAGAAGCGCGTGTAGAAACTGTCAGCCGACACTGTAAGCGTCAGCGAGCGTTTATTACTGCACCACTCGTTGGAACAGAGACGGATCTTGGATCTGGGAAGATAGGTGAAATTGAGCGCGATGTGCTTGAAGCGCTTGACATTGATACCAGATCATTTGCACTACCAGATGACTGGGCTTCAGAAGGGACAAGGCGAGCAATCTTTCTGCCGGTTGAGCCAGAAATTACACAAGACCCATTGCAGTTTTCGTTTGCCTTGCCAAAAGGATCCTATGCGACTGTTGTAATGCGGGAGTATCTCAAGACACCGCCAGTAGAACTTGGTTGACTTCCTGCTGTCAGTTGTTCAGGTGCAGGTAGTGCGAATTCGTTATTCAGCTCAGAACGCACACCAAGCCCATCCCATGTGCAATTACGGATCGAATGGTGAATGAAAAGTTTGTATTTTCGATGACAGTTGTTACCATCGGTATATTTCACTTATCCGATTTTAGGCAGAAAGAATATAAAATGTCAAGACAGTGCTAAACGTACAGATATAGTAACAGATAGCGGCTATTCTGAAGGCTGCTACATATGAACGTGATAAACCTATGGAATGTGAGCAGTGTGCGTCGCCGCTGGAGAAGCCAGGCGATTACTGTCTGGTCTGTCGAACGGCAAACGCAGATACAGTTGTAATTGACACAACTCGAGAACGCGCAGAATTGACGATCTTGAATGAGGAAACAAAACTCGGTACAACAACGATACAGACAACTATAGAAGACGGGGAAGACGAGCGACGTGAGCTCAGAAATTTCGCTGGGCGTGTTGCTGATGAAGTTCATCGAAAGCGTCCAGAGACAGTATACGGTGCTGGAAACCGAACGGTATTACAGGCGATTAACGGGCAAAGCCGATACGAATTGCTTCGTATCGATGACGACGACCCCGTCGAAGCAGCGATGAAGCGGCATGGGGACCGCGCACTCGATGTAGTTGAAACTGATCCAGCAGACAAGATCGGCGGATCTCACACAACAGTCATTGGTGGGCGAAAAGGTCGATCAGCAATTCAAACCGTAGCGAAACATCCCCACGTTAAGAAGGTAATTCCGGGCCCGATTGATGCAGGAGGGACTGGATCACAGTCAGGATTGCGAGCAAAAGTGACGCGTGCTGATAACGGAGGAAATGTTCGGTTGCTCTTGCGTGATGGATCGTCGGTACAAGAAAACAGAATTGTAACAACGGCTCGTGATATTGAGTCAGGAGAACGGGTCCGAGATGACCTCAATGAAGCACTTGTAGAAGCAGGATTGCAGTAAATTTCTTTTTCTGACATATATCACTGTTCTGTGCATATCACGCTAAGTACAAATGGCGAATCAAGAACAGACATTGCAAAAGAAAATACAAAGGGTTTATTTACAGAACGGAGTTAGAGTGCTGTACTATGAGTAAGGGTAAACGTAGTGTAGGAAGCGCAGGTCGATTCGGGGCACGATATGGTCGTGTTGCTCGAAAGCGCGTTTCCGAGATTGAGTCTGAGATGAACAAAGATCACGTCTGTCCGGAGTGTGGCGCAGAGAAGGTGTCACGCGCTGGAACTGGAATTTGGGAATGTGGAAAATGCGGCTATCGCTTCGCAGGCGGATGTTATAAACCAGAAACCCCAGCCGGAGAGGCTGTTACCCGTTCAATCCGAACGGCACTTGAGGACGAATGAGCTACAAATGCGCACGCTGTAAACGGGATGTAACGGTTGATGAATATGGCGGTGTTCGATGCCCATACTGCGGACACCGTGTCCTATTGAAGGATCGAAGCCCCGACGTCAAAGAAGTCGACGTCAAGTAGATGGATCATACAGCCACGATCTCTTGCACTTACGACTCTACTGAAATTGCATCGGTAATTCATGATGCAATTGTTATTGAGACCAAGACAATCACGGGTGACAGAGCAACGGCAACAATAAGCCAAAACAAAGCAACGGTGGTTATTAAAATTGATGCGAGAGATCCGCGAGCACTTCGGGCAGCGAAACACACTTGGTTTTCACTATTAAAAGCCGCAGAAAAAACATCTGACGCTGTTTCTGTCGGGTGACTAGTGAAGTACCTCGGGGTCAAGCCCCGAGGCACTCTGCCTAATTCTCTGGTAGACGAAGTGCGGTCATCTTCTTGATTACCGGATGACGTTGGCAATGGGGAGGTTTTTGTGTTTGGCGGACGATTATTTGTGTATGCAAGGTAGTCTACCGCCTCAGGCACAGGAGAAAGTCGAAGAATTACAGGACCTTCAAGAGACTGCACAGGAAGTCGCTGTTCAGAAGAACGAAGCAGAAACGCAGCTTCAGGACGCACAGACAGCTCTCAACGAGCTCGAAGGTATTGATGACGATGCGACAATGTATCGTGAAGTAGGCGAGCTGTTCGTTCAGACGTCATACGACGACGCCAAAGACAGTCTTGAAGACAAGGTTGACACGCTTGAAATCCGCGTCGAAACTCTTGAGAAACAGGAAGAACGGGTCCAGAACCAGTTCGAAGAACTACAGGAAGAGCTTGAAGATCTCCTCGGAGGCGGTCTCGGCGGCGGTGCCGGCCCAATGGGCGGATCCTAACGTAACGGTTCTTCTTTCATTTTCAGGACTTACTACTCAATCATAGCAGCAGCTGAAACACGGAGGTTTATGACTGCTGTGTCCTTAGTTATGCACAGAACAGCCTGCTGACTATTTCACACAAAACAACATGGCACGTGACAATTACTTATGAGCGAAATTGATGACACACGCGTGGTTGAAACCGCGTCAGATGCAGCGCAGAACGTGATTTTCTCTCGGTATGAGCGATCAGAGATCAACGATATCGATATTACGATTCATTTTGAGGATGACGTTCTTGAAGTCGATATCTATCTTGATGCAGATCATGGCGATCCAGACCAAGTCGCAAATGATGCAGCACTGGCAGCACGATCGGCTGTTGATCGACTGCTTGAGTGAAAAAAAGCGTTGGTGAGAAGTACGGCAACAACCACAGAAAGACAAAAGGCGTACCTAAAACCGGGGCTGAAAGGAATTCTCTGTTTGTTCAGATAAACTTTGACATCCTCCGCGCGCTGAAGCGCGAGGCGTTCGCCTCGAATCTTCCGTAAAACGGTTGTACGATACTATTTTTCGACCACAGTGACTTCGATGGTTCGTCTTCGTGGACCATCAAAATCAAAGAAAAGGATTGATCCCCAAGTGCCAAGTGCCAATGATCCATCCCGAACCGGGACAGTCACGTCAGGTCCAATCAGCGTCGCACGCAGATGAGAATCGGCATTATTGTCGATAGTATCGTGTTTGTGCCCAGCAGAGGGAACGAGATCGTGTAAGAAAGATTCTGTATCAGTACGTAGGCCTGATTCATTCTCATTAACAGTTACTGCGGCTGTCGTGTGTGTGACATACACGGAGCAGATACCGTCGGTAACTGACTCTGGGATCGCCGCCGCCACATCATCTGTGATATCAATTGTTTCCATTCGGTTGGAGGATTCAATTGTCAATTGCGGCATGGGTTAATATAGACAAAGATAGTCAGAGCACCAACATTTAGCTGTCGATAAAAGAACTGTAGTTAGCAGAGATATACCAGCAGTTGAAGTTGGTGGCATCAGAGAGCTATTGCTCTAAGATTGATCTGTCGGCTTTACCATACGAGTCAAAGAAAGCGTCAAGAGAAAACTAGGCTACAACCATTCATCTGGACGAGTATCGTAGTCAATATCGTCTGCGGCGAGGTGTTCAACTTCGCTCCAATCTAACTCTCGGTCTGTAAACGCATCGCCATCATATGTGATCAGCAGGCCACTTTCTTCAGGCTCTGGCTCACGGTTGCGCCGTCGTGCGACTTCAAGGTCATGATCGGAAACTTCCTTGATGATTGTCTTGAGATGAACCGGACGTCCCCAAAGTTCGAATGCCCGTTCAAGGACTCGGCGAGCTTGATCAATATCAAGCATAATGCCGTTGTACTTGTGAGCTAAGAGCAACTCATTGCGGTTGTTGTAGTTGCCATCCTCGGCAATGATAGTTGGTTTGCCAAAGTTGGTGAATTGCAATAACAACTTCCGCTTGACGTCCATCGGGTCAACGCTTGCAACCCGCGGACCTTCTGAAGCACGGGAGTGCTCATAGGTGAAGTAATCATTAGCCTCAACAAACTCGGCGGTTAGATACTCATCGAGGAATGTCACATCATTGTGACTGGCACGAACCTCACGCATCCGGTCCCAGCCGGCGGCAACATCAACATCAGCAATCGCCTCCTCAACTGAATCATATCGGTCAACATCGAACAGATATCGACCGATACGCTCAAGCTCATCTTGCTTACAGTTTGAAAGGAACTGTCGATTCTGGGGCTTTGTCAGCGAGTAGTGCCGGTGAGCAAGTCCTTCATAAGTCAGCACTTTCCACGGATAAGTATCGACATCAATATTTCCTTCTCGCGCTTGTGTAAGGGCATCCTGATCAACATACTGGTCGGGCAGTTGCTTGATAGTATCAAGGTCAACTGTCACAAGCGGTTCCGGAGGTTCAAGCTGTTCGAGAACGGCATCGAAGTCAACAGCATCTTTGAGGTTTCGCCACGTGATGCCTTTCACACGCAAGAGATGCTCAAGCACTTCTCGGCGGTTCGCCTGATTTTCGACGTACTGCCAGAGTTCGTACCCGAGTTTGTATGGATTGAGCCCAGGTGCACCGAGCACCTGAGACATATGATCAGCATACGTAACAAATTCATCACCAGCAGCGAAGTTTTCGCCGGCCATCATGATTGATTCCCAGTAGCTTGCCCAGCCTTCATTGAGGACTTTTGTCATACGCTGGGCAGCAAAGTAGTATGCCTCAGTACGGAGTATTTCAATAATCTCCTGTTGCCAGTCTTCAAATTCAACTGCTCGGTCGTTAGATTCGTCATATTGTTTCCCGTATTCACGGAGAAATGCCAGCACATCAGACTCTGGTGCAACAGTGTCGAGTTCATCATCTTCTGACTGCTGAGACTCAAGCCACTCGTCATCGAAAACAGTCTCTCGGACTTCGTCATCAAGGTCTAGTTGATCAAGTTGTTTGGCGATATCAGAGTCTGTGTCCGGTTCTTCACGGTTAAGTTCCCGAGAAAACGATCGATGTTGATCAATAGTATCGGCGAGCGATAGAATGTTATCGATCCATCGCTCAACACGGTCACGGTCGACATCAGGGCGGTCCATGATCGACCGGATTCGGTTTGCATGCTGTGAGAGCATGGCTGTTGCACCACTATCTCCGTCGGGGAACATACCGAACCACTCATTATTAGCGAAGAAGTCCGCATGGGCTTCAACATGTGTGATGACTGCTTTCTGATCAGCAAGTGTGTTTGATTGCTGGAGGAAGGCATGTGCTGGTGAGTCGTTGTTCACGATCTCGAATGCCTTGCCACCAAGGTATTGGTCTTGCTTTTGCTGTTTATCGTATTTCATTCCCCAGCGCCAGTGTGGATAGCGCTCCTGAAATCCTCCATACGCAATCAACTGATTCATCTCATCGTGATCGACAATCCAGTAGTTAATCGGGGTCGGTTCCAAGCCCAGTCGTTCTGCAAGTGCTCTAGCTTCCGCGACGGGGCGCTGGAGACGACTGGCTTCCTGTTGTGGGTCGTATGCGTTACTCATTCATTATCACCTGCTTCGGTAGAGAGGATTTGATAGATTGCATCAATAACATCATCTGGTGTTGAGACACGGGCAACAGCAACGTCATCGCCTGAATCAAAGTGACGCTCCAGTTCCTCTGCGTGGGTTGCATTCGCTGCAGTCCCATCAGGCTGAGCCTCAACGTAGGCATGAAGATTGGCATCAATTTCTTCCATAAGTGGGATGACACGGTTCTCGGTGTCAGAGCTGGAGTTTTCACTGTCACCAGCCGCAAAGACATACCGATTCCACTCACTAAATGGATACTCAGTAAGCAATTCTTCTGCGAGCTCGTATGCCGATGAGATTCGTGTGCCACCACCAGATCGAATCCCAAAGAACTCCTCGCGCTCAACTTTCCATGCATCTGCATCGTGTGCGATGTAGATGAACTCCGCATTGTCGTATTTGCCCTGCAGGTACCAGTCAAGCGGAGCAAACGTGCGCTCGACAAGCTCACGCTTATTTTCTCGCATGCTGCCAGAGACATCTCGAATATTGACGATTACCACATTTCGCTCGCGGCGCGTCTCTGGTTCAGGATGGCGGTACCGTTCGTCTTCACGGCGGAATGGAATGTGATCAATACCCTCCTTACGAATTCGTTCGCGTATTGGCGTGCGCTCAACAGAGGCCTGTACTTCATCAATTGATGTCCATTTCGATCGCTCTGTGTCGGGGATATCGTTGTATTCCGTCTGTAACCATGCCAGTGATACTGGGATGCTCTGGGTCCGGGCCCAGTCATATGCTTCGTCAGGACCCCATCCTTCAATTTTCAGCACCTCACGAATGAAGTCTTCATCAAACTCAGTAGCTAACTTGCGTTTTAAGCCCTCAGTGAACATTTGCTCAAAGTCAAGCGTCGAGTCTGGGCCAGTACGGGTAACATCCGTGTACGGGCCTTCCGTTTCAGTGCTGACTTTCTTTCCTTTGGGCTCTAAGTCAAGTCCCAGTTCTTCATCGAGTTCTTCTGCAAACTCTTCAGGATCCATCTCGTAATACTCATGCTCTGCACCTTCATCACCAGGATCGCCATCGCCGTCGCCATCGTCATCTGCATCTGGGTCCATTTCTACTGGATCACCAACATCGGCTTCACCTTGTCCAACACCACCGACATCGTACGGGTCATACTCAAATTCAGGCAAATTAACGATCTTAATTGGGACACGTACCGTCTCATCACCGTCGCGGAGATCACCATATGAGATGAAATCCGTAAGATCCTGCCGTCGCTGTTCACCGACTTCACGGAATCGTTCAAGATCGTCTTTTAGTCCCATTTGTAACTCACCTCGTTCATAACATGCCGACTGGTCAACTCTGCTGAGGCCGGCGTGTAGTCGAATAGTTCAATCATATTCTCAATTGCTCGTTCTTTGATCTGTTCTGTCTGGGTATCTGCTGGAGGGTCATCCCACTGATTCGGGTCAAAGTCATCATACCGCCGGGCAATGTCCTCCCAATCGTTTGATTGTAACACACTGCGGATAATCGGGATCTCAGTGAGATCAACGTCTGAGACTGCAAAGTCTTCTCCGCGCTGCTCCCAAGCTCGTCGGTTAAGCGCGTTGATGACCTGCTCTCTGCGGAAGGACTTAACGGCAGAGGTCGGCTCATTACCTCGGTAATCATCTTCCGAAAACCGGCCCAAGTGTTCAATCTCAAAGATTTTCATCCGAAGCTGATCAGGACCGATCCGCTCGCCGCGGTCGTTAGTAAGGACCTCATCAGTTCCCCAAGCATAGACATGCTCAACGTATGCCTCGACTAGCTCTGGATCAACAGATTCGTTGTGTGTCATGGCAGTGATCACATCGTCAGCCTGTCGGTCGAAAATGTAGTTTTTGACAACAGCTACCCGGGATTCAAATTCTGATCGTTCTGAAGAAGAGAATACTGGAGCCTTTCGGAGCCCATCAGCCATCTGATTAAGGATATCTCGAGGCATGATCACATTCTCAACATCATACTCTGGATGACTGCGATCAGTTTCTTCCTGGAGCAACCGAGAGAAGGTATCACGAGTATATGTGACAGGAATCCCCCGACGGCCGTTGGTAGCCGACCCAACAGCAATGTCGTCTTTTGTGCGTCTGGTATCGTCCTCGACAAGATATCCGCGGTCGAAGAGCAACGCCTTGTCAACCAAATCGAGGTCCGAAGGAAGGTCTTCATCTTCCAGTCGGGTTACAACACTATACAGTGCTGCTGCTTCGATAGTGTGGGGTGCGAGTTCCTTCGTGTGGTGCCATCCATTTCGCTGTACATCAACCTGAACTGGCTCGACAATCTTCTCATCAAGGTCATTATAATCGTCAGCCTCCCAGACAGCCGTTTCATTTGTCAGTTCTCGTCGGATTAGCTGTGCTTCGAGGCTCAGGTTAGTTAGATAGGCAAACTCATGTCGGTCAAGCCGTCGTTTCAGTGCTTTGAGTGGATCAGCATCCTGCCGGTCAGCATGCTGGTTGAGCGTTGCTTCCAAATCGGGATTAGAGATAACGATGATCTGTGTATCAATTTCCATCCCGATTCCAGTGTCTAACTTAACATGCTTCTCATCAGGAACGTTCAGCAGTTTCTGGAGGAGATCAGCATGTTGGGCTGCATCCTCAACGATGGTCAGGCCGGAGTTACCCTGTGAAAGTACGCCGTCGTAGGAGAACGCCTGCGGATTCTTTCGTCCACGGGAGTCAAGCTCCTGTAGCATACCTGGCATCCATGTCCCGACCAACCGCTCTTTTGCTGATCCATCATCCTCAGCGTGCAACACGCCAATTCCTCGTCCGACGTCAACAACATAGTTTTTCACTCGGAGATGCTTTGGATCAGTGATCTGTGAGAACAGATCTTCAATTTCCTGCCGACGGTACTGCTCTTCAAGATGAGAGTATGCCTCTCTGGAGAATGGGTCAAGCTCCGTGTTAAGCCGAAGCGTGGTATGATCATCAGTCCGAAGGTCAAGCTCTGCAAGGATGTCTTCCCGAACTGATTCAGGAAACACGGCAAGTGGATGGACCTGAACTGGACTTTGATACCAGTCATCTTCGTCAACAGGTTCTTCACTGCCGTAGCTCAGACCACGACTTTCTGAAACGCCCTTGATGTTCCACTCCAGTGTGTATCTACGACCAGCAGGCGTCTTTGAATATTCACGGAGGCCATTGACCAGACAACGCTTGAGTTCAGATTTCCCGGTTGCTGTTGGGCCAGCAAACCAGATCATTTTTTCTCCCTTGCCTCGACCGGTCGCAATTGATCGTAGATCATCAACAAAGGCGTTCAGCGTCTCAGTGTTACCCAAGACTGCGTGTTCCCCATCGTTTGATGGGTCATCGAAGAATCGATATCGCTGCTTTTCTTCACCTTCCTCGACGACCGTTCGGGTGCCTGCTGCCTCAATTGCGTCGAGTAGATATTTGGCTGCATGCGAAGCTAGCTTCGGAGACTCAAGCAATGTTTCGACATACTCCGCAAGTGACATCGGCTCGTCGTATGTCTCCTGAAGCGTATCGTCACTCGCACTGATGAAGGTTGATCCGTCAGTCACTGTTCCAGTTCCTCCCGTGCGACCTCTGCACCAGCAAATTCGAGCACCTCTTTAGCCCCTGCTTCAGAGTAGCCAAGCTCAATCAGTGCATCGACCCACTGGCTGTGTTCTTCGTCGTCTACTTCACTCGCCGACACCAGTGCAGAGAAGTTAATATTGTGTTTTTTGTCTTCCCATAGCTTGCGCTCCAGAGCACGGCGTAGTCGGTCGTTGTCTGTTGGATCAAATGCCTCGCCTTCACGAGCACGACGGGAAACCCAATTGGAAACCTCTTGGCGGAAGTCATCTTTCCGGTCTTCAGGAACATCTAGTTTCTCTTCAACAGCACGCAGGAAGGTTTCATCTGGTTCCTGCTCAGTGCCAGTGAGTTCATCTGTGACCGTATCATCATCGATATACGCCATGACATGATCCATGTATTTCTCACCCTGTCGACGAATCTCATCAACATCATACGCAAGTGCATGACGGACATCTTCGATTGCCCGCTCTTTGTATTCCTCTCGGACCATCTCAAGGTAGCGGTAGTACTTTTCAAACCGCTCCTCTGGAATCGAACCATGGTGTTCAAGATTGTCTTCAAAGAACGTGAAGACGGTCAGTGGTGAGAGGAAATTCCGGTCACGGTGTTTGGAATCCATAATTGCCTCGGCCATTTCGTCGCCGATGAACCGGGAAGAGACACCTTCCATACCTTCACCAAGTTCAGCACTCTCCTCAGCTTCCTCGCGGAGCTTTGAAACATCAACATCTTCGATAGCGTCTGTCTCTCCATTGTAGGCTTTTGCCTTCTGAAGAAGACTGATCGTCTCGACATCAGGTTCTTCGATTCGGGTTAGGACTCCGAATAGACCGGCCATCTCTAGAGTGTGAGGTTCTACGTGAATATCAGGAACATCCGCATTGCCGAGCATCTTCTCGTAGATTTTTGCCTCATCCTCGTAGGCAAGGACATATGGGAAATCAATGCGTTTGGTCCGATCATTGAATGCCTCCATCTTCTGGTCTCCCTTCTTGTCCTTGTATTCGGGCATATTCGTTCGTCCAACAATGACCTGATCGATGTCGATCCGGGGGTTGTTCTTGGGTTTGATCGTCTGTTCCTGCGTGGCGTGGAGGAAGTCGTACAGGAACTCCCGTTGCAGTTTGAGTAATTCCTCCCCAGAGAACAGACCACGGTTAGCATTACAAAATGCACCGGAATAGTCGAACGCTCGGGGATCAGATTCTCCGTATACAGCAATTTTGCTGTAATTTACATCGCCGGTAAGCTCCGTCTCGTCCTGATTTTTCTTATCTTTCGGTTCGAACGTCTCCAGAGCCCGACGTTTGTTCTCATCCGCAACAAGTCGGATAACTTCGACGTGATTGTCTAGTACAGATTGTAGATCATCATCATAGTGGGCCAGAAGCTTCTCCATGTAGAATTCAGATTCAGGATCAAGTGCCTGATCGTTCCGAATTGTGTATGGTGCATCGAGCTGTTCGTTGATGTCATCAAGGATTTGCTGTCGTTGTTCTTGTGGAAGCAAGACCAGTGGATCCTGATTCATGGGGGATCGAACTGTATCGTCCGTCGGATCCTGATCTGCGATTACGTCAGTTAGGTTTGTCCAGCGGAATGTGTACATCCGCCCCTCTTCGCGCATCGTATAATCTTCGAAGTAACGTCGGAGTTGTGCGTCAAACGCTGATTTGCCTGACCCAACAGGACCGAGTAACAGCAAAATTCGTCGTTCTGGACCAAGTCCACGGGCACCACTTTTGACCTTGTTTACAAATTCATGGATGGATTCGTGGATTACTTGTCCATAAAACCGGTTTTCACCGTCATTGATCGGGTCTTCTGTAGCAAGCTTGTACTCAACGAGCCCAGTCTCATCGTCATATTCAGTCCCATAATAATCAAACATATCGGCAACCCGCTGGTGGGCTGCGCGTGCAATTTTCGGGCTGGAATACAGCTCCGAAAGGTACCAATCAAAAGAATGCGTTTCTCGTAGGTCTTCCGGAATTGACGCCTGATACTCCTGGCTTAGCGATTCAAGGGTAGTGTGTTCTGTCATTGTGTCTTTGGGCTATGTTTGGGACGTGTCATATCGTTCCGTGTTAACAACAGTCACATCTTCTGCGACATCTCACGATATTGAACACGTCTAAATCCTATCTAGTAAAGGTATTGGTACCACTTAACACTGTCCCATAACATTAATTAATAACAGAATGTGATCGAAATAAAGTATGTAAAATATCGGGAAATTCATCCGGCACCGATGCTTATACACGGGAGGACATTGATAAGAGGTATAGAACTATGGATCATGAAAATGTTCGTGAGGTCGATCCAGAACTGGCAGACGCGCTCGAAAACGAAATCGAGCGACAAAACAGTGAGTTGCATCTAATTGCATCGGAAAACCACGTAAGCGAGGCTGTTCTTGACGCACAGAGTAGTGTTCTAACTAACAAGTACGCAGAGGGATACCCGGGAGCACGATATTATGGAGGGTGTCAATACGCTGACGAAGTTGAAGAGATGGCAATTGACTATGCAGAAGAGCTGTGGGGTGCCGAGCACATTAACGTACAACCACACGCTGGGACGCAAGCAAATCTCGCAGTGTACTCAGCAATGCTTGAACCGGGAGATAAAATCCTGTCCCTGGAGTTAAGCCATGGAGGACATCTGTCGCATGGACACCCAGCAAACTTTGTTGGACAAACCTACGAGGTAGAGCACTACGAAGTTGACACGGAAACAGGATACATCGACTATGAAGGTCTGAAAGAGAAAGCAGAAGCATTTGAGCCGGACATAATTGTCTCCGGATACTCAGCATATCCGCGGGAAATAGAGTGGGAAGAGATTCAGGAGGCTGCTGATGCAGTCGATGCATACCATCTCGCTGATATCGCACATATTACAGGTCTTGTTGCTGCTGGCGTTCACACATCACCAGTTGGCACTGTGGACTTCGTAACTGGCTCGACACACAAAACCATCCGCGCCGGTCGAGGCGGAATTGTCATGTGCAAAGAGGAGTACGCCGACGATATTGACAAGGCAGTCTTCCCGGGTGCACAGGGCGGCCCATTGATGCACAATATTGCTGGGAAGGCAGCCGGATTCAAGGAGGCTCTACAGCCGGAGTTTGAAGAATACACACAGCAGGTCGTCGATAATTCCGCTGCATTAGCAGACCAACTACAGGAGCATGGGATAGAACTTGTGTCTGGTGGAACAGACAATCACCTTGTGCTTGCCGACCTTCGTGAATCTCACCCGGACGTATCCGGTGGAGACGCCGAGGAAGCTCTTGAGAAGGCCGGACTGGTACTAAACGGTAACACAGTTCCAGGAGAAACACGATCAGCATTTGATCCAAGCGGGATTCGCGTTGGAACACCAGCAATCACGACACGTGGCTTTGATGAAGATGCCTGCCGAACGGTTGCTGACCTAATAGTGAAAGTAATCGATGCAGTCGATGAAGGAACAACAGACGAAACAATTCCGGAAGTGAAAGAGCAAGTCGAAGAACTCTGTGAAGAGTACCCACTGTATGATACTCCACAGCAGTCAAAAGCATTAGCAGACGGTTCTGGCGAATAACGAGCGTTCTTTTTTTATACTGGAGCATGGCATAGAATCGGTTGTACACTCTGGAGTGATCTCGGTTGCATCGGTCAATCCACATCGCTACTGACCGGTTGCTTCATCGAAATGTCGGTGAAACAAATTCCGCGTGAATAATTCCCTGACACGTAGCTAGCGGAAGTCCACAGTCATCAGCCGTGGGAAGAGGTCAAACGCTACATACTGAGTTGATCATCGATTCATCACAAGCGGATAGAATTCTGTTAATTGATACCATTATTCAGACGGTTCAGAAGCCCCTAGTTATAAGAGGTCGCCTTGAGAGGTGATGTATTAAACATGGCAGAAATTATTGATGGAAAGGCAGTTGCACAGGACATCCGAGACGGACTAGGCAACGCAGTTAAAGAACTCGAAGAAGAGGGTATCACACCGTGTTTAGCAACAGTGCTGATGAGCGATGACCCGGCAGCTGAGAAGTACGTCTCAATGAAACAAAGTGACTGCGAAGAAGTTGGAATTGCAACGCGAGATCCAGAGATTACTGCAGAAGATTCTGCCGAGGACCTGTATAATCTAATTGAGGAGTTGAACAACGATCCAGAAGTACACGGAATACTGGTTCAGCTTCCACTTCCGGATCACGTGGAAGAGCAACCTGTTATTGACCAGATTAGCCCACAGAAGGACGTTGATGGATTCCATCCGGAAAACGTTGGAAAACTTGTGATTGGTAACCCGCGGTTTAAACCGTGTACACCACACGGAGTGCAGATGCTATTAGATGCATACGACATTGAAACGGAAGGAAAGGACGCTGTTGTCGTTGGACGGTCAAACATTGTTGGAAAGCCAATGGCGAACATATTTATCCAGAAGGCAGATGGTGGAAATGCAACAACAACGGTCTGTCACTCTCGAACTCAAGATCTAGAATCAAAGGTAAAACAAGCGGATATTCTCGTTGCTGCAGCAGGGGTTGCTGAATTTATCGACGGATCGATGATTTCTGAAGACACCATCGTTATTGATGTTGGCACAAACAGCGTAGAGCGAGATGGTGAACGGACACTGGTAGGCGACGTTGAATTCGAAAGTGCTGAGCAAAAGGCATCAGCGATTACGCCAGTGCCGGGCGGAGTCGGACCAATGACCCGAGCCATGTTGCTATATAATACGGTCAAAGCCGCTGCACTACAGAATGACGTCGATGTTTCACTTCCAAAACAATAGTGAACACACCTCAGGTGTCAAGTCCCAGAGCAGGCACTTTGACCGCCTATACAACAACTCCAGAATTTGAGCAAACAAGCTAAAACCGGCATCAGAGATAACCAATCATAAATTTTATTTTGTTATCGTGGCATATTTTACTTGACGCTTCGCTTGGAGGGCCGAAGCGTCAGCGGGGACCACATCGGCGGCACGACGGCCACGGGTTCTCGTGGCCGTTCTCTTATTTCTCGTTTGAACTAACATGTCCGAGCAAAGACGAGTATATTAACTTTTGCAGGCTACGTTTTCGTCCTCAAGGAGCGACCAACGAGAGCGAGTAGGGCGAGGGTACAGCCGTCACTTAGCCACAGCAAAAACAGTCAACTCAATTGCTAGTAAACACTGGAATCGTGACGGGATTTACTCATGGGGCTGGCTTCGAGTGAGATCACACCCACGGTCAGACTTCACTTCACCGTCGCCAGCAAGTAGGGTTAGGACAATCCAAAGCAACGCCCGTGAAGACTGGCACCGCTGTGAGCCTGTCCCAGCGCAGGACAGTGCCTAGAAGTGCCGTCGGAAAACCAGGAACTCCTGTCCGAAAGGCAGAAAGCCCCGCCCTCAACCAAGGAAAGCACAGCCCGAGCGGAGGAGAGCGGGAGAAGTTCACTAAGAATCTCTCAATAACACCTTCTCACGGCTGAAGCCGCGAGCCCTCATCTCGCAACTACTGTAAAAGAAAGATCTTGATCATGTATAATAGATAATATATAGCACATACCATACTTGTATAATTTACATTATTAT
>OBKM01000444.1_pt1 | contig 20567 bp, 15 predicted proteins | sample 1519691 | NCBI WGS metagenome assembly OBKM01 (sample SAMEA37050418, study PRJEB22526) | metagenome | biome: saline pan; feature: lake; material: water | place: Egypt | collected 2015 | depth 0.5 m | reverse complement strand
CCGGGCTTGAAACCACTCGACGAGCCGCGCTTTCTTCCGACCTGTCCGTTCCGTTCGGTCGAATCCGTCGATGACGTCATCGGCGTGGCGCATCACCGGATCACCGGACTGAACGGCGTTTCAAACACGTAAACCCGGACTGCGGACGTGTGAAACCCGGTGTGAGTGCTAAACGTCTCATCCGTTCATCACCCCTCGGCCCCGAGTCAGCCTGCAGTGCTCGAGCATTGCGACGCGAGCGATCGGAGGCGCTGATCGCACGCGTTCGGGTTGGGGTCCGGTCGGGGACGCACCCGTCCGTCCGATCGACGGCCTACGTGGGGGGTGGGGCCACATTTTTGATTCACTCGGCGAGCCGTTCGACCTGTGTTACCCGCTCGACCCGAGCCGTGTCGCCGATCGCCTCGGCCAGCCACTGCTCGTCGCCGGCGTCGTCGGCGATATCGACTTTTATACGGGCGATCTCGCCCATTTCGACGCTGACGACGTCAGCGCCGCGTAGCTGGTCTTCGATCGATCGGACGAACGTGTCGTACTCCTCGCGGCTGGTGACGTTCTCCGTTAACACCGCCTTACACAGGATCTCCATCAACGGGTTCGTTGACCGTGGTCGGCGTTCAACCCTTCGGAACGTGCGACATGGTGTTCGCCGCTCGGATGTCGACGGCCTGCGGAAACACCGGAAAGAGAGTATGCTCGCTAGGGGATTTGAACCCCTGTCATCGGCTCGAAAGGCCGATATGATTGGCCGGACTACACCAAGCGAGCGTCGTTTCCAGTTCAGGTAGGGCGTCGTATAAAACTGTCTGTATCGATCGGGACGGCCGGTCGCCCGCCCCCGGTTTCGGTGCGCGGTTGCATGCCACAGCCGCCGCTATCAGACGTCGAACACCACGTACGCCCGCCACCCCGACGGCGTCGGTTCAAGCGCCATCTCCGAGTACGTCACCGCTTTTATTTCCCGCGCCTGAACGCGACCCAGGTCGACGCCGCGGGCCGTCGCTTCGAGTGTCAGGCCGTCACTGTCGTCTATTTCGACTCGGTTATCGGTCGGTAACACGCGTCGAACGTCTCGCTGGTAGATGAGTTCATCGAGGTAATCGAACAACAGCGCCTCCCTCGATTCGGCCGCGACCGTCACCCGAAACCGGTCGCCGCCGCCTGGGATCGACTCACAGTGTGCGGCCGAGAGCCCGGCGGCGACGCCCTCGAACACCTCGGACAGCGTCCCTCCGGTCGCCTCGACGGCCACGTCGGCCGTGTGCGCGACGAGTTCGAAACTCACCGTTTCCCACCGTCGCGCTGTGAGGACTCCATCGTGTCCTTCCACACCCGGGGCCGTCGAAAGCCTTGCGGGCTGTCTCGCACCGACGCCGGTCGCGGGGCGGTGGAATTATATTCGGCGGAAACCTACGTCGCGGCAGTGAGTGTCACCATCGAGCTCCGGTCGTTCGGCTCCGGTGACGACACGCTCGTCGAGGAGGCCTGGGAGCTAAAGGAACGGATCCGTCGCAGCGAGGGGGTCCTCAAACAGCGCCACGGTTTTTTCACCGACGCCTACCGGCGCTCGAACGTGTTCGCCCTCGTCGAACCGGGGTACGACGACGAGACGCTCGTCGGGTTCGCGTCAACGCGGCGCGACGGGTACATCCTGTTTTTGGCCGTTTCGCCGGAGTATCGCGGCGAGGGGTTCGGGCGGCAACTCGTCGCGGCGGTCGACGACGAACACAGCTCCGTGACCTGTCACGCACGGGCGACGAACGAGGAGGCGCTCTCGTTTTACGAGCATCTCGGGTTCGAGGTCGAACGCCACATCGAGAACTACTACGAGGACCGCGGCGACGCCTACTACCTCCGTTTGGGGGACGGGGGGCTCGCTTCGACGCTCTCGCGGTACATGCCCGGAACCTGAGCGGGGCGCTTTCCCCGCAGCGTCGCGGCGCCACAGGACGGAACGCTTTTTCGAGCGCCAATCGAAGCCGAGATATGGATGATCGCACCCGTGAGTACCTCAAGGGCCGGTTCGGCGATCACTACCGGCGGGCCGAGATCACGCCACCGCCGGCCGGAAACGAACGCGAGTGGGGGTACATCACGTGGAGCTCGGGCGGAACGACGATGGTACGACACCACTCGTATCTCGACATCGCCGGTGGCGGGGACCTGAGCGGCTTTCTCGCCGACGAACGCCCGCGACACGTCTACTTTTCGGCGGGGCGGTACGACGACCCCGGAGCGGGGTCGATGGGCGCGAAGGGGTGGCGGGGGTCGGATCTCGTCTTCGATCTCGACGCCGATCACCTGCCCGGCGTCGACCCCGAAACGACGAGCTACGCGGAGATGCTCGGGGAGTGTAAGGACGCGCTCGGTCGCTTGCTCGATCTCCTCGAAACGGACTTCGGGTTCGAAGACCTTGAAGTCGTCTTCTCGGGCGGTCGTGGCTACCACGTCCACGTCCGGCGCGAGGGCGTCGTGGAACTGGACCGGCGCGCACGCCGGGAGATCGTCGAGTACGTCCTCGGCGAGGGGATCGAGTTCGACGACATCGTCACGACCCGGGCCGTCTCCGGGAGCGCCGGCCGGACATCGCCGGCACAGAAGCGCACGCTCCCGGACGGCGGCTGGGCCGAACGGACGAACGAGCGGCTCAACGCCTTTCTCGACGAGCTGCTCTCGATGGACGAGGCCGAGGCGATCGCCCGCCTCAGGGAGTTCGATGGGATCGGCGAGGGAAAGGCGACGGCCGCGCTCAACGCCGCCCGGAACAACCGGGCGGAGCTGGCGGCCGGCAACGTCGATGTCCACCCGGCGGTGTACGGGCTTGCGCGGCACCTCTTCGAGGAGGTCGTCGACGCCCAGTCGGCGCCGATCGACGAGCCGGTGACGACCGATATCAACCGGCTCATCCGGCTCCCCGGAAGCCTCCACGGCGGCACCGGGCTCGCCGTCCGGCGGATCGACCGCTCGGATCTGGGCGCGTTCGACCCGCTCGTCGACGCGGTCCCGGAGACGTTTCTCGGCAACGAGATCACCGTCTACGTCCGGGAGAACGTGACGGTCGAGCTCCGCGGCGAAAGCTTTAGGCTCCAGGAGGGTGTCCGTTCCGTCCCGGAGTACGTGGGCGTCTTCGCGATGGCCCGCGGACACGCGAGCAAGGCAGGAGAATGAACCTCGACGAACTCCAATCCGCACAGGCGCGAGAACGACAGTCCAGCGACCTCCAGCACCTGCGATCGTCGTTTTACGAGGAGGTCGGTGCGTTCATCGGGGAGCTGACCGAAAAGCGCGCCCGAGCCGTCGAGGCCGCCGACGATCCGTTCTCGGAGCCAGAGGTGCGGCGGCTCTCGGACGACATCGAGACCGCCGAGGGGACCGTCGAGGCGATCTACGAGCGCCGCGTGGGGAAAGTCGTCAAGAAGGCCTCCATCGCCGCCGCCGGGATGCCCGTCGAGGAGGACGGGCTGACGACCGAGGAGGCGGCGCTGTTCGACGAGCTCGTCGATCGGATCGAGGAAAACCGGGAGACGGTGTTGTCCGTGCTCGATGGGTCGCCGTCGGTCTCCTGTTCCGTCGACGGGATCGGGGACGGCGCCCCCGAGGGGACCGACGGCGCGCCCGGGTCGAGCGGAACAGGGCCGGACCCGGAAGGGACGGACCGGGATACCGCGTCGGCCGGAGGCGACACCCAAAGGGGAGATACGGACGGTATCAGCGCGGCCGATCTGATGGGCGGCGGTTCGGACGCTCCGGCGGACGAGCCGGCACCGCCCGACGAACCGGCGGACGCCGCCGCGGAACCGACGGCTGGGGCATCACCCCCGTCGGACGCCGACCCGGACGTGCCCGCCGTCGAGGCGGTACCGCCCGCGACCGACGGACCGACACCGGCGGACGGAGCGGCCGACCCCGGTCCGCAGCCGTCGGACGACACCCCAGGGGCCGGGACCGCCGCGGGGCCGACCGCCCCGAACGGTCGGGCCGAATCGGGGGAGCCACCTTCCGACGGCGGATCGACCGCAACCGGGGGTCAACAGGGGCTCCGACGGGCGACGGTCCGGATCACCGCCGACGTGGGGTCGATCGTCGGTGCCGACGACCGGGACTACGATCTCGCCCCGGAGGACGTCGTCACGCTGCCGGAGCCGAACGCGGACGTCCTCGTCGAGAAGGACGCCGCGGAGCGGTTATAAACGCCGACGCGGAGGCGGCTCGGGTCGTCGCTTCGATCGAGCGCGTGCGTGGTGTCGAATAACTATCAGCGGCGCGTCCGTTGTAACCGTCAGCGGCGCGTTCGCCCGCACAAAACAGAGACGCCGCGTCGGTTCGCCGTCGCGTAAGGCGCACCGTATCGGGGGATCGGCCGCCCGAACCGCAATTCGACTGTTAGGGGTGGGCGCCGTACCTTACTGCGATTTTTTGCGAAAGGTTTATATAGTTTTGTGACTAACTCATAGTTAGTATGAGCGAATACACCCAATCGATCCGTGGCGACGCGGACGGCGTCGTCCGCCACTACGAGTACGACGACGGCGACGTTCTCGTCGCCGACTTCGGCCCCGTCGAGGGGAGCGTCGACGTCGCGGACGGGACCGCGATCGTCGTGATCGGCAGCGACCAACACGAGTTCGACGTCCCCGGCGAGATCGACCGGGCCGCGATGAACAACGGCGTCGTCACCGTCGAGGTGGAGCGATAACCATGCGACTAACTGTCAAACCACTCAAGCAGAAGGACGCCGGCCGCGGGCTGGCGGCGATCGACCGGGCCGCGATGGACGAACTCGGCCTCGAAAACGGCGACTACATCGTCATCGATGGTGGCGAGTCGCGCGCTGTCGCCCGGGTCTGGCCCGGCTACCCCGAGGACGGGGGCCGCGGCGTCGTCCGGATCGACGGCCGGCTCCGCGGCGAGGCCGACGTCGGCATCGACGACAAGGTCGACGTCGAGCCCGCCGACGTGAACCCCGCAAAGGAGGTCACCGTCGCGCTCCCGCAGAACCTCCGGATCCGCGGCAACATCGGGCCCCACATCCGTGACAAGCTGAGCGGACAGGCCGTCACGACGGGACAGAACGTCCCCTTCTCGCTCGGCCTGGGACCGCTCTCGACCCAGAGCGGCCAGCGGATCCCGCTCCGTATCGCCGGGACCGACCCGGACGGGACCGTCGTCGTCACGGACTCGACGGAGATCACGGTGAGCGAACAGCCCGCCGAACAGATCGCCCAGTCCGGCAGCGAGGGCGCCGGCGCCGCGGCGAACGCCGGGACCCCCTCGGTGACCTACGAGGACATCGGCGGGCTCGACAGCGAGCTCGAACAGGTCCGGGAGATGATCGAGCTGCCGATGCGGCACCCGGAGCTGTTCCAACAGCTCGGCATCGAGCCGCCGAAAGGCGTCCTCCTGCACGGCCCCCCGGGGACCGGCAAGACGCTCATGGCGAAGGCTGTCGCAAGCGAGATCGACGCCCATTTCACGAACATCTCGGGCCCCGAGATAATGTCGAAGTACTACGGGGAAAGCGAAGAGCAGCTCCGTGAGGTCTTCGAGGAGGCCGAGGAGAACGCCCCCGCGATCGTCTTTATCGACGAGATCGACTCGATCGCGCCCAAACGCGGCGAGACGAGCGGGGACGTCGAGCGCCGGGTCGTCGCCCAGCTTCTGAGCCTGATGGACGGGCTCGACGAGCGCGGCGACGTCATCGTCATCGGCGCGACGAACCGCGTCGACGCCCTCGACCCCGCCCTGCGGCGCGGCGGCCGCTTCGACCGTGAGATCGAGATCGGCGTCCCGGACAAGGACGGCCGCAAGGAGATCCTGCAGGTCCACACCCGCGGGATGCCGTTGGTCGACGGGATCGACCTCGACCGCTACGCCGAGAACACCCACGGCTTCGTCGGGGCCGACCTCGAGAGCCTCACAAAGGAGGCGGCGATGAACGCCCTGCGGCGCATCCGCCCCGAGCTCGACCTCGAACAGGACGAGATCGACGCCGAGATCCTCGAATCGATGGCCGTCACCGAGGCCGACTTCAAGGACGCGTTGAAAGGCATCTCCCCGAGCGCGATGCGGGAGGTGTTCGTCGAGGTCCCGGACGTCACCTGGGAGTCCGTGGGCGGCCTGGAGGACACCAAAGAGCGCCTCCGTGAGACGATCCAGTGGCCCCTCGATTACCCCGAGGTATTCGAGGCGATGGACATGGAGGCCGCGAAAGGCGTTCTCCTGTACGGCCCGCCGGGGACCGGGAAGACGCTCATGGCGAAGGCCGTCTCCAACGAGGCCAACTCCAACTTCATCTCGATAAAGGGCCCCGAGCTGCTGAACAAGTACGTCGGGGAGTCCGAGAAGGGCGTCCGCGAGATCTTCGAGAAGGCCCGTTCGAACGCGCCGACCGTCGTCTTCTTCGACGAGATCGACTCGATCGCGGGCGAGCGGGGCCGGAATGCGGGCGATTCGGGCGTCAGCGAGCGTGTCGTCTCCCAGCTCCTGACCGAGCTCGACGGGCTCGAAGAGCTGGAAGACGTCGTGGTGATCGCCACCACGAACCGGCCGGACCTCATCGACTCGGCGCTGTTGCGGCCCGGGCGCTTCGACAGGCACGTCCACGTGCCGGTCCCGGACGAGGACGCACGGCGGGCGATCTTCGGCGTCCACACCCGGACCAAGCCGCTTGCCGACGACGTCGATCTCGACGAACTGGCCGCCCGGACTGACGGCTACGTCGGGGCCGATATCGAGGCCGTCGCCCGCGAGGCGTCGATGGCCGCGACCCGGGAGTTCATCAACAGCGTCGACCCCGAGGAGGCGGCCCAGAGTGTCGGGAACGTGCGAGTCACCGCCGAACACTTCGAGCAGGCGCTCGATGAGGTCGGCCCGAGCGTCGACGAGGAGGCCCGCGAGCGCTACGAGGAGCTCGAAGAGGAGCTCTCGCCGGGCGAGGAGCCGACCAGCGAGCGCGAAGTCAGCCGGACGTTCCAGTAGCTCCGCCGTCGCCGGCAGCTCCGGCGCCGCGACCGGCTTTTTTCGGTTTTCAGGGCCCGAGAACGCCCAGCTTGCCTTTATATATTGGGCGCTAACGCCGAAACGACTATGACCCGGACCGACGCGGCCCCCACGGGACAGCCCCCGAAGACCGCCCTCCACTGTTCGGCCTGCGATCGGTCGGTGCCGATCGCCGACACGGAGTTGGCGGGACGCGACGACAGGACGGAGATACGCTGCCCGGCGTGTGGGGCCGTGCTCGTCAGCCAACCGCGGTTCGGATCGGGCGAGCGCCGGTCCCGGATCGTCGCCTGATCGCGGCCACGACCCGGATCGACGAGGGGTACGTCGGGGAATCCGGCCCCGAACGCGCCGCTTATTCCGGTGGCAGTACAACGGTGGACCGATGAGCGATCGGGCCGCCGTCGACGCCGGCATGGACGCCTTCGCCGCCCTTCACTCCGATGTCCGGGCGGCGCTGTCCGAGCGGGGCTTCACCACACCGACGGAGCCACAGCGCAAAGCGATCCCCGCGCTCGCGGCGGGCGAACACTGTCTCGTCGTCGCGCCGACCGGGTCCGGGAAGACGGAGACGGCGATGTTGCCGGTGCTCTCCGCGATCCGCGGGCGCGAGCCCCGCCACGGGATCGGAGCGCTCTACATCACGCCGCTCCGGGCGCTGAACCGCGATATGCGCCAGCGGCTCGATTGGTGGGGCGAGACCCTCGGTATCGAGGTCGCCGTCAGACACGGCGACACGACCGACTACGAGCGCGGGAAGCAGGCCGAGGACCCCCCGGACGTGTTGGTGACGACGCCGGAGACGCTGCAGGCGATGTTCACCGGAAAGAAGCTCCGGCGGGCGATCGCGGACGTCGAACACGTGGTCGTCGACGAGGTCCACGAGCTCGCGGCCTCGAAGCGCGGGGCGCAGCTGACCGTCGGCCTCGAACACCTCCGTGAACACGCCGGATCGTTCCAGCGGATCGGCCTCTCGGCGACCGTCGGCGACCCGGCGGAGGTCGGCCGGTTCCTGACGGGGGCGCGCGGCTGTGAGATCGCCGAAGTCGAGGCGGGGTCGAACATCGACGTCACCGTGCGGACGCCGGAGATCACCCCCGCCGACCGGACGGCGGCGGGGGAGCTTCTGACCGACGCCGAGGTCGCGAGCCACGTCCGAGCGATCGATGGACTCGTCGCGGAGCACGACTCGACGCTGATCTTCGTCAACACCCGACAGACGGCGGAGGGGCTCGGCTCGCGGCTCAAATCCTTCGGCACCGACGTTGGGATCCACCACGGCTCGCTGTCGAAATCCGCCCGGATCGACGTCGAGGACCGGTTCAAGGCCGGCGAGATCGACGCCCTGATGTGTACCTCCTCGATGGAGCTCGGGATCGACGTGGGGCGGATCGACCACGTCGTCCAGTACGCCAGCCCTCGCGAGGTCCGGAGGCTGCTCCAGCGCGTCGGCCGGGCGGGCCATCGCCGCGACGAGACATCCTCCGGGACGGTCATCGCGACGACCCCCGACGACGCATTCGAGGCGCTCTCGATCGTCGACCGCGCCGAGCGCGGCGCCGTCGAGTCCGCCGGTATCCACCACGCCAGCCTCGACACCGTCGCCAACCAGGTCCCCGGGCTGCTCATGGGGTTCGAGGAGCTGTCGGCGGCCCGTGCCTACGACATCGTCACCCGGGCCTATCCGTTCCGGGAGCTCTCCCGCGAGGAGTTCCGGGCGGTCCTCAGGGAGCTCTCCGACAACCGGATCCTGTGGCTCGAGGAGGCGGCGGACCGGATCGAGAAATCGGGGGGCACCTGGCAGTACTTCTATGCGAACCTCTCGATGATCCCCGACGAGGCCAACTACACGGTCAAGGACATGGCCTCCGGGGATCGGATCGGGACCCTCGCCGAGCGGTTCGTCGTCACCTTCGCCGCCCCCGGTGAGACGTTCGTCCAGGGCGGGGAGATGTGGCGGATCACGGAGATCGACGAGGGCGAGGAGGAGGTGCTCGTCTCCCCGGTCGGCGATCCAACGGGCGAGGTGCCGTCGTGGGTCGGCCAGGAGATCCCCGTCCCCCGCGACGTAGCCCAGGGCGTCGGCCGGACGCGGGCCGAGGCGTGCGAGCGCCTCGACGACGGGGCGAGCAGGGAGCTCGTGGCCCGGGGGCTCGCCGACCGGTTCCCGACGGACGAACACACCGCGAGCGAGGCGTTAGCGCCCGTCGAGCGCCACGAGGGACCGATCCCGTCCGACGACCGGATCGTCGTCGAGGGGTTCGGCCGCGAGATCGTCGTCAACGCCGCGTTCGGCCACCGGACGAACGAGACGCTTGGGCGGCTGCTGTCGGCGCTTATCGGCCAGCGGACCGGCTCCTCGGTCGCGATGGAGGTCGACCCCTACCGGATCGAGCTGGAGGTGCCCTCGGGAGTGACGATCGGCGATGTCGTCGGGATCCTGGAGACGACCGACCCGGAGCACGTCGCGGAGCTCGTCGAGTTGAGCCTGAAGAACGCCGATACCCTGAAATACACCCTTGCGCAGGTCGCCGCGAAGTTCGGCGCGCTGAAACGCTGGAAGGGGAAGGGTGCCAGCGGGAACCGCTTCGGGAAGGACCGGCTGCTCGACGCCCTGGAGGACACCCCGGTGTACGACGAGGCGGTGCGGGTCGTCCTCCACGAACAGCTCGACGCGGACGGGGCGAGCGGCGTCCTCCGGCGGCTCCAGTCGGGCGAGCTCTCCCTTGAGACGGTCGGCGAACGGACGGCGCTCGGACGGGCGGGGCGTTCCTCCGGCCGGGAGCTGCTCTCGCCGGAGAACGCCGACGCCTCCGTCGTCGAGACCGTCAAGGAACGGATCATGGAGGATCGGGTCCTCCTCGCGTGTCTGCACTGCGAGGAGTGGGACCGCCGCCAAACCGTCGAGCGCGTCGATGAACAGCCGGAGTGTCCCTCCTGTGGGTCGACGCGGGTCGCGGCGCTGAACCCCTGGGCCGACGAGGTGCTCGAATCGGTTCGGACGCCCGAGGGCAGGAAGGACGACGAAGCGCGAAAACAGACCGAACGGGCACACAGGGCCGCGAGCCTCGTCCAGAGCCATGGCAAGAAGGCGGTGATCGCGCTCGCGGCGCGGGGGGTCGGCCCCCGGAACGCCGCGTACGTGATCAACAACCACCGCGAAGACGAGGCGGACTTCTACCGCGACATCATCGAACGGGAGCGCCAGTACGCCCGCACGAACTCCTTTTGGGACTGAGCCGAAACGAGCTTTGGGACTGAGCCGAAACGGGCGGGGCCGTCTCAGTCGTCCGCGGCGGCGGCCTCGGAGCCGTCGACCGTCGCGGCGTCCTCGATGCTCGGGGGATACTTCCCGCGATCGAGTCTGAGGTCCGACTTGGGGCGGGCCATGCAGGTCAACGCGTACGATTCGCGTTCCGCCTCGGTCAGCCCGCGGGCGGCGGGCTGGGTCACGTCACCCTCGATGATCTCGGCCGAGCAGGCCAGACACATCCCGACGCGGCAGGAGTACTCCTGTGCGATGCCCTCCTCGATGCAGCGCTTGAGGATCGTCTGTTTCTCGGAGACCGTGATCGTCTCGCCGGTCCCGACGAACTCGACGGTGTACTCTGTCATATCTATCCGTTCGGACAACCCGGACAAAACTCTTTACCAACGGGAACGCGGCGGCCACACCACCACGCTGATACCGCCCGTGGGCGATGGTGGGCTATGGAGCTTGAGGACTACTGGGGCGTCGGGCCGAAGACCCGGGCGACGCTCGAATCGTCGATCGGGGCGGAGGCGGCCGCCGCGGCGATCGAGTCGGGGGACGTGCGGGCGCTCGTCGAGGCGGGCGTCGACCGGAGCCGGGCGACGCGGGTGCTTCGGCACGCACAGAGTGCGGACGGCATGGCGGTGTTGGCCACGCGGGACGCCCGACTCGTCTACAAGGAGCTCCTCGATGCGATCGCCGATCACGCGGTGAGTGAGACGGCCGCCGACCGGCTGCGGACCCTGACGCCGCTTTCGGACCGGGACGCGATCGCCGACCGGCTCGACGCCGTCGAGCGCGGGCGGGCGGGATGGGAGGCGCTCGACGACGACGGCCGAACGGCGGTGCTCGACGCCTTCGAACGGTACGACGACGCCCTGAACGGCCGGATTGCGGCAGTTCGAGCGGCGGTCGAGTTGGCCGAAACGGGGGCGTCGGGAGCCGTCTTCGACCCGATCGCGACCCTCGACACCGACGTGTTGTCCGACGCGGCTACCGCACTGGAGGCGCTCGGCGACGAGCGGATCGACCGGGGGGCCGACGAGGAGCTGGACCGACTGTGCGACGCCCGCGAAACGGTCGATCGGCTGTCGGCGAACACGGAGGAGATCCTCGACACGCTGCGCTCGGGCGACGTCGGCGACACGGCGGCGTTCCGCGAGGGGTTCGTCGACTATCTCCGCGGGGAGACGACGGTCGACCCGGCGCGGATCCGGGGATCGATGGCCGAGGGGGCAGTCGACGCGTCGGGGTTCGTCACGGAGACGCTGCGGGCGCTGCGGACCGATCTCGAGGCGTCGATCGAAGACCGCGAGGCAGTCGTCCGCGCGGAGCTCGAGTCCGCGATCGAGGCGGCCGGCGACGACATCGACCGGGCCGGCGAGGCGGTGACGACGGTCGCCCGCGAGCTCTCACTTGGCCGGTTCGCGGCGGCGTACGATCTCCGCCGACCGACCTACACCGACGGCGATGGCCTCGCCGTCGTCGGGGCGCGGAACCTCTCGCTTCTCCGGGAGGGCGTCGACGTGCAGCCGGTCACGTACGCGGTCGGCGAGCACGGCCTCGACGCGCCGGCGGGCGAGCGGGTGACCGTCCTCACGGGCGCGAACAGCGGCGGGAAGACGACGCTTCTGGAGACGCTGTGTGCGGTCACCGTGCTCGGGGCGATGGGGCTTTCGGTGCCGGCGGAACGGGCAGAGCTCCCCGTCGTCGATCGGCTCGTCTTCCACCGCCGGCACGCGAGCTTCAACGCCGGCGTTCTCGAGTCGACGCTGCAGTCCGTCGTCCCGCCGCTCGTCTCCGGGGAGCGGACGCTCATGCTCGTCGACGAGTTCGAGGCGATCACCGAGCCCGGGCGGGCGGCCGACCTGCTCGGCGGGCTGGTCCGGCTGACGATCGACAACGATGCGATCGGCACGTTCGTCACCCACCTCGCCGACGAGTTGGAGCCGCTCCCGGCAGCCGCCCGGATCGACGGGATCTTCGCACGGGGGCTGACCGACGACCTCGAACTCGAGGTCGACTATCAGCCGCGGTTCGGCTCGGTCGGCCGTTCGACGCCGGAGTTCATCGTCTCTCGGCTCGTCGCCAACGCCGACGACCGCGGGGAGGAAGCCGGGTTCCGGGCGCTCGCCGAGGCCGTCGACACCGACGTCGTCCAGCGGACGCTGTCCGACGCCGAGTGGACGGCTATCGACGGGCAGCGCTGACGGGGAACGCCGGCCTTGCGGCGCCGTCCCCGAGACGTTAGGCATTTCTTCGACCCGCGACAGCGATCCGTATGGACAGAAAACGGGCGATGACGAGCGTCGACCTCGCCGCCCTCGTCGGCGAGCTCCGGGAGTACACCGGCGCCGTCGTCGACAAGGCGTACCTCTACGGCGACGACTTCGTCCGGTTGAAGATGCGCGACTACGACCGCGGCCGGATCGAGCTCGTGATCGAGACGGGCGACCCGAAACGCGCCCACGTCGCGGTCCCGGAGCACGTCGCCGACGCCCCCGGGCGGCCGCCGAACTTCGCGATGATGCTCAGAAACCGGATCGCGGGGGCGAACTTCGAGGGGGTCGAGCAGTACGGCTTCGACCGCATCCTCACCTTCCGGTTCGAGCGCGAGGACGCGACGACGCTCATCGTCGCGGAGCTGTTCGGGGACGGCAACGTCGCCGTCATGAACGAGGATCGCGAGGTGATCGACTCCCTCGACACCGTCCGGCTGACCTCCCGGACGGTCGCCCCCGGATCACAGTACGGCTACCCAGACGAGCGGTTCAGCCCGCTCGACTGCGAGTACGACGCGTTCCTCGCGCGCATGGCCGACTCGGACACCGATATCGTGCGAACGCTCGCGACGCAGCTCAACTTCGGCGGGCTCTACGCCGAGGAGCTGTGTACCCGCGCCGGAATCGAAAAGACGACCGACATCGACGCGGCGACGGAGGCCGAATACGAGGCGCTTTTCAGCGCCCTCGAACGGCTCCGGGAGCCGATCCTGGAGGGGCGAACCGACCCGCGGCTCTACGAGACCGACGACGGCGAGGTCGTCGACGCGACGCCGCTTCCGCTGGAGGAACACGAGGCCGAGGGGTACGCGGCGACCGGGTTCGAGAGCTTCAACGGCGCGATCGACGAGTACTTCCATCGGCTCGAAACCGAGTCCGAGACCGACGAACAGGCGGGCTCGGGGGGCGACCGTCCCGACTTCGAATCGGAGATCGCCAAGTACGAACGGATCATCGAACAACAGGAGGGCGCGATCGAGAAGTACGACGAGCAGGCCGACGCCGAACAGCGGAAGGCCGAGTCGCTGTACGGGAACTACGATCTCGTCGACGAGATCTGTGCGACGGTCCGTGAGGCCCGCGAGGAGGGCGTCCCCTGGGCGGAGATCGAGGCGACGTTCCAGTCGGGGGCGGACCGCGGGATCGAGGCCGCCGAGGCGGTCGTCTCGGTCGATGCGGCCGAGGGGACCGTCGCGATCGACCTCGGCGACGGCCGCATCGAACTCGACCCGACGGTCGGCGTCGAACGGAACGCCGACCGCCTCTACACGGAGGCAAAGCGCGTGCGCGGTAAAAAGGAGGGCGCACAGGCGGCGATCGAGGACACCCGCGAGGACCTCGAAGCGGTGAAAAAGCGCCGCGAGGAGTGGGAGGCGGACGACGGGGATGACGACGACGAGGCGACGGTCGACAAGGAGTACACGGCCATGTCGTCGGTCCCCGTCAGATACGACGAGAAGTGGCACGAGCGGTTCCGGTGGTTCCGGACGAGCGACGACTTTCTCGTCATCGGGGGGCGCAACGCCGATCAAAACGAGGAGCTCGTCAAGAAGTACATGGATCCCTCGGATCGGTTCTTCCACGCCCAGGCACACGGCGCACCGGTCACGATACTGAAAGCGACCGAGCCGGACGAGCCGGCCCGCGACGTCGACATCCCCGACCGGAGCAGACGCGAGGCGGCCCAGTTCGCCGTCTCGTACTCGTCGGTCTGGAAGGACGGCACGTTCGAGGGCGACGCCTACGAGGTCGACCCCGACCAGGTGTCGAAGACCCCCGAGAGCGGGGAGTACATCGAGAAGGGGAGCTTCGTGATCCGCGGCGACCGCGAGTACTACCGTGACGTGCCCGTCGGGGCGGCGGTCGGCATCAAGTGCGAGCCTGACACCCGAGTCGTCGGCGGGCCCCCCGCCGCGATCGAGCCGATCGCGGAGACGTCCGTCCGGCTCGAACCGGGCGAGTTCGCCCAAAACGACATCGCGAAACGGCTTTATCGGACGTTCCGCGAGCGGTTCGCCGACACGAGCTTCGTCCGGAAGATCGCCAGCGCCGACCGGATCCAGGAGTTCTGTCCGCCCGGCGGGAGCCGGATGGTCGAGGAGTAGGGGTCCCTCTTCCGGCGGACGACAGACGGTCGGTCGGGCCGTCGGTGGCCGGCTCCACGGGTTATAAACCCGGGGAACGTGTGGATATCGGTATGTTCCGGGAGGCGCTCGGGTATCCGACACGTTCTCCGGGGGGTGGCCGCTCCGTCATCGTCGGCGGGCTCGTCCTCCTCGTCACCGCGGGGTTCGTGGCCGCGCTCGCGCTCGATCCGCCCCTCGCGTACCTGGCCGCGGGCGGCCTCCTGCCGTGGCTCCTCGTCCGGGGATACTACGTCCGTGTCGTCCGGACGACGATCGGCCGCGACCGACCGACGCCGCCGCGGTTCGAGGACGTCCCGCGACTCCTCCGGGACGGCCTGACCGCGGTGGGCATCGCCGTCGCGTACCTGCTTCCGGGGGCCGTCGTGCTCGGCCCGCTGATCGCCGTCAGGGCGCTCGGGACGGACCTCTCCGCCGCCCTGCTCGATCGCGCGGTGCCGGCGGCGGCAACGACGGCGGTCGTCTCCGTGGCCGGCGTCGCGGCCGTCCTCGCGCTCATGTACGCCATCGGCGCGCTCTACGTGTTGCCGGTCGCCGTCGCCCGCTTTGCTCACACGGACGAGCCGCGGATGGCCTTCGAGCCACGGACCGTCGTTTCGGGCGCGTTTACCGAGGACTACGCCACCGCGTGGGGGGTGTCGTTCGCGTTACAGCTGTTCTTGCTCCCGGTCGCGTACCTGCTTCGGGTGCTCGTTGTCGGCTTCTTCTTGCAGTTCATCGTCGTCGTCGGGGTCCGGTACTGCTACGGGCAGGGCGTCGGGGCGGCGCTCGGCCTCGACGCCGTCCCCGCGGCGCACGAACGGAGCGATCCCGACGACTGGGCGCTCCGGGCGGCGGTCACGCCGGCGGAGCCGGGGACGAACACGGCGAGACACGTCCGGGATCCCGCCTCCGCACCCGCGTCCGGGGCCGAGCACGACGGGGCGGGCCCGGCGCCGGCGTTCGTGCGCGTCGACGACGGTTCCGAACCGAAGGTCGCGACCGGCGGGTCGGAAGACGAGCCATCCGGCGACCCGGTCGACGAACCCTCCGACGACGCCGACGACGGATCGCCCGACGACGATGCGGTCGGCCCATCCGACGACACGGCTGACGGGCCGGAGACGTTCGGCGGGGGCTTCCGGCCGGCCGTCACCCCGGACGACGACGAGGGGTCCGGCTGAGAGCGCGACGCCGGCGCGAACCCGAGCGCACTTATCCGTGCCGGACGGACGACCGGTATGCGCATCGCCGACCGCGAGACGGCGGAGGGTGGCCGCGAACGGATCACCGTCGTCCCGGAGAGCCTCGACGATCTGTGGCATCTCACCTACGTTCTCGAACCCGGCGACGCCGTCTCGGGCGACACGACCCGCCGCATCCAGCGCGACGACGACATGACCCGCGATACCGGCGGCCAGCGCGAGCCGATGTGGATCGAGCTCAGCGTCGAGGACGTCGAGTTCGCGAAGTTCGCCAACCGGCTCCGCGTCGGCGGCGAGATCGCCGCCTGCTCGCGGGAGGATCAACTCGGCTTCCATCACACGTTCAACGTCGAGGAGCACGACGAGATCACGGTCGAGAAGGTCTGGCAGGTCGACCAGCTCGAACGGCTCGAGGAGGCCGTCGAGAGCGCCGAGCAGCCGGACGTCGCCATCGCGACCGTCGAGGAGGGCGAGGCCCACGTCCACACCGTCGCCCAGTACGGCGTCGAGGAGCGCGCCACGATCACCGGCACGACCGGCAAGGGCGAGTACGCCCGCGGCCGCGACGAGCTCTTCGAGGAGCTGGCGGCGATCCTGAAACGCCTCGATGTCGAGGCCATCATCCTCGCCGGCCCCGGGTTCACGAAACGGGACGCCCTCGAACACATCGAGGACGACGCTCCCGAGGCGGCCGAAAAGATACAGGTCGTCGACACCGCGAGCGTCGGCGATCGCGGCGTCCACGAGGTGTTGAAACGCGGCGCGGTCGACCGGATCCAGACGGAGACACGGATCTCGAAGGAGGCCGAGTACATCGACGAGCTGATGGAACGGATCGCCGAGGGGGCCAAAGCCGCCTACGGGATCGACGAGGTGGCGCGGGCGGCCGAGTACGGCGCCACGGAGACGCTGCTCGTCCTCGACGAGCGCCTCCGGGCCGAACGGGCGGGCGAGGGCGACTGGGAGCGCGACGTCAACGACGTCATCTCGGATGTCGAACGCCAGGGCGGCGAGGTCGTCGTCTTCTCCCACGAGTTCGACCCCGGACAGCAGCTCGGCAACCTCGGCGGGATCGCAGCGCTCCTGCGGTACCGGCTGAGCTGACCCCGCGTTCGCGGCTCAGCGCTCCCGCCGCCGCAGATCCACCGTCAACCCGTCGCGTGCGACTCGGACGTCGCCGTCGAAGTGCTCCCCGACCGACTCGATCATGTCGTCGTGGTGGTCGTCAGTATGGGGGTACAGGTGTGTCAGGTAGACGCGACCGATCTCGTGGCCGGCGAGAACCTCGCCGAGCCGCCCCGGGGTCGGGTGGTTCTCGACGTCGATCCCGTCGGGAAACGAGCAGTCGTGGGCCAACACGGCGGAGCCGTCGGCGAGCGCCGCGATCGGCTCGCTCGCTTCGCTGTCGGCCGAAAAGGTGAACACCGCGTCCGCGGTCTCGAAGCGGTACGCCAGACAGTGCATCGAGTGGACGGTCTCGACCGCCTCGACGCCGTAGCCCGCGACGGTCGTCTCCCCGGAGCCGATCTCGCGGATCGAGAGATCGAACCGCCCCTGGAGGTACTCGTGGACGTCGAACAGCCCCTCGACGAGGGCTTCGGTCCCTTCCGGGCCGACGATCGTCAGTTCGGTCTCGCCGGCAAGCCACCGCGCTTTCAGGAGCGCCATCAGATCCGAGACGTGGTCGACGTGGTGGTGTGTCAAAAGCACTGTCGAGATCCCCCTGTAACCGGCCGGCGTTCCCGCGAGACCGTGGAGGACGCCGCTACCGCAGTCGACGAGCATCGACTCGGCGTCGCCGCCGGGATCCTCGAGCAACAGCCCGGTCTGGTATCGCTCGCCGGTCGGCATCGCCGCCCCGGTGCCGAGAAATGTCACGCGCATGTTCGTGTATGCGGTGCCGCCGGGGAAAATACGTGTGGTCGCTGCGGACGGGCGAACCCCCGCAGGGCAAACCCACTTGCCGCAGCGGCCCCTACACTGGGGTAGATGACACGGTCGACGGAAGGTGCCGAGGCCGCCCTCAGGGAACGACTCGCCGAACGGGACGTCGACTACGACCCCGCCTCCGTCCCGATCGACGACGCCGAGGCATTCTCGCGGCTCTCGGAACCGGTCCGGGAGTGGTGGCTCGATAGCTTCGCGGAGTTCGTCCCGGAGAACGGCGGGCTGTTCACGCCGCCACAGAAGGGGGCGATCCCGCTCATCGACGAGGGCGAGAACTGCTTGGTGGCGGCGCCGACTGGATCCGGTAAGACGCTCTCCTCGTTTACCGCGATCCTCGATGACCTCTTTCGTCGCGCCGGGACGAACGACGACGGCCTCGAAAACGGCGTCTACTGCCTGTACGTCTCGCCGCTGAAATCGCTCGCGAACGACATCCACCGCAACCTCACCGAGCCGCTCGACGGTATCACGGAGAACCTCGACGACCGCGGCGAGACGGTCGAGGTCCGCCACGCGATCAGACACGGCGACACGAGCGATTCGGAGCGGCGGAAGATGCTCGAAGAGACGCCGCACATCCTCAACACGACGCCGGAGACGCTCGCGATACTGCTCAACAGCCCGAAGTTCAAGGAGAAACTCGAAACGGTCGAGTACGTCGTCGTCGACGAGATCCACTCGCTTGCGGACAACAAACGCGGGACCCACCTCTCGGTCTCGCTCGAACGGCTCGAACGGATGTGTGAGGGGTCGCCGACCCGGATCGGCTGCTCGGCGACCGTCGAGCCGCTCGACGCGATCGGGGAGTTCCTCGTCGGCGGCGAGCCGACGGCGGAGGGGTGGCAGCCCCGCGAGTTCGAGATCGTCGATTCGCGGTTCGTTCGGGAGTTCGACGTCGAGTTGGGCTGTCCGACGGACGATCTCATCAACACCCCGAGCGGCGTCGTGACGGACCGGTTCTACGAACGGCTCGACGAGCTCGTCGCCGAGCACACGAACACGCTCGTTTTTACGAACACCCGATCCGGGGCCGAGCGGGTGTTGCACAACCTCCGCGAGCGCGGCGGCTACGACGAGTCGAACTCCGGGTGTCACCACGGCTCCCTGTCGAAGGACCGCCGCGCGGAGATCGAGTCGGGGCTCAAAAACGGCGAGTTGGATGTCGTGACGACCTCCACGTCGCTCGAACTCGGCATCGACATGCCGTACATCGATCTCGTCGTACAGGTTGGCTCGCCGAAGAGCGTCGCCGCGCTCCTCCAGCGCGTCGGACGGGCGGGCCACCGGCTCGGCAAGACGGTCAAAGGCCGGGTGATCGCCCTCGATCGCGACGAGTTGATCGAGTGTGCGGTCATGCTAAAGAAGGCCGAGGAGGGGTTCGTCGACCGGGTGTTCGTCCCGGAGAACGCCCACGACGTCGCGGCCCAACAGGTGTACGGGATGGCGATAAACGGCCCCCGGCCCGAGGCGGAGATCCGTTCGATCCTCCGGGGTGCCTACCCCTACCGGGCGTACGACGACGACGCCTACGAGTCACTGTTCCGGTACCTGACGGCTGATTACGAGGGGATGGAGGACAAAAACGTCTACGCGAAGGTCTGGCGGGACACGAACGACGCCCCCGACGGCGAACACCACTACGACGAGTTTCCGGTGGGGGCACCGCTCGTCGGCAAGCGGGGGCGGCTGGCCCGCGTCATCTACATGACGAACATCGGGACGATCCCGGACTCGTTCACCTGCGAGGTGTACACCCGATCGGGCGACGAGTGGGTCGGCCACCTCGACGAGGAGTACCTCGACACGCTCGAAGCCGGCGACGTGTTCGTCCTCGGCGGGACGAACTACGAGTACCGGTACCGGCGGGGCTCGAAGGTGTACGTCGACCCGACGAGCGCCCGGCCGACGGTGCCGTCGTGGTTCTCCGAGCGGCTCCCGCTGAGCTACGATCTCGGCCGGGAGATCCTGCGGTTCCACGGCGAGTTGCTCTCGCGGTTCGACGCCGACGGCCCCCCGGGCGTCCGGCGGTGGCTTAGGGAGTTCCCCCTCGACGAGAACACCGTCCGTGCGGTGACGCGGATGTTCGACCAACAGCTCCGGTACGCCGGCGCTGAGAGCGTCTCGACCGACCGACGGCTCGCGATCGAGGTCGAACTCGACCGCGAGGAGTACAGACGGCACTACTACGTCCACGCGAACTACGGGCGGCGGTTCAACGACGGCCTCTCGCGGCTGCTCGCCTACCGGTGTGCACAGCGGGCCAACGCCAACGTCAAGATCGCCGTCGCCGACCACGGCTTCACGGTTTCGATGCCGCTGAACCGGAAAGTCGACATCGAGGACGTGCTCCGAGGCATCCACCCGAGCGACGCCCGGGGCGACCTCCGCGCGTCGCTGTCGGGGACGGACCTGCTCAAACGGTACTTCCGGATCAACGCGACGCGGGCGCTGATGATCCTCAAACGGTACAAGGGCCACGAGAAGTCGGCGAGCCAACAGCAGGTTTCAAGCGAGATGCTGCTCGGGTTCGCGGAGGACAAGGAGTCGTTCGCAGTGATGGAGGAGACCTACCGGGAGATCCTGGAGGACAAACTCGATATCGGGGCGGTCGAGACGTTCCTCGCCGGCGTCCGGTCGGGCGACGTCGATGTCGCCGTCGAGCGCGTCGACTCGCCGACGCCGCGGGCGTTCGGGCTCGCGACACTGATGGCGAGCGACGTCGTGCTCGCGGAGGACGAGTCGGCGGTGCTCAGGGAGT
>OBKM01000443.1_pt1 | contig 20659 bp, 15 predicted proteins | sample 1519691 | NCBI WGS metagenome assembly OBKM01 (sample SAMEA37050418, study PRJEB22526) | metagenome | biome: saline pan; feature: lake; material: water | place: Egypt | collected 2015 | depth 0.5 m | reverse complement strand
CTGACCGGAATGTTTTTGTTCGTTGGCGCTGCATCCGCCTTTGCCCAAACCGACAATGACGAGCCGATCGCCGGCTATGTCGACCTGAGTGAGGTCGAGGCGCAGTTTGACGAGCCGGCACACCTGGAGATCACGATCGAGGGCGCGCTGCTGGAGATGCTTGCCCGTCTTTCCCAGGACTCTCGTCCACAATTCGCCGAGATCGTCGATAACCTTAGCTCGATTCAGGTTCGTGGGTTTTCCATTCCAGCCACCGACGACGATCCCACGGGTCGCCTGCAATCGATTACCGATTACCTGGAGGCGCAGAACTGGCGACAGATGATTCACTTCCGGGAAGACGATGGCCAGTTTAGACTGTACCGCCAGGACGAAGACGATTCGATTAGCGGCCTCACACTCGTGACTGCAAATCCCGGCGATGAGGAAGTCTTCTTCGTCAACATCGCAGGGTCGATTCACCCGGATGACCTTAGCACACTCGGACGCGAGCTCGACATCGAGGAACTCGAGCACGCGCCCACCGACTCGGACATGTAATTCCCGAGGGGCGAGCGCTTCCCGATCCACACGTTGCCATTTCCTCCTCACGCCCCTCGATGATATCGAGGACCATTTCGGGCCCCTGATGAGTGCATATTTCAGCCGCGTTACATGAATAAGCCTTTTGCCTCATGAAGGCTGCGCTCTCGGTCCTCAGACGCCTCGGTCGGGGCCTCGCCCGCATCTTGGAAGGCGGCCTGGTATTTCTTATCGGGTGCGGTCTGATTTCTGCCTATCTGCCCCCTACCCTGTTCTGGTGGACGGGCATCCCGGCCACTTTTCTTCCCTACCTCATAGGGCTGCTCTTTCCCATCGTCCTGATTCACGGGATATACCGGCGGTGGATACGTGCCGGAGCCTACGGCCTTCTGTTCATACTTTTCATCGCTCAGATCGGCATTCCTCTTCCGGAAAGCTCGCCCCATGAGCCCTCCTCGCCGGACCACCTGCGCGTGCTCTCGTTCAACCTCACGCCTCAGGACCACACCTCTCGCACGGACACGCGCGCCCAGCTTCACGATATTGTGAGCGGGACCGCCGCCCATGTTGCCGCCATTCAGGGCTCGCCGGCGGTGTATTTCAGAACGCCGCCCCGTCCATCATGGCCCATTGACACGCTTCTGATTTCGGATTACATGTTTACCGACGACCTCAAGCCGGGAGGGTACTCAGAAACTCACCAGTCGGTGTTTACTCGCCGAGATGCTCCTCGGCTCAGGTATCACAGAAAGGAGCTCATCTCCCACGGCTCGGACGACAATCCATCCCGCAGAAGCTCGTACCGGCCCTTCGTACGCAGCGAACTCACGTGGGAGGGAACGCCGATTTCCGTGTACAATGTTCACCTTCGCTCGATTGAGCGTGAACGCGCCTACGAACTGCTCCGAGAGCGACGCTTCTTTCGCGCCGCCGTCGAGCTCATCACGTCGTACCGGGAGAACGCGCTACAACGGGCGGAAGAGGCCGCGTCTCTAGCCGAGCTCATCGATGACGACCCGCGCCCTACGGTGCTCGTGGGCGACTTCAATGCAACGCCCTTTCATTGGGAGTACCGAACCCTGAGCCGCCAGCTCTCCAATACAGCACCGGGTAGCGGGATTTTCTCTCCAACCTGGCACACCCGCCTTCCCTTCGTTCGGATTGACCACATTCTGGTCAGCTCGGACTGGGCGGTTGAGTCGACCGGAACGATATCCAGCCTGCTTTCGGATCACCGGCCCATTTTTGCCGACCTCACGCTCACCGATGCCTCCTGACACCTTCCTGGTACGGCGTTGACCTCTCATTTTGGTTTGCAAGTGTGCGTGCCTTTCGCGTGTTGCGTGGCACGCGTTGCGTGATACGTGTTGCATGATTTCTAAAAGCCTCACGTTTTACGCTTCACGCTCTGGTTGCGGGGCACCATTCATTCCTCACAGTTGGCAATGTGCTAGCCTGTGTTTCCCCATTAATCCGTATACTGTACCCTTCGCGCCCTGACTCGCATGACTGCCCTTTTCGACCCATGAAAACAATCATCGAGCCCTTCCGCATTAAATCCGTCGAGCCCATTCGGATGACCACGCGTGAGGAGCGCGAGGAGCTGATCCGCGACGCGCATTACAACCTGTTCAGCCTCCACGCCGACGACGTCATCATCGACCTGCTGACCGACTCCGGGACCTCGGCCATGAGCGCCGAGCAGTGGGGCGGTGTGATGCGCGGGGACGAGAGCTATGCCGGCTCGCCTTCGTACCACCGCTTCGAAGAGGCCGTCCGCGAGCTCATGCCGTTTGACCATATCATCCCTACGCACCAGGGACGCGCCGCCGAGCGGATCTTGATGGGCATTGTCGCGGGTCCGGATGCGATCATTCCCAATAACACCCACTTTGACACGACTCGCGCAAACATCGAAGCGACAGGCGCGGAGGCAGTGGACCTCGTGATCGAAGAGGGGCACGATCCGTCGAACCTCCACCCTTTCAAGGGCAACATAGATCTCAGCCGGCTTGAAGCGCTGCTGGAGGACGAAGGCGATCGCGTTCCGCTCGTCATGCTCACGATCACGAACAACTCCGGCGGCGGGCAACCGGTCTCGATGGCAAACCTGCGCGGCGCCCGAGCGCTCTGCGACGAGCACGACGTGCCACTCTTCCTTGACGCCTGCCGGTTTGCAGAGAACGCCTACTTCATCAAGGAGCGCGAGGACGGGCACGCCGATGCATCTGTGCGCGACATTGTTCGCGAGATCTTCAGCCTGGCCGACGGCATGACGATGAGCGCGAAGAAAGACGGCCTCGTCAATATCGGCGGCTGGATCGCGATGAATGACGACGCGTGGGCCCAGGAGGCCCGCGACCAGCTGATCCTGACGGAAGGCTTTCCGACGTATGGCGGTCTGGCCGGGCGCGATCTGGAGGCTATCGCTATCGGACTCGAGGAAGTAGTCAACGAGGACTACCTGGAGTACCGGATGGCGTCGACCCGCTACTTAGGACGCGCGCTCGTCGAGATGGGCGTTCCCATTGTCCGACCGGTCGGCGGCCACGCGGTCTACATCGACGCGAAGTCTATGCTCCCGCATATTCCTCCGCTTGAGTATCCCGGTCAGTCGCTGGCCGTTTCCTTATACCTGACCGGCGGCATCCGTGGGTGCGAGATCGGATCCGTGATGTTCGGGCGGCAACCCGACGGCTCGGAGAAACCTGCGCAGATGGAGCTCGTCCGGCTGGCCATCCCACGGCGGGTGTACACGCAGAGCCACATCGACTACGTCATCGAATGCATCGAAGACGTCAACCGCCGCAAAGAGCAGCTCGGCGGCTATGAGATCACGCAGGAGCCGCCGCAGCTCCGGCACTTTACGGCGCACTTTGCTCCTCTGGACGACCTCCCGGACCCAGAGCCGCTGGAGGAGCGGGTGTCGACCGCGGGGTGATGGTTCTCTGTCTGAAGACCACCCTCGGAAGGACGACGTGGTTGAATTTGCACTAAGTCGTGACCTCATCCTCGCCTTGCACTGCAGCGACGAGTGCGCGGAGCGCCCGCAGCGTTTTGTCCTGGAACGTGAGCACCTCACGCCCGATCGTCATCCGCACTTCTTCCGACGTGACGAGAGCGCTGAACGTCTCGTAGGATACCGTTGTCCACATCTTCTCAAGCAGCCGGTCGTTGCGCTGCTGATTTTCGTACGCGAGTTCGCGGTCTTCGACGACGGTCTCTGTGCCATCGCCGAGCGTGAACTGCCGGCGCGCGCTGGGTTCGAAGGGGGCCCACCCTCCCGTCGCGGGCGACACTGTGGAAAAGAAGAGCGTGACGCGCTCCGGCTCGCAGTCGGGACCGGGCGTTCCGCGGCACAGCGTGAAGGCGTATACCCGCATGGCATCATACCCGGTCATAGACGGCAGCGACTTGCGGATCGCCTCCGGCGTGCGAATGACTGTCTTGGTGACCACCTCGCCGGCCCGTTCTTCGTCAAACGCATCGAGCGGCAGGTGGTGTTGACGCCAGGTGCTCAGGAATCGACCGTCCTGGAAGACCGGGACGACCGTGGTCCCAACCTCCTCGACCGTATCCACTGCGACGTAGTCGGACGTGACCGTCGAGTTCGGGGGATAGGTTGCAGTGCATCCTGCTGTCGCTAGCATACAGCCGACGAGCAGAATGACCGCGCCCCACCCGGCGGCCCATAATCTGCTCTGTCTCAGGTGCGCACAGGAATCATTCATCCAGGATGTAGATGTCGGACAGATTGCGAGCGATCTGCCCGTAGTCCAACCCATAACCGATGACAAACAGATTGGGAATCTCGAAGCCGACATAATCAAGGTCCAGCTCCACCTCGGTCGACGCCGGCTTGTGGAGTAGAGTAGCGATTCGGAGCGAAGCCGGATCCAGCGCACGCAGCCGGTCGGTGATAAAGTCCATGGACAGGCCGGTATCGACGATATCTTCGACGACGATGACGTGACGCCCTTCGATGTCGGCGTCAATCTTTTTGAGCTCCGTCACCTCGCCGCTCGACACCTTCTGTGCTCCATAGGAGGACAGTTTCATGAAGTCGACCTCACAGTCGATCGACATGGCGCGCATGAGGTCGGACGTGAAGATAAAGGCCCCGTTGAGAATACTGATGAGGATCGGAACTTTGCCATTGTACGCGTGATCGAGGGCGCGGCCTATCTCTTGCACGCGCTCCTGGATCGTGTCGGCTGCGAGGTAGCGTCGGAAGCGCTCGCCGCGACAGGTGATGGTTTCGCTGGAGCGCTCGGGCGGAGCCTGCGTGAGATCGCGAGGAGAAGACATGGGGCCGGAATCTGGACTATTGGTTATGTGGGGATGGATCCTTGTGGAGGCGACTGTCGAGCAGCGGTGCGCATGCCCAGTCGCCTACTCGGCTTGAAGCGTCACGCTATTGGTGGAGTGTACGGACGCAAGTTCAATGTCTTCGTCGTGCGGGAGAAACGAAAGGCGCGCTATGGTTTCGGTGTCCGGTCGCACCCGCACGTCGTGCGCAAGGCGGTGCCCAATCACCCATGCAATGTTGCCATTAGCCGACAAGACGAGCACGCCACGGCGCTGATGCGGGGGCACCTGCTCGTCCGTCAAAAAATCGCTAATTTTCTTCTCGTTCGTCATACCCAGCGGTTTGAAACGATCGCCGCTGTGCCAGGTCCGCACGCGCATCGGTTTCTCGATCCGGTCGGCATCGGCGTAGACGACGAAGGGCGTTCCTGCGTCGAGCTCGTCGGGGTAGGCGTCAAGCACTTCGACACGAAGCGTACCGGTGGGTAGCTCGACGGACTCGTTCCACGATACATGCTGCGGCGCCGTAACTGACGGGCCGCCCTGCGGCTGCACCAGGCGGAGGCATCCGCGCTCGCGCCACACCGTACCGGAGGCCAGCTCAATGCGCCGTCCGACCTGCGCGTCCAGTAGCGACTCAATCTCTTCCGCCACGCTGGAGGTGTAAGGCGCTCCCGGAAGCCATTGGGAGAGGGCTTCCAGCACAATACGGCGCCGCCACACGGCCGGCTGCATGCGCAGGGCCTGCACATCGATCTTCCCTCCTTCATCGTCGGGCTCGCTGCACAGCTCAAACCGATCCTCCAGCTCGTCCTGCCAGGTAGTGGTCAGGTACGTCCGCATGAGCTCGGCGGCATGCGCGATTCGATCGGTGGCGCCGTCAAACCGCTCTTCGATTTGGGGCAGGATCTCCGTGCGCAGGGCGGCACGCTGATACGACGGATCCGTGTTGCTCTCATCGACCCGCCATTCCAGCTCATGCTCCTGCGCATACGCCTCAATCTCCTCTCGGGCCACACAGAGGAGCGGCCGGATGAGGTCTGCAGGCCCCTCGGTCCCAAGCGATCGGCGGGGGGGCATGCCAGCCAGCCCTTCAGGGCCGGCCCCTCGAAATAAATTTAGGAGCAGCGTCTCGGCCTGATCGCCGCGGTGATGTCCTACGGCGACCCTGGAAATGTCCTCTCGTTCTGCCAAGCGCTCGAAAAAATCGTATCGCAGATCCCGAGCCGCCTCCTGAACCGACTGGTTGAACGCAGCGGCGCGCACCCCGGCATTGAGATGGGCAACCTGAAGGGGAACCGGTGGCTCCTGATTTGCGCACCACTGACGCACGAAGGTCTCATCGTCGTCCGCCGCGTCTCGGAGCCCGTAATTCACGTGAGCAGCCACAACGTCCATCCCAAGGCGCTGCAGCACGTGCGTGAGCACGACCGAGTCGACGCCACCACTCAGCCCAACCAGGACGCGCGCGCCCTCGTCTAACAGCTGATTGTCACGAATGTAGGCCTGAACGCGATCGAGCATCATGTGATACGCAAGAAGGAGAGTTCGCTGGCGCGTGCGCAGTTAGCGGTCCAGCCGCTTGTCAATTTCTTCAGGGGTCAGGGTCGTCATCGTTGCCTGGCCGCGCGGGTTGGCATACGGCATCTCGCAATCCCAAAGATCTACCAGCAGCGCGCGCCGCTCCGCCGCTGACAACGACTGTCCCCGGCGCACAGCATTCTTTTCGGCCAAACTTTGTGCCAGATGCTGGTGGTTCTTTGCCGTCTTCTTTTTGCGGGCTTTGTAGCGTTCAATGAGATCTTCCAGGAGATCAGTCTCCTGGCCGTCGGCGGTGGACGTCGGAACGCCCCGAACGGCAACGGTCCGTCCGCTGAGCGCTTCGACCTCGAATCCAAGACGCTGGAGCGCAGGTTTCATCTCTTCAAAGAGCTCTGCATCGGCCGGGTCGAGCTCGATGGTCTTCGGGAAGAGCAGCTGCTGGGTATCGGCCTGCTCTTCCTCCAATCCCTGCACAGCTTGTTCGTAGAGCACGCGCTCGTGAGCAGCCTGCTGATCCACCAGCAAGAGCCCCTCCTCGGAAGCGACAACCAGGTAGGTGTCGTCCAGCGTTCCCAGAAGCGGTCCGGGCTCTTCGGCCCCCATTCCCGCGTCTTCTGAAGCATCGGCTTCGTCCTCTTCGCCCGACGGCACCGATTCTGGCGGTCGGTACAACTCTTCGGATTGCTCTCCAGGTGAGACGCGAGAAGACGACGAGGCGTCGCTCGGAGACGGGCGAGGCCGCGATGAGGAGGTGTCCGATGATGCGCCCGAAGAAGCGTTCTTCTCACGGTCGCTCTGCTCGCGCCCACGGGGGCGGAACGGACGGGGCGACGGAGGAGACGCCCTGCCGTCCGAGGACGCTTCCGGCCCATCGGTACTTTTTTCCTGCTCTCCTCCCTGCTCCGGCTGCTCCCACTGTGGCGTAACGGTGTGAGTGCGGAGCGCGTCCTGCGCTGTGGAGCGCAAGAAGCCGTAGATGCCGCTCTTGTCGTCAAACTTAACTTCTGCCTTCGTCGGATGCACATTCACATCGACGCGGCGCGGATCGAGCTCCAGGAAAAGCGCGAAGAAGGGAAACGTATTCTCTGGCAATAGCTCGTCATAGGCCGCGCGAACGGCGTGGCTAAGGTATCGGTTCTCCACGTACCGGCCGTTGACAAACAGAAACTGCTCGCGCCGTGACTTGCGGTGAAGATCGAGGTCGCCGATGTATCCGTGAACCGACAGGTAGCTGCTTGATGCCTCAACTGGGAGCAGATGCCCCTCGTAGTTGGTACCGAGCAGGCCAATGATGCGCTGGCGGAGAGCCTCCTCGAACTCGTAAACGTCGGGAGCCGCCTGAAGCTCGTAGACGGTGTTGCCGTTGTGCTGAAGCGTGAATGCGACGGCCGGATTCGAGAGAGCCAGGAACTGGAACGTCTCCGTGATGTGCCGAAACTCCGTGGCTGGCGTCTTCAGAAAGTTGCGCCGGGCCGGGACGTTGTAAAATAGATTTCGCACGGCCACCGACGTGCCGTTGGAAGCCGCGCACGGCTCAGCTGCTACCTGCTCTCCGCCTTCGACGCGCACCCGGTATCCGCTTTCGTCCTCGACTCGCTTGGTCTTGAGATCCACCTGCGCGACGGCGGCGATGGACGCAAGTGCCTCTCCCCGGAACCCAAGCGTGCGAATGCGCTCCAGGTCATCCACTGAGTGGATTTTACTTGTGGCGTGCCGCTGGAAGGCGCGCTCCGCATCGTCCGGATGCATGCCGGACCCGTCGTCGACCACCTGCACCAGCGTGCTCCCTGCGTCTTTCACGACCAGATCTACGGAGGAGGCGCCTGCGTCGAGCGCGTTTTCAATGAGCTCCTTAGCTACAGAGGCCGGGCGTTGGACCACCTCGCCGGCGGCGATCTTATTCGCCAGCCGGTCTGGCATGACCTGGATGATACGATCCGTTTCCGTGCTTGACGTAGACACGTATACAGGGGATTGTCATGAGAGGCGCTGCACAGGGCGCTGCACGGACGCTACAGAATGCTGTAGATGTACAGCGTGAGCGCAAGCAGCGCGAGCAGATACAGCAGGTTACTGGGACTCCGGCGCTGCTTCGACTTCCGCTTCACGCGCATGCGCCGCTTCATTTTCTCGTCGTCTTCGGGGTCGTAGAAGCGCGGCCGATACTGAAATTTGCCCGGTTTCTCCCCGGTACCAAACAGACCCATGAGTACGAGATCGTTGCGAACGTCGCGAAAAGCGTCTTGGGATAATTACCCATCGCTCACACGCATCGTTCCTGCAGCCTTCGCTCCCCAGCGACTCCTGATGCCGCGCTCAATGGAACAGGCCAACGACGAGGTCGAGGTACAGATACGCGAGAGGGACGGCGATGAGCAGCGCATCGAAGCGATCCAGCACTCCGCCGTGGCCCGGGAGGATGGTGCCCGCATCATCCACACCCGTTGCCCGCTTCATCTGGCTGACAGCAAGGTCGCCCAGCTGGCCCACGCCCCCGCACAGAACAGCCAGCACGCCGGCATCGAGCCATGTGATCACGTCGAAAAATCCGGCCTTGAACCCAACCGCAACGAGGACGGCCGCCCCTAGTCCTCCAAGCGATCCCTCCCACGTCTTGTTGGGCGAGATGACCGGAGCCAGCTTTCGTCGACCAGCGTACTTGCCAACGTAGTAGGCAAAGATGTCGGCTGCCCATACGAGAAACAGGACCAGCAGCACCAGCAGAAAAGCCTCCCAGTCGCCGACCATAGGTCCTTGGGCGAGGCGCAAACGAACCAGGTAAGCAAGCAACCCCACCGGGTAGATCAGTCCGAAGAGCGTCACCGACAGGCTGGACAGCACGCGCTCCTGCGGGAATATGAACGGACTTGCTACAATCAGCAGGATAACCCCGAAAATGACGACCGAAGAGAGGTCGGGGACGATGGCCTGCCCCCCGACAACCACGCCCAGGATGAGTCCCATGAACTTGCGCGGCCGCAGGCCTCCTCGCTCGGCCATCGCATACAGCTCCCACTGGCCGACCAGGGCGATGATGATGACGAGCCCTCCGAACGCCCATCCGCCCCAGTAGGCCACGCCGAGAAATACCGGCGCGGCAACAAGAGCTGTGATGATTCGCCTCAGCTGATTACTCACAAGGGCAGGCGATTGGTTACCGATACCGAGGGAAGACAGATTCTTAGGTGAAGCTAATCACCCGAGGCGGATCAGGCGAACTCGCACTTATGCATCGTCGTCTTCCTCTTCGTCGTCCGCTTCAGAGAAGCGAGGAGGCACGTCGCCCGAATCGTGCATCGTGTCGCGCTCGGGATCGCGGGCATCGGGCGCATCCGGGTCGGCCTGCATGGCGGCCTCCTCCAGCTCCTCCTCGGAGATCATGTCCTCCTCGATCAGGGCGACGGCATCGTCAACGTGATCGGGCGGCACCATGACGCGGGTCGTTGACAGATCGCTCACGTTCAGATTGAACGCGTGGTCGCGCTGCGTGAGCACTACAGCCGGAATGCCGCTGTCGTCCAGCCGATCCCGAACAATGTCGGCTTCGTAGTCCGTGCCGCACGTAAATACGGTGATCCAATCCTGATACTTACCGTCTGACATAGTGGTATACTAGCTATCTGGTCCGATTTCTCGTTCCGAAGAGAAGTCTGTGCCCCCGCCGTCGTCGGCTGAGAACTCGTCGGCGACGTCGGACGTGTGCTCTGCGAGATTCTGCTGAGCCTTCTGATGCAGCGCGACGGCAATGACGAGGAAAAGTATGATGGAGGGAATCAATACATACCAGGGGATGCCCACTGTTTCAAGAGCCTCTGCGTCGAGTTCGGGCTGACCTGCCGCGTACTCGGCCACGGCCACGCTGAACGCGTTGTTGGCGAAGTGGACCAGGATGGCCGGCCAGATGCTGCCCGTGCGCCAGGTGATGTAAGCAATGTAGATGCCCAGCGCAACAAGAGGGAGAATTTGCGTAAAGCGCAGGTGGTACAGCCCGAAGATGACGCCGGACAGTACGATGCCGAGCACGACCCCCGTTCCGCGCTCGAACTGCCGCTGAGCGTATCCGCGGAAGAGCACCTCTTCGCAAACGGCGGGCACAACGGCCAGCATCAGCAGGCTAAAGCCGAGGCCCAGTCCTCCTTCCAGCACCTGCTCGATGAGCATCATTTGCGTCTCTTCCATGGCCTGGAGCGCTTCGGGCAGCGGCAATTCCTGGTTGACCGCACCGAGCCATTGCACGACCGGAGTCAGAGCAGCCAGGCCGGCCAGGGTGAGTAGCAACAGGGTTCCATCCACGCGTCGGAACCGAAGGTAGGCGCCGATTCGCGTCGAGTGGAGGCGTGCAAAGATAAGCGCAGGAATGGCAATGCCCAGCACTTGCCCGATGCTGTTTCCCAGGATCAGCTCGCGGACATTCTCTCGAATGAGGCCGAGCATTCCGTCCGGATCCTGCGCGGCCTCCAGGATGGGAACGCCAAGCCCCAGCAGGGCGATTGGACTCACTACGACCTGGAATAGAATGAAGGCAATGGCCAGTCCCAGGATGCCAAGCAGGAAGGAGCGGGTCGGGCTGGCGCCGGTTCGTTCGAGAGGCCCGTCGAGCGGAAGATATCCTGTACGGTCCCAGGGATCAGGCAGTCGCCGCTCGCCGGAAGGCTGCGTCCAGGGAGATGTTTCCATGCAGGTAGAGCCGAACTAAGAAGGGGGCTGTTGACGACGGTCAGGTCCGATTGCTACGGACGCAGCGGTCCAGGGGTCCGGCTGTCTCGCAAGGCGCTTCGTCTGGCACGACGTGCTACGGATGGACACAGAGGTGGTAGGCTGCCTCTCTGCTTGACGCAGCAGGCAGGTAGGGGCGGATCAGTCGCAGCCGGTTGTAGGAAGCCTCAACGCCGTATTCGATGGATAGTTGATCTTATACCTCATCTCCGGGCATCGATCCAGACGATGGAACAGCGAAGCCACCGTATGCGGTCCACACCGCGTGAACGGTCGAAACTAGCAGAACCCCGGTTCCAATCAGAAATACCCAGGTCGAAGTCGTGAAGCCACCCACTGACTGCTGGTTCGCCAGGTGCAGCATCATTGCGAAAAGCACGAAGAGTGCAATGATGAGCGAGCCTATAAACGTACTTCTAGACGTATCCATGACGCAGTGGTTTTTGGGTGTAACGTAGTATACAAAACAGACCGCGACATTGTCCACCACTGCAGAGCCCATTTTCGTGAAAACCCCTCTGCACCAGCGGAAGCCTCCTATCCCTTATCTACTTTACGAACCTGTGCGCAAGCGATACGGCGCTCAGGAACACGGCGTGACGGAGCGGCTTGAAATCAACGCTCTTTACTAGTTTCCCCTCACGTTGCGCTCGTAGCTCAGCTGGAGAGAGCGTCGGATTCCGGATCCGGAGGTCGGGGGTTCGAATCCTCCCGAGCGCACTGATTCTTCGCCTCAGGCGAGCACTTCACCACGTGTCACGCAGCTCTCACCTATCGCCGCAACGTTGACGCAGTGACGGTCGGATTTGAACGCGATGGGCCATCATTGTTCTTGGGTCCGCGCCACCTATAAAAAATCCCGACCGCGGAGAGCGGCCGGGATTGACTTCACATGCGGCAAGTGACTGGCCATTCTCACTCGTCCAGTCGGACCGTTACAGCTTCGCCGGTTCGCGCCGACTCCTGAGCGGCCTCGCCAATGGACTCGGCTATCTGGATCTCGGTCGCCCCGGCAGGAACGGTTACCTCATCAATCTCCATGTCCGGAGGACTTAGGTTTGCTGATCCGCCGGCCGCGCAGGTTGCCGTAATTTCCATGGGCGTGTAAATTCCGAAGGTAAGCCCTCCCACTATCTGATGAAGGAACGGCAGGCGGGTCTCGACGCGGGCCACTCCGTTGGGGCACTGCTGCGCGGTCTCCACCGTTGAAGGCGGCACAAGCCCCGCGATGAAACTGTTTGCCCAAGGCTCCTCAACCGTCTGTGCAGACGGCTCCTCGCCTGTTGTAACCGTTGCATGGTAGCATCCGGTAAACATGAAAAGAAGCGCAAGCATGAAAATAGCTACTCCTAATCGTTGCATAGATATGACCTCCTTGGTAAAGATTTGTTCTATGTATTAAAGTTGCGTAAAGCGCTTCATACGTTTGCTACACTATGAAACGTTTATCTCAATTTCAATCTTCGTTTCTGAATCGGTCTTCTCGTTGAAATATCCAGGTAGCCGAAAAAGAACGGACGCGTTATCCGTTGTGCATTTTTAGAGTCCTATCCCGAAACGCTTCGAGAGTCATGCAGCTGCCCCCCGTTCTACGGATCTCTCTGCTAGTTCTCGCCCTTCCGGCGCTGTCGGTGCTGGCAGCGCCGGCGCTTGCGCAAGACTCGATCGATGACGTCGTAGATACGGAAGAGCCTACCGAACACGTGACGACGATTGTCATCGACCCGGATCCGCGGCTTACCTTCGATGAGGCGGTTCAAATGTTTGCCGCGGGATGGGAAACCGTCGAGCGAAGAGATATTGCCGTCTATTTTGCCGAGTCCGATCAGGAGGTCGTTTTGATTGATGGAAGCGATTACTGGCTACTTACCCCCGTCACCGACTTTGCCTGGGACGAGATGGAGAACGTCACCCCTCTCAGATACGGTCACCCGGACTTTGATTTCGCTGAAAGTATGGCCGATATGGTCGGGGAGATTGCCGGGTATCAGGAGTGATACGCAACCACCGGAGCGCTAGCCTGGCTGCCGTGCTAAGCCGAAATCTCGGGTGCGTCAGTCAGCGGGGTCCTCGGCATTGCCTCTCAGATGCCGGTCCAGCCACTCCAACTGCCGCTCGGCGGCATCGATGATGAATTTCGGCTCCTGCAGGCCATGCGGCTGACGGGGGTAGAGCACTAGCTTCGTCTCAATTCCGCGCCGGTCGAGGGCTGTGTAAAGCTCATGCCCCTGCGACGGCGGGACGCGCACGTCTTCTTCCGGATGCAGGATCAGCGTCGGCGTCTCAATCTCTTCGACATTGAAGAGGGCCGAGTGCCGCCGGTATAGCTCGTCATCCTCCCACAGCTCGGCCTCGAAGTAGTCCGGAATGAAGCTCGGGATATCAGTCGTGCCGGTGAAGCTCGGGAGACTGGTAACGCCGGCTCCGACCATCGACGCCTGAAACCGATCGGTCCGCGTGACGGCGAAGGACGACATGTATCCGCCGTAGGACCAGCCCATAATCGCCAGGCTGTCGGAGGCGGCCTTCCCTTCGTCGATCAGGTGGTCAACGCCGGCCATCAGATCATCGAAATCGCCGAAGCCCCAGTCGGCTACGTTGGCAGAGCGGAACTCCTCGCCGTAGCCGCTCGACCCGCGGAAGTTAGGCCGGAGCACGAAATACCCTTCAGCGGCGAACGCCTGCAGCGGGTAGACGCTCGACGCGGCCGAGTACGTCTCCCCATACACGCCGGCCGGCCCGCCGTGGACGTGAAGCAGCACGGGATACTCCTCGCCGGGCTCGTAGTCGGTCGGGTAGATGAGGGGCGCCTCGATCTCGTAGCCGTCGGTCGACTCGTAGGTGATTACCTCGGCTTCGCCCATCGGAAACTCCTCGTAGCCCTCGTTGACGCTGGTCAGCCGCTCGGGGCTGAACTCTTCCACGTCGGAGAAGACGACGTTGGGCAACTCGTGAAAGTCCTGGTGGACAGCGGCTACCGAGCGCTTGTCCTCTGTGAGCGAGAAGCCGCTGAAGTGCCCGTCGCCCTCGGTGATGATCTCGTAGGAGCCGCCATCGACCGGGATGGAAAAGAGACGATGGGACGTTCGGTGCGACTCGCTGTATAGGAGACGCTCACCGTCTGCCGACCAGCCCTGCAGGTTCGGCTGGCGATCGAACGTTTCATCGAGGCGCTGGCGGTCGTCTCCGTCCGGATCCGTCACGTGGAGGTCGTGGGCGCTTGGCCAGCCGGCCTCGCCAACATCAGCGACAAATGCAATCTGCTCCCCTTCAGGCGAGAAATGGGGCGTGCGGCCCTCGTCGACAATTTCTGTGACCGCCCCGCTGTCGGCCGGCACCTTCGAAATGCTGGCATGCATCCAGTCATTCACCCGCGGCGTCGGCTGGTGATCGAACACGATGGTTTCGGTGTCTGGCGACCAGTCGAAGCTATTAACGTGAAACTCGCCCTCGGTGAGCCGCTGCACCGGGTACGCGCCATCGGCTTCCTGGTCAAGCTCGGCGAGGTCCATCGCATACAGGTGCGCATGTCGGAAGTCCTCGCCCACGACCTCCATGTCTCGCCGCTCGCGCTGGCGGCGCTCCTCCTCTTCGGTAAGCGGGTCCTGCATCAGGAACGCGATGTGGTCGCCGTCGGGCGCCCAGGCGTAGTCGACGATGCTGGTTTCCGTCTCCGTAAGGGGCCAGGCTTCTCCACCACGCGGGTCGATGATCCAGATCTGGTTCTCGTTGCCTTCCCCGCGCGCCGACGTAAACGCCAGATGCTCACCGTCCGGCGCCCACTTAGGGTTGGAGGCGGACTCCTCACCGCGGGTAAGCTGATAGTCACGCTCGCCGTCGGAGGTTACGATGTGAATGTGCGTCAGATACTCGCTCTTCTCGCCCTCCGTCTGCGGCTCTGACACGGTGTAGGCGATCATCTCTCCATCAGGCGAGACAGACGGCGCGCCCACCTGATCGTAGTTCTCGGTCATGTAGGTCGGCTCCCACTGCTCAGCTTCTTCATTCTCATCATCGGACGGGGCGGCTACAGCGGAAAGGGACCCCCCAAACGTAGCAGCGATAACGAAAGCAACCAGGCCCACCAGAATACCAATTTTGCGCATACCCATTTCTATCACCTGTGGTTGATTTAACGTTTGCTCCGGACCGGCACGCGCCGATTTCTTTCCCTTTGAGATAGCAAATACAGAGCGATTCTTCAAGAGCGAGCAACCTTCCAGCCCCGCCAGCACGCCGACATCCGCTTAGGCCATGACGCTCGACATGTATCTTTCCGCCTGAACCGACTGCGGCACGAGCTCTCTTCTGACCTCACCGCTGCTACCAGCCGGGCAGGAACCGCAGGCCCCACTGGCCGCCAACCTCGCGCTGAAACGGGTAGGCCCAGTAGGTCTCCAGAACCAGCGCGCCGAGCACGTTGAACCGGGCAGACACGCCCGCGCTCCACACGGGTTGGGCTCGGATGCTCTCCTGTCCTACGGGCTGCCCCGTCTGCTGCCCGGCGCCAAAGAAGCCAGACGTGGGCTGCTGATCGAACGTCAGGCTGGTGAGGTCCTCACTGGTCCAGGTCATGCCCGCGTCAGCAAACAGCGAGAGCTCCGTCGGTACGAACGGAAAGGGGATCAGGCTAATCTGTGCCGGCCCCAGAAGCGGCACGCGAAGCTCCGCGCTAGCCTTTGCGACGCGCGTGCCGACGAGCTGATTGACCTCCGGGCAGCTCGGATCTGAGCACTCTTCCGGGTCGAAGGAGCGAACGTTATAGCCGCGCACGAATCCTTGCTGGTACGGCAGGCCAACGAACTGCCGGGCAAACTGGTCACCGGGCGACGCCCCGTAATTTCCGACATGCAGGCCCTTGAAGGCGAAGGTGACAGGGTCCGCGCGGTAGTAGCGCCGGATGTCCGCGCGGGCGGTAACGAACTGCTCTGTGCCCAGCCGCGGCCCGATCTCCAGGCGCTGGCGCCCTCCCTGTACGGGTGAGGTCATGCCAAACAGGGAATAGTCCTCCACGTAAGCCCACGAGGCGCGTCCAAGTACGCGTGAATCAGGGCTGTCGACGAGATCATCGTCGCGATCAATGATTTGCCCATCCGGCAAGAAACTGCGCACGTCCGTGCCGAAGCCATACCGGGTGATTCCCCCGCTCACCTCAAAGCGGCGGGTCATATCCAGCGGATATTGCGCACCTCCGCCTGCCTCGGTGATGAATGTGCGCCAGATAATCTGGTTGATCACAGTCGTCCCATCAATCTCCTCAAAGGCCACCGACGAAAAACGCTGCGTCTGGTGGCCCGCTACAGCACTGTAGTTGATCCGGCTGCCTCGGTTGGTGTATCCAACTTGTCCCCCGATGTCCTGAATCTCACCCTGCGCCTGAACAATTACGTTGAGCCGCTGATCACCCAGCATATCGCCGAAGCGAAACCCCACCCCTCCGACGAACTGCGTGCCGAAGGGTCCGCCGACGGACACGCCTCCCCGCGGTGGCATGATTGTCTCGAGCGAGAGCGTGGGATCGTAATCGTCCGTCTCGAACTCTGGATCAGTGGGTAGCCCTACGGTCGGATCGTCGAGATATGTCGCGACGATCCCCTCTCCGAACGCTTCGTGTGGCGGGAGCGTGCCGGCCCGGGGAGCAGCCTCTGGATCGGTCGCGGCAATTTCGGTCTCGTCGATGGGCGTGCCGTCCGCCTCATCAGGATCGAGCGCCACGCCCGTGTAGTTGCCTCCCGAGAACACGGAAAACATGATATCGCCGCTCTGGCGCGCCACCGACATGGCCGGCGCCAGGGCTGTGATGCCGCTCACGCCCGTCTTCAGATCCGTCACCCGGTGGAGGTCGTCACTGGTCAGCTCCCATCGGTAGAGATCTCGAAAACCGTCTTGATCAGATACGAAGTAGAGGCTTTGCCCGTCCGGCGCGTACTGCGGGTTGTGGTGCTGCGCGCCTTCGAACGGGGCGTCGAGCGTCATCTCCCCCGTCGCCACATCGATCCGGCCGATCTGCAGGTTCGAACTCGCATCAAGCGTCTCCAGGTCGGTCACGCCTCGATCCGTCGTGAAGACCAGCGTCTCTCCGTTGGGCGACCACGAAGGCATCATATACGCGTACCGGTCGTTGGTGAGCTGCTCGACCTCTTCCGTCTCGAGGTCAAGCACGTACAGGTCACTCAGTCCACCATGAATACCTGAAAACACGATGCGGCTCCCGTCGGGGGACCACGACGGGTTGCGAAGCGCGGGCACCCCGTCGATGGCAATGCTCGTCTCGATCTCATCCGACTCGACGTTCCAGATGGCGATTTCGTTGTCACCCTCTGCGAACGTGGCAAACGCAAGCCGGTCTCCATCAGGCGACCACGAGCCTGCCGACTCCAGGAAGCGCAGGTTGTCGAAGTGGGGCGTCGTGCCCGCATTCCCCAGATCGGCAACGACCTCGCCCGTCTCCGCGTCGGCTACGAAGAGGTTGATACTAAAGAGATCGCGTTCGGAGAGAAAGGCCACCCAGCGCCCGTCGGGGCTCAGCGACGGAGCGATGTTGATGTTGCCTCCATCGATCTCGGGCGCCAGGATGCGCTCGCCCGCTTCGTCAGCAGGGGTTCGATCCTCGAGTAGTGGTTCGTAGGCGTTGCGCGTCGCTTCGTGCCACTCGGTTGCCAGCGAGTCGCCCGAAATATTGAAGAGGCTATCGACGGCTGCGTCGAGGTTGCCCTGGCCGCCGAGGCGGAAAAGGTTCGGAAGGGCCGCGTCGCCGTGCTTACCGCCGATGTAGGCAAGAAAGGCGTGTCCGAAGCGGTAGGGGAAGTACTGCTGCTCATTGGCCAGATCACCAAACGACGGCAAGTCATCCCGAACCACGGCGTCACGCATCCACATGGCCGTGTGCGGGTGGTGGCGACCGATCGACTGGTACTCAGCCATTCCCTCGACTACCCACAGCGGTAGCTCCTGGATATTAACATTTTCGTCCGGGTCGAACGTCAGGTCGTACTGGAACGAGTGGACGAGCTCGTGCCCGAGCACCTGGTCGAATTGCGCGTAGTCTCCCGTAAAGGGCATCACGACGCGCTCACGCAGCGGCTCGGCCAAGCCACCCGTGGCCTGATCGATAAACTGATCGACCACGTTGGTCTGCATAAAATCCGCGTCGTTGGCATAGAAGATGAGCGGCTTGCGCTCATCGAAGGAATGCGCGAAGGTCTGCCGGTGGCGCTCGTACCACCGCTCGGCCATGAGCGCCGCGTCCTGCACGGCGCGTTCCTTTTCCGGGTAGTAGAAGATGCGGAAGTTTTCAGTTTTCTTCTCCTGGAAGTCGAAGGTCTGGTACGTGACCTTATTCCGACCGAAATACTGGGCATCGACCGGAATCGGAAGGGCCAGAAAGCTGCCTGTAACAACAATGAGGACGAGCCACTGGAGCCAGCGCATCGTACGTCGGATCGTCTTGTAAGCCCAAACAGATAGGAGATCGTCCGCGCGTATCAAATTACAGCAGCGCGAGAAGCAATTACGTTTTGCTCTTCGCTCAGAGTACCACCGACATCGCGCCTATCAATTGTCCACCTACTTACATCTATTACACATACGAACGGATCCGGCAGATTTGATCGCTCGGTGACGTAAATATTTTGAAAATGCGTTTGGGTTTTTATTTCGCTTGGTGGTGACTTGGCGCGATCTCTCGCTGCTGGGGGCTGTCGGCCACCTGCATGAGGGCAAAGCCTTTCTGCGCGTCGGTCACGGGCCCGCCGGTCATGGGCCCATCGAGGTGCCCGTCGAGCGCGTCGATGAAGTTCTTATAGACCTGCTGCATCTCCCAGATAATGCCGCCGGGCGAGAGGTCCCACCACTCATCCGGCGTGAAGTAGGCCGACACCTCCGCTTCCGATCCGGCGCGGCCGTGCCACTGGATCAGGTGGAGGTTGTCGGATTGCGCCAGCCAGCCGGTGAGCTCCGTCAGGTCGGAATTCCCCGTGAGGCGGGCTTTCTGGTGGGCCTGCATCATGAGATGGAAAACGGCCTGCTGCGCCTCGTTGCCCAGAAAGAACTCCAGTCCCCCGCTTCCGGCCCACGTGCTTGCAAAAGCGGACAGCGGCAGGTCGTGCGTCGCGTCCCCGTGCCGGCTGGTCGCCTCGCTCGGCGTCACAAAGGAGAGCCCATTGCGCCGGGCTTCGCGGGGCAGGTGCTCCAGAAACTCGAAGATGCCGCTCTCCGGCGGGTGGTGCTCGCCGAAGGTTTCAAAATCCCACCCGAGCACCACGACATCGCCCGGCGCGCCGGCGAGCCAGCTGGCGTACTGGTCGGCCGTGAGCGGCCAGCCCGACCAGCCGCGATTGGAGAACCGGTAGCCGACGTCGTCGCTCAGCGAGTAGTGGCGGGTGAGAAGCTTCATCGAGCCGCCGCCGTGGCGGTAGAGATGGGTCGGCTCGCGCCAGTCCATCACCCAGGGGCGGCCGTCCATAAAGGCCGCTTCGAAGCCGGCCCGGTCGAGCCCGTGGTAGATCGTGTCTGACATCATGAGCTCGGTCGTGTCGGCCACCGTGGGACGCGCGCCGAAGACCTCCTCCAGGCGATCGGCCGCCTGCGTCATCCGCTCCACGAAGCGAGGCGCGTCCCATAGCATGATAAAGCTATGCGTGGGCTCGACGGCGACGAGCTCGACCTGGTCGTGCTGGACGAGCGCGCGGAAGCGACCGAGGAGCTCTTCGTCCCAGCGCTGAGCCTGCTCCACAAAGGAGAGCGAAAACCCAATGGCCAGCTTGAGCCCCTCATCCAGCAGATGCTGGAAACGCTCAATGGCTGGATAATAGCAGGACTCCGCTACCTGGCGGAAGTAGCGCTCATTGAGCGGGGTGTCGAACAGCCTTTCTTCAAGCGCCTCGGGCGTAGCGCCGCGTGGCATCGGCTGGGCGGGCAGCCGTAGCCGGCGCGGCTGATGCACGACCGTGTAGATGACCACGTCTTCCGCGGTCGATGGCGACGTGTAGCGGTTTTCATTTGTGTCGTACGTGAGCACGCCCTGCTGCTGGCCTCGATAGGCAATTTTATCGAGCAACACGTCCACGATGCGATCCCAGGTAAACTCGCCGGCGTACTCGCGGGCCGCGCTGCGAAGTGCCCATTTCCGACTAGAATTGTTCTGGAGCCGAAGCACCTGCGAGGCGATCTCCTCCGGCCGGTCGGTATCCAGGGTGATCGCCGTTCGGCCGTCGAGCGCGTACTCCTCGCCCGTCGTCCCGGTAAATACCACCCCGCCGGCCGCCATCGCTTCCAGGCCGACCAGCCCGAAGGGCTCGTGGCCGCTGTTGGCGAGCACGGCATCGGCGCTCGCGTAGAACGCCTGTAGCATCTCCTGCGTCATGTGGAAGCGCAGGTTGTAGAGATCGGCGCGCGGGGCCTCTTCCAGGAGCGCTTCGAGCTCTTCCCAGGAGCCGGGGGTTCCGTTGACTTCGGTGATCGAGAGACCGAGGCGGTCGGCGCGGCGGAGCACCTCCTGGCCGTGGGGCTCGACGCCGCCCGTGAGCGGAAAGGCGACGGGTCGCCCGCTCCGTTTCAGCTGCGCCGCCGC
>OBKM01000442.1_pt1 | contig 20670 bp, 24 predicted proteins | sample 1519691 | NCBI WGS metagenome assembly OBKM01 (sample SAMEA37050418, study PRJEB22526) | metagenome | biome: saline pan; feature: lake; material: water | place: Egypt | collected 2015 | depth 0.5 m | reverse complement strand
GCTCTTTGTCGGATGGCTTTTGCTCGAGAGCATCGGCGCCGTGGACATCATTTAAACGGCGTGGACACGGCTTCGGGCGGGCCCTAGGACGCGGCCGTTTCGATCTCGCCTTTGACCGACGCGGTGTCGAAATCGTGGTCGGGCCGCAGGCCGACGAAATCCAGAAACTCGCGTGCGTCGAGTAGTTCCTCGATCGAGTAGACGCCGAGGGCCGCCTCGACCGCCGTCTTCGATCCGATACGCGGGGCGAGCGAGGCGAGGCCACAGGCGACGTCGTACGCTTTCGCGTCGTCGATCGCATCGCCGCTGATCCGGGTCGCATCGATGAAATACAGCGTTTCGACGCCGTCCAGACCGGGGGCGACCAACACGTTCTCGGCGCGGAGATCGCCGTGGCCGATGCCGGCCCCATGCATCGTTTTGAGGTTCGAAAACAGCGTCGGCGCGAGGGCTTCCGCCTGATCCGTCGGGAGGTCCTCGAACGTGCGAAACGAGGGGAGATACTCGAGGACCAACACGCCGAGGCCCTCGTGTTCGAACGCCTCGATCGGCTCCGGAGCGGGGATCCCGATCTCGCGTATCCGTTCCGTCGCCGCCAGTTCGTGTTCGGCCATCCCGAGCGGCGTCGAGAACCGCTCGAAAAACCCCTCGGTCCCCGAAGAGAACGCGCCGATGTTGCGGCCGGTAGTCAAGACCGCATGGAGGAAGATATGCTGTTCGGCGATCACCTTCACGAACCACCGGTCGTTGACGACGAGGGGAACCGAAAGCCAGTTATCGGCTTCGAGGCGCTCGAAAGCGGCGTTTTCCGGCGATCCCCCGAACCGGCGAGTGACCTCCGAGGCGACGGCCGAGAGCTGTGATTCCGGAACGCTCGCCCTGAGAAGTCGACGGAACGCCATACGGAGCGACGTAGTGGCCGCCGAGTAATAAGCCATGTCCCCTGTATGTCGACCGACAGGATGCCGGCGCCCACATGGATCACCGTAATCCGTGTTAGTCGTCCGCGACGCCGGCGTGGGGGTCCTCGATGTTCGGGCGGACGATCTCCCGATCGGTCGCCTCGCCCTCGATATCGTAGGGGTACTCGCCGGTGACGCAGCCGAGACAGAGGTCGGCACGGGTCTCCCCGAGCGCTTCGGAGACGGCGTCGATCGAGAGGTAGGCGAGGGAGTCGGCGGCGATCTCCTCGCGGATCGACTCCGTGTCCCGTTCCGCGGCGATCAGCTCCTCGCGGGACGCCATATCGATCCCCATATAACAGGGGGCGACGATCGCCGGCGCGCCGATCCGCATGTGGACCTCCTCCGCCCCGACGTCGTTTAAAAGCCGCACGAGCTGTGTGGAGGTCGTCCCGCGGACGATCGAGTCATCGATGACAGTCACCGTCTGGCCTTCGACGACGTCTCTTATGGGGTTGAGCTTGAGACGGACGGCGCGTTCGCGGGCGTCCTGTGTCGGCATGATGAACGTCCGGCCGACGTAGCGGTTCTTCATCAGTCCCTCGGCGAACTCCACGTCGGCGCCGTCGTCTTGGGACGCCTCCGCGTAGCCGGAGGCGAACGCCCGCCCGGAGTCGGGGACCGGCAACACGACGTCGCTTTCGACGCCGGACTCCTCCCAGAGCTTCCGGCCGAGTTCGCGTCGGACGTCGTAGACGAGGCTCCCGTCGATCCGCGAGTCCGGGCGGGCGAAGTAGACGTGTTCGAAAAAGCAGTGGGCGGTGTTTTCCTGTTCGACCAGCTGATAGGAGTCGAAGCCGCCGCCGTCTTCCTCCAACACGACGAGTTCGCCGGGACGTACGTCACGGACCAACTCGCCGTCGAGAACGTCGATGGCGGCCGATTCGGAGGCGAGGATGTAACCGTCGTCGAGTTTTCCGATACAGAGCGGTCGGTTGCCCTGTGGATCCCGGACTCCGAGGATCGTATCGTCGTGGGCGATGGTCAGGGAGTAAGAGCCGTGGATTCGATCCATCGTCCGCTTGACCGCACGGATGAGGTCGGCTTCGAGCAGATTCCGCGCGAGGTCGTGGGCGATGACTTCCGTGTCGCCGTCGCTCGTGAACGCGTGGCCGCTCGCGGCGAGTTCCTCGCGGAGCTCCGCCGTATTGACGAGATTGCCGTTGTGGCTCAACCCGAGCGAACCGGACTTAAAAGAGACGGAAAAGGGCTGTGCACAACAGGAATTGACGCTGCCCGCCGTCGGGTATCGGACGTGACCGACGCCGGTCGGCCCCTTCAGCGAGTCGAGATCACCTTCCTCGAAGGCGTCACCGACGAGCCCCATCTCGACGTGGCTGTGCTGTTGGAAGCCGTCGTGGGTGACGATGCCCGCGGACTCCTGGCCGCGGTGTTGCAGCGCGTACAGCGCGTAATAAAGCGGTCGCGCCGCGTCCCGTCCGTCCAGCGAGACACCGACGACGCCGCATTTCTCCGTTGGCCCATCCGAGTGCCGCCCGTCTGGCATATCTACGGCTCCGAGCCCCAACGACAAAAACCCACTCCATCGTGCGTGATACGACGCTTATAACGCGTTGAACTATCCACGATCGTGGATAAAAGCGGGTGGAGGGAGGCGAAACGGCGGCGCTGTCGTTCGAAACGGGGGTACGGGGGACACGACAGGTGAACACAGAAGCCGCTATGGATGCGGGGCGTACCGAAACATAAAATGCGGTCGATCCTACTCGTTCTGTTTGGACTGCCAGGCGTAACTGCGGCGTTTGGCGGTCTTGCCGAACCCACAGGACGCACAGACCTTCTTCCGTGAGTGGTAGGATTTCTCGCCGCAGCGTCGGCATTTGACGTGCGTCGTCTTGTTCTTCTTGCCTTGGCTCGGGGTCCCAGCGCCGGTCATGGTTGTATCGACACGACGTTATCGCCGCGGATAATGGTTACGTTGTCGCCCTCGCCCAAAACGAGGTTCATGTGTTGATCGTAGCCCGAGAGCACACCCTCGTGGGTTTCGCTCCCTTTGAGCGTCACCTGGACGTCGCTGCCGAGCGTCTCCTCGAGCACGTCGAGCGGACGGTCAGTCATACCTGTTGAACGACGTGGGAGCGGTATAAACGCACCGACCCGCGCCGGTCGGGAGCCGTCGGCGGCCACTACAGCCCGACATCGAGCGGCGCGAACTCCCCGATCCGACCCGCGGTCTCGGCGAGCAACTCGGCCGCGGCGTCGAGATCCGAGAGATCGACGACCTCGACGGGGGTGTGCATATACCGGTTCGGGATGCCGAGGTTGAGCGCGGGGGTCCCGCCGCGGGAGGTATAAAACGCGTCGGCGTCGGTCCCGGTCCGGGTACCGGCGGCCGAAAGCTGGGTGTCGATCCCCGAATCGTCGCCGACGCGCCGGACGGCGTCGACGAGTGCGGGATGGTTCGCGCTCCCGCGTGAGACGACCGGCCCCGAACCGAGTTCGATATCGCTCCCCTTGTCGCCGGGGGAGTCCGGCTGATCCGTCGCGTGTGTCACGTCGACCGCGACGACGGCGTCGGGATCGAGATCGAACCCAACCATCCGGGCTCCCTGGAGGCCGACCTCCTCTTGGACCGTCGAAACCGCATAAACCGTCCCTTCGACGCCGGATTCGACGGCCCGGCGGAACGCCTCCGCGGCGGTCCAGATCCCGACCCTGTTGTCCATCCCACGCGCCGCGAGCCGGCCGTCCGCCAGCTCGGAGATCTCCGTATCGAGCGTCACCGGATCGCCGACGTCGACGAGCTCCCGGGCCGCCTCGCCGTCCTCGACGCCGATGTCGATCTTCTGTTGGGCTATCTCGTCGTACTCGTCGTCGCTGCTGTCCCGGAGATGGATCGCCACCTGTCCGATCACGCCGGGGACCGACCCGGCGTCGGTGTGGACGGTAACGTGTTGACCGCGGGTGACCGTCCGGTCCGACCCGCCGATCCGAGTGAGCTTCAGGAACCCGTTGTCGTCGATCGCACGGACCATCAACCCGATCTCGTCGCCGTGACCGCCGATAGCGACGCTCGGGACGTCCCCATCGCCCTCCTGGACCGCAACGGCGTTGCCGTAGGCATCGACACGTGTCTCGTCGGCGTACTCGGAGACGTACGCCAGCCAGCGGCGCTGGCCGTCGGCCTCGAAACCGGACGGCGTCGACAGCGAAAGCAACTCGTCCAGGAACCCCCGACGTTTCGGATCCATACGGGTGGCTGTAGCGCCGGCTACATCAACATCCCGCTCTCCCGGGGCCGTCCCGATCGAACGGCCGTCGTAGCGTCGATCGATATAAACCGTTCCGTGGCGAAGCGGCCGTATGGCAGAGTTCACGTTCCTCGAACTCCACTTCGAAAACGCCGATCTGACCGCGAACGCACCGTACAGCTACGGCGAGAAAGACGTCGACGCCGGCGAGGAACTCCCGGACGAGGGCGGTTCCTCGAAGAAAGGGACGATCCTGGCCGTGTTTATCGGGCTGGCTTTCTGTGTCGCGATCGCCTACGCCCTCAAGGGTCGCATCGGCGACGACGATGGGTCCGAAACGGACGTATAAAAACCCCACTCGGCATAGCGCCGGAGTTCGGTCGTCGGAAGAGCTTTGCCCGACGATCGACTAGCTCATGTCGTGAACCTCTTTCGTGCAGCCCGTGCCGTCGCCGGATCCGACGGCGACGCGCCCGTCGACTGGACCGCCGTCGGTACCGCGGCGAGGGCAGGCACCGAGCCGGGCGAACTCTCCCTTTCCGAAGCCGACCGGGACGGATACGCGACCGATGTCGCCGACGCGAGGGACGCGATCCGATCGGCTGCGGGCGTCGACTTCGGTCTCCCCGAAACCGTCGAAGTACAGCACCGCCACCACTGGATCGACGCGAACGTCGAAACGTTCCGGCGGCTGCTCGCCCCGCTCGAGGGGACGACGATGCTCGTCCCGCCCGTCGCCAGAACGGCGAACACCGCCTCGATGGCGGTCACGCTCGGCTTTCTCGCCAACAACGTCCTCGGGCAGTACGATCCGATTCTGCTGGGTGAGGACGACCACCGCCTGTATTTCCTCCACCCGAACATCGTCGCTATCGCCGACGCGCTCGAGGTCGACCGAGAACGGTTCCGCCGTTGGATCGCGTTCCACGAAGTCGCCCACGCCGCGGAGTTCGACGCCGCGCCGTGGCTCGTGGCCCACCTCGAATCGAACATGGAGGCCGCCGTCTCCGAGCTCGCGGCCGGACAGTTCGATCGGACCGCGCTTTCGGAGCTAAACGTCACCATGACGGCCGTCGAGGGGTACGCCGAACTCGTCATGGATCGCGCCTTCGACGACGAGTACGCGGATCTCCGCGAGAAACTCGACGCGAAACGGCAACAGGCCGGGCCGATCTCGGCGATCATCAGACGGGTGCTCGGCTTCGGTATGAAGCGCAGACAGTACGAACGCGGGAAGGCGTTTTTCGATGCCGTCGCCGACGAACGCGGCGTGACCGGTGCCGCTGCGGTCTGGGAGCGGCCGGAGAACCTCCCGACCGATGAGGAACTCGACGCGCCCGAGATTTGGCTCGAACGGGTCGCCTGAGAAGTCGGGGCGGATGGGGAACGCGGCCGGGATGAGGCCGCTTTGGCCCGACGATCGATCCGCGGACCGGTCCACGCCGAACGCATAAATACGACGACCACGTAGATCCCGGTTGGGCATGACAGATATTGTCACGGCGGCCGGCGTCGCGGGACTCGCGCTCGTCGCCCACGCCGCACTCGCGGTGTATCTCTACCGGTCGCTTTCCGACCCGACGGCCGGGGCGACCGAAAACGCCCCCGAAGGCCGCCGGCGTTCGGACGGTCCTTCGCGGGCGTCCGAGGACGAACGCGGGCCATCACAGTCCGGCGGGCCGTCACAGTTCACGGAGGGCGGCCCCGAAGCGACAGCTCCGGAGGCTGACGGGACCGGGTCGCCGTCGGAGGCGACCTACTGTCCCGTCTGTGGCGTCCCGAACGATCCGGGGTTTCGGTTCTGTCGGCGCTGTGTCTCTGAGCTGTCCGGCGGGGGACGGGCGGGCGGCCCACCGGATCACACCAGTCCGGGATGAACCGGCCGCTACCGATATCGGCGCTCCGACGCCGGCGCGAGCGCCTCGGCGTCCGGGAACAGATACCAGACCAACGCGGCCCCGACGAGCGATCCCGCGAGGCTCGATCCCGCGATGAATTCGAGCGACGCCCCGCCCTGGGCGGCGATCGATCCCGCGGAGAGCCCGACGAGGGCGACCGTTCCGAGTTTTATCCACCGCAGCGTCCGGACACGGTCTTCGCCCGACACCGGGCCGGCCACTATCGGGTGCCTCCAGGGGTCGAAACGTGCATCGCCACGAAGCGCCACCCGGGGTCGGGACCGTAGCCGGACCACGCCGCCTCCGGACGGCGTTCGAGCGTCCCGCTCCATCGGGTGTCGAACTCGTGGTCGACCTCCCGCTCGCGGTCGGTCCAGGACATGGCGACCTCGTCGCTGAACCAGGCGTACCCGTCGCGTTCGGTGGCCCGGAGCCGGTCGCTGTCGACGGTCCAGTCGTCGGTCGTTTCGGTCTGCGTGCTGAGGCCTCTCTCGATGGCTTCGAAGCCGTATAGCCGTTCACCGATGCCGAACTTCACCGTCGTCTCCTCCGGGGCAAAAAAGGGGGCGAGCGGATCGCCCGCCCGAAGCGCGTCGTAGTAGGTCCGGACAGTCGCTTCGGCGTCCATACTGCGGGTTCGTGCGCCGGGGACTTACCGCTACTGGGTGGGACCGGCCCACTCCATCATCCGGGTGTAGAACGGATCGCTCGAAAGCGCCGCCCGGTCGCCGACGAGCACGAGCGCCCGTTTGGCCCGCGTCAGCGCGACGTTGACCCGCCGGTGGTCCTCGAATATCGGACTCGAGAGCTCCCCGGTCGCGGTAAAGGAGATGACGATGACCTCCTTCGAGGAGCCCTGAAACCGGTCGACGGTGTCGACGGCCACCCCCGACAGGCGGCGCGATATCTCGGCGACCTGCGCCCGAAACGGCGCGATAACGCCGATGTCCTCGCGGGCCACCCCCGCACCGAGAAACGCTTCGACGACCCCGGCGACCCGGTCGGCCTCGATCGGGTTCGTGTTCCCCCTCGCCCGTCCGTCCGGATCGACAAACGAGACGCCGCCGGAGAGCCCCGTCGGGAGGGTGTCGGCGTCGACGCCGTCGAGATCCGAGAGCCGCCTGCCGGCGACCGCCGCGTTCGCGGGACGCAGTTGGCCGTCGTAGAACTCCTCGCTCGGGAAATACTGGATGCGCTGGCTCATCCGGTATTGGCGATCGAGCATGACGGCGGCTTCCGGCGACTGTTCTATGAGCCGCTCGAAGAGCGATCTCCGGAGGTCGTTTTCGGCCCTGACGACCGGCGGAAGCTGGCGGTGATCCCCGACGAGGACGAACCGCTCCGCGAGCGCCGCCGGGAGGAAGGTTCCGGGTTCGGTGAGCTGTCCCGCCTCGTCGACGACGGCGACGTCGAAGGACTGCGATTTGAGCGTCCGCGAACCGCAGGCCGCGGTCGTGGCCGCGATCACACTCGCCGACGAGAGCGTCTCCGCCCGCCGCTCGGGGTCGCCGCTGCGTTCGAGGCGATACTCGGCCATGTCGTCGCGGACGCCGGTTTCGGACCCCCACCGCAACACGTCGGTGAACCCCTGTGCCTCGAGGGCCTCGATCGCGTTGTCGACGGCGCGGTTGGTAAACGCCGACAGGAGGACGCGATCGCCGCGTTCGACGAGCGCCCGGACCGTGCGTGCGAGCGTGTAGGTCTTGCCCGTCCCCGGCGGCCCGTGGATCAACGCGAAATCGTCGGCTCGGACCGCGGCGTTCACCGCGGCGTTTTGTGCGTCGTTGTTGTCGATATAGGTCCGCTTCTCGCCGGAAAAACCCGGATCGCGCCGGTCGAAGAGGACGTCTTTTCGATCGTGATCGCCCTGTAAGATCGCGTCGTGAAGCGCGGTCAGCTGTCTATCGACGCCGATCTCGGAGGGGTACTGATCGAGCCTGCGCAGCTCGATCGGCTCGTCGGCGACGACGACGATCTCCTCGCCGAGTTCGGTGATCGTCGCCAGTTCGGCGGTCCCCCGCGTCGGGTGGCCGTCGCTTGCGAGCACCCGATCGCCGACGCGGAGCTTCGAGACGGCGTCGTTTCGCCGCCGGGCGCGAAGCTCCCACCTGCCGCCCGAAACCGGCTCCCGGCCGGCCGGTTCGAGACCGATCAACGCGCGGTCGTCGTCGGCGCGCTCCTCGGCGGATTGCTCCCAGAGCTTGCGGTACTCCGCGTGGACCGCCCGGCGCTCGGCCTCGATCGCCCGGTAGAACCGATCGAAGTACGCCCGCTCCGCCTCGGGCAGCGGCTCCCCGAGCTGTCCGGCCTTCGACTCCTGGTCGAGCCGCCCGGCGACGACCATGCAGGTATCGCGCTCGAAGCAGTACTCACACGTCGCGTTCGCCTCGAACCCGGTCGGTATCGCGTGGTCGTACTCGGCGGCGGCGATCTCGTTTCGAACCCGGAGGACGTATTTCAGAAACCCCCCGTTGATCGAGAACTCCTTTGCCGGCGAGAGATCGCCGTCGGCGTCGGCCCGATCGAGCGCGGTGTTTTTGGTGTACAGAAGCGTTCCGGTATCCGGGGCGTCGGCGACGTCGTCGGCCAACAAAAGCGCATAACAGGCCGCCTGGACCTTGTCCTGAAATCGGGGGTCACGCTTGAGGTTTTTGCCGGTCTTCAACTCGACGGGCGTCCCCCGCCGGACCGCGTCGGCCCGACCCTTGATGCCGAAGCGCTCGGAGATGAGCGTCTGTTCGGACCGCCACGAATCCTCGCCGAAACGCCCCTGTTGGAGCCACCCCTCGATCGCGGCGGCGTTCTGTCTGATGTCGTCGGCGACGCTGTCGGCAGTCTCGCCGAGTAGGCCGATATCGAGTGCCGCCTCCGCGATGCGGTCATCGATGCTGTCCTCGATATCCCGGCCACGGAGCAGATCGCTGAACACCTCGTGTACGACGGTCCCTTTGACCACAGGGTATTTCAGCGGGAGTCCGGTGAGTTTGTTCAGATAGTAGATCCGCGGACACTGCACCCACCCGCGGATGTCCGTCACGTCGACGAGAAACGCCGGTTCGACGACGACCGCGGAGTCCCCCGTCGTCGAGTACTGCACCTCGCCGTTGAACTCCTCGGCCGTCGTCTCCGTAACCAGAACCTCCATTCCGGGTTCGATGTGGGTCGCGGTCTCGGTCCATTTTCCCCAAAGCGTCACCTGAACCGGAGCGGCCGCGCCGCGTTCCGGACGGAGCAACAGCTCGACGAGGTCGCTCGTCCCGTTTCTCGTCTCGACGGTTCGGGGCTCTCCGACCTCGAGGACCGGACCACGCAGGCTCACACCTGTCCGTGCGTCCTCGGGGGAAAAACGCTGTCGGTCACGGGCACCGTCGAACTGGACGGCCCGGACCGAGCCGACAGGTTCTTTTCGTGTTCATCCCAAAGCCGGAGCATGCGCGTCCGTGACTGGCAGGATATCCTCGGTGACGTCGTGGAATCGGACGCCGACTCCGGCGGCTGGCGGGCCGTCGCCGGGGATCGCCGCAGCGGCGTCGGTGAAGACATGTTCATCGGCCACCCCTCGGTCGGCGTTTTCCAGCTCAAAACGTTCGCCAAAAACCCCTACGATGTACAGGGGGTCGGCACACGCGTCGCCCGCAAGATCGACGACGAACTCGAGCCGCTGTTTCCGGAGGCAGAAAGCGCTGGCCGGTTCGGTGTCAACCAGGGCATCGAAGACGAAACCGAAGCCAAAGAGCGCGCCAAACGGCTCGAGGCCGTTCTCGAAACCCACGCCGACGCCCCGACGACCGGCGACGCGCTGTTCGAGGACGTGATGGACGCCCTCGACAGCCCGGCGTTCGGCCCGATGGAGTACGACATGTACGATCGACCCGACACGCTCGATGATCTCTCGGAGACGTTCGAGGAGGCCGAAGAGCTGCTCTCATCGGAGCTTGAGGACCTCATCGAATCCGACGACGTCGGGCGGGGATTCCAGTAGTCGGGACGCCGACCACAGATCCGTTTTCCGCCCGGTCGGTTCTCACGCACAAAGCGCTGTCCGCGGGACTCCGCGATGCGACCGGTTTATATGTAGCCGGCCTCGGCGAGCCGGTCGACGGCCTCCCGGAGCCGCTCTTCGCTCGCGGCGTAGGACAGCCGCGCGTAGCCCGGCGTTCCGAAGGCGCTTCCGGGAACCGTCGCCACGTGTGCGTCCTCGATCGCGCCCTCACACCAGGCCTGGTCGTCGTCGTCGACCGGGAGCATCATGTAGAACGCGCCCTCGGGGACGGGGACGTCCTTGCCGTGTTCGGCGAACAACTCGACGAGCATGTCGCGGCGCTCCTCGAAGGCATCGCGCATCTCGGCGACGGCCTCGTCGGTGTTTTCGAGCGCCTCGACCCCGGCGTGTTGGACGAAATTCGCCGCACAGGACACCGAATGCGAGTGGAGCTTCGCGGCCTGTTCGATGAGCGCCTCGGGGGCGGCGACGTAGCCGAGTCGCCAGCCCGTCATCGAGTACGCCTTCGAGAAGCCGTTGATCGTGACCGTCCGATCGCCCATCCCTTCGAGGGAGCCGAGCGAGGTCTGCTCGACGCCGTAGGTCACCGCGTCGTAGATCTCATCGGAGATGACCGTTATGTCGTGCTCGACGGCGAGGTCCCGGACGGCCCCGAGGGCCTCGTCCGTGAAAACCGCACCGGAGGGGTTCGACGGCGAGTTGATAACCAGCAGTTCGGTGTCGTCGGAGACGGTCGCCTCGAGGTCCCCAAGCGCCGGCTCCAGTTGGAACTCCGAGTCGGAGAGATCGACGCGCGAGAGGCTACCGCCCGCGAGCTTCGCCATCGCCTCGTAGCTGACCCAGGCGGGATCGAGGAGCACGACCTCGTCGCCGTCGTCGATGAGCGTCTGGAACGTCTCATAGAGGGCCTGCTTTCCGCCCGGCGTGACGATGATCTCGTCGGTCGTATGCTCCAGACCGTCCGAACGGAGTTTCTCGGCGATGGCTTCCTTCAGTTTGGGGATCCCGTTCGAGGGCGTATAGCCGGTGTGGCCGGCATCGAGGGCGGCTTTCCCGGCCTCGACGACGTTTTCGGGCGTCGGGAAATCCGGCTCGCCGACCGACAGGTCGACGACGTCGACGCCGTCCGCTTCGAGTTCCGATGCGAGGTTGCTGATCGCGAGCGTCGCGCTGGGTTCGACCCGCTCGACGCGTTCCGTGAATTGCATTGTCATGATGTATCGAGTTCCTCCGCGAGTGAAATAGCGCTTCGGACGGCGCTTGCGCCGTGTCGGACCCGCTCTTCGGCCTCGGCGCGGCTCATCCCCGGCCCGGTGATCCCGAGCGTGACCGGCGTGTCACGGTCGAGCGAGACGTCTTTGAGCCCGGCCGCCGCCGCGTCGGCGATCACCTGATCGTGGTCGGTGTCGCCGGTGACGATGGCCCCGAGGACCGCAACAGCGTCGATGTCCTCGCGCCGCGCGAGGCGATCCGCAGCGAGCGGCGTATCGTAGGAGCCGGGCACCTCGATCGTCGCAACGATCTCGGCGTCGGCCTCGGCAGCCGCTTCCCGAGCCCGGTTTTCCATCTCGTGGGTCACCGGACGCTCCTTGTTGAACTGCGCGACCACCAGTCCGAGCGCTACCATACATAAGGCTCGGTCTCGGCACCTAAAAGAAGTGCCGAAAGAACGCTCGACTCGCTCAGGCTGCCGCCGTCGCTTCGTCGAAGTCACTCCGTCACTCACTCCGGTCGTGACGCAAGCCGTTCGACTCGCTCAGGCTGCCGCCGTCGCTTCGTCGAACGTCCCGTCGAACTCGCCGTTATCGAGGCGCTCGTTGAACGTCCGGGCGTCCTCGCCTTCGATGGTGACGCCGAGGGAGGCACAGGTGCCGGCGACTTCCTTTGCCGCGTTTCTCGCGTCGTAGGCGAGGAGGTCGGGGAGCTTCTGTTCGGCGACCGTTTTGAGTTGTTCGGCGCTCATGTCGGCGACGAACTCCTCGTTCGGCTCGCCGGAGCCGGTCTCGAACCCGAGTTCGTCCTTGATGAGCGCGGCCGTCGGCGGGACGCCGACCTCGATACCGAAGGAGCCGTCGTCGTCGTACTCGACGGTGACGGGGACCTCGGTCCCGTCGAACGCCGCCGTCTGTTCGTTGATCTCGTTGACAACCGCCTGCACGTCGACCGGCGTCGGGCCGAGCTCCGGACCGAGCGGCGGTCCGGGGTTGGCTTCTCCACCGGGGACGAGCACTTCGATAGTTCCAGCCATACGGGGACGCAGTACCGCGGCGGTTTTAAGGGTTGTCGATTCGATCGGGCGTGGTACCGGTCGGCACTATTAGTCCCATCCGTGGAGCCGCCGCTTCCGGGACCGCCGCATTCAACGGAGGGCGACCCCGCGTCTCGTGAGATACCGGCTCACGTCCTTGATCACGAGCGGGCTCCCGATGACGCGAGCGGTCGGACCGTCCTCGACGATCGTGACCGAAAACTCCGATTCGAGGTCGCGATGGATCCTGTCGGGCGTCCCGGTCGGAAGGACGATCTGCGTGCTGTCCCGGAGGCGGGCGGGGTCCATGGATCGACGTTTCGGTTTCTTAACGGAAGAGCATGTTGAAACCGATCGGGGCCGCCCCACCGGACGGGACCGCGGGCGGACGCCGGTCCCGGACCGAACGGACGGTGGTCTAATGAGTATATAAACCGGAGACGTTCCCGTCAGGCGTTTATAATCAGGACGCCGAAGACCGACGCGGCCACGAGCGCGGCTCCGACCCCCCTGAACCCGTATCCGAAGATCGTCGAGAAGACCAGATGAAAGACGCCGACGAACGCCAGACCGGCACACAAAAGCGTGGCCGCGAGCTTACGTTTCCGATCCATACGCTTCATAGGCACCGAATTTATAAATGACTACGCGTTCCGGAACGGCACGAGCGCTCGCTTCCGAAGGCGCCGTCCGGTCGTTCCGGATACGGCTGACACAGTCGCCCGCTTTCGCGAGTCCCAACCGAACGCCTTTTTCGGCACCGGCGACACGTCTCAGCAAATGGGGCTCAAAGAGGAGATCGAGGCGATCGAAGAGGAGATCGCCAACACCCCGTACAACAAATCGACCGAACAGCATATCGGTCGGCTGAAGGCCAAGCTATCGGAAAAAAAGGAGAAACTCGAACGACAACAGTCCTCCGGAAGCGGCGGTGGCGGCTACGCCGTCGAGAAACACGGCGATGCGACCGTCGCCTTGGTCGGGTTTCCCTCCGTCGGCAAATCGACGCTTCTCAACGCCCTGACGAACGCCGACAGCGAGGTCGGCTCCTACGAGTTCACGACGCTGGATGTCAACCCCGGAATGTTGGACTACCGCGGGGCGAACATCCAACTGCTCGACGTGCCGGGACTCATAGAGGGCGCAGCCGAGAACCGCGGCGGCGGCCAGGCCGTCCTCTCGGTCGTCCGGACCGCCGACCTCGTACTGTTCGTTCTTTCGGCCTTCGAGATCGACCAATACGAGCGGCTCTACCAGGAGCTTTATAAAAACAAGGTGCGGCTCGACACCGAGCCGGTACAGGTCAACGTCAGAAAAAAACACAAAGGCGGGATCAACCTCACCACCTCGGATCGCGTCAGCCTCGACGACGAGACGATCATGGGGGTGCTCCGGGAGTACGACTACGTCAACGCCGACGTGACGATCCGCGAGGACCTCACGATCGATCAGCTGGTCGACTCCCTGCAGGACAACCGCGAGTATCTCCCCTCCGCCGTTGCGGTGAACAAAGTCGATCTGATCGACCCGAGCTACGTCGATACGGTCAAAGGGAACCTCCGGAGCCACGACATCGATCCCGAAGAGGTCGTCTTCATAAGCGCGGAGGACGGGCGTGGCCTCGATTCGCTGAAAGAGACTATCTGGAACGATCTCGGATTGATCCGGATCTACATGGACAAACCCGGACGCGGCGTCGACCGGGAGGAGCCGCTCATCCTCACCGAGAGCGAAAACACCGTCGAGGACGCCCTCGAAAAACTCGGCGGCAGTTTCGAGGACCGGTTCCGCTTCGCCCGCGTGACCGGCCCGTCGGCGAAACACGACGAACAGCAGGTCGGCCGCGACCACGAACTGCTCGACGAAGACGTTCTCCGGATCGTCGCGAGGAAATGAAGCCGACACGGAAGGCGATCCGGACGACAAACGAACGCCGGCGGTGCCGCAACCGTCGAAGCGTCCTCCCGGGGCGGTCGGCTGTGGCTGCGTGAACACGGAGCCGTGCCGATGTCGGCTGTGCGGGGGCGCGGTCACCGACGATAAGACATATACCGCTCGTGGCGTACCTTCCGATAATGCCGTTTCCGTCGCAGTCGCTCGCCGAGATCACGGTGTTGCCGTACACCGACGTGCTCGCGTGGGTCGTGATGGCGGTCTTCGTTGCGGGCGTCGTCGCCGACCGCCGCGGCCGCCGGTCTCTCGCCCTCCGGCTGACCGCCACCGGTTGGGGGCTTTTCGCCGTCTTCTGGTTCCTTCTCATACAGCACTTCGCGTTCGTCCACCGCAGCGCGATCCAGACGGCGCTCGTCGTCGTTGCCGTCCCCGCGTGTCTCTACGTCGGCTGGCGGCTCCGCAAGGGACGGACCTCGCTTTTGACGCTCTCGCGTGCGATCGCCTTCATGACGATCATTTACCTTCCGTTCGAGACCTCGGCGGTCGCGCGCGGAATGCTGATAGAGACTGTCGCCTTCCAGACGTCAGTCGCTATCGATCTGCTCGGGCTCGGCGAGGGGATACAGTTCATCGAGGATCCCGATCCGGACTCGACGCTTATGAACACGTTCTTTTTTCCGGACACCGGGCGGGCATCCCGCGTCGTCTTCGAGTGTACTGGCATCGGAGCGATAGCGATCTTCGGCGGTCTGATCGCCGCCGTCGACGCGCCGCGACGGAAGAAGCTCCTTGCGGCTACCGTCTCGATCGCGATCATCTGGGTGCTCAATATCGGTCGCAACGTCTTCATCGCCGTGGCGAACGGCTACCAGTGGTTTGCGGTTTCGTGGCTCGAATCACCGGTCATGTTCCTGTTCGGCCTCTCCGATCCCGCCCGGGTGTCGTTTTTCGTCGCGGATCGGATCCTCGCACAGGGTCTCGCCGTGTTCGCGCTCGTCGGGATCGCGTTCTTCGTCTCGCGGTGGGTCCCGGAACTGCTCGACATCGGCGAGGAACTCCTCGCCGTCCTTCTGGGTCGGGAGGTCACGCTCCGGGCGCCCGATACGGCTCCGGACGGAGGTGAACCGAAGCCGTGACGGGCGAGCCGACGGGACACAGCGGGGACGGAAGCGACGATCCCGCCCGAAACGACGACGGTAGCGGAAGCGACGGAGACGGTCGGAAAACGATCACTCGGCGGCGGATGCTGCTCGGCGGTGCGTCGCTCGGCGTCGTCGGTGCGGGACGGGCGATCCACAACACGGTTCTCGGCTACGGGCAGTTCGGGATGGGGACGAACCTCAAAGAGCAGGATATCGCCCCCATCGCCGCCGAACGGCTCCGGGCGACGTACCACGAGTCGATAGACGGAACCGACGTTCGGCTCGACGGCGACGTGATAACCGTCTCGGGGGACGAGCGCCTCGATCTCGGAGCTGACAGCCCGGCCGCGGCCGCGGGACTGGATTCGGCGCTCGGGCTGGATGGCCGCCTGGAGGCTGTTTTTGACGACGTTTCGGCGATCCGATCGTCCGCCTACGCCTTCGAGTTTCACGACCCGGCGGCCTTTTTCGATCGCCTCGAACGCGCCGAGACCCGCCCGGAAGCCGTCACAGCGGTTCGGTCGAACCGGGATCGGGCTGTCGATCCGGCGATCGTCGAGCGGTTCGCCGGCGCCGATCCGGCCGATCCGGCCGCGATCCTCTATGGGCTCGTCGATGGGTTTCGCGAGCATACGAGCTACGATGTCCCGCGATATCTCGCCGGATCGATCGAGGACAACGTCATATTCGGAGCGAGAGACCTCCGGCAACAGTTCGAGGACGATGTCGGCTTCCGAGCGCTGCTTGAAGCCGACGAAACCGGGATCTTCTGTTGGGAACTCGTCTTCCGATCGATCGAGGCCCTACAGGCGGTGTCGGCCGATCGCCAGTCGTCCCCGATCGCGGCCTGCTACGTGAGCGACCGGCGGCACAAACACGCCTACACGGGGCTTTTGAGTGCGGTCGCCGAGGACGACGGGCTCCGGTTTCCGATGACGTTCGTCGACTACACCTACTCGACGCTGTACGATGACTTCAGCGTTCGGGGTCTTCTCGGCGAGGGGCTCGCCGCGTACGACGACAGCCACCGCGCGAGCGAAATGTACTGGTAAGCGGCTGCGAAAGCTACGGTGACCGTTGTCGACAGCCTCAGACCGGGGCCGGAAGCGACGCCTCCGGTGCTCCGGCGAGCTCGATGAGGGCGTCCCGTTCGATGACGTGGAGGTCCCCCGGGATGACGAGGAGATGCAGCGGCTCGCCGAAGTCCCGCCCGGCGAGTGCCGGCAATCGGTCGGCGGCGACGACCGGTTCGGGGCCGCCGGCGCGGGCGACGACGACGCCGACGGCGTCGAGTTCCGCCGCAAGCCGGCCGGCCGCGTGGTCGGCACTCATATACTCCTCGTGGTCCGGGTCAGCCCCCGACGGTCCGGTTCCGACCTTGATGTCGAGATACACGAGCGTGTGAAGCCCCCGATCCCGGTTGTCTGCGACCGTCTCGACGACGCTTCCCGGAACGCCCTCGCCGCCGTGGGCGTACGGAAACGGCAGCGTGGTCGCCTTTCCGAAACGGTAGTTCTGGAGTCCGGTCAGAGACGCCGCCGCGGCCTCGGCTGTCGTCCCGTGGACGACCCGAGTGTCGATCCCGCGCTCGGCCGCCCGGAGCCGGAGGTCGACGTGGGTCGTCGAGATCATCGTGTCGCCGGCGGTGAGAAAGACGACGTCGCCCGACTCCGCGGCCTCGAGGATGGGATCCGGTGTCCGCTCGACGCCTGTGCGGTCGCGGACTTCGATCGCTGTCCCGTGGTATGTCTCCAGCTTCTCGACGGTCGCGCCGGCGAGTTTGCTGGTGTAGAACTCCGCGAAGACACGGTCTGCGGCGGCGATCGCCTCCCGTCCCTCGACGGTGATCGACCGCTCGTCGTAGAGTCCGAGTCCGACGAACGTAAGCATACACGGAATCGGCCCCCGCGAGGCAAAAGCCCCCCGTTTTCCGGCGGTCCGTTCGGGCCGTCCCCGGAGCGGTACACTTACTGCCGACGCTCGCCGACGGTGGAACATGTCGGTTCCCTGCGTCCGGGCCGCCCGCGAGGACGGCGAGTCGATCCGCCAGTCGCTCGCCGAGGCCGACGCCATCTCGGAGGAGTACGAGATCGAAGTCGTCGACGACGAGATCTATATCCCGCTTGCCCCGGACGCGGACCCGAACGCGGTCGCGGCGGCGACCTTCGAGGTCGTCGAGAGGGAGCCACCGCGCCGGGACTCACAGACGCTTCCCGAGGACCTCCTCGGGTTCGAACCGTCCTACGAACGGCTGGGCGATATCGTCATTCTCGACGAGGACGACGACGGACGTGCCCGCCGTATCGCCGAGGCGATCCTCGAGTCGGATCTGCGCGCCGAAACGGTGCTCAACCGCGCCTCGCCGATCGAGGGCGACCTCCGCATCCGGCAGTGGGACGTGTTGGGCGGCGACGGCACCGAAACGATCCACCGCGAGTACGGCTGCGCGTACGAACTCGATATCGCACGGATGTACTTCTCGCCGCGGCTCGCGACCGAACGCCACCGCGTCGTCTCGGACGTCGATCCCGGCGAACGCGTCTTCGATATGTTCGCCGGGGTCGGCCCCTTCGTGATCCCGGCGGCCAAACGCGGGGCCGAATGCGTCGGCGTCGATCTGAACGAAGCCGCGATCGAGTATCTCCGCCGCAACGCGGAACGAAACGGCGTCTCGGACCGCATCAGCGCCGTCCACGCCGATGTGCGATCGGTGTCGGGGTACGACGACTGGGCCGATCGGATACTCATGAACCTCCCCCACAGCGCCGATGAGTTCCTCGATACCGCCGTTTCGCTGGCCGGCGACGACTGTCTGCTCCATTATTACGACATCCAACACGAGGACGATCCGTTCGGTCCCGGCGAAGCCGCGATACGAGAGGCCGCCGAACCGACCTACACGGTCGACGTCGAGACCCGCCACGAGGTCAGATCGTACGCCCCGAAGGAGCTGAACGTCTGTCTCGACGTCCGGCTCTCTCGCGAGTGAGGTGTCACACCACCCGACGGCCCCCGGCCGAGTCCGCAACCCTTATTTGGCGTATGCTCCCAGTATCGTACGCGTGCCGGGGTAGCTCAGCTGGCAGAGCGAATCCTTCGTAAGGATTAGGTCGAGGGTTCAAATCCCTCCTCCGGCTTCCTCTCAACGGTTGATACCAAATCAACACACGGCGTAGAGGCGCTTATAACTACCCCCCGACAAAACAGAGACATTTGATTCCTTCCTCCCGACAGTCTTGCCGGTAACATTTGAACCCTTCAACTTAAAGCGACCGCCACGTCTGGCGATTAGAAATAATGAACTGTTTCGACGGGAACGCCGCCGGTCTATAGTGGCCGCAGGCCAAGCCAACGGAAATCAGCTACCTCCCCGTCCTCGAACTCAACGCGGTACATCGTAGAGTCTTTGTTGTCTCCTGTGGCCTTCCCGGCGTCGTCGTGCAGCACCTCAATTACTTCTCCGTGTCTCTCGTGGTACAGCTCGTGGTCGGGGTCGGCCTCGGCAACGATTTTCACCAGCTGCCTCACTTTTCATACTGCAGCCGTACCGATAGATTGTCGTTTTGAAGCCAGACTCTTACAGCACCAATCGGAATCACGTACGCCAAGAGGAGGAGTGTCCGTGACTCTATGTCGCCGACTGCAAACGCAGCAGCCACTATGATGAATGTAATCGGAATAAATACGAAAAAGACGAGATACACGAGTTCGTGGACCGGCCGAAGCCCGGCTCGAATCGCTTCCGCAGGCGACCGTTCCTGATACACTCGGTCCGCGATAAACTGCCGCCACACACGTGCGAGTTGACTGATGAAAACAGCAAACACCGCGAGACCGAGTGCTGGCGATACCAACGCTGATACGCCCTCGTCCGCAACCTGATGCGTGAACAGGCCGACCGCATAAAAGAACGGGAGAATGTACATCAGCCCGAAGATCATGTACTTCCCAACCAGCCGAACGTTGCGGCTGTATATTGGTGGGAGTACTGAAAAAAGGGTAACCGAGACCGGTTCGTTGGCCCACTTGTCCCCGTCGTGACCGTCTATTGGCTGTGCCGCAAACAGCGCAACAGTGACGAATAGCACGTGAACCACCGCAGCCTCGACGAAATAAAGAAACAGTATTTCGACGACGCTCCAGTTGAAAAAGAGAATCCCGACGACGAGAAACACGTGTGTGATGATCGGAACATAATAGTCTTCGAGAGCATTCCGCTTGCTGGATGCCGTCTCAGCCGTCCCGTTTGTCATGTGTTTCAACAGGATATAATAATATCGCTCTTGTATAGAATATTGTTGGTGGTGAGCTGTCTTGCGATTTTATTCTCGGTAGTTTTCGGATGTCCCCGTCTCAGAACGGGGAAGTGAGCGGCTGAGAAGAGATGCTGACGGCACGTTTCCCAGGGGTCGAGGGTTCACCAACAATCTGCTTCGCAAGAGCGTTATAGAAGGTGCGAGGCGAAACCCCACGGCTTTAGCCGTCCTCAGAAACGCGTCGCGCTTCTGATGGGCTGCACGAGAGCTGCCAGCTCCGGAGATCACTCGGAAGTGCATCGTACATAACCTGACGCAGGCGGCGAGCCGTTAACTCGCCGCCTGCTCCCCTTCTTCGGACGTATCCGGGAGAGGCATCGCCGTCGTCATCTGATCAAGGGAGTAAGATGCCATAGTTTCGATCCTTCGACGAACACCGCTAACGCCAGCTACTGCATCTTCTGAGTATAAGAACCGGCCTTTGACGCCGTGAGACCGTGGATTAGCGACCCCATCCCGACGCAGTCTTGCGTTCAACAAGGTAAATCGTGTTCAACATATCCGGATGGGCCGTACCGATACGAGGTTCATCGTGATGGAGGCAGTCTCGTCTGGGATTACAAGGGCGCTGTCAATGAGTGATGGTGACGATGCATCTTCTATCATACCGCCCATATACGCAGACACGCTATTAATCCCTCTTCATTACACGGTATTAAAGAATAGCAACTCCGTCTCTATGTATCCTCTTCAGCTCGATCCACGATGGTTTTTGTCTTTTCAACGATCTCTTTAGCCTCTGGATTGGTGATATTCTGGATCAGGTTGCCTTCATACCGGATATCTGCACGCATGTAGTACACATCTGCGTGAATCGATATCTCCTCGTCAAGATCGATCTGTTCATATGAGTCACTTGAGACAACGTCTTCACTGCCACGTATGCTTGCTGCAGTCGCTTCTGCAGTTTTGCCGTTCTCAGCTCCTGGGTTGGCTAACTTTGGAATGTGGTCTGCGACTACATCGGATACTGCATCGACAACTGATGTATGATCA